>OLQH01001319.1_pt1 | contig 20059 bp, 15 predicted proteins | sample 1672671 | NCBI WGS metagenome assembly OLQH01 (sample SAMEA3136712, study PRJEB25190) | human gut metagenome
GCATGATTTCTGTGCATCGCGAAGCGCGTTACTGTGAACGGAGTGAACAGTAACTTTACTTATGTTCCTTGGTTATATTAAACTAGTGGTTTATTGCAGAATATATAGTTCTTCTGGTAATATAAAACATGTAAGAAATCATATCGGTCATTATCCCGTTAAGGAGGCGGAGCGGACTGTAAATCCGCTGTTATCATAACACGAGTGGGTTCGATTCCCTCATGGCCGAGTATACTCCTGTAGCTCAGCTGGATAGAGCACGCGTCTACGAAGCGCGGTGTCGAGAGTTCGAATCTCCCTAGGAGTGCTTCCAATGGCAGATGTCTTGGAATAAAGTGAATCAGGTAAGGAAATGGTGCAAAGGAAGAAAGCTGTCTGTGACTAGACGGCTTTTTTTCATTGAGATTCAACTTCTGGATTTTGAAGATGTGCTATTTGCGATGGATTTCTTACACTTTACGTAAAAAACAGGTACAGAAATTGCAGGGTGTTATAATAAATCCATATTATGAATTATGTAAAATAATCGATGGAGGATGAAGGTATGAAAACAAAGCAGGCTGTAAATCCGTACCTGCCAAGCTGGGAATACGTGCCGGATGCGGAGCCGCATATTGTGGACGGACGTGTATACATATATGGTTCTCATGATCTTTTTAACGGCTTGAATTTCTGTCTTGGAGACTATGTATGCTGGTCAGCACCGGTAGACGATCTTGGCAACTGGCGTTATGAGGGTGTTATTTTCAAAAGAGAGCAGGATCCGGCAGCGCCGAAGATCCGTCTTACAAATGGTCTGGCAGCACCGGATATGATCCAGGGACCGGACGGAAGATTTTATCTTTATTATTTCATGGGCGGCACCAAGATGATCTCTGTGGCTGTCTGTGACAAGCCGGCAGGCAAATATGAATTCTATGGTTATGTAAAATATGCAGACGGCACTCCTATTGGAAAGAAAGAGGAGCCGCTGCAGTTTGACCCGGGCGTTTTTATGGATGACGATGGAAAACTGTATCTTTACACAGGCTTTGCCCTTCAGGGAAATCCTCTTCTGCTTGATGGCTCCAAGCCGACTGAGCACGGTGCAATGTGCTTCGAGCTGGACCCCGCAGATATGCTTACTGTAAAAATGGGACCGAAATACATTGGAATTGCCAGTGAGAAAGAAGCACCAGGAAGTTCTTATGAGGGACATCCCTTCCTGGAAGCAAGCTCCATGCGTAAATTCAATGGAACCTATTACTTCATCTACAGCTCCCTGAACAGCCATGAGCTTTGCTATGCAACAAGCGATAACCCTACAGAGGGCTTTGAGTTTGGCGGTGTTCTGGTCAGCAACGGGGACATCGGCCTTCCTGGAATCACAGATGTAAAAAATGCAAGAAACTGTACCGGAAACACTCACGGAAGCCTGATCGAGATTAATGGAAGCTATTATGTTTTCTATCACAGACACAGTAACCGTAAGCAGTCTTCCCGTCAGGCCTGTGCAGAGCGCATCCGCTTTGAGAATGGCAAATTCTATCAGGCAGAGATGACCTCCTGTGGCCTGAATGACGGACCGCTTAAGGGAAAAGGAAACTATCCTTCCTATATTTCCTGTAACGTATATGGCAAAAAGGGAACCCGTTTCTTAAGTATGATCAAACATCCAAAGTCCGGACATCCATATCTGACTCAGGATGGAAAGGATCGTGAACAGGGGTCAGATCAGTATATTGCCAATATGTGTGACGGAGCAGTTGCAGGCTTCAAATATTTTGACCTGCGTGAGACCTCTAAGGTTCGTATTAATATTAAGGGAAAAGCAACTGGAGTTGTTTATTTATCCACAGAGGAAGGCGGCAAGCCAGTGGCAAAGATTCAGGTGAAACCTTGCAAGGAACAGCACGGTTTTGCAGCTGATGTAAACGGACTCGGTGAGAAAGAGGCACTGTACTTCAGTTACAAGGGAACTGGCGCATTTAATTTTATGTCTTTTGATCTGAAGTAAGATTCCATTAAATGTGCAGGAAATATTCTGCCCGCAAATGGCAGACAGAGCTTAAATAAAGGGAAAAAGAGTTTATATTAAGAGTCAAATAAACCCAGGAGGCGAAATATTTGAACATTACTAATTTTGCAAGAAAACTTGCAGAAAAGCCGGTTTTTAAAACAAGAATCAAATCCGATCAGGTGAAGCTTCCGGAGATTGCCATTGGATATTTTCTGGCGCCCTTTTGCGCCATGTTTGCCAATGCCATTTTCGGTGCCTATCTGAACCGTTATTATGTAGATGTACTTGGCTGGACGAAATTCGGAGCATTTGCCACACTTCTGCCAATTGTATCTGTGATTTTCGTAGTTCTCGGAAATCTGATGATCGGGCAGTGGATCGACAACACCAGAAGTACCCAGGGAAAAGCAAGACCTTATATGATCATTGCGGCCCCCATGCTGATCATAGCCATTATTCTTATGTTTATGACACCAGCTAAGGGCAATAATGCGGTGCAGATGATCTGGATCGCAGTGTCCTATAACCTGTACTATGCACTTGCATATCCATGTTTTTACTGTGCACACAGCTCCATGGTCTCTCTTTCTACCAGAAATTCTGAGAGCCGCGGACTTCTTGCAACACTGTCAAATGCAGCAATGGTTGCTTCTGCCGGAGTTGGAGCCAGCATTGTAGTGCCGATCCTTCTTCAGAGCTTTCTGTTTGTGACAAAGGAAGGCGGAATTGATGTGGATGCAAGCTATTCACACTGGAGGATTATTTCCATAGTTCTTTGTCTGGTAAGTGCATTTGGCTGTATGCTGGAATATTATTTTACCAGAGAGCGTATTACAGAGGAAACCATCAATCTGAATGTAAAGGAAGAGAAGATGCCGCTGAAAAAACAGCTGGAAGGCTGTATCCACAACAAATACTGGTGGATCATCATTCTCTATTTCCTGATTTTCCAGTTTGGCCAGCTGATCAAAAACAGTTCCATGAGCTTCTATGTAAGATGGATGTTTGACAGTGTAATTAATTCTGCAAATCCGGAGCAGACTTCCGGAGCATTAATGTCAACACTTGGTCTGGTTGGTGGAATCCCTACTGCGGTTGGTATGGTAGTGGCATGGCCAATTGCCCGTAAGCTGGGCAAAAAGAGAGCCGTTGTTACAGGACTTTGCTTCTCCGTTGTAGGTGGCCTTGTCTGCTTCCTGAATGTACACAGCTTCGGAATGGTTGCTGCAAGTATGGTGCTGAAAGGAATCGGAAGTATTCCGGCAGTGTATGTGACGATGGCACTTCTTTCTGATGTGCTTGACCATCTGGAAGCGAAAAATGGTTTCCGAAGCGACGGATTTACAATGTCTGTGTACAGTTCCATTATGGTAGGCTTAAGTGGACTCTGCATCGGTGTGCTGAACAGCCTTCTTACCTTTGCAGGCTACAGCAATACCGGCATTGCCTGCAATCCGCAGACTCTGGAAATTGTTGAAAATGTGGCAAACTATACAGGCCAGATCGTCTACCGTCAGATGGGCGGCGTGGAGCAGGTGCTTGCATTTGCATTTTTGGCGGCAGATGTGATCACATATGCAGTTGTTATCATTCTCATGAGCCGTCTGGATGTGGAAAAACACATTGAAGAGGACCAGAAAATGATCAAAGAAAATCAGAAGAAGGCAGCTAATATCTAATTGTTTCAGAACCTGTTTCCTGTTATACTATTCTTAGCTAACACAAGTGATCCCGGCTCCCTGGCGCAGTGTTACTGTGCCAGGGGGCCGTTTTAGCCAAATAAGCTGTGAAGAAGCTATTCGGCTATGAGAAGGCAGCAAAATGGATTGGAGTATCCGTTTGATTGAATAAGATAGGTGAGAAATAATTATGATAAGAATTGCAATTGTAGAGGATGACAGGCATGATCGGGAGGCATTGAAGAAATGCCTGAATCGTTATGAAAAAGAGAACCAGGTGAAATTTTCCGTAACAGAATTTCAGGACGGAGAGGATATTGTAACCGATTACACTGCCAGCTATGACCTTATTATTCTGGATATTGAGATGGCGTTTCTCAATGGAATGAAAGCAGCAGAAAAAATCCGTGAGCTTGATACAAATGTAATTATTATTTTTATTACAAACATGCCTCAGTATGCCATTCAGGGATATAAGGTAAATGCGCTGGATTATATTTTGAAGCCAATTTCCTATTTTTCATTTTCAGAGAGTATGGTAAGGGCTCTGGCAAAGGTGAAGACACCGGAGAAGGAGTACATTACCATTGTTCTGAAGGGAGGTAAAAAGAAGCTGGATGTGGCGCGGATTTGTTATGTGGAGGTTCAGGACCATGTGCTGATCTACCACACTCTGGATGGGGATTTTGAGACAAAGGGCACTATGAGGGATACAGATAATCAGTTTGATCCGAAGAAATATTTTCGGTGTAACCGCTGTTATCTGGTAAATCTGGAATTTGTAGAGACTTATCAGGGCAGTGATATTATGGTAAACGGCGATACGATCCAGGTGAGCAGAAGCAGGCGGAAGCCCTTCCTGGATGCCCTGAATGAATATATGAATGAGGTGGAAAAATGAGAGGCACAGTAGTCAACACTCCTGGATATTATTATGCCATTTCCTACTGGCTTTCTGCACTGGTAATGATTCTTGTGCATGGATGCGGGAAAAAAGATGTGTGGAAATATGTGCATGGGGTGTTGAGCTTTATCAGTATTTTTACCGTTATGTTTTTTACAGATGGAATAAAGCAGATGTTTTTCATGCCTCTTATGGTTTGTGTGTTTTTGCTGATGCTTTTGTACATCAGGATGGCAGGAGAGCTTCCATGGCGTGAAACCGGATTTTTCTGTGCGAAGGCATTTATCAACGCAGAATTTGCAGCCTCTTTGTGTTGGCAGATTCATTATTTTTATACAGGTGATTTCAGCGGTCAGGAGAAGGGAACACCGGAGCAGATGTTATGGCGTGTGCTGCATATGGTAGTTATTTATGCAGTACTGTACATTCTGATTTATTTGATCGAACGTTATCTGAAGAAGGATATTGAGGAACTGCAGATTACCCGCAGAGAACTACTGGTTGTATATTTTGTGATGATTATGGTGTATTGCATCAGCAATGTAAGCTATGTAGATGTAAAAAGTATTTTCAGTGCGGGAACAGCTATGGATGTGTTTATTATCCGCACATTGGCAGATCTCAGCGGTATGGCAGTTCTTTATGCTTATCACATTCAGGTAAAAGAAATCCAGATGCGTTTTGAGAAGGATACGCTTCGGAATATTATGGATATGCAGTACAAAAATTACAAGCTTTCCAAGGAGAGTATCGATATTGTAAATCAGAAATACCATGATCTGAAGCATCAGATCAATCTTTTAAAAAGCGGCGCAGATTCTGAAAAAGCAGGGGAATACCTGGAACAGATGGAGCGTGAGATCAAGATTTACGAGACACAGAATAAAACGGGAAATAAGGTCCTTGACACCATTCTTACCAGTAAAAGCATGCATTGTCAGAGACATGGTATTGAGCTGAAATTTATGGGTGAGGGACAGTTGCTGAATTTTATGGAGGATATGGATATCAGTGCTCTTTTCGGAAATATGCTGGATAATGCCATTGAAAGTGTGGTGAAGATCAAAGACCGTCAGAAACGTCTGATTTCCCTGCACGTGATTCAGGATAAACAGTTTATCCGTATTCGCACAGAGAATTACTGTGAGGAGAATGTTCAGTTCCAGGATGGAATCCCGATCACCACCAAGAAAGATAAACGGTTCCATGGATATGGAATGAAGAGTATGAAAAAAATTGTAGAGAAGTATGGCGGTTCAGTTATGGCGGGCAAGGCGAATAACTGGTTTGAGCTGAAGATACTGATTCCGATGAAACATTAGACGATTTTTAGGAGGAAAGATAATGCCATCATATAGTATAATTGAGAACTTCGAAGTACATAAAAATAACCGTTTTCTGGAAATTGCAGAATCCTTAAAGCCAGAGCTCCGGCATAAAGAAATCAAGGCTGCAAAGGAAATTATGGTGGGAAAAGACCGCCAGATGAGAACAGTTATTACAGAAGAGTACCCGATTGAAAATCTGTATGCAAAATCTTTAAAAAGAGATGATACAGTATTTGTGGATTTCGGGGATCATGCGGTAGGTTATGTGACTCTGGAGCTTAGTAAAACTGGAAGCCATCAGGATGCACCGGTTTATTTTTACCTGAAATTCGGTGAGCGTCTGGAGGAAATGACGGACAAAACTGCCGATTATGACGGCTGGCTCAGCCGTGGCTGGATTCAGGAGGAGTATATTCATGTGGATGTACTTCCGGCGAAGGTGAAGCTGCCAAGAAGATATTCTTTTCGTTATATGGAGCTTCGTGTAATTGATACTTCTGCCAAGTTCCAGCTGAAAATCAATGGTATTTCCTGTGATACGGTTTCTGCTGTAGACATGGAGTCTGTAAAGCCGGTGGATTTCGGAGATCCGCTTCTGAATCAGATTGATCTGGTAAGCCGAAAAACCCTGAAAGAATGCATGCAGGATGTTTTTGAGGATGGACCGAAGCGTGACCGCAGAATGTGGCTGGGAGATCTGAGACTTCAGGCGAGAGCCAATTATTACACCTTTAAGAATTATGATCTTGCCAAACGCTGTATGTATATTTTTGCAGGACTGCTTTTTAATGAGGGAAAACTAAGCGCCTGTGTATTCACAGAACCGGAGATGGAGCCAGATGATACTTACCTTCTGGACTATGCATTGTTTTTCTCATCTGTGCTTCTGGATTATTATGAGGCAACCGATGATCTGGAAACCTTAAGGGATCTCTATGATGTGGCAATTGATCAGATCCGCATTGCCATGACACAGTTAAATGAGAAAAATGTTGTGGAGGATTTAGGTGATGCATTCTGGTGCTTCCTGGACTGGGGAGATGGTCTGAATAAGCAGGCCGGAGCTACAGCAGTTCTTATTTACTGTATCCGTTACGGAATCCGCCTTGCAAAGATTCTGGATAAACAGGAGGATATCAGCTGGCTGGAAGAGAAGCAGGCCATGCTGAAAGAGGCAGCGGTGAAAGAGTTCTGGGATGAAGAGCTTGGAATGTTCGTAAGCGGTCCGGACCGTCAGGCTTCCTGGGCAACCCAGATCTGGATGATTCTGGCCCGTGTCTTTGACAAAGAGACAAACTGTAAATTGATCCATCATGTAATGGAAGTGAATCCGAGAATCCGCATGGTAACTCCATATATGTATCATCACTATATTGATGCGCTTATCCGCTGTGATGAGAAAGAGCTTGCACTGGAAGAGATGAAACGCTATTGGGGCGAAATGATCCACGACGGTGCGGATACCTTCTGGGAACTTTATAATCCTTATAACAGGGAAGAATCTCCATATGGTTCCAGTATGGTTAACAGCTACTGTCATGCATGGAGCTGTACGCCGACGTATTTCCTTAGGAAATTTTATATGGATAATGAGAAATAAGATTGAGAATGAGGATCTTGCAGAAATGCAGGATCCTTTTTGAAATGAGAGAAAGATTCCTGATAAAATACAACACATAGGAAATAATGACTGGCATTACAATATGGGGAAAGGAGCATTTAAATAGCCCTGCCATCATAATGGCAGGGCTAAAATAATCATTTCTTTTTATTCTTTTTGGATTTCTTAGTCTCATTCTGGGCTGCCTGAGCTTCTTCCGCAGATTTCTTAAAGCGTGCGAAAAATCCTTTTTTCTTCTTAACCGGAGCGTCCAGGTTACCGCGGATACCTTTTACACCTACTATGTAAAGTCCACTTACTTCAGCTTTGATCTCTTTCTTCACAGGGATAAGGTCGAATACCTTCTCATCTGCGATAAGAATGGAAATCTTCGGTCCAACTTTAGCCTTAACGATCGGCATCTTGGAGCGGCGGAGAAGCTTCGGTGTCTGGTCGATGACCATCTGTGGGAGACCTGATTCCTTAAGTGGCATTCTCTTCTTATCAATAACGAGCATGGAAACGGTCTGTTTACTTGCCTCGATCTGTGCCTGCTGTTCTTCCTGCTTCTTCTGGGTCTTCTTACCAAAGAAATATAAACCAACCAGTAATCCGATGAGGATTACGAGAATCACCAGAAGGACGATTGTTACTGGATGCATACTTATCCTCCTACTATATTATAAAGTTTCTTAATAACTATTCAGCCTGCACGGTTCCGCAAAGCGTGTGACCGTGAAGGTTACTGTTCGTTCCGTTACCAGTGAACAGTAACCTGTGAAGAAACTGAACAGTTACATTCTTGTTTCACATAAACTACATTTTAACATCATTTTTTGGAAAAGGCAATTGTTTTGTTATCTCCTTTAAAAAGCTTATAAGCTGTGAAAGCATATAAAACCGGTACCGCAAATGCTGCAAGATTCATAAGAACCAGTATAATACTTCCCTTAATATGAAAGAAGTGGGCAATCTGGGGAATAAAGGCCAAAATTCCAAAGATAACGGTGCTCATTCTTCCTTTTTCTGCATTCATCACGCCTATAATTCCAATTGCAATCTGAAGAAGTGTAAATGCATAAGTAAGTGCAAAAGCCTCTGTAGTATCACCATGGCTTACATGTCTGCCCACAATATTAGTGGTTCCGATCCAGAAGCGGGCTGCGATCAAAGAAGCAGAACCCAGGGCTATTTCAAATAGTGCGCTGATGCGCATAATATCTGATCTGTTCATATTTTTCTCTCCTCTGAGTGACGGATAATTTCCGTTATTTCTATTAAATTAGATTTTATCATGTATCTTTTATTTTAACAATAAATGGCAACGGAAAGCAAGGATAATTACAGTGAAAAGGTGGTAATTATTTAAAATATCATGTATAATAGAAATCTACTGGTTACAGAATGGATAGACCTGTCTGATATGGTTATACTATAAGTGCCTGCGGTAACTGGTACTATTTTTACGAGGCATTTGAAGGGGGAGCTAAATAAGGAGTTATACATTATGAAGAAATCAGATACAGAACAGGAACAGCCTGGTCTGGAAGAGAATAAAGTTCCCGACAGCCAGTCCAAGCGGGAGCTTGACAGAGAACTACAGGAACTGGCAGAGAATGAGCGCCAGGAAGAGATATATTACGAAGAACGACGGCGCGAGCGACATGAGCGCAATCTGAAGAGAAAGAAGAGGCAGATACGGAATCGTAATCTGGCTCTTATTATTACTGCTCTGGCAGTGTTGGGCGGTGTTGGATACTTTTATAGAGAGCAGACGGGGTTAAAAGACGGCATGGAAACGCTGGTAGCCAAGGTAAGGGATTTGGTTCCTGATAAGAATTCCGGTAAAGAGAGCAAGGCAGCAGAAGAACTGGCAAAGGCTGACCAAAGCACCGAAAACCCCGAAAGTACCGAACCCCCCGAAAGCACCGAAAAACCAGATATTAATACAGAGGAAGCTGCTGACAGCTCAGACAGTACAGATATACAACCGGAATCTGGTGAAGGTACGGCAGATGACAGTGATGAGACAACTGGAAATACAGATGACAATTCAGAGGATATTGCACAGGATGAATCCGGGAATATGTCTGATGAAGAGAAAACAGAAGATAATTCTTCAGACTCTGTAAATCAGCCAGAGCAGGAAGCAGAGCAGGAAGCAGCCCAGGCGGCGGCCATAGATTTAAATGGGGTTATGCCACAAGCAGCAGCAGCCGGTGCAGGTATCATCAGGAGGCAGATCCGTCACGAGAAGAAAGTACTGACCACAGCCAAGGAGAAAGCTGCCCAGTATGATTATGACGGTGCAATCAGCCTTTTGCAGAAGGACAATGCATATGTAAGAAATGTCCATTTTCAGAATGCTGCAGAGAAATTCCAGAAGAAAAAGGATAAATGTGTAGCCTGGTCTCCGGAACAGGTAACTCACATTTTTTACCATTCCCTGATCGTGGATACTTCCAAGGCCTTTGATGGAGATTACAAGACGGATGGTTATAATCAGGTTATGACCACTATGGATGAGTTTAATAAGATAACTCAGATCATGTATGACGAGGGATATGTAATGGTAAACCTTTATGATCTGGCAGACGTTGATGAAAATGGAAAAATGCAGGCAAAGCAGGTTTATCTTCCTAAGGGAAAAACACCATTTGTCCTTTCGCAGGACGATGTATGTTATTACCACTCCCAGGATGGAGATGGAATTGCCACCAAGCTTGTTATAGACGAAGAGGGGAAGGTTCGCAACGAATATGTACAGGATGATGGAAGCACAGTTGTAGGTGACTATGATGTTGTACCGCTGATCGACCGGTTTGTGGAGGAACATCCTGATTTTGCCTATCATGGACATAAGGGAATTGTAGCACTTACAGGCTATAATGGAATCCTGGGTTACCGCACAGATATCAGCTATCAGACACGACCAGATGATCTGAATGATGATAAAAAGGCGTGGCTTGACGCGCATCCTGATTTTGATCTGGATACAGAGCGGGCAGAAGCGAAAAAGGTCGCAGATGTCATGAAGGCGGAGGGCTGGACTTTTGCCAGCCATACATGGGGACATAAAAACATGTCCACAGTTTCCATGGAACGCCTTGAAACAGATACACAGAATTTCAAAGAGAACATTGACCCGCTTATTGGCGGAACAGATATTATTATCTTTGCTTTTGGAGCAGATATTAATAACGGCGGAGAGTATACTGGCAATGAGAAATTTGAATATCTGAAATCCCAGGGATATGATTATTATTGCAATGTGGACTCTAACAAATATTTTGTACAGATGACGGATGAATATTTCCGGATGGGAAGAAGAAATGTGGATGGATACCGAATGTATTACAATCCGGACATGCTGGCAGATCTGTTTGATGTAAGCCAGGTATTTGACCCATCCAGACCTACTCCTGTACCGCCTATGAATGGTGGCTGATAAGACCAGCTGCAAAGAAGGCATGGATTCGCATGATTTTGCGCTGAGACAAAATAAAAATGATTGCCTCAGTGGGCTTTCTTTTTAATAGAAAATGTGATAATTTTATAAAAGAGTAACTGAAGGGAGTATGAAATGAAAAGAAAAGTATATTTGGCAGCGTTAGTAATGTGTATGGCACTTACTGTAAACGGCTGCGGAAGTGATAAAGAAACTACCAATACAGAGAGTGAGAGCACTGCCACAGAGCAGCAGGCAGAGGATTCGGCAGATGAAGAAGAGGTACAGGAGCCTTATACAGATTCTACCGGTGCGACACGCCTGGTTTCAGTGGATAATGTGGAGAAATACGTTACGATTGCAGACTATAAGGGGATAACTCTTGATAATTCTGTACCAGAAGTGACAGATGAGGATATTGAGAATCGTATCGCAGAGAATCTGAAAGATAATTCAGCGGAAGTGACAGATGAGAACGCTGTCATCCAGAATGGTGATACCGCTACTATTAATTTCGTAGGTACAAAAGACGGGGAAGCTTTTGAAGGTGGAACCGGTAATAATTATGACCTTGTGATCGGAAGCGGCACAATGATTCCCGGATTTGAAGAAGGAATCGTGGGAATGAAGAAGGGTGAGACAAAAGACGTACCGGTAACTTTCCCGGAGAGCTACCGCAACAGTGAACTGGCTGGACAGGATGCGGTATTCCAGATTACCGTGCAGAGCTTTAAGAGACCACCGGAACTGACCGATGACTGGATTGCGGCGAATACCGATTACAAGACAATTGATGAATATAAGGCTTCTGTTCGCGCACAGCTGGAGCAGGAAGCACAGGACCAGGCTGACAGCAGTCTGCGCAGCACTGCTTGGAATACTGTTTACACCAATTCTGAGGTCGTGGAATATCCGGAGAAAGACGTAGAAGAGGCTGTGAAGACATTTAAGAAACAGGCAGAAGCATACGCGAAGCAGGGAAATATGGAGCTTGAAGACTTCGTAGAGTCTCAAGGCGTTTCCATGGATGATTTCGAAGCCCAGTGCCAGCAGTATGCCCAGGCCAAGGTAAAACAGAATCTGCTTATTCAGGGAATCATGGACGCAGAGGGAATGACTCTGGAGGATGAGGAAAGCCTTGCAATCCAGAATCAGCTGGTAGAGCAGTATGCTTCTGGCGATCTTGCAGTTCTTATCGATACTTACGGCCAAGTTGCAGTGGATGAGAGCATCGGACTTATGAGAGTTCAGGATTTCATTATTGCAAATGCAAATTATGATCAGACAGCAGCGGATACATCTGCTGAAGGTGAGGACGCACAGGCTGCTGAGGGAACAGAAGCAGCAGATCATGCAGATGGCAGTACAACTGACGGACAGAGCACTGATGGCGGGGATACAGAAGAAGAGCAGGAAGCTGGTGCAACCGCAGATACAGGCACAGCAGCGGATGCTTCAACAGATACACAGGATGACGGTACAGAGAATTGACGGTTGCTGTTTATAACAGAAACAGCAGCCAATGAATCTTAGGAGGGAATGGAGTTATGATTATTAAAAACGGAGAAGTTTTTCAGGAGGATGGAAGCTTCAGATTACAGGATCTGTATGTGGAGAATCATAGAATCGTGGCTTCTGAGGATGAGGTTACGGACAAGACGATTGTAGACGCGGCTGGGCTCAGGGTAATCCCGGGCCTGGTGGATATTCACAGTCACGGTGCATTTGGACATGATTTTTCTGATGCTGACCCGGAGGGACTTAAGATTATTCTGAAATACGAAAAGAGTCACGGAATTACTTCCTATTGTCCTACTTCCATGACATTGCCGGCAGAAGAACTGAAGGAAATTTTTGCCACTATTAAGACTGTGGGAGAAATGAAAGCCGGAGCCACTGTTAGGGGAATCAATATGGAAGGACCGTTTCTGGATGCGAAGAAAAAAGGTGCCCATGTGGAGGGCTATATCCGCAAACCAGATGCCGGATTTTTTCGTGAACTGAATGAATATTCCGGAAATATGGTGAAGCTGGTAACTCTGGCTCCTAATGTGGATGGTGCTATGGAGTTTATCGATGAGGTACATAATGAGGTATGTATTTCACTTGGACATACGTCTGCCGATTATGATACAGCAGCGGAGGCCATGAGAAGAGGTGCACACCATGTGACACATCTTTATAATGCCATGCAGCCACTGGCACACAGAGAACCAGGACTGATCGGAGCTGCCTGTGATGATGAGCAGTGCATGGCAGAGATGATCTGTGATGGGATTCACATTCATCCATCTGTGATCCGCGCTACATTTAAGATGTTTGGACCAGAGAGGATTGTACTGATCAGTGATTCTATGATGGCTACCGGAATGGAGAATGGAACCTATCAGCTGGGTGGACAGGAAGTAACGATGAAGGACTGCAAGGCAACTTTGAAGGACGGTACGATTGCCGGTTCTGCTACGAACCTGTATGATTGTATGCGCAAGGCTGTTTCTTTTGGTGTTCCCCTTGAAGAAGCGATTTTTGCAGCAACACGAAATCCGGCAAAGAGTATTGGTATTTATGATGAAGTTGGTTCTCTTTCTGTTGGAAAGAAAGCGGATATTCTTCTTGTAACAGATGATCTGGAGCTGAGAGAAGTGCTATGACAGGACTTTTTTGCGGAAAATTTTTTCCACTATGTAACGAGAGATAAAGAGGGAGTATGAATGGATAGAAGGGTTTTGCGCGAAAGAATGCGCAGGAAACAGCGCCAGATAAGACGAAGGAAGATCATTAAGCTGGTTACCTATGTTGTGGCAATGGTGCTGGCTGTGATTTTTGTAATAAGAGGAGTGATTTTTCCAATCGTAAGTCGTGTGGGAGGAAAGAGTACTGGGAAATCACAGAGCGTGCAGGCGGATGCAGGTGACGGAGCTGCTTCGAATGCAGACTCCAATTCCACAGATGCCCTGAGACAGCCTCTGAAAGGACAGAGTGATGTGACCAAGGTTTTTTCACTGACTCCAGGCTGGCATGAGGATTCCAGCGGACGCTGGTATCAGAATGCAGATGGTACATATTATACCAATGGATTTGCAGAGATTGACGGAGTGAAATATGCATTTGATTCCAATGGATACATGCAGACCGGCTGGGTGACCAAGGGAGTAAACGATTACTATTTTAATGAGGATGGTTCTTACAATGCTGAGAAGAAACGTCCTTTGATCGCACTTACCTTTGATGATGGCCCGGGACAGTATACAGACAAGCTTCTGGACTGTCTGGAGGAGAACAATGCACATGCTACCTTCTTTATGCTGGGACAGCTGGTTGGACAGTATCCGGACGAAGTGAAGAGAATGGTGGAACTTGGCTGTGAGATCGGAAATCATTCCTGGGATCATCAGGATATGCTGAATCTGAGTATTGAGGATGTTGTAAAGGAATTCGGCGATACCGATCAGGCATTGATCGATGCCTGTGGACAGGATTCCACGGTGATTCGTCCGCCTTATGGAGACTGCAATGACGAAATTATTTCGGCAGTTGGCAAACCTTTCATTTTGTGGTCTATTGACAGTCTGGACTGGAAATATCTGGATGCAGATCTGGATTACAATGGCATTATGAATGACAGCAATCTGGGAGACGGAGCAGTTATTCTGATGCATGATATTCATGGCCCTTCTGTTGATGCGGCGTTGAGACTGATTCCGGATCTTGTTGCCCAGGGATATAAACTGGTAACAGTAAGTGAGATGGCAGCGGCGAAGAATGTTACCCTTCAGCCGGCAAAATATGCAGAGTTCTGGCAGAGCGCCCTTGATGCCGGTTATGTGCCTGGATACAATGGAAATGGCGCTTCTGAGGACTCTTCCACAGATGGAACTTCTGATGGCAGTTCAGATGACAGCAGTAATGGAGATGAGAGCGACTTCAGTGATGGTTCCGGTGATGGAAGCGATGGCAGCGAAAGTGACGGATACACAGACGGCAGTGAGGATAGCGAAGGGGATTTTAGCAGCGACTCAGGCGAATAACGGAGAAAATAAGAGGCTCTAGAGCCTGTCTGGCATATGTGTTAAGCTTCGGTACTTCCGGAAATCGCAGATGCTGTATAGTGTGAAGGACAGTATACGCTTGTACTTATGAGAAAATATCAAAGTACAGGCGTATTTTTTTACAGTAAAAATGAATTTTGATGCATATTTTTTATGAATAATAGACAAGTTTTTGGTGGCATGGAGGAAAAGAGTATGCTATAATGTGCATAAGAATTTGAAAGTTTAGGGAGGTAACTTTCTGATGGGAGAGAAATTACAGTTTACAGAGCTTGACCAGTATCTCTTTGGTCAGGGAACCCATTATGATGTTTACAGAAAGCTTGGCGCACATCCTGTGAAACAAGGGAAAAAAGAAGGCGTTTATTTTGCAGTATGGGCACCTAATGCGCAAGCTGTTTCTGTAATTGGAGAGTTTAATGACTGGAATGAACAGGCTGCTCCAATGAAAAAGGCAGGTCCGATCGGTGTATTTGAGACATTTGTCCCTGGAGCGAAGATTGGACAGCTGTATAAGTTTTTTATTGTAGGAATGAACGGGGAGCATATTTATAAAGCCGACCCTTATGCAAATGAGGCAGAATTAAGACCGGGAACGGCATCCAGAATCACGGATATCGGGGATTACAAATGGAAAGATACCACCTGGATGAAGAATCGTCAGAAATTTGACGAGACTAAGGATGCCATGGCGATCTATGAGGTACATCCTGGCTCCTGGATGAAGCATCCGGCTACAGAGGAGAATGAGAAAGGCTTTTTCAATTACAGGGAACTGGCTGTGAAGCTTGCCCAATATGTGAAAGATATGGGCTATACACATGTAGAACTGATGGGAATTGCAGAGCATCCCTTTGACGGTTCCTGGGGATATCAGGTCACCGGTTATTATGCGCCTACTTCCCGCTATGGAACACCCCAGGATTTCAAATATCTGGTAGATTATCTTCACAGACAGAAGATCGGGGTTATTCTGGACTGGGTGCCGGCACATTTTCCCAAGGATGCCCATGGACTGGCGAATTTCGACGGAACTGCAGTTTATGAGCATGCAGATCCCAGACAGGGAGAGCATCCGGACTGGGGAACCAAGATCTACAATTATGGCAGACCGGAGGTAAAGAACTTCCTGATCGCAAATGCTCTGTTCTGGATCGAGGAGTGTCATGTGGACGGTCTTCGTGTGGATGCCGTTGCATCCATGCTGTATCTGGATTATGGAAAGAATGATGGTCAGTGGGTAGCCAATAAATATGGCGGAAATCAGAATCTGGAAGCAATTGAGTTTTTTAAGCATCTGAATACAGTGGTTCTTGGAAGAAACCATGGTACTGTGATGATTGCAGAGGAGTCTACCGCATGGCCGAAGGTTACAGGTAAGGCAGAGGATGACGGCCTTGGATTTTCCCTGAAATGGAACATGGGCTGGATGAATGACTTCCTGGAATATATGAAGCTGGACCCCTATTTCCGTAAGTTTAACCATAATAAGATGACTTTCTCCATGACATATGCTTACAGTGAGAAATATGTGTTAGTAATCTCCCATGATGAGGTGGTTCATCTGAAGAAGTCTATGCTGGAGAAAATGCCAGGTGAGCTAGATGATAAGTTTAAGAATCTGAAGGCTGCTTATACATTTATGTTCTGCCATCCGGGCAAGAAGCTTTTATTTATGGGGCAGGAATTCGGTCAACTTCGAGAGTGGAGCGAGGAGAGAGAACTTGACTGGTTCCTTCTTGGGGAAGAGAAGCATCGGGATTTGAAGGATTTTGTGCAGACATTGCTGAAGATGTATCGCAAATATCCTGCGCTCTATGGAACGGATACGGATCCGTCTGGCTTTGAGTGGATCAATGCAGATGACGGGGACAGAAGTATTTACAGCTTCGTAAGGAAATCCCCTACAAAAAGAAATAACCTTCTGGTAGTATGCAATTTCACTCCTGTAGAACGTCCGGATTACCGTGTTGGTGTGCCAAAGAAGAAACAATACACACTGATTCTGGATGAAAACGGACAGACTGCGAAAAAGGTATTTAAGGCAGAAAAGCAGGATTGTGACAATCGTCCGTTCTCCTTTGCTTATCCGCTGCCAGCTTACGGAGTTGCTGTGTTCCAGTATTAAAAGCTTCCAAATTCCGCAAGGAACAATTCTCACAGACAATTTTCAGATTGCTGTGATAATTTAGTATTAAAAATACCCAAAGAATGGGGCAAATTCGGGTTTTGTTTGTGACTGTTGGGGATTTTTTCCCAGAAGGTGAAAAACCTGTTGCTATTTGGAAAAAGTTGAGATATAATGAGCCCGAACAAAAAGAAATGGAAAAAGTTGTACATGTTGAAAGGAGAATATTGACATGAAGGTATCTAATATTAAAGACATTCAGAAATTTTTTGATGTAGTAGACAGCTGCGCTGGTAAAGTAGAGCTTGTAACTGGCGAAGGTGACAGACTGAACCTGAAATCTAAATTATCACAGTATGTATCTCTTGCGAACATCTTCTCTAACGGTGAGATTCCGGAGCTTGAGATCGTTGCATATGAGAAAGAAGACATTGATAAGCTTATGCACTTCATGATCAACGGCTGATTTGCATAAAACTGTGAAATTGGGATAAATATATTAGGGGATGTGACTTGGTCATGTCCCCTTTTTCTGGCATAATAGAAAGGGGAATACAAAATGGTAAAGATTGACATTATCTCCGGTTTCCTTGGAGCTGGTAAGACAACTCTTATTAAGAAACTGCTGAAAGAAGCATTTGAAGGTGAGCAGGTAGTTTTGATCGAGAATGAGTTCGGTGAGATTGGTATTGACGGGGGATTCCTGAAAGATGCCGGAATCGAGATCCGTGAGATGAACTCCGGATGTATCTGCTGTTCTCTGGTTGGAGATTTTGGTGCTTCCCTGAAGGAAGTTGTAGAGAAGTATCATCCGGACCGTATCCTGATCGAGCCATCAGGTGTTGGTAAGCTTTCCGACGTTATCAAGGCTGTACAGGGTGTGGAAGAGGATGTTGATATTCAGCTGAACAGCTACACTACAGTTGTTGATGCCAAGAAATGCAAAATGTATATGAGAAACTTCGGCGAGTTCTTTGACAATCAGGTTCAGTATGCAGGCGCGATTATCATGAGCCGTACCGATATTGTAGACGAGAAGAAAGCAATGGAGTCTATGGAGCTTCTTCGTTCTATCAATGAGAAGGCAGCTATTATTACCACTCCGATTGAGAAGCTGGATGGAAAGAAAATCCTGGAGGTTATGGAGCATCCGGTATCTCTGGCGGATGAGCTGCTGAAAGAGGAGCATGAGCATCATCACCATCACGATCATGACGACGAGTGTGACTGTGGACATGACCACGATCACGAGCATCATCATCACGACCATGATGAGGAGTGCAACTGCGGACATGGCCACGATCATGAGCATCATCATCACGACCATGATGAGGAGTGCAGCTGCGGACATGACCACGATCATGAGCATCATCATCACGACCATGACGAGTGTGGCTGCGGACATGACCACGATCATGAGCATCATCATCACGACCATGATGACGAATGTGGCTGCGGACATCATCATGATCATCACCACCATCACGCAGACGAAGTATTTACCAGCTGGGGACGTGAGACTATTAAGAAGTTTACAAGAGAAGGGCTTGAAAAAATGCTGGAGAGCCTTTCCGCTTCTGAAGAGTATGGCGTGATCCTTCGTGCTAAGGGAATGCTTCCGGCAGAGGACGGAACATGGATCTACTTCGATATGGTTCCGGAAGAAACTGAGATCCGTGAAGGTTCACCGGAGTACACAGGACGTCTTTGCGTAATTGGTTCCAAGTTAAATGAAGAGAAACTGGCCAAGCTGTTCGGCGTAGCTTAATGCTTGACATATAAACGGGATAAAAGGCTTTTTGTAAGCTTGTTTGTTGCTGTTTATAAGCGATATATGCGAACGTACTGCTTTTAATTAAGAAAAATACAGGGAGGTTTCTGTAAATGGATGAAATTACAGTACCGATTTATCTCATAACCGGCTTCCTGGAAAGCGGCAAGACCTCTTTCCTTAGCTTTACCCTCCAGCAGGATTACTTCCGTACAGAGGGAAAGACACTTCTCATTCTCTGCGAAGAGGGAGAGGAAGAGTACGATGAAGAGGCTCTTGCAAAAGATAATGTTGTAGTTGAGGTTATTGAGAAAGAAGAAGATTTTACACCGGAGCGCCTTCAGGCACTGGATATTATCCATCAGCCGGAGCGTGTGGTTATGGAATATAATGGAATGTGGCTGGTAAGCAAATTTGAGGAGATGAAGCTCCCGGCAGGCTGGGGAATTGAACAGCACATTACCTGTGTAGATGCAAGCACATTCCAGGTATATATGCAGAATATGAAATCCATTTTTATGGATATGGTTCGTAATGCGGATATGGTTGTGTTTAACCGCAGCAAGAAAGAATATCCTCTTGCAAACTTCCGCAGAAGCATTAAGGTTGTAAACCCAAGTGCAGAGGTTATTTTTGAGGACGAAGAAGGCGAGATGACGGATATTTTCGCAGATCAGATGCCATTTGACCTGGATGCAGAGATTGTAGATATTCCGCCTGAAGATTACGGAATCTGGTTTGTAGATGCTATGGATCATCCGGATCGCTATGTGGGAAAAACTCTTCGCTTTAAGGCTCGTGCAAGACGTCCGAGAGGTATGGGCAGCAAGTTCTTCATTCCGGGACGTACTGCCATGACCTGCTGTGCAGATGATACTTCATTCCTGGGATATATCTGTAAGAGTGCATATGCACCGAAGCTGAAGCCCGGCGAGTGGGTTGAGGTGACTGCCAAGGTTGCCTTTGAAAACCGTTCTGAGTACCAGGGCGAGGGAATTGTTCTTTATGCAGAGAATGTGACCCCGTGCGAACCTCTGGCTGATGAGATGGTTTATTTCAACTAATTTGATGATACCAGTGTCAAAAGGTCAAAAAGCTGTTCGTGCTTGCACGATAAGGCTTTTGAACTTGGGACACGCCAAATATGAGAAAG
>OLQH01001320.1_pt1 | contig 20053 bp, 16 predicted proteins | sample 1672671 | NCBI WGS metagenome assembly OLQH01 (sample SAMEA3136712, study PRJEB25190) | human gut metagenome
AATACAGCGCCAGAGATGGATTTTGAGGGAATGCCCCGTTTGACTAGCAGAATGATGGCAAGAATACAGGGCTTTCCTGATACATGGACATTTGGAAAAAAGAAAACTGCTGCATGCCGTATGATTGGAAATGCGTTTCCACCGCCGGTAGCGCAAGCGGTAGGAGAAAAAATAAAGGAGTGTTTGGAATATGAATGCCTTAATAGCGAATGCGAGATTCCACTTTCACGAGCGGTTGTTTGAAACGAATACGTTGACATTAACTAAAGCAGGCGTGGTATCTAATGCGGATACCAGTAGTAGAGGGTCAAAAGCCATAGCGGGAAAAATTGTTGATATTTTAGTGGATGAGCATCATCATACAGTTAATACAGTTGATAAAATTTCTGGGCAAACACTGGGAAAGCAGTTTGAATTATCGACAATGGAATTTTTGCAGGAAACATTTCCGCATTTACAAAATCTTCGCCCTGGTCAATGGTCGATATTACAGCTTGGTAATAATAACAGGCTTAAAACCAGTGATTTTGAGCAATATGAGCATTTGGCATATTTGAGTGCATTGACAGCAGAAAATGCACAATTAGCGGCTGCGTTGGGAAATGATTATCTTGTAGCACCGGATGTGGTTATTTATCGGAATCTTTATGAAGATGAAGAAATTAATGCGGAGCAGTACATAGTTGATGATGAAATCAGTAGAATGGCAGATATTAGGAAGTCTAATGGTGGAAAGCCCCTACTTCATGCCAGTGTGTCGGCAAAATATACAATGCGGAGTGACAGGGCGCAGAACAGCCGTACGGAAGCGTTGAATCTGATTCTGTTTTTTGTCAAGCACTTTTCCCTAAAAAAAGCGTCTAAATTCCCTTTTTCAGCAGGGGAATTTCTCTGTTTTCAGCGGGGTTGTTGGAGAGTCCTCAGACATCTCTTTAACGTAACTGTTAAAGCCTGGATATCTCCATGCAGTGCGGATAGAGAATCGATTAATGTATCCTGCAGATCTGATAAGGCCTCCGTCAGGTCTGATACAGAATCGATTGCTTCTTCGTATCCGTCTGTCAACTGTTCAAAGCACTCAGGGTTCATTTGGTGTTTCCTCCTTTTGACAGGTTACACTTGCCGGGCTAAATATCTTGTCACATGCGATGCAGACCTTCCGGTCCGTGCTGGTTTTTCACAAGATTGCCCCGATACGTTTATAGGGTATGGTCACGCATCTCTGCGCATAAGGGCATGTTCCATGCGATAACTGGTTCCCTCAATCTGAACTTTGCATGAAAGTTACACTAAATCTCTTTTTGGCACCTTCCGCTGCCAGGGCTGCATAACTTTAGACATCCAAAAATGTCATCAATTCCTGGAGACTTTTACCGCTTTTACGGAAGGCGTCCATAACCTGTTTTGTCTCAAACTCTTGTTTTAGTTTTTGCAATTCAGTCAGTTGTGCAATGAGTGCATCCTGCTTTTCTTGCAACTTCGATAGTTCGTTTTCGACTTTGCTGATTTCAGCATCAATCGAAGTCATCGAACGCGTTCTCGCCATAGTCCTCTTCCTCCTGATCCATCATGTCATCTGACAGTAATGATTGATTGGTTGCCAGCAGCTTGCTAATTGTAGCAGCAAGACGGCGGATGTCTTGATCATCCATGCCAAATGCGCTTAAGAGTATTCTCTGCTTTCTTGAAACTGCATGGTCCAGATGATACTTACCATTGTTCCTGCGAACCATCTCTATCTTTTCAAGCTCTTTGAGAGCGGCAGGGACAGTCATATAGTTGCTTTTGGTCTCCATCCGCAGCATCATTTCCTTCAGCAGATTATAGATTCTGTTCCGGACAATGAGTGCTGCAAACTCTGTAAAGATCTTGGCATCAAGTGAAGCGCCACTTTGTACACGCATGCTCTTGGAACCAAGGAAGGACTTATCAGAGCTAAAAATCTTTTCAGATATATCACGACCCTTGTAGTGAATCAACGCTTCAGCAGCCGTCATTTTCTCAGAGGTAATAATGCAGAAATACCCACACAGCTCCAGCCTTTCCTGGATTACATCTTTCTTTTCTTTGTAGGATGCAAGATTGCCATCTTTGTCATATCTGATGTCAAAGTAATCATGGTATGCCTTTCCAAAAGTGGCATCCGTTCCCTTATGCTTATCGAGGTTGAGCTTGAGGCTGTCAAGTCTCTGCTCAAGCAATTCTCTTTCAGCAGCCTGCTTAGAAGGATTAAAATAAAGGTGAAAATACCTGTTTGCAGTATCATCCTCATACAGCGGGGATAAGATTGTTTTACCATACACGCGATAGGTGCGGATTGCACAATCTCTGTCGGTCTCGAATGTATTTCTGTGTTCCCTGACCAACTCACTGACAAGCTTTTTACAGCCCTTTGCCATTATGATGAAGGAGTACTTGTTTTCTTCCATGTAGCGAATATTGTCTTTGCTGAAATAACCTCTATCCAGAACGAAGCCAACCTTGTCATAGCCGTATTCCTTCACCTTATCAACCATATAAGTGAACTGGGCAACGTCAGTGATGGAACCTCCATAAGTCTCATAAAACAAAGGAACTCGGTTGTTTTTGTCAAAGGCTAACGCCAGGTTAAAGATGGCAGAACCTGTATCAACTTTGGCTTTACCATATTCAAGAATATCAATGTCACCAGACTGACAGTTCTTGTTTGTGGAGTCATAAGAAATGTAAATTCGGTCTTTATGATCTCTGGACTTATTCCAGTCATCAAGGAAGCCATTCATCTGCTCCCTGGTAACGTTTTTGAAAAAACGACACACCTTTGAGTCACTATATATGTGCATATTCTTTGAGAAAAGCGGATGGTCGTAAGCAAAATCAGGATAATACTGACCGGCATTTTCCTCATCAACAATAAGGTAAGCAATCAGATCCATAAGAAGACCAGTGTCATCTCCGAACCACTTAGAAAGCTTCTGTGGCAGTTTGTACTCTTCAAACACTTTCTTGATAATGGCATAGGCACCTATTCTCAGAGAGCAGCTTCTGGATGATTCTGGCAGTTCTTCAGGTATTGCAGCATCCGGGAAATATTCCTCATACTTTTCATTTGGAAACATGTGATCCGGATGCTCTGGATTAACTTTTCCAATGATGGTCCGCTGAGGAACCGCATACTTCTTTTCAGGATTATACTTGCTTCCGTACTGATAGAGGATATATGTAGCAGCACCCTTTTTCCTGGTGATAATTTTGCCTTTTACTTTTGGAATTCCCACTTCGAAATCGTGATACATTGGTCGTCTCCTTTAGTGTAACCTTTACACTAAAATTATATCACATTCTAAAGAAAAAATCCAGTGAAAAAGCTTAATTTTTCATAGGTTTATGGAGGTCGCTAGTGCAACTTACATGCAAAGTTCAGAAATATGAGCAAGCACTGTCGGAGTTTGTCGGTCATGTGGAATGTGGTGACAATCTGCAGGGATACTTGAGTGATAAAATTCTGTATGCGAACAAAACGGATGATTTGCTAAATGACTGGAACATTCATCACTTTCATTTGACAAGACGGTTTCGTGAAGATGGTTTTGCAAAACGAAGCGATTACGAGATTTTTGCCTGGGTGACGTCTGAAGCAATGTATTTGATTCAGATTTATCCCCATAAAAAAGATTATTTGTATTCAATGCAGGAAATGATAAAAATTGTTCATGCAAACTGGCTCGAATTATTGGAAAAGTATCATATGAACGGAGTTCAGTGCTAAGCGAAGAAATAAATGATGAATTATATAGCAAAATAAGAGAAGCACACATATCAACAGCGGTTCAAATTGCTGAGAATGAAGTTTACTGTTTGATGGGTGGAGGGTATATGTCAAATGGTGCTTCGGGAGAGGCATTGAGAATTTCGAAGCGCTGGCATAACAGAATGCGTGAATGTGAGAAACTGTTAAGAGATAATAAAAACATTATTTTTGAATTCATTCAATCAGTACGTGGAAAAGTGGACAGAAATTTGTTTATTTAGTGCGGATTATTTGGATAATATTACAGTGATTGAACGCAAAAATCGTGTTGGAATATAGATGTTACTAAGAAATGGTAAATTCAGATTTTTTGTACCAGAAGAGATGTTTAACAAAAGACCTTAAGAATATTGAACGCATATGAATTTGTTTCAAAGTGCTTGTTAAAAATAGAATTCCTTCTGTAAAGCGCATTTGGCAGAGAAAATACATGATAAGAAATTTATTAATGAAGATACTTTTTTCGATTTTGCTTATGGGAAGACAATGTGAGATACTGAATTCAAGCAATCGTAAATGACAGCAAACTGTGTAAGCGACTGAATAAGGAAATCAACGGGCTGGAGAACCTCTGTTGAATTGGCCTGTTAAGCAATGAGGATTATGCTGAGTATAAGCTGAATCAGCAGGTAATGCCGGATAACCTTGGCATTATATATAAAGAAATTACATGGAAGGATATTTGAGTGCTGGTCAACACAGCAGTTGCAGTGGAATGGAATTGCGGTCAGTGATGACAATATGGAATTTAGCATTACATTGAAGCAACTACTGAAGATCCTGTAGATGGCATCAAAAACCATGCCTCAACTATCACAAAAGAAAAATTTAAACTGATTAACTGGTTTATATTTCAGTTCGCATTTAAGGCAATATACATGTACTCAATCTTGAAATGGTGTGCATAGGCTTCAATGATAAGAGCCGGATCTAAGGTCAGGTTGGAGCATACCAAAATAGCCGTGCTGTTATTGTACTTTACAAGCACGAATTGTAATTCCTGATACAGTTTGCTGCCCCTGAGCTGACTTAAGGAAAGATATTCGACTTCCTGTTCCGATATTGTAATTATACTCGTCAACCTGTGGACAGGCCAGTTTAGTATTTTTCGGAAAAAAGATGGTGACTATAACATTACCATTCCTTACATTTCCCCAACAATTTTAATCTCCCCCCTAGAATTTTTCTCCCAACTATGCTATAGTATCCAAGATAGAGCATTAAACGTATAAAGAATACCAGTTTTAAAAAACTAAGTAACAACCCTTGTAACATTTACCAATAAAAACCAGTCAAACCACCATTTGATTTGCCGTAAAATCTATTGACATAATAGAACATAACATCATATACTAATAATCAGAAATTTTACATAATTTCGTAATTTCCATATTTGAGCATTACGAAATGTACCTATATATAATAAGGAAGATAATATGAACCAACCCCAAGTCCCAAGTCATACCCCCAAATGGCTGCCACCCACAATGTGGGCCATCTATACAATAATCCTGCTGGTTACATTAACATTGTCCTTTCAAACCGGCACTGCTACAAAGGCCCTGGAGAAGCCCCTCGTATCCCAGGTAACCAACACAATGACAACCCTTCCTTCCGAGGAAGCAATCCTGACAATCACCTATTACATCCGGCAGATAGGACGGGCTCTGTTATTTTTTCTGCTCGGCCTTACCGGAAGCTGGTCAATCCACCTTACTTTCTGCAAAGCTGCCGCCAGGAATCGGTTCCTTGGAACTGTCCTTATGTTGTTTATAATATCGTACTTCACAGAAAAAATGAAAATATTTATCCCAGGAAGGCACTATTCCTTCCCGGAATGCCTTGAAAGCTTTCTTTTCGGCATATTAGGCTGTATCTGCATAACATTTCTGCTATACCATTTGCGCCGCATAGCCAGCCGGTCGCCGGAAAAATAATATAAATAAAACTGTCCCAAGATGTGCGAAATATTATTGACACATCCGATATTATATCTGCCTATACTGTTTTCTGCGTCCATCGCAGAAAACCGGGCGCCAGGTTCCGCCGGAGGCCCATATTCGCAGAGCGGATATGGTATAATATCATTAGATCATCAGAAAGTTTGCATCACACAATTAACAAAAAATGTCACAGAAAATGCAGAATAAAATCTCTTCATTATTTTTAGAACAAGAAAAAAATTCCCATCAAAGGGAAAATAAAAATCAAATACAAAAGCAGGCCGCAGCGCACACTTAAATTAAGCACTGATTATATCCAACACACAATTTTCATTAAGCTTCATTATGTCGGATTTAACCATACTTTAACTGCAGCACATACCGCATTACACAAACACACAAAAGGTTCCCAACCCTGACACGGTTTCTAACCCGGCCCCAAACGCGCCGCCTGCCCCTGGAGGAATATGTACCAGAAAAAGTCTAACCTGCAAAATCTCATAATAATATCAATAGACTGCCTTGTCCTTGTGCTAAGCTTGGGCATTGCCAATTACATCCGGCATCAGAAGTTCTTCAAAGGTCTAAACAACCCGATGGATATGAAGGTTCTGATTGCTATTTTTTTGGTGGTCTTTCTGATAATCAACCTGTTTAAGAACTGGTACAAGCAGATGCTTCTGCGCGGGCCGTTCCAGGAACTGGTTGAAATTATAAAGCTCAACTTGGTCACCCTGGCCGGAGCTACCTTTGCCCTGTATTTCACCCGTGTTATCGACGAGTATTCCAGAAAGGTATTGTTTTACTTCGTTCTGATAGATGTGTTGCTGATGTTCATCGTCCATCAGCTGTATAAGAAGTACCTGCCGGTATTCTACCGTATGGCCGGCAATGCCAGACAGCTTCTGTTGGTAGCTACCAGCGACGAAGCAGACCTGCTCGTTTCCGAAATGAAAAACAGCAAGGACTACAGTTATGCCATCAAAGGCATCATACTCCTTGACAGCGGAAAGAAAGAAAACAGCGGCAGTAAAAGTAAAGGAACCCCTGACAGAAAAGAAGTAGGCGGCATTCCAGTAGTTGCTTCCAGCAGTGAGCTTGTGGACTACTGCCTGACCGCATCCCTGGATGAGGTAATCATCTGTGCCGACAGGAAAACTCAGGAAGAGCGGAAAAACGATATGGAAAATCTTGCAGCCATGGGACTTACCATCCATCTGCAGATTCCCGTCCTGGAGCTGGATGAGGCGCCGCAGCGCATCCTTTCCCAGTTCGGCCAGTTCCATACTGTAACCTATGCCAATAAGGTGGCGCCTTTCGGCCAGCTTATGCTGAAGCGCCTTATCGATATTGCAGGAGCGCTGGTGGGAACGATTGTTCTTATTATCCTGACCATTTTTGTCGCTCCGTTAATTAAGCTGGATTCTCCCGGCCCGATATTCTTTGCCCAGAAGAGGGTGGGACGCAATGGCCGTATCTTTAAGATGTACAAGTTCCGTTCCATGTACATCGATGCGGAGGAGCGGAAAAAAGAACTCATGGCCCAAAATGAAATGGACGGCCTGATGTTCAAGATGGAGGACGATCCCCGTATTACGAAGGTGGGAAAATTCCTGCGGAAAACCAGCCTGGATGAATTCCCCCAGTTTATTAACATTTTAAAGGGCGATATGAGTCTTGTTGGGACAAGACCGCCGACGCTGGATGAATTTGAGCAATATCAGTCTTATCATAAGAAGAGACTCAGCTTCCGTCCCGGCCTGACCGGTATGTGGCAGGTAAGCGGCAGAAGCGATATAACGGACTTTGAAGAAATCGTAAGGCTTGATGTGGAGTATATTGATAACTGGTCTGTCGGCCTTGATATTAAAATCCTGATTAAAACCGTTCTGGCCGTTTTTTCCGAAAGCGGAGCTAGATAATTTTTTTGTGCTCTGAACTCCTGTTTTAAACGGATATTAAGTTCTGTTTAAAAATGCCGATAAGCTATAAGGAGACAGGAAAACCAAAGTAACGATGAGGATAATTCTATGGAAAAAATGAGTAAAGCGGATCTGGAGAAAGAAGAGATTCTGAATCCGGAGAAAGCGGAGAAAAGACGGCGCAGAAAGAAAAAAGCCCGTATTATGGCTGTGGTGACTGTAATCTGCATGATTCTGGTGGTATGCTGCACCGGTTTTATCGTAGTCAGGGCCATGGGAAAGAATAGTATTATGAGCAAGGCAACAAGCCCGTCGCCGTCGCTGTCCACGGATTTGAACGTCATGGATAAGGTGGAGCAGTGGCAGGACGGCTGGGTTGGCTATAACGGCAAGGTATATGAGTATAATGACGATATCATGACCTTCCTGGTCCTGGGCATTGATAAGAAGAGTACTTCACCGCAGACTGGCAGCGGCATCAGCAACAGCCAGGCGGATGCCATTTATCTGGTGGTGATGAATCCGCATACGAAAAAAGTGGATTTAATTGCGGTTAACCGGGATACGATTGCGGATGTGGATGTATATTCCCAGCCCGGCGCTTATGCGAATACGATTAAGACACAGATCGCCCTGCAGTATACCTATGGCGACGGTAAGGCCAAGAGCGCACAGCTGATGGAAAAAGCGGTTTCAAAGCTGTTTTACCAGCTGCCCATACATGGCTATGTGGCAATCAGTATGGATGCCATCCCTACGATTAATGATACTATCGGCGGGGTTGAAGTGCAGTGTCTGCAGGATTTGACGGAAGTGGATCCCCTGTTGAAGCAGGGAGAGTCGCTGAAGCTGGAAGGCCAGTCCGCATTCTGGTATGTGAAATACAAGGATGTGAATGCTTCTCATGGAAGCAGTGACAGGCTGGAGCGTCAGACACAGTATATCCAGTCGTTTGTCGGCCAGGCTAAGTCTGCGTTTAAGGCGGATGTTGCCATGCCTCTTACATTGTTTAAAAAGCTCAGCCCTTACATGGTGACGGATATCAAAGCGGACGAGGTAACCTATCTTGTTTCAACAGCCGCTGCTTATAAGTTCAGCGGCGAGGTGCACAATCTGGCGGGAGAATCCAAAACCGAAGAAGGAAATGAAGCCTTTTATGTGGATGACAGCGCCCTTTATCAGCTGGTAATTGATCTTTTTTATAATGAAGTACCACAATAAAATCCCCGCAATATATTATATGACAAAGGTAAAAATAAAATGATACGAAAAAAGAACTGCCTGTCGCTAACTGCTCTGATTTTGCTTTCAGCCGTACTTGCCGGCTGCGGCAGCACTGCCGCCCAGCCTGAAGAAAGCACGGCGCCGGCTGAGACTTCCCTGGAAGATTTTAAAAGCGCCGGCGATAAAACCGATATAGCCGCCCTGCAGCAAATCAATCCGGAGGCTTATGCCTGGCTGGAAATCACCGGCACGGATATCAGCTTCCCCATACTGCAGTCTGCGGAGGATGAAACCTTCTATCTGACCCATAATATTTACGGGGAAGAGGATGACAACGGAAGTATCTATACAGAGTATTACAATAATACGGATTTTGCCGATCCCAACACGGTTATTTATGGCCGCAACAGGGATGAAATGTTCGGCAAGCTCCATCAGTTCCAGGACAGGGATTTTTTTGATACCCATCGTGAGATAAAGATTTACACGGCGGGAAAAACTTTGACCTATAAAATCTTTGCCGCGTATACCTATGATGACCGGCATTTGATTGCCACCTATGATTTCTGGGATCAGCTTGTTTTCTCCAATTACCTGGAGGATGTATTTGCGATTCGGGCGATGGATGCCTTTATCGATGATTCGGTGGAAGTGACGGCTGAAAACAAGATTATAACCTTATCCACCGGAGTGACGGGGCAGGATGACAAGCGTTATCTTGTGCAGGCTGTGCTGGTAACGGAATAGGCCTGGAAAGGCAGATGGCAGGAATGGAACAGAAGAAGAGAAAGAAAAAAAGAAGAAAAAAGAAAATGTCCGGTGCCGCAAAATTTGGCATTGGCGTACTGATAGCTGCAGGCATTCTGCTCATGCTGGCCCTGATTGTACTCATTGCCTATTTTTGGATGGACAGTCATGGGAAAAGCGCGTTTGCCGAGAAGCAGGAAGCGGTTCCGGAGCAGATGCAGCAGGCTGCGTCCTCGTCTGATGTGTCGGGCAATGATGCGGATGATGCGCTGGAGGCGGGAAGCATTCGCTATAACGGGAAAACATATGCCTATAAAAGCGATGTCCTGACCTTTTTGTGCATGGGAATTGATAAAACAGGAGAGGTAAAGGCCTCCAAGGATTTATACAGAGGCGGGCAGGCAGACGCGCTGTTTCTGGCGGTGCTGGATCCCGGCGATAAGAAAATAAATATCATCGGTATCAACCGTGATACCATGACTGAAATAAAAACCTTCGATCCCAATGGCTTATATGCGGGAAAAGAGGTGGCGCAGATTGCGCTTGCCCATGCTTATGGCGAGGGACTGGAAGAGAGCTGCGAAAATACAGTGGAGGCTGTATCCAACCTGTTTTACGGGCTGCCGATTCACGGCTACTGCGCACTGAATATGAGCGTAATAAGCACCATTAATGATGCCGTGGGAGGCGTAGAGGTTACTATACCGGAATCCCTGGCAGGCGTGGGAATGAAAATCAACGGGAAGGGCTATGGCTATAACTGGTCAGCAGGGGACAGAATCCATCTGCAGGGAGAGGAAGCCTATGTCTACATAAAATACAGAGACACCAAGGTAGCCCAGAGCGCGGATGAACGTCTGATCCGCCAGAAGACCTATCTGCAGGGCTTTGTGAATCAGGCCAAGGCGGCGGTGAAGCAGGATATGACGCTTCCGCTGAAGCTATATACGCAGGTTTTGCCATACATGGTAACGGATATTTCTGCCGAGGAGGCGGTATATCTGGCCGGACAGGCTTTATCATACAGTTTTGATGAAAATGACATTTATACAATGGAAGGGCATGTGGAAATGGGTGAAGTATTTGAAGAATTTTACCAGGATGACACCGCCCTGTATGAATTGATTTTAAAGATTTTTTACGATGAGGTGACTCCGCCCGGTACTGCGTCAGGCAGTTAAATAATGGTATTAGCGTCCGGGCAGCCGAACGTTGATATATAGAAGCCACACACAAAAACTAAGAAAGGGGGATGATTGAAATGAAAAAGAAAGTGGCAATTGTTCTTTCAGTAATTCTCGCATGCTCTATGAGCATGACCGCGATGGCGGCTCCCAGCCCGTCCATCCAGAAAGAGCCCGTTGCGCAGGTAGTAGTTAACCCTACTGTCGGCACAGCAGGCAACAATGTTGCAGTACAGGCTACAACTGTTAACAGTGAAAAGTCAGCAGTTCTTCCTGGTACAACCTTCAAGACCGCTAGCGGACAGGTTGTAGATCCTGCTGCAGTAGCAATGGTGGTAGCACCTTCTACAGCAGAGCAGGCTCAGGCAGCAGCAGCATCTCTGGTTGCCGCACTGGCTTCCAGCAAAATGCAGGTAGTTAACTTTACCGGCAAGAGTACTCTGTCTCTGACAGACACAAAGGGCAATCTGAATGTTGTTAACAACATTACAATTGGCCTGACAACAGCTTCTGGTGAAGCAGTTGCTCAGAACGGATCTGTTTCCGCAGCATTTGCGCTGACAGAAATCCTTGGCGGCACTGTACTGGCTGAAGGGGAAACCATTCAGGCATTATATCAGAGAGCTGACGGTACATGGGTAGCTGTACCTGTAGTTATTAAGAACGGTACGGTTGCAATCGCACTTCCTGCATTCGGCGGTGCTGTAAATGTAACCTTCGTAGTAGCAAAGGGCGCTTCTCTTGAAGATGTTCCGGCTACAACTTCACCCAGAACCTGATAGTTCCGGGCTGAATATTATTTCCAATCAATAAATCAATTTGTGTGGTTTCAAAAACGTCTGGATACCTGAACATCGGGTCCAGGCGTTTTTCCTTTTCAGGGATGGATTTGGCGCCTGATGTTTTCCAATGACACTTTTAATGATACTCCGTAACTGCTGCACAATTAGGTTTGTACTTAAAATGAACGAAATAGTAATAGTTTGACACAGAGACGCAGCAGTGGAATGAATTGGCAAAAGATACAGAATAGCGTTTTATTGGATTGGAATTATTAGAAAATATGCGATAATACCAATGCCTTTTCTATAATATAGCATAGATTTCCTTTGAAAAAATTATGTGCATAAAGGTATAAATCAAAATGGATAATCATTTTTTTTGTGCACAATAACGGAACAGGTACGTGCTGATTGGCAGATGTGCCATATATGGCACATCATTTTCTTCCTCATCAAATCAGAATCTATCGTCTGTAGTAATAATTTAAAAAGTTCGGTAAAATACTACTACAGTTCAGTGGAAAAAGCAATTCTTGCCTGAGGAATATGCTAAACTGAAAAAAATCGAAGTTTGGTAAATTTTGGGAGCAAGGTGCTAATGATGATGGATTATGTAGTTATTATGCGTGGCTTAAGAGAAGACAACGATGTAAAACAAAGGGAGGTGGCGGAGTATCTGAACATAGACCAGAGAGTCTATTCCAGGTATGAGCGCGGGCAGAATGCCATGCCGGTGCGTTTCATTCCTCTGCTTTGTGACTACTATAATGTATCAGCTGATTATCTCTTGGGCAGGACAAGGGAAAAGGATTTCCCCGGAGCCGACAGAAGCCGCAAGCTGGGGACCACCAGGAAAAACGGGTAAGACAAAACTGAAGAGGGTGCATGAAAGCTGACTCGCTGTGCAAAGCGGCTTTGATGCAGTAAAAAAGAACGGCGCGCGCCGTTCTTTTTTCTGTGCATCATTCTTTTTTCTTGAGAAAAAACGGATAATCGGATATAGTATTAGGTATGACGCTTTCTACAGGCAGCGTCATACAACAATTAGAAAAGCAGGAGCAGATGCATATGAAATGTCTTGTGCTGGCGGGCGGCAGGGGAGACCGGCTGTGGCCGCTTTCCAGGAAAAATTATCCCAAGCAGTTTATCAGTATCCAGAAGGATCATTCCATTTTTCAGGAAACGATTGCCAGGAATATTCCCTTCTGTGATGAATTTATCATAGTGACTAACAAAGAATATCAGTTTATCGTGGAAAACCAGATGAAGGCCTTCCAGGGCATCACCTACCGGTTGGTGCTGGAGGAGGTGGGGCGCAAGACGACGGCGGCCATTGTGCTCTCCTGTCTGCAGTTCCCTTTTTCCGAGCTGATGTTTGTGGTGGCAAGCGATCATCTCATCGACGGCCCTACCTACAAGGATGATGTGACGAAGGCTGCGGAGCTGGCAAAGGAAGGGTGGCTTATCACCTTCGGGATGGATATCCGCAAGCCGGAGACCCGTTTCGGATATATCCGCTGTCAGGGTGAGGATGTGGTGTCTTTCATTGAAAAGCCGGATGCGCAGACAGCGGCCTCTTATTTTCAGGCAGGGGATTATCTGATCAACAGCGGCATGTTTTTATTCCGCGTGGGAACGCTGATTCAGGAAATCAGGAAATTCTATCCATGGCTGTATAATTCCTGTGAGGCGGCTTTTTATATGCGGAAGGTGAAGGGGCGTCATACCTTTTATCCCGCCGGGGTGCTGGAGGGGATACAGGCCGTTCCCATCGAAAAAAGCGTCTTTGAAAAGACCGGGAAAGGGAAGGTGATTCACAGCTCCTTCCAGTGGCAGGATATCGGCAGCCTGGAGGATTTGTCCCTTACCGGTATCCAGAGGGATGAGAGCAATCAGATCGTATACGAAAGCAGGAATACCACGGTGCTCAATCAGAGCGCCCGTCAGATTGTGGTGGCCAATAACCTGGAGGATATCACCATTATCAATACGGAGGATGCCGTTTATGTGGGACGGACCGGGGAATCTGAGAAGCTGAAGGATATCATGCGGGAGAATCCGGAGGAGCAGCATTATTTTGACCAGGGGCGGGTGATATACAAGCCCTGGGGGACATATGAGCTTCTGAACGTAAATCCCATGTATGTAGTCCGTAAGGTAGTGGTTACCGAAGGAAAGACCATATACGCCCATCAGCATGCCCACCGGACGGAGCACTGGATCCTTGTATGCGGCAGGGCGCGGATCATCCTGGAGGGCGAGGAAGGGGAATATGGGGCTAATGACAGCATTGAGGTCCCGCGTGATACCACGCACCAGATTTCAAATATCGGGAATGAGCCGTTGGTTTTCATGGAGATTTCCACCGGTACCATGGTAGAGGAGCGGGATTTGATTTCCATCCGTTCCCGGGACCTGACGGAGGCGGAGCTGGGGTATCAGACGGAACCCTTTGTACGTCTGCTGCCTGCCTTCAAGGATTACCTCTGGGGCGGTACCAGGCTGCGGGATATCTATGGCAAAAAATGTGATTATGAGATTATCGCTGAAAGCTGGGAGCTGTCGGCGCATAAGGAGGGGCAGAGCATTGTGGCTTCAGGAAGGCATAAGGGCCTTCTTTTCTCAGAATACCTGGACCGCATCGGCAAAGAGGGCTGGGGCTGGAAATGCCAGCCTCTGGAGAGGTTTCCGCTTCTGGTCAAGCTCATTGACGCCAGGGAGAACCTGTCCGTGCAGGTGCATCCTGATGATGCCTATGCGCTGGAAAAGGAAAATGAATACGGTAAAAATGAGATGTGGTATATCCTGCAGTGTGAGCCGGATTCCTGCATTTACTGCGGCTTCCGGCGGGATGTGACCCGGGAGGAGGTGGAACAGGCCGTCCGGGATGATACCATTCTTTCCCTGCTAAACCGCGTGCCCATCAGACAGGGGGAGGCGTTCTTTATCCCGGCGGGAACGGTGCATGCCATCGGCAGGGGAAGCCTGATCTGCGAAATTCAGCAAAGCTCCAATTGCACATACCGTCTGTATGATTATAATCGTAAGGACAAGTATGGAAATTACCGGGAGCTTCATCTGGACAAAGCTCTGGCGGTAATGGATTATAACCGGTATGAGGTACAGCGCTTTGACAGCGAGACGATAGAAACACCGGCATATGTGTGCCATATTTTAAGCCGCTGCAAGTATTTTGAATGCATCAGCTGCAGGCTCCATGGAACCTATCAGCTGGAAGGGGACGGAAACTCCTTCTATTCCGTGTTATGTGTGCAGGGAGAGGCGTCCCTGCGATGCGGGGAAGGCGGAAACGGCGCGGAGCTGGCGATGAAGGCCGGCGACAGTGTCTTTATTCCTGCCGGGGAAAGAAAATTCCTGCTGGAAGGTGACGGAGAGCTGATTATCACTCATATTTAGAAAGCATTTCCGGCGAACATGCAGCTGCCGGAAACCGTAACCAATCGTCCTATTTATAATCAAAGACTGCGCCGAATCCCTTTCCCTGGATTCGGCGCAGTCTATCATGTTATTTTTTCAAAAAAACCGTATATCCCCTGCTGTTCAGCAGCTTCGCCGCCTTTTCAATAGCGGCTTCTTCATAAAACTCAATCCGCAGGACACCGTCCTCCGATTCTCTGTTATGTACAATCCCTATATTTTTGATGCTGATGTTGTTGAGGGCCAGCAGCGTGGCCACAGACGCCAGGGAACCGGCTTCGTCGGGAATTTCCACATTTACGGTATAAACCTTCTTAATCGGCCCGCTGGAGGCGTCTATGAAGGAATCCCGGTAATTCCGGGCGCAGTCAAAGAAGTCATACAGGTGACCGGCGTCGTGCCTGTCGATTTCATCCTTTACCTTTTCCAGGGAGCTGATATAGCGTTCCAGTAGCCGGGAGATATTTTCTCCGTTGGTAAGGCAGATTTGCTGCCACATGACGGTAGAGGAGGAAGCGATGCGGGTGATATCCTTAAAGCCTCCTGCCGCAACCAGCTTCATGATGCCGTCCTCATTGTCGCTCGACTTTACCAGATTTACCAGGGAGGAGGCGATTACATGGGGCAGATGGCTGATGGCCGCCGTCACATAATCGTGCTGCCTGTAGTCCAGAATCAGAGGAATGGCGCCCATGGCCTTTACCAGCGCGGCGTAGCGTTCCAGCTGCCGGCGGGGGACATCCCGGGTGGGGGTCAGGATATAATAGGCATTTTCAAGAAGAGAAGCCTTGGAGTTCTGGTAGCCGATCCGCTCGCTGCCAGCCATGGGATGCCCGCCGATGAAGCAGGAAGTCAGGCCCAGATGTTCGATGTGCTCGTGGATCGTGGTTTTTACGCTTCCCACATCGGTGAGGATACAGCCGTTCTCTTCCGCATTCAGAAGAAAAGAACGGATGAGCAGCAGATTACTGTCATTCTGGGAGACGGGGGCGCATAAAAATAAAAAGTCGGAGCTGGTAAATGCAACGCCGTTGTCTTCTCCGATATGATCTGTGACTTCGTTCGCAGTGCCCTCCGCAAGGGCCAGCTTCAGCGTTGCCGGATCGGTGTCGCAGGCGCGGATAAAGCAGCCGGGATAAGCGGCGCGGATTGCTTTGGCGATGGAGCCGCCGATCAGACCAAGCCCCAAAAAGGCAAAAGTCATTTGTTCCATGGATGTTTACTCCTTCATTTCCGCACAGACAGCGGGCAGGGAGAGTTCCCTCCCTCCACCCGTCTGCACAGGGTATTTGTTTCTGATGCGCGGGCCCGCAGAAGAGCCGTCACACGAAAGGAAAGCTTTGTTACCGGAAAGTCCGGCCAGCCAGCCTTGCGTAAGGGGTGAGCTCTTCTGTGAGCCGGGCAAATTTTTCAAAGGTCAGTGACTGAGGGCCGTCGGAGAGCGCGTGGGCGGGATCATTATGTACCTCGATCATCAGCCCATCCGCGCCGCAGGCCACGGCAGCCTTGGCAAGAGGTGAAACATATTTGTATACGCCGGTGGCGTGGGAGGGATCTACGATGACAGGAAGGTGGGTCTTTTCCTTCAGTACGGGAACCGCGCTGAGATCGAGTGTGTTCCTGGTAGTGGTCTCAAAGGTACGGATGCCTCTTTCACATAATACTACATTGGGGTTGCCCTCCGCAATAATATATTCTGCGGCGTTGAGCCATTCGTCGATGGTGGCGCTCAGGCCTCTTTTCAGAAGGACGGGAAGACCGGAACGGCCCGCTTCCTTTAAAAGGATGAAGTTCTGCATGTTTCTGGCGCCGATTTGAATCATGTCCACATACTTTACTGCGGCTTCAATGGCTTCATTGCTCACCACCTCGCATATGGTTGCCAGCCCGGTTTCCTTTTTGGCTTCCTGCATGTAGCGCAGGCCTTCTTCCTCCAGGCCCTGGAAGGAGTAGGGCGAGGTCCTTGGCTTGTAGGCGCCGCCACGGAGTATGGTGGCGCCGGCGGCCTTCACCGCATGGGCGATGGACATGAGCTGCTCCTGGGTTTCAACGGCGCAGGGACCTGCCATGATGGTCAGGTTGTCAGGGCCGATTACCGTGGGGCCGACCTGGACGACGGACGGTTCGGGATGGAATTTTTTATTGGCCAGCTTGTAGGTTTCCGTTACGGGGACGATTCGGTCCACATCCTTGAAGCTGATGAGGTTTTCGGTGGACAGACGGCTTTTGTCGCCGACAACGCCGATGATGGTTACCTCTGTGCCCTGGGAAAGATGGGCGTTCAGCCCGCTTCCCTCAATATATTCCTTGATTGCCGTGATACTGGACTCGGCGGCCTGGGGTTTCATTACAATAATCATGGGACGGCTTCCTTTCTTTGATAAAATGCAGCTGCGAAGGTATTTAACAGTTGCAAATGTTTTTTAGTCAGTAATAATGCATGCAGCTATTAATATAGCACTTTAACGTACGAAAGTCAAGCGGTTGAGGAAACAGATTCTTGTTAAACAGGAACCGGCCGGAGAAACGGATACTTTTTAAATAAAAACGGATGATTTTTATTTAAAAAAAGCACAGCGGTTTATACATTCGGCTGAGGCGGCAGCATGGTATAAGTGGCTTTTCCCTGATTTTACGGGCTTTCGCATGCCCTTGTGAGAGGCTGGAGATGAAAGAGCGGAATGTCCAAAAAATAACTTGTATAAAATGTTGAAAATTGCTTGTAAAATTTTCTGGCATTTAGTAAAATATACCCATGGGGTTCTGGAAGAGAATTTAAGTGGATTGGGGACTTTGACAGAAAACCCGGAAATCGCATAATACGGAGGAATTCAGTATGAACATTTACACAACAGACAAGATTCGTAACGTTGTTCTTCTGGGACATGGCGGATCAGGCAAGACTAGTTTAGTAGAAGCAATGGCGTATTTGTCCGGAATCACATCCAGGATGGGAAAGGTGGCCGATGGAAATACGGTCAGCGATTTTGGCAAGGAAGAGCAGAAGAGAAAATTTTCAATCAGCACATCTGTTGTCCCGATTGAATGGGAAGGTGTGAAGATCAATATATTGGATACTCCCGGTTTTTTTGACTTTGTAGGTGAAGTGGAAGAAGCGGTCAGCGCTGCGGATGCCGCCATCATCGTTATTTCCGGTAAGGCCGGTGTGGAAGTCGGCACACAGAAAGCCTGGGAGCTGTGTGACAGATATAAGCTTCCCCGCATGGTATTTGTAACCGATATGGATATTGATAATGCTTCCTATCGTCAGATAGTGGAAGACATGACCAGCCTTTATGGCAAGAAAATCGCTCCCTTCCATCTGCCCATCCGTGAAAATGAGAAGTTTGTCGGCTATGTCAATGTTATTTCCGAGACTGGCTACAGATGGCAGGGCAAGGAAGTCGTGGAATGTGAGATTCCCGAATACAACAAGCCGAACCTTCAGATTTGCCGTGACACCTTGATGGAAGCGGTTGCTGAAACAAGTGAAGAGTTCATGGAAAGATATTTCAGCGGCGAATCCTTCTCCGAAGCGGAGATCAGAGCCGCCCTGCGTACCAATATTGATGACGGAACTATTGTTCCCATGTCCATGGGCTCCAATATTCTGGGACAGGGTATTTATACCCTGCTTGACGATATCGTTAAATATCTCCCCAGCCCGGAGGGACGGGAATATGCCGGTATCAATATGAAAACAAAGGAAATTTTTCAGGCGAATTTCGATTTTGCAAAGGCGAAGAGCGCTTTTATCTTCAAGACTATAGTGGATCCTTTTATCGGCAAGTATTCTCTGATTAAGGTTTGTTCCGGTGTTCTGAAAACAGATGATCAGATGCTCAATTATGATAAGGATATTGAGGAAAAAATCGGAAAGCTTTATGTGATGCAGGGAAGCAAGCCAATTGAGGTGAGTGAGCTTCATGCCGGAGATATCGGTGCGCTGGCCAAGCTTACCGGTGCGAGAACAGGAAATACCCTGTCTACCAAGAGTACACCCATTGAATACGGCAAGACGGAAATTTCCGTTCCTTATACGTATAAGAGATATAAAGCCAAGAACAAAGGGGATATTGATAAGATTTCACAGTCCCTCACGAAGATGACTCATGAAGATTTAACCCTGAAGGTGGTTAATGACTCGGAAAACCATCAGTCACTGCTGTATGGTATGGGCGACCAGCATCTGGACATTGTGGTAAGCAGGCTGCTTAATGAATATAAGGTAGAGGTTGAACTGAGCCAGCCCAAGGTTGCCTTCCGTGAAACCATCCGTAAGAAATCAGATGTGGAATACAAGTACAAAAAACAGACCGGCGGCCATGGACAGTATGGCCACGTTAAGATGAAATTTGAACCTTCAGGTGATCTTGAGAAGCCTTATGAATTTGCCCAGGAGGTTGTGGGCGGCGCTGTACCGAAGAATTATTATCCTGCAGTGGAAAAGGGAATTCAGGAATCCGTTCAGAAGGGGCCGTTGGCGGCTTATCCGGTAGTCGGCGTGAAAGCGATTCTGTATGATGGATCCTATCACCCTGTAGATTCTTCGGAAATGGCATTCAAGATGGCAACCATCCAGGCTTTCAAGAAGGGCTTTATGGATGCCGGACCGGTTCTTCTGGAGCCGATTGCATCCCTGAAGGTAACGGTACCGGATCAGTACACCGGTGATGTTATGGGAGATTTGAACAAACGCCGGGGCCGTGTGCTGGGAATGACTCCTATCGCAGGCGGAAAGCAGATTGTGGAGGCCGATGTGCCTATGACGGATCTGTATGGATATTGTACGGACCTGCGCTCCATGACTGGAGGCAGAGGTGATTATTCCTTTGCATTTGCCCGTTATGAGCAGGCGCCTTCCGATATTCAGGAGAAGGAAGTTGCAGCGAGAGCGGCAAAAGTAGCAGAAGGAAGCGAAGAATAAAGTCTTTTTTAGAGAAGAAAAGCAAAATTGGGGTAAGGGCGCCGAAGATATTGGGGGATATCTTCGGCGCCCTTTTTTATAGTATAAATTTTCCTG
>OLQH01001328.1_pt1 | contig 19988 bp, 12 predicted proteins | sample 1672671 | NCBI WGS metagenome assembly OLQH01 (sample SAMEA3136712, study PRJEB25190) | human gut metagenome
ATCCAGTATTTCCCCATTTGTTTTTGAGGTGCTGTGGAGCAGTACGATTGCCCCCGGATGAATTCTGCCGAGCAGTTTTTCAAAGGCCTGTTCTTTGGTTGGCTGATCGTTTTCGTACCAGTCTACATAGGCCAGACTCCAGAAAAAGGTCTTATATCCCAGTTCCTTTGCCATCTGGAGATTGTTTACACTGTATTTTCCCTGGGGTGGCCGATAGAACTTGGTAATAGGTTCTCCGGTGGTCTGCTCATAGAGCGTTTCTAATTCACTCATTTCTTTGGAGAATGCGTCCATACTGGAGATTTTGGACATATCGGGATGGTGGTATGTATGATTTCCCACAGTGTGTCCCTCCGCCACCATTCGCTTTACCAGATCCGGACTGGTTGAAATGAAATTGCCTACCACAAAAAAGGTGGCGTGCACATTATGTTTTTTTAATGCATCCAGGATGGGAGCTGTATTGCCGTTCTCATACCCCGCGTCAAAGGTGAGGTACAACACTTTCTCCTCGGTATCCTCGGCATAATAAGCGTCATACTGCTTAAGTTCATCCATAGTGGCATTGCCGATGGGAGGTTTTCCCTCCTCGGGAAAACTAAGGCCCCAGTTCCCTTCCGCTGAAGTCTGAATAGCTGCTGCCTGCCGGGACGGAACCTTCTGTGCAATAAACCTGCCGGCAAGAAAGGCCGCCGCGAAGAGAAGTGTGATTTTAAAGAAGTTTTTAACGAAGGTTTTATTGATCATAAGAATCGCCAATTTGTATTTGTTTTAAGTATATTGTGATACTTTTCAAAATATACCCATTGCAGACGGGAAAGATTCCTCCTTTGAAAAAGAAAAGGTTTGACAGGAAAATCCTATTTGCAGGTGGAAAAAAGATGGGCCCGATGATATACTGAGAGTAAGTTTTCCCGGCAGATGCGAAGACTTCCGGGACTTTTTTACTTAATATTGGGAGGATTTTATATGGTACTTTTAGAACAGGAAGACAGATATAAAATTGAGCCCTTATTTGAAGGGTGGCAGGAGACTATGATATGGTCCTGCCTTCAGGGATATATGGGGAGAGCCTGGGCGGATCGAAGGGACCACCCCACATCGGCACGGATTATAGTAGGGGGGTTTTGTTTTTTTGCCGGTTCTCCCAACAGAGAAATGGTTGGAAGTATGCCCAGGGACTGTATCTCGGATGTTATCCTAATGATTCCCCAGAACAATTACTGGTCCCGGCTTATTGAAAAGGAATACAATAAAAATTATGTTGTTACCACCCGGTATGCCATAAAAAAAGAACCGGATGTTTTTGATCGGGAGAAGCTTTCCGGGTATGCTCATGCTCTGCCTCCAGGCTATGAGCTGAGTAGAATTGATAAGGAACTTTTCAGAATTCTGAACAGACAGAAATGGTCTGCTGACTTCTGTTCACAGTTCAGCGGGTGGCCGGAGTATGAGAAGCATGGGCTGGGAGTTGTTGCTGTGTATGAGGGAAACCCTGTATCGGGGGCCTCTTCCTATACGTATTATGACAGGGGCATTGAGATTGAAATTGATACCAGGCGTGATCACAGAAGAAAGGGACTTGCTCTGGCATGCGGGGCAAGACTAATCCTGGAGTGTCTGGAGCGGGGGCTGTATCCCAGCTGGGATGCCCATGACAAACGCTCAGTGGCCCTTGCAGAGAAATTGGGGTATCATCTCGACAAACCTTACACAACGTATATTATTTCAGACCTTAATTAAGTGACGGAAAATTCATATAACTTTTTCTTGCATCCGGCTTCAAAACAGTATATAGTGGATTCCGGATTACTTTTGAGGAGAGGTTATTATGAAAGAGAAAGAAAGGAAATCATCTGCCAGGGATATGACCCAGGGAAGCCCTATGAGACTTATTTTGGGCTTTGCTCTTCCCATGATGCTGGGTTTTTTGTTTCAGCAGTTTTATAATATGGCAGATACTGTAATAGTAGGAAGATTTTTGGGAGTGAATGCACTGGCTGCTGTGGGGGCAACTGGTTCCATTAACTTCTTTGTAATTGGGTTCTGCATGGGAATCTGCAATGGATTTGCCATACCGGTGGCTCAGAAGTTCGGGGCAAAGGACGAAAAAGGGTTGAAAGCCTATGTGGCGAACAGTGCCATTCTGGCAGCAATTTTTGGAATTGTGATGACGGTGCTTGTGGTACTGTTCTGCAGAGAGATCCTGGAAATCATGAATACTCCCGCAGACATTGCTGACGGTGCCTATGATTATATTATAATTATATTTGCGGGAATACCGGCGACCATCCTGTATAATATGGTGTCAGGATACATACGTTCCCTGGGGGACGCCAAGACACCGGTTGTGTTTCTCACCATTTCCTCCATATTGAATATTATACTGGATCTTGTCTGTATTCTGGTTTTGGAGATGGGAGTGGCGGGAGCTGCCTGGGCGACCATTGTATCTCAGGGAGTATCCGGAATCGCCTGTTTGGTGTATATGATAAAACATTATCCTGTGCTTAGACTGAAGAGGGAGGAGTGGAGGCTGAACAGCCATTTCGTTGGGGTTTTGTGCAAGATGGGAATTCCCATGGGGCTGCAGTATTCAATTACTGCCATTGGCAGTGTAATTCTTCAGGTGGCAGTAAACTCTCTGGGAGCGGCAGCAGTGGCGGCAGTTGCTGCCGGATCTAAAATCGGCTGCTTTTTCTGCTGCCCTTATGATGCTTTGGGAGCTACCATGGCTACCTATGGAGGACAGAATGTGGGGGCAAGAAGACTGGATCGAATCGGTGCCGGCCTGAAAAGCTGTGTTCTTCTGGGAACTGCCTACTCAGGAATCTCTCTGGCTCTGATTTTACTCTGGGGAAAGAATATCTCCTACCTGTTTGTGAGCAGGGGGGAGACGGGGATTGTTCAGGATATCTATCAGTTCCTGGTCTTAAACGCAGTGTTTTATTTCCTTCTTTCTCTGGTGAACAGTATCCGTTTCCTGATTCAGGGAATGGGATACAGTATATTTGCGGTAACAGCAGGAGTCTGTGAGATGGTTGCCCGCACCTTGGTTGCGTTTTTCCTGGTGCCGGTATTCGGATACACTGCCATCTGTCTGTCAAACGGACTGGCCTGGGTGGCAGCGGATCTGTTCCTGGTTCCGGCCTATTTTTATGTGGTAAAGCATCTTCGAAAGATGCTTGGTATCAGAAAAGGGGATGTGCTTTAGCGGCATGTCCCCTTTGTGGCTGCTTTATTCCTATACATATTCTGATCTGCCGCGGATAAGAGGCTGTCAATATCTTTGTCACTGTCTCCGGCATTATGGGCATACCCCCTGGCAATTGACAGGGAATAGCGGCTTTTTGTGTTGAACTGTGCGATCTCCAGATCCATAACCTGAAAAAGAGGTTCAGGAGAAATATTCCCCTTTTTTATGAGAACTACAAATTCATCTCCGCCGATGCGGTAGGTGGTTCCAACTTCCTGAAAGGCATTCTTGATACTGCCTGCAGCGCCTTTTAAGAGCTCATCCCCTGCCTTGTGCCCATAGGTATCATTGGTTTCCTTCAGATTATTCAGATCCAGCATGACAACGGTAAGAGGCATCCCGGAGATACCCGACTGCCGGAGTTTGTCAATGCACTCATCGAAAGCGATGCGGTTGGGCGTCTGCGTCATGATATCTGTGTAGGCGAGCTGCTGATACAGCTTTGCCTGGGTGCGTTCCTCCAAAAAACGGATTAGATTCTTCCCGGACAGAAATAGCAGAATTCCTATAAACATTACAAGTCCGTATCTGAAAAAGCGGCTGTTGTCTGTGTTGGGGTGCAGATAGAACTGCACCATGGCAGCAATGGAACAGAGGATCAGCAGGAGAATTGCCGCCAGTATTCCCTTTGCCTCAAAGGAGGCATGGAGCCTGACCTCGCGGATAAGGAGGACGATGATAATCCCGATATACAATAGGAGAAGAAGGTGAGTTACTGGAAGCATAGATGGGAAATCAAACAATTCCATGCTGTACAGTAAAAATTGGACGATTATGTTTACAAGCAATACACACTGCATCCCTGTGAGGAGTGTTTTACCCTGACGGCAGGCAGAGCGTACAAAGGACAGCAGAGGGATGGGCAGTGCCATAAATGAAAAAAAGGAAATCAGGCATACCATGGTAGCATTGCTGCATAATAGCTGAGGGAGTTCCGAATCAGACCACATCCAAAGAGCAGACAGTAATAGGAAACTGCCGATATGCAGAAAGCTCTTATAATCATAGGACAGCTTTTTAACATCCTGTACAAGGTACACCAGATATAACAGCAGGGCGGTCAGAAACATAAAAATCAGACATACGGCCAGGGAAAAGTTATTAGAGATGATGTCCAGAATAAAGGCATCTGAGGAACCCAGCTCTATATTTTGCAGTCCATTGACTGTAATTGAGACAGTATTTTTTAAGTGCAGACTAATTGTCTGTCCTTCATACTCCGGACTCAATGGAATGTAACACCTGAAATTTCCCAGTAGTTTTCCTGCCGGTGAGGCAGATGAAGTTTTGTATTCGTATATGCAGAGATCTCCTGCGTAAGCCTTGATTTCCTGAAACTGATTTTTAAAACTCAGGTATTTTATGTCGGTCAGGGGCGGTATTTTGTGATAGAGTATGAGTTCATCTCCCCCAAAAGACAGCGAAAAAGGAAAAGAGGCAATGGTATGTTTCTCATCTTCCTCCATATAATACCAGCCTTCTGTGAACGAAGTATCCTCTTCCTCAGGCGGTCGGATATCCGGAAGATCCGATGTAAAAAAAACAGTACCTAAGATTCCAAGGAAAAATAAGGATGCACAGATCCAGAGGATATTACGTATTAACTTTTGAAGATGTCTGCTTTCTATTAAGGGCATATTCTCTCTTCCTTCTCTATTAGGTACATAGCCGATACTAATTATATTGTGACAGAAAGTCAATGATATTTCAAGATAATATATTAGCCTGCGCAGAGAAATGACGGTTGGGAAGAACTTACGGATAGGCGGTGGCCTGTGTGTGTGATATACTATAATTACTATACAATTAAAATACAGTAACGGAGGAAGTTAGACATGATACAGGACATTGCGCCTCATGAGTACCATAATGAATGGAGGCCTCAGCCGCCTGAAGCTGAAAGCTATGTATTATTTTACCGGGGGAAGGAGGTACTGGTGAAATGGAAGGGAGAAGCATTGGATTTTCCCAGATTTTCCGATCTGGAGGACATAAACGACAGTCTCTACGAAACCAGTACCTATCTCTTTACCATTGACAATGAAAGATATTATCTTCTGGAAAACATTGCGTATCCTTTGGAGGATGCCTATCGGATGGAGAACCTGGAGATTTTCAGAACGGTCTCCCCTGGATACCTGGCTTTTGCGGGAATTACAGGTGCCCAGCTGTACCGCTGGTACCAGAGCCACAGGTTCTGCGGAAAATGCGGGAAGCAGATGGTACATAGCGAAAAGGAACGTATGGTGTACTGTCCGGACTGCAATACCATGGAATACCCCAAGATATCTCCTGCAGTCATAGTGGCGGTAACTAATAATAACAGACTGCTTATGTCAAAATACGCAAACCGGGACTTTAAAAAATATGCGCTTATAGCTGGCTTTGTGGAGATCGGAGAAACTGTGGAGGAGACAGTCAGGCGGGAGGTTATGGAAGAAGTCGGCTTGAAGGTGAAGAACCTGAGATATTATAAAAGCCAGCCATGGTCCTTTACGGATACCATACTCATGGGATTTTTTGCTGAGCTTGACGGAGAAGAGGAAATCACCCTGGACCGGGAGGAGCTGGCTATGGCAGAGTGGTTTGAGCGGGAGGAGATTCCGGTAAAGGAGCAGAGTGTCAGTCTTACGAATGAGATGATACTGAAGTTCAAGGCAGGGGAGGTATGATTGTAATAATGAATGGAACTTGTATGGAGCTTAGTTCTGGGATCTATTAATCGGGTGTGGAAGAAGAACAATGAGAGGAAGCCCGCCGACACGGGCTCCCTCTCACCTGATCATGGAAAAGCTCCACAAAAAAACTACATCTCTTTCATTATTTCAAACAAACTAATCTGCCGTAATTCCCCATCTTCCTTTTCTTTTCCAATTCTCTCTCTTTGCACCAGCTTCTCCGGGATATCCTCTATAAATGGAGAGGGCTTTTCAGCTGCAGTGATTAGCACCAGTTCTTCTTTCGCCCGTGTAAGACCCACATAGAAGAGACGCCGCTCTTCTTCCAGGGCAGCCTCTTCCCGGGCCTGGGACAGGGGCAGGATGCCTTTGTTTAGCCCCGCCAGAAAGACGGCGGGGTATTCTAATCCTTTGGCGGCGTGGAGAGTCATCAGGGTTACTGCGCCGGAGGTGTAGCCTTTTCCCCAGCTGCGCTTCAAATCGCTCTCCTGGCCAAAGGTAACGGTATCCAGGAGCGACTGCATAGTGGGGTGGAACACTGCCATATTTGAAAATTTGCATAGGAATTCATCTTCCGAAAGCCCGAGATCCTGTATCCAGGAGTCTATCAGCTTCTGGGGTTTAGTTCTTTTCACCCTGGAGGTATATTTTGTTGTAAGGGTCTCCAGAACATCACGGTCTCTAAGTGGTTCCAGATGTCTTTGGCTGAGTGCCAGGGCGGAGGTATCCTCCGGGTGGAGGAGATGCCGGAAAAAGCTGAGCGTACCTTTTACGGAGGGATGCGAGAGGTAGTCCTCACGACCGGTGACAATATAGGGGATGCCCTCCTTTTTCAGACATTTTTCTAACAGCTGTGCCTGACGGTGTGTGCGGTAGAGAATGGCAATATCCGAAAATCCATAGACACGCCGTTCTATGACTCCTCCGGTATCCACATCCAGCATATCAATGCCTCCTACCATGCGGTTGATTTCTTTGGCAATATAGATTCCCTCGGAGAGGCCTCCGGGACATAAGGCCAGGCGGACAGGCATGCCTTTAGGGGATACGGGACAAAGGGGCCGGTGTTCTCCCGGGCTGCGGGAGATTACTGTATGAGAAAGAGAGAGGATTCCCCCGGAGGAACGGTAGTTTTCTTCCAGATAAATTTGTGTAAGTTCCGGATAGTCTTCTCTAAGATGCTGGAAACATAGGGCATCTGCCCCCCGGAAACCATAGATTGCCTGATCGGGATCTCCAATGACAAACAGTTCTTTTCCGTTTCGGTTCCACAGCTGAATCAGCCGGTACTGCAGGGGACTGATATCCTGAAATTCGTCTACCAGAAGATAGCTGAAACGTTCCCCCAGAACAGATGAGGCATCTTCCCGTTCCAAAAGTTCAATGGTCTTCACCAGGAGATCATCAAAATCCAGGAGCTTATTCCCTTGAAGCGATGCTGCGTAAGCCTGAAATGCTTCCCCGGGAAGGGCGGAGCTGACCTGTGTCATTCCGGTTTTTATCCGGGAGACTTCTTTTATAAATGTTTCCGGACTGACGGATAATTCATAGCTGGAGATTACTTCTCCGGCTTTGTCCAGGAGTGTATATTCATCTGCAAGGATATACCCGGGATATACACTGGTGTAGAGCTGATAGCAGATGGCGTGGAAGGTTCCCACGTTCAGCTGTCTGAGACTTCTGGAATTTCCCAGCTCCAAAGCCAGGCGTTCTTCCATCTGAGCGGCTGCTTTTCTGGTAAAGGTAACGGCAGTAATCTTAGACGGACCCACTTTGCGCTCCTGGAGAAGATATAGAATCTTGGCGGTAAGGGTATGCGTCTTGCCGGTTCCGGGTCCTGCAATGACTGCGCATACAGGAGCATAAGAGTGCACGGCCTCCTCCTGCCTGGCATTCAGGCTTTGGGTAAGTGAACGGGGAAATGCTCTCTTCGTGGACTGCCCGTCACTGGGCGACGCTTCGTTACTCACAGAGGTCTCCGGTATGGAGGGTACGGAATCAGTACTCCGGTCAGAGGGGGACGCCGCCTCCAGAGAGGAAAGCTCTTCCATAGAAAACAGATTCAGCTGACCACTGAAAAGGTCTATCTCGTAGGGATTTAAAACCTTAATGGTGCCGTACTCACCGTCAAACCCGGGACTTCGCTCCACACGCCCCTCCCGCAGGCGCCGGATGCCCTCTGCAATCACTGGTCCTGAGATCTTTTGTATATCCTCTGTGGGGATTTCCCTGAGAAGAGAGAATTCCGGCCCTAAATGCTTCAGAAGCTTTTCATACTCAGCGGTTACCTTCTTGCTGGAGGGAGACGAAGCTGTGCAGGAGGCAATGACCTCGGGGAGAGGCACCAGACTTTCGAAGGGTTTACCCTGTGAGAGGACAAAGTCCTCCGGGCGGTCAGCCAGTTCTTCCACTCTGTGCAGCACCCCGATGGTAAGTTTTTTGCCGCAGACAGGGCATTTATTACCGTGAAGTGCGGCCTGTGCGGGGCTGAGCCGCAGATGGCATTTCCGGTGGCCGTCAAAATGATATTTTCCCTCTTCCGGGAAGAATTCTATGGTACCGGCCAGTCCGTTTCCTGTCTCCAAAGCATCACAGAGGGCAGGATAAGACAGCTCAGTATCCAGAAGATTAGCCTCCCGGCCCAGTTTGGCCGGAGAGTGGGCGTCGGAATTGGATACCAGCTGATACTTGTCAAGGGCAGAAAGACGCCAGTTCATTGCGGGATCAGAGGAAAGCCCTGTCTCCAGAGCATGTATGTGGGGAGTCAGATCCTCAAAGCATTCCTCTATGGTATCAAAGCCTGAGAAAGCACCGAATAGAGAAAAGTGGGGGGTCCATATGTGGGCTGGGATAAAGACAGCCTGAGGACAGGTATCCAGGGTGATCTCCAGAAGATCGCGGCAGTCCAGTCCGAGAATGGGACGCCCGTCCGAGTGAATATTGCCGATGGCCTCCAGTTTTCTGGACAGGGCCTCCGCTGCTTCAAGCCCCGGAAGCAGAATAAGGCTGTGGACTTTTCTTACTTTCTCATTTTTTTTATAAATGGAGCTGATTTCTCCTGAGACAACAAATCTGGGGGACTGTCCCGGGGGACATAAATCCGGATGCCGGAAAGAGGGATTCAGAGTATAGAAGCCTTCCTCGGCCGGAACCAGCTTTTGGGCCAGTTCGTCTCTCCAGGCAGGGTGAGTAAAGTCACCGGTGCCTAAGAGCTGTATTCCTTTTCTTCTGGCCCATAAGTCCAGATGTTCTGGTGTGCATTCCCTGCTGGTGGCCCGGGAATACCTGGAATGTATATGAAGATCTGCAATGTACATGAGTTCACCTGCTTTCTGTAAATGGTCAGTATGGGACAGTTCTAGGGATGAAGTAAAGTAAGGCTGGAGGCATCCAGGTCATTTTCCCGGAAATAGGCCTCGATTTTGCCTTTGCTCTCTTTTAAAAGGGTAATAATTCGTTCGCTTTTTTCCGGAGTGTCACGGTATATGGGGACACTGACGCTGAGGCCGCCCACGACCTCATGGTCTTTTACCAGAGAGACTGCGATGCACAAGATCTGTTCGGTAGCTTCCTCCCTCTCTTCGGCATATTCTCTGATCCGGCAAAGCTCCAATTCCCGGAACAATATGTCAAAATCCGTAATGGTTTTTGGGGTTACCGGATATAAGCCGCGCGGATAGAGCTCTCTTACCTTCTGAGGGGAAGCATGGGAGAGGATTGCCTTTCCCATTGCCGTACAGTAGAGCGGCATTCGTTTGCCTACATAGGACACAAGACGGATGGGGGCTTCAGATTCCTCTTTGGCAATATACAAAAGATTAGACTGTTCCTGGATGCCCAGCTGGCAGGTTTCCTGGGTTTGCCTTACAATGGTTTTCATTTCCTGGTGTATAAATTCCAGAGCGGTCATACTGCTGGTATAGGAAGTCCCCACGGAAAATGCGGCTATCCCGATTTGGTAACGTGATGTATTTTTATTTAAAAAGATAAACTTTCGGTGTGCCATGGTGTGAACCAAGGGCATGATACTGCTTTTGGGGGCATCTAACGTATGGGAAATTTCTGTAAGAGTCAATCCTTCCGGTGTGCTTGCTAATAATTCCAGGATATCAAGTACCCGTTCGGTTGGTCTGTGACTGGTTGCTGGCATATGAATTCTCCTTTCAACTCTTCAAATTATAACAGAAATCGACAGGAAGAGAAACTGCTGCAGAAGAGAAAATCTTTTGATAAATATGGTTGACTTGCCTTTCTTTAGGTGATAGGATACAACTATAGGTACGTAAATACATATATAGTACGTATATAAGTACTATGTAAGATAAAAACCAGAGAAAGGAAGAGAAAAATGAAAAAAGGGAATTATTTTACTCCGGTAGTAACTGCATTTGATGAAAATGGCAGTCCGGATATGGACGCAAACAGAAGGATATGGGAACATCTGATTGCAGGCGGGGTTGACGGGCTGGTCATCATGGGAAGTATCGGAGAATTTTTTGCCATGTCCAGGGAGGAAAAAGAGGCCATTATTGACCAGGTTACAGACTTTGCCGGAGGCAGGACAAAATTATACATAGGAACTAGCTGTATGACACCGGAGGAGACCGTGGAATTGTCTAATTATGCTCTGGATGCAGGGGCAGATGCGGTGATGGTAATCAGCCCTTACTATTTTTCTCTCTCAGATGAGAATGTAGAGTACTTTTATGATGAAGTAGCGGCCAACATTCGCGGCAATATGTTCCTGTATAATTTCCCGGACAGAACAGGATATGATCTCAGTCCCGAAGTTACACGGAATCTGCTGAGAAAGCACAGCAACATTATAGGGTATAAGGATACGCTGGGGAATATGGGACATACCAGAAAGCTTCTTAACACCGTGATGGGTGAATTTCCTGATTTTATGGTGCTCTCAGGTTTTGACGAATTCTTTGTACATAACCTTTTGGGCGGGGGAAGCGGATGCATTGGAGGTCTGTCCAATATCTATCCAGAATTATTTGCCTCATGGGTAGATGCTGTGGATAAAAAGGATATGGAGAAGGCTTCCGTGATTCAGCAGATTGTGGACGGTCTGATGGCCATCTATGATGTATCAGCCACCTTTATTCCGGTCATTAAAAGAGCTATGGTTATCCGGGGGATTGGGATGCAGGACTGCTGTAAGAAGCCATTTCTTCCAGTCAGTGAGGAACAGGACAAAAAGATACGAATGATTATGAAAGAGGCAGAACAAAGGATGGAAAAGCTCTCTTAGCACTGAAATCAGACAGAAAATTAAGAACTCGTAAAGAATCCTCCGGATTGCTTGATTCTTAGGAGGCCTTCTTCTATAATGCGGCTAGAATCATCCATGTGATGATTCCCAATACGCTGCAGGAACATATTATATAAGGAAAAAAAGCGTAATGGGCGTCCCAGACGGACGTGATTACGCTTTTTACTTTCCGGGGGAGGAATTATGGAATTATTAAAGCGGCAGTCGCCGGGGCGTCTGATTGTGTTGGGATTCGCCGGTGTGATACTGCTAGGTACATTTTTGCTGATGATGCCGGTTTCTGTGAGGGAGGGGCAGCAGGTGAGCTTTATTAATGCCCTCTTTACCTCCACAAGTGCAGTATGCGTTACTGGATTGATCGCCATTGATACCGCAGATCACTTTACTGTATTCGGAAGGACAATTGTGGCTCTTCTGATCCAGATCGGAGGTTTGGGGGTCACATCCGTAGGGGTAGGGCTGATCTTATTAACAGGAAAGCGGGTTGGAATGAAGGGAAGGCTGATGGTAAAGGAAGCCATGAATGTGGGAAGCCTGAAAGGAATGGTACGGCTGGTAAAGGCGGTACTGCTGATGACACTCTGCTTTGAGGCCGCAGGGGCGGCACTTAGCTTTCTGGTATTTGCGCAGGACTATCCTCCGCTACAGGCGCTGGGAATCAGTGTGTTTCATGCGGTAGCTGCCTTTAATAATTCCGGCTTTGATATTTTGGGAGGGCTGAGGAATCTGATCCCTTACCAGAATGACATCCTTTTGAATCTTACCACCAGCGGCCTTATTATTTTCGGAGGTCTGGGATTTCTTGTTATCCTGGATATAGGCAGGAAACGGTCCTTTAAAAAGCTATGTCTTCACTCGAAAGTAGTGGTTACCATGAGTGTAATTCTGCTGGCTGCAGGTACACTGCTTTTAAAAGCAACGGAAGATATCAGCTGGCTGGGAGCATTTTTCCAGAGTGTATCGGCCCGTACCGCAGGGTTTTCGTCATATCCCATTGGAGAGTTTACGAACGCGGGGCTTTTTGTGCTGATTATTCTGATGTTTATCGGCGCGTCCCCTGGTTCCACCGGGGGAGGAATAAAAACCAGCACTTTTTTTGCCCTGGTGCAGGCCACAAAAAGCGCGGCCACCAATCAACATTGTTCTGCTTTTCACAGGAAGCTGCCCTATGAAGTGTTATCAAAGGCATTTATTATTACCTTTCTGTCGATGCTGGTGGTGTGTGCGGGAACCTTTCTTTTGTGTATCCTGGAACCGGAATACACTTTTGTTCAGCTTCTTTTTGAGATAACCTCCGCGTTTGGTACAGTCGGACTTTCCACAGGAATTACACCTGAGCTGGGAGATGCGGGGAAATATATTGTAATACTAACTATGTTTATCGGCAGGCTAGGGCCCCTGACGATTGCTTCGATCTGGAGCTTTAGGCCTGCGGCAGCGGCCAGATACAGCGAAGAGAGTATAACCATTGGTTAAGGAGGAGAGGGTTATGAGAAAAAATAAGACAGACGTTTCCTATGGAATTATAGGCCTTGGGAGATTCGGCCAGGCGCTGGCAGTCACGTTGGCGGATGCGGGAAAAGAAGTGGTGGCTGTGGACAACAATGAAAGTAAAGTAAAAGAAATCCGCCAGTATACAGAACATGCTTATGTGGCAGAAGAGCTTACAAAGGAAGTGCTGGAGGAGATAGGGATACAGAACTGTGATACGGTGATTGTATGTATCGGAGAGAAAATAGATACCAGTATCCTTACTACCTTAAATGTGGTAAACTTGGGGGTCCCTAACGTAATTGCCAAAGCCATCAGCCGGGATCAGGGTATGGTACTGGAAAAGATAGGCGCAGAGGTGGTTTACCCGGAGCGGGATATGGCACTGAGACTAGGGAAACGTCTGCTGACAGGCTGTCTGCTGGATTATCTGCCCCTGGAGAATGGTGTGGAGATTACAGAGATTAAGGCCACAGAGAAGATTGTGGGAAAAAGTGTGGTGGAAGTAGAGCTGAGAAAACGGTACGGACTGAATATTATAGCCATTGAGCATGAAAACCGGACAGAGACGGAGATAGGACCTGATTACAGATTCCAAAAAAATGATATTATTGTGGTAATTGGGAAAGATGAAAATGTGGAGAAGTTCGAAGCCTATCTTTGAGATTTCCAAAGTTCTTGCAGACAGAAGCACGGGAAAGATGTATAATGGTATTTGACTGATCCAAAAAAGAAATACAAAGGAGGAAGGAAGATGCTGGAATTAAAGAATATTTCCTTCGACGTGTCAGAGGATGCAGAACAAAAAGGAATATTGCACAATATAAATCTGAAGCTGAAGGATAACCAGTTCATCGCCGTCACAGGACCAAACGGGGGAGGAAAGTCAACCCTTGCAAAAATCATTGCCGGGATTCAGGCACCTACAGAGGGGCAGATTCTCTGGAACGGAGAAGACATTACGGATAAAAACATTACGGAGAGAGCCCGTCTGGGAATCAGCTATGCGTTTCAGCAGCCGGTCCGCTTCAAAGGGGTAACAGTTTTTGACCTTCTGCAGCTGGCCAGCGGAGAGAATATAACGGTTACAAAAGCCTGTGAATATCTTTCAGAGGTAGGGCTGTGTGCAAAAGATTATATTAAGAGAGAAGTCAATGCCAGCCTTTCCGGGGGAGAGCTTAAGAGGATAGAGATTGCCTCTATTCTTGCGAGATCTACTAAGATCTCTATTTTTGATGAGCCGGAAGCCGGTATTGACCTGTGGAGCTTTCAGAATCTGATCCAGGTATTTGAGAAGATGCATGAAAAGATCCACGGAACGATCTTGGTAATTTCCCATCAGGAGAGGATACTGAATATTGCCGATGAAATCGTAGTAATCTCAGACGGCGGGATTAAAGGACAGGGCAGCAGGGATGAGATTCTCCCGGATCTTCTCAGCGGAGAGGATTCCTACGGAGCCTCCTGCTATAAGATGGAGGTGAAATAAATGGACGCAATACAAAAGCATCTGCTGGAAGAAGTGGCAGATCTCCACGCAATTCCCACAGGGGCCTATAATATCAGGGCCAACGGCAAGAGTGTAGAGCGGAATACCACAAGCACTGTTGATATTGTCTCTAAGGAGGACGGCACGGGAATCGATATTATCATAAAACCCGGTACAAAGCGGGAGAGTGTCCATATCCCGGTAGTTCTCAGTCAGGCTGGTCTTACCGAGGTGGTATACAATGATTTTTATATCGGTGAAGATGCGGATGTCACCATTATCGCAGGCTGCGGAATCCACAATGGGGGTGCCGAGAACAGCAGACACGACGGGATTCACCGGTTTTTTATAGGAAAGAATGCAAAAGTCAAATATGTGGAAAAGCACTATGGAAGCGGCGACGGTACGGGCAAGAGAATTATGAATCCTCAGACTATCGTTGAGATGGAAGAGGACAGCTATATGGAAATGGATACGGTTCAGATTAAAGGTGTGGATTCCACCAAGAGGGAGACGCGGGCAGTTCTCAGGGACGGTGCGAAGTTAGTGGTAATGGAGCGGCTGATGACCCATGGCAGCCAGACGGCTACCAGTGAATTTGCGGTAGATCTCAACGGAGACGGCGCCAGGGCAAATGTAACCTCAAGATCTGTGGCAAAGGAGGAGTCTACCCAGCTGTTTATCTCCAAGATTAATGGAAATGCCAAATGCAGCGGGCATACAGAGTGTGATGCCATTATCATGGATCACGCGAAGATCAGCGCAGTTCCTGAAATTACTGCGAACCATCCGGATGCGGAACTGATTCATGAAGCAGCTATCGGAAAGATTGCGGGAGAGCAGATTATTAAGCTTATGACGCTGGGGCTGGCAGAACAGGAAGCCGAAGAGCAGATTGTAAATGGGTTTTTAAAATAAAATGCAGGGTCCGGCCGCAGATGCGGTCCGGACCCAAGCCTTTTTGCGGGGGAAATGTGAAGGGAGAGCTAAACTTCTTGACACAATCTCTCCAATAAGGGAAAATAGAAGTATGTATGATAGGAAAGAAGAGGGCATAAGCGTTATGGCTGACAAAACATTTGCGGTATTAATTGATTCGGATAATATTTCATCCAAATACATCTCCGGGATTCTGGATGAGATGACAAAGTACGGCGTGATAACTTACAAAAGAATATACGGGGATTGGACCAGCACCCAGACGACCAAGTGGAAGCAGGCCCTTCTGGAGAATTCCATTATGCCCATTCAGCAGTTCAGCAATACCGTAGGCAAAAATGCTACGGATTCGGCATTAATCATTGACGCTATGGATATTTTATATACCAATAATGTAGACGGTTTCTGCATTGTATCAAGTGACAGCGATTTTACCAGGCTGGCAAGCCGGCTCAGAGAGTCTGGCAAAGAGGTGATCGGTATGGGAGAGGAAAAAACGCCCAGATCCTTCCGGGCGGCCTGTACGGTATTCACGAATCTGGAGATTCTGTTGGATCAGGATGAAGAGGAGGAGGAAAAGGGGACCGAGCCGGACGAAGAAGCTGCCGGAATTCCGAAGAAGAAAAGAGAGATTATCAGCAAGGGGAATATTGAAGATGATATTCTTTCTATTATCAGTGAGAATGATGATAAGGGAAAGGATACCGGCCTGGGTGAGATTGGCAGCCGTCTGGTGAAGAAATACTCGGATTTTGATGTCCGCAATTACGGATACAGTTCTCTGTCAAAATTTCTGGAAGAGATGGACGGATTTGAACTCAAGAAAATAAATAATGCCATAACAGTAAAGATGAAGGACAATAAAACAAAGAAGCAGAAGCTGGCTTCCTATGCCATTGAGCTGGTTGAGAAGAATGGTGAGGAGGGTATGGAGCTTGCTGCCCTTGGAAACCGGATGCATAAGAAATTTGATAAATTTAAGGTGAAGGATTATGGTTATGCAACATTTGCAAAGTTTGTCCAGAGCATTCCCCAGCTGGAGGTAACGGAAAACAAACTGAAAAGCAAGGTTGTGTTTCTTAAGAAAAAGTAACATAGGGGGGCAAAATGAACATGAAGCAAACATCAGATCAGACCTTTTTTGCATGTGTGGGCGGCGTACTTACCTGCGGCTGCGATGCGGGAGGAACCATATTGTGGGCAGATGATGGCTTTTACAATATGCTGGATTATACAAAATCGGAATTTGCAGAAAAGTTTCAGAATAAGATTGCCCCTGTGATTATTTCTGAGGAGCCCGGAAATGGATGGAAGGAATTTTGCGGTAAACTCAGTGAAAAAAAGGTGCTTCTGGCAGAATACCGGCTGCAGTGCAAAAACGGAGATATAAAGTGGGCTGTCTTTAGTTCCAGACGGATGGAAGAGGAGGGGAAAGAACCCTATGCCCTTATCTTTTACCACGATATTTCCGTCCGCAAAAAGAGGCAGATATCTGTTCAGGAACAGATTTTAAAGGATCCCCTTACGGGTCTGTATAATAAAAAGGCCGCAGAGTCTATGATTCAGGAGTATCTTGAGAGCAGCAGTGAGGCGGCGGCTCTCTTTGTGATTGATATAGACAATTTTAAGGGGATCAATGATAATTTTGGCCATATTTACGGAGACTCTGTACTCACGGAGATGTCACGTCATCTGAAAAGCATTACCAGAAGTACGGACATTGTGGGAAGAGTGGGCGGCGATGAATTTATCGCATTCTTTACAGATATAAAAGGGAAAGAGGGGATTATCCGCAAAGCAAAAGAAATAGGCAAGATGTTTTACCGTTCTTTTGAGGACTCAGATATTCATTATGAGATATCCGGAAGTATAGGAATCTGTTTCTTTCCCGATGACGGCACCACGTATCTGGAACTCTTTGAGAAAGCAGATGTGGCTGCCTATTTTTCTAAGGATAATGGGAAAAATCAATATACCGTTTATCAGGAGAATATGGAGCACAAAAGCCTGCAGACTGCAGACAGCGGGCAGGAAGAGCAGGACAACCAGCTGGCTTTGTACCGGAAGGCTTCCAGGGGAGGAACCTTTCAGATCCGCATGGACGAAAACTACACGCTGCTGTATGGCAATGATATATACTATCAGATCATGGGCTATACGAAGCAGGAAATGAAAGAAAAGTTTGGGAATCAGTGCAGGAGGAATGTTTTTCCGGGAGATGTAAAGCGGGTGGAGGACTTAATAAGCAGGGCCACATACACCGGGCAGCATGTTCTGGAGTGGGAAATGCGGATTATTACCGGACAGGGAGAGATTCGCTGGATATGGGTAAACGGGGCTTTGGAGTACCGTTCCACCGGGTGTGTAATGAGCGGTTTTATCCTGGATACGACAGAAAGACATGACCTTTTATCCCAGATTTCCAGAAGTGAGGAGAGATACCGGATAGCGCTGCAGCAGACCCACATGAACGTGTGGGAGTATGACATCCCCAATCGGAGACTGATCCTTACAGAAAGTGCCAGAGAGCACCATGGTTTTGGGGAGATTGTTGAAAATGTGCCGGAGTATCTCATTGAGTCCGGACATATTCATCCGGACAGTGTGAAGGAAGTGCGGGAGATGTACCGCAAGATCCGGGAGGGAGCGCCCAGGATTGAGGGAGAGATCCGCACAAGAAATCCCCGGGGGAACGGATGGTGGTGGGAGAAAGTAGTTTATACCTCCATATTCGACGAAGATGGCCTTCCCCAGTGCGCCATTGCCGTGGGCGAGGACATCACGGCAAAAAAGGAAGCGGAGATTAACTACCAGAAAGAGCTTCAGATGAGATTTGCCATGTCTGAGGGAATCATGGCCAGCAGCCGGGTGAATTTGACCCGAAATTGTGTGGAATATCTGCAATCCGAGATCCTGAATATAGAAGGGAAAGAAGGTGCAGTAAACTATGACGATCTGGTGCAACAGGGAGTGTCCAGAATTGTAAATTCCGAGGACAAGGTGCGTTATCTTAAGATTATGTCCTCAGAAGCATTAAAGTCCGCTTATGTGAAAGGACAGTCACAGGTATCCCTGGAGTACCGCTGGCTGGATTTGAACGAAAAGCTGATCTGGATCGGTACCTCGGTGAGTCTGGTAAAGGATGCGGTTACGCAGGATTTGTATGCTTATGGAAAGATGCGGGATATAGATTACCAGAAAAAACTAGAGCTGGGACTGAAGCAGAGAGCTGAGAAAGACAGTCTCACCGGGGCTTATCATAAGGAAACCGCGTTCAGTATCATGAATGCGGCGATCCGCAATGCCAGAAGTCTGGGACATGATTTTGCAGTGATACTTTTTTCTGTAGATAATTTCAGAAGAATTGACAGGTGCTGCGGATACGGGGAGGGCGGCAATGTTTTAAAAGAACTCAGCAGTCTTTTAGATATGAAGTTTGGGAGCCGGTATCTGGCGGGCAGATACAGTGAGGATGAGCTTCTTCTGCTTGTTCCGGGACCAAAGCAGCAAAAGGATCTGTCGTATAAGACAGAGGATGTCCGCCAGTCAGTAAGAATGTCATACGTATTTTCTGAACTGGAGGTGCCCGTAACCGTATCTGTGGGGATCGCAGTCTCTGGTGACGGTATAAAAAACATCCGGGAAGGTTGCGGCAAAGCAAAGGAGGCGTTAGACGCTGCAAAGGAAAGAGGCGGAGACTGCTGTGTCATGTATTCCCAGGCGATGGCTGCTGAGAAGAATCTGGTGATTCAGGAACTTAAAGGAACAGCAAGAGAGAATGGGGCGGGAGCTGCACCGGAGAAGGAGGAGGATGTTCTGCTTAAGTGTGTCTATTCCCTTACCTCATCCCTGGATATTGAACAGGTACTTGAGGAGGTACTGCGGGAGCTGGGAGCATACTTCAGGGCAGAACACACGTATATACTCATCTTGGGGGATGATATGGAACGGACGGAGTATCTCAAAGAATGGAGAAGGGATGGGTTACCTTCCAAAACGTCTATTCCTTTAGCGCTTTTGCAGCAGATTAAGAATCAAATGGCTGTTACAGATATAAGCAAGATTGCGGGGATATATCCCGAAGAGACAGAGATACTGAGAGCAGAGGGGATCTTCAGCTTCCAGGTGGTTTCCATGGATAAAGTTCACAATGGGATCTCGGGATATATTGGCGTGGAGAATGGGGCCAGACATATGGAAAGGACGACAGTACTCCATTTTGTCCGGCATTTTGTGGGATATGAGATCATGAGGAGGAGACTTCATGAAAAGCAGGAATACCTCAGCTATCATGATGCGCTCACCGGATTGGAGAACCGTAACAGCTTTCTGTCCTACCGGGACAGTCTTTCCGAAGATACCCTGATTTCCCTTGGGGTAGTCTCTGCCGATATTAACGGTCTGAAGCAGCTGAATACCCAGTATGGCCATGATTACGGGGATTATATGGTAAAGTTCACCGGAAGGGTAATGCGTGAAAAGTTTAAGGGAGGAAGGATTTTCCGTTTTGCCGGAGATGAGTTTCTTGCTGTATTTGAAAATTTGTCGCAGAAAGCATTTTCGGACTGTGTAGAGGATATGAGAGCTGCCATGGAGGCATCTTATCCCTCCAGTATATCTCTGGGGGCGGTTTGGACTGATACAGAGATGAGTCTGGAACACGCCATAACCAGAGCAGATGAAAGGATGCTCCTTGCAAAACAGGAATATTACAGAAGCTCACAGAATATTGCCAAGCATTATGACCCGGCAATGCTGAAAAAACTTTTGAAGGATATACAGGACGGGCGTTACCATATGTTTCTACAGCCTAAGGCAGAGATCTCCACATGCAGGATTGTGGGGGCGGAGGCA
>OLQH01001341.1_pt1 | contig 19788 bp, 17 predicted proteins | sample 1672671 | NCBI WGS metagenome assembly OLQH01 (sample SAMEA3136712, study PRJEB25190) | human gut metagenome
AGGAGGTAACACCGGCATGCTATATGCCGGATACAAGCTTATGGAACATCTGAAAATCCCTAAAAATTACGCATCTGCGCTCTCCCTTCATGATACGCAGGTTGGCATCAAGACGGTGAAGGATTTCTTTCAGAATCTGCTGGCGGAACGTCTGAATCTGCTGCGTGTGTCCGCTCCGCTTTTTGTGGATCCCGCATCCGGTATGAATGATAACCTCAACGGAGTGGAACGGCCGGTGTCTTTCGGCATTCTGGAACAGAATGAATATACGGCCGAAATCGTACAGTCCCTGGCAAAATGGAAGCGTTATGCGCTGAAAAAGTACGGCTTCTGTACAGGAGAGGGGCTCTATACCGATATGAGTGCCATCCGCCGCGATGAGATCACGGACAACATTCACTCTATCTATGTGGATCAGTGGGATTGGGAAAAAATCATCACGAAGGAAGAACGCACCCTGGAAACGCTGCAGAATACGGTGCGCGCCGTCTACAAAGTTCTGCGCAAGACGGAAAAATATATGGCCATCCGTTATGACTACATAGAGGAAATCCTTCCTCATGATATCTTTTTTGTCACGACCCAGGAACTGGAAAACATGTTTCCGGATTACAGCCCGAAGGAGCGGGAGTACTACATCGCCAAGGCCAAAGGAGCTGTCTGCATCATGCAGATCGGGGATGTTCTGGAATCCGGAGTGCGGCATGATGGGCGTGCGCCGGACTATGATGACTGGTCCCTGAATGCGGATATTGTGGTTTATTATCCCGTTCTGGATATCGCCCTGGAACTTTCTTCCATGGGAATCCGTGTGGACAGGGATGCGCTTCTAAGCCAGCTGGAGAAGGCCGGCTGTATGGAAAGAGCCTCTCTTCCGTTCCAGAAAGCGGTTCTGGAAGAACAGCTTCCCTATACCATCGGCGGCGGAATCGGCCAGTCCCGCATCTGTATGTTCTTTCTCAGGAAGGCGCACATCGGAGAGGTACAGTCCTCTCTCTGGCCTCCCAAGATCGCAGAAGAAGCGGAAAAACATGGCATTCATCTCTTATAAATCCGTTGTAAGACGCCAAAAACGAGCTTGGTTCAAACCAGGCTCGTTTTTCTTAATATCTAATTCTTTTTTCTTTCCCCATCAGCTTTCCGCAGTCTCCTGATCAAGCTCCGGTTCCCTGATGCGCCCCACGATCACCATCGCCGTTACGAACAGGATGAACGTGAACACAAAGGGAAGCCGCCTGTCCATGCTGGAAAGCCATCCCGTAAAATATCCAAAGGGAGAGGAAAAGGCGATGGTGGAGGCCATAATCAGCGCATTGATCCGTGCCCTTTCATGGGGGTTAATATTCAGCTGAATCAGCGCATCCTTGCGCGGCGCCACAAGCGCGCCGGCCACGGCTGTCACAAACACATAGAGCACGACAAAAATCAGATTGCCCGTCGGGGCCAGTATCAGCAGGATGGCGCCCAATGCATACAGCGCCAGGCCGCTCCACATGGGGATCCTGAATTTCACGCTGTCCAGGCGATGCTGGATTACAACCATGAAGAACAGCATGACCGCCGCATTCAGAATCGGAAACAGCGCCAGGTATTTATCGGAAATCCCCAGCCTCTGGGTTACATACAGGCTGAAGAAGTTGGTGCTGACGATATTGGTTATGTACAGAATCACCGATACGGAGACCGCCTTCATAACCCCCGCGTTCTTCAGCACCTTGGGAATCAGCTGCCGGTATTCCCCCAGCATATGCAGGACGGAGACATTTCTCGTCTCATCCCTGCGGATTTTCCCCTGTCTGGTCTCCTGGCAGAAACGAAAGGTGATCAGCGTCTTCATCACCATTGTAATGGCGAATACCAGATACAGCACCCGAAGAACCGGCACAACGGAAAAAGAATTGATGAACAGCCCTGAAAGGGGGGCGAAGAATATGGCGATCAGCCCTCCGATGTTCACCCAGGTATACAGCCCCACCAGATCCTTCGGATCTGCATCCTCGATCAGCAGGCAGTACCACGCGGTCTGATTGATCTGTTCAAAGCTGTTCAGGATGGCCGCTGCCAGAAAGAGCCAGAAATTATTGGATATGGACCATATCAGACAGGCCACCGCCCAGCCGAAGAAATCGCCCATCATGGTGGTAAATTTCCGCCCCAGTTTGTCGGTCAGTATTCCCCCGAAGAAAGAAAAAAACACCTGCACAAACATAGCAATGGACAGAATCAATCCGATCTGGACATCCGTGATCCCCTGCGTATACATATAGAGCGTGGCAAAGGGCGCGATGAGATTATATGGAATCCCCCACAGGGGCTCGATCAGCACCAGTGTTCTCGGATTGCCCTTATTGCGCGCCAATATCTTAACAAGAGGATGGTTCCTCAGCCTTTTCATTCTGTAATTCGCTTTCATGTCTTTTCCTTACCCTCATTCCAAGTATCATATTTTCCTGCTGCAGCCGCAGGGAAGCGTCTTTTTGTGCCGGTCATTATTCCGCTTCCGGCTCCTTCCCCATGGTCTGCGCCACAATGCTTTCCATCATATCCGCCGTCAATGCGCCTGATACATATCCATAGACATTGCCGTCCGCATCGACCATAAACGTGGTCGGGAAAGAACGGATCCCGTACCAGCCGAACAGTTCTCCCGTCGTATCCATGACCACAGGAAATGTATAGCCTTCATCCTCCAAAAACTGCGTCACTTCCTCCACGGTTCCATCCTGATTGTAAGGATTTTCATCCGTCTTCGGATTCGCCACCCCCAGCACAATCAGGTCGCCTTCATTCTCCCCGTATTTTTCATACAAAGCCTGAATATCCGGCATCTCGCTCTTGCAGGGCGGGCACCAGGTGGCCCAGAAATTCAAAAACACGGTTTTCCCCTTATAATCGGAAAAGGTATGCGTCTGCCCATACTGGTCTGTCAGCGTAAAATCCGGCGCAGGAATGACTTCTCTTTCCGCTTCTTCCTGCGTCTGCGCTTCCTGGCTTGCCGCCTCCTGCTCTCCTGCTTCTCCGCTCTGGCTTACCGTTTCTTCGCTGCCGCTCACGGCTTCTTCTGACGCCGTCTCTTCCTCAAGCGTCTCTTCCGTCTGCGCGGCGCCAGTGCCTCCGAATGAGATTCTGGACAGATAGCTGGTGATGCCGTTCATATAACCGGTGAGCGTCATAATGCCCATCAGGATCAAGAGCACCGCCCCGATCTTCACCGTATAGCGCACCACATTCCGTTTACGCCGGAAGAAATCCAGCACCGTCCCCGTAAACATCCCCACTGCCAGGAAAGGAAGCACAAATCCAAGCGTATACACGCCCACCAGTAAGAATCCCTTCCCCGCCGAATCGGAGGAAGATGCCATCAGAAGCACGCTGGCCAGAGTAGGGCCTACGCAGGGCGTCCATGCAAAACTGAAAGTAAATCCCAGAAGCAATGCCACAAGGGGATTCATGCGAAAGCGATCCAGCCGGAACGGCAGCCTGCGTTCCCGCTCAATCGCGGCCTGCCTTCCCAGCACCCCAAGCTGGTACAGGCCGAACAAAATCATAATGATCCCGCTGATTCGGGCGAACCACACCCGATTGTCCGTAAAGAAGCGGCCAAGCGCCGTGAATCCAAATCCCAGCAGAAAGAACGTAAAGCTGATCCCGATAACAAAAAACAGCGTGTTCACAAACACCTTTTTTCTTGGATAGTGAATCGTCCCATCCTCATCCACCGTCTGCGCCCCGCCTGCCAGATAACTGATGTAAAGCGGCACCAGCGGAAGAACACAGGGCGAGAAAAAGCTCAAAATTCCCTGTATAAATACTGTAATTGCCGGTACCCCGGTCTCCACCGATAAATTCATATCCCTCTCCTTTTACCCATTCTTATTGCCGCTTTCCACAGGCCTTCCTGCAGCATTCTTTTTTCCTTTTCCTGAAAGAAATGCGGCGATATGAGGAAAACTTATCATAGGATAGTGGGTCTGTCAATCCACTTTTTCTCTGTCGGGCACAGATAAAAAATCCAAGCCGTACAGACGGCATTCTGCGGCCCCACATTCCCCAACTGTCCCCTTTCTTTTACTATAAATGTGTATTATATTTCATTCACATGAGGGTGCCGGCGAAGGGCATCCATTGTCAATCAAAAAATAGGGAGGTTTTTGTATGGAAGCAGCAGTCTACGGTTATGTTCGTGTATCTACAAAAGAACAGTGTGAGGATCGGCAGATGCTGGCTCTTCGGGAATTTCCGGTCCCGGAGGCCAATATTTTCATGGATAAGCTCAGCGGAAAAGATTTTAACCGGCCAAAATATACGAAAATGCTGCGCAAAATGCGGCCGGGCGATCTCCTTGTGGTGAAATCCATCGACCGGCTCGGGCGGAATTACGATGAGATTTTGAATCAGTGGAGATATATTACAAAAGAACGTCAGATAAATATTGTGGTTTTGGACATGCCACTTCTGGATACAAGGCAGACCGGAAAGAATCTGACCGGCACCTTTGTGGCTGATTTGGTGCTTCAAATTCTCTCCTATGTGGCGCAGACGGAACGGGAAAATATCCGTCAGCGTCAGCTGGAAGGCATCGCAGCCGCCAAGCTGCGCGGCGTGCGGTTCGGCAGGCCCCGGAAGGCAATCCCTGACGGTTTTGAGCAGTTAAAGGCTTCCTGGATCCGCAATGAAATCACTTCACGGGAAGCCGCCAGAAGCCTCGGCATCGCCCAGGATACGTTTCTTCGATGGGCCCACGGGAAATAACGCCGGTCTTCTGAAATACCTACGGCGCTGCCGAAATGTCCCGACAAAACAAAAATGCCGACAAACACAGCGTTCATCAGCATCCTTCCGGCATTCCATATGCAGTAAAAAATGGAGACAACAGGACTCGAACCTGCGACCCTTCGCACGTCAAGCGAATGCTCTAGCCAACTGAGCTAAACGTCCATTTCCTTTGGCGGCTCGTCCCCTGACAGAGAGCGCCGTGCCCTCCCAATAAGGGCAGAAAGGATGAGGTGTTTTTAAAGTGCTTTATTATTATATCCGAGACGGTGGGAAAAATCAAGGGGTTTTGTAAAATTTTTTTAATCCCGATTCCATTCGCTTGTAAAAGGGGGATATTTGCCCTATACTGAGAAAAATAGAAAGGGAATATGGGACCCAAATGAAAATACGGCGGCGCATTTCAGCGGCGAATAGGAAATCGCCGGTTTTAGGCCGTCCAATCGAGAAAGGGGAATGCATCATGTCAGTTGGCCTGGTTTTGGAGGGGGGCGGAACACGTGGGGCTTATACCAGCGGCGTGTTGGATGTGTTTAATGAGAACCAGATTGTTTTTCCGGTGGTTTATGGAATTTCCGCAGGGGCGTGCAACGCTTTGAGCTATATCTCCGGACAGGTGGGGCGCAATTTCCGCATTTTTTACGATTATATCCAGGATGACCGGTATATGAGCGTGTCCAGCCTGCGCAAGACGGGAAACCTGTTTGGCTTTGATTTTATTTTCGGGGAGTTGTCGCACAAGCTCCTACCGTTCGATTATCAGGCTTTTTTTGCATCCCCGACCCAGTTGATGGCTGGCACCACGGATTTGCATACTGGAGAAGCCATTTTTTTTGGAAAAGAGGACCTGGACGAAGGCTTTACGCCGGTGCGCGCTTCCAGCGCGATGCCGTTTGTATCGAAAATTGTACGCTATCAAGGCCATGAGCTGTTGGATGGCAGCTATTCCACATCGATCCCCCTGCGGCGTTCTTTGAACGATGGGAATACCCGCAATGTGGTGGTGTTGACGCGCGACGCCTCCTACCGGAAAGGCACCCGGTCCGAGTATCCCCGCACAGCGCTTCGAAAAATCTATGGCAAATATCCCAGCTTTATTGAGGCTGTGCAGCGGCGGCCATTGGTATACAACAGCGAATTGGACCTTTGCACCCAACAGGAGCAAGCGGGCAAAGCGGTGTTGATCCGCCCCAGCGAGCCCATCCCGGTCGGGCGCTATGAGAAGAATCCGGAGCGCCTGAAACAGGCTTACGAGATGGGTAGAAAGGATGCGGAACAGAAGCTGCCGGAGGTCCGCGCATTGCTTGCACAGGAATAGAAGGGTATAGCGGAGGGCGAGAAGCATGAAAATTTGTATCCTATATGGCAGCCCACGAAAAAAGAATACGTATGCGGCGGTACAGCAGATAAAAGAACGCCTGCGTCTTCATGAAGAAGTGGAATTCGTCGAGTACATTTTACAGAAGGAGCCCCACGATTTTTGCTGCGGTTGCTATACCTGTATCAACGGTGCAGAGGAAAAATGCCCCCATGCGGCGCATGTCCAGCCGGTCATTCAGGCGATGCGCGGCGCGGACGGCCTGATTTTTGCAACGCCCGTCTATGTGATGGATATGACGGCCCAGATGAAAGCGTTTTTGGATCACACGGGTTATTTTTATATGGTACACCGCCCCTACCCGGAGATGTTCCAAAAGTCCGCCCTGGTGGTTTCCACGGCGGCGGGGGCCGGTACGAAGGATGCCAATGCGTCGGTCATACGGTCGTTAAAGCACTGGGGCGTCCGCAGGATCTATTCCTGCGGCATTTCGATCTTTGCCCCGGGGTGGGATGCCATTCCTGCTTCCCGCAAACGGAAAATCGAAAAACGGCTTGATTGTGTGACGGATGCCTTTTGGCGCTCCTTGGGGGCAAAAAAGCGCCCGACGATGCACACAAGGCTGCTGTTTTTCGCAATGAAACAGATGCAAAAGCGCAAGAAAGGGACGGGGGCGGACGCTACCTATTGGAAGCAGCAGGGATGGCTCGATGGAAAGAAGCCGTTTTGAGCGACCGATTTCCCCTTGACAGATATACAACATCGGGGTATGATAGTAAATGCAAATGATTTGCATTTAGGAGGTTCCCGTGAAAAAGAGACAACACGCCGGGAGGCCCGGCGTTTTTTATCCAATGCGGCGGGTGATCGCCGCATTTTTCTGTATATGCTTGCTTATAACGGCGGCTGCCGGGTGTGCGCCCCGCCAGCAGGAAGCTCCCCCGCGCTTCCGTATCGTCACATCGTTTTACCCAATGTATATTATGGCCTTAAATATTACAGATGGGATTGATGGCATCCAGGTGGACAATATGGCCGGGCAGCAAACGGGGTGTCTGCATGATTACCAGCTGCAATCCAAGGATATGAAAAATATCGAACAGGCGGACGTTTTTGTCATCAATGGGGCTGGTATGGAGAGCTTTATGGAAAAAGTCACCGACCAGCTCCCGGACCTGCGTGTGATTGATTCCAGCGAGGGGATTTCCCTGTTGGTGAGTGGGGAAGATGCCCACGACCATGATGAAGAGGTTGCGCATGACCACAGCGATGCGAATCCCCATATTTGGGTGTCTATTTCCAATTGCATGAAGCAGGTGCGCAACATTGCGGATGGACTCATCGAAGCCGACCCCGAGGACGCGGTGGCTTTGGAGGAGAATACGCAGGAATATCTCGCAAAGCTCAGCGACTTGCGGGGGCGGATGCACGAAGCCCTCGATGATCTTCCAAACCGGGACATCATCACGTTCCACGAGGCGTTCCCCTATTTTGCGGAGGAATTTGACCTGCATATCGTCAAGGTGGTGAACCGGGAGCCCGACAGCCAGCCCAGCGCCAAGGAGCTCGCGGATACCATCCGGTTGATTGAGAGCACGGATGTGAAAGCGGTTTTTGCAGAGCCGCAGTATTCGACGGACGCTGCGCAGATCATTGCCCAGGAGAGCGGCGCCACGGTCTATCTTTTGGATCCGGTTGTGACCGGCGAGAATGATAAGGATGCCTATTTGCGCGCGATGGAACAAAATATGGAGGTTTTGAAAGAGGCATTGGGCGGCGCCTAAGATGCCTTTTTCTTTTACAAATCGTATAGATTCTACAGAATAATACTTGATGGATGGGATTCAAACATGGAACAATGTAAATGTAGTACGCAAATCCGGGGGTTGACGGTGCGCAAACGCGATGGTGTGATTATTCACGATGTCACCCTGGATGTACATCACGGCGAGATCATGGCGATCATCGGGCGCAACGGCGCGGGAAAAACGACCCTGCTCAAAGCGCTTCTGGGGCGCATTCCCTACACCGGAAGCATCACCTTCACCAATCCAAAGGGAGAGCGCGTGGAAAAGCCGCGCATCGGCTATGTACCGCAGAATATGGTGTTTGACCGCTCGACTCCGATGACCGTTGCGGATATGCTCTGTGCCAATCTTTCGTCGTTCCCGATTTGGCTGGGACATAAAAAGGAGAAGCTGGCGCGTGCAGACGCCATGCTGCAAAAGGTGGGCGGAAAAAACCTATTGCAAAAACAGTTGGGAAACTTGTCCGGCGGCGAGATGCAGCGGGTGCTGCTGGCCTTTGCGCTGGAACCCATGCCGGATATGCTCTTGCTGGATGAGCCGGTCTCCGCGGTGGACCGCAAGGGGATCGAGGTCTTTTATGACTTGGTGACCTCCTTGCGCAGCGAATACCACATGCCGGTGATTTTGGTTTCGCACGATCTCTCCCACGTTGCGCGCTATGCCACGCGCGCCGCGCTGCTCGACCGCACGATCCTGGTCAGCGGCGACGTCAAGACGGTGATGGCTTCGCCACAGGTGCGCGAAACCTTTGGCTTGGATGTTGTGGGAGGTGCGCGCGCATGAGTGTTCTATACAGCTTAATTGATACGCTGCTTCCGTTTGAATGGACGGAATTCGCCTACATGAAAAATGCGTTTCTCGCCGTGCTGTTGATCACCCCGTTGTTCGGCCTGGTCGGGACCATGGTGGTCAACAACAAGATGAGCTTTTTTTCCGATGCGCTCGGCCATTCGGCCCTCACCGGAATCGCCATCGGCGTTTTGCTCGGCGTGGACAATTATCTGCTTTCGATGCTGGGGTTCGCGCTCCTGTTTGCCCTGTGCATATCGGCGGTGATGAGCTCCGGGACGTCGTCGGCGGATACGATCATCGGCGTATTCTCCAGCACCGGCTTGGCGCTGGGCGTGGTATTGCTCTCCGCAACCGGGGGCTTTGCCAAGTATTCCAGTTACCTGATCGGCGATATCCTGACCGTGCAGCCGTCCGAAATCGGCCTGCTGGCCATTGTGCTGGCCGCCGTGGTGATCGTTTGGATACTCTTTTTCAACCGTTTCCTGCTGACCAGCGTCAATACCGACCTGGCGGCCAGCAAGAACATCCACACACGCCTGATGGAAAAGCTCTTTGTCGTGATTGTTGCGGTGATCGTCACGATTACGATCAAATGGGTGGGGATTTTAATCATCAATTCCCTGTTGGTGCTGCCAGCGGCGTCGGCGAGAAACCTGGCGAGGAGTATGCGCTCCTATCATTTCTGGGCGATTGGCATTTCCCTATTCTCCGGCGTCAGCGGATTGATTGTATCGTATTACCTAGGAACAGCAGCGGGCGGAACCATTGTTTTGATTGCCGCAGCCATTTTCTTTGTGACCTATGTGTTGGGGCATGCTGGCGGAAAGAGCCGTGTGGGTTGATTCCTGTAGAAATCAAGATGCCACATGCCGTTATCCTCAAAAGTGGATAGCGGCATGTGGCTTTTTGCACGGAATTTGACACGATTGCTTTTCCAGTGCGATGCAAGGGAGCACATGGAAAAGGGATTCCCACAGATGGATGAAATTTCCTTATGGAAGTTTGAAAAGCGCAGTGGACAGGGAAATCGGAGAAAGGACGGTCCACAGCAGTATATCGGAAAGGAAGGGGGAAGTATGCCGGCGGGCATGCCCAGCAAGGCGTGCTGCCGTGGGAAGTCCGGCGCAACATTCGGGAGCGCCGTACCCATGTTGGAGAACGCCCTTCCTTTCTATAACATATTAAGGATAGAAAAATGGGAAATGCCCGGGGACCTTCTGCAGAAGGGGGCTCCCCGGGCATTTCCGTTTGGCAATGGGTATATGCAATCGCTTATTTGCGCTTGTACTTGGAAAGGTCGATGGCCACAGCGACAGCGATGATGATGCCTTTGATAATCTGCTGCCACATCGGGCTGATGCCGATGAACTGCAAGCCATACTGGATAACGGTGAAGATCAACACGCCGCTGATGATGCCGCCAACGGTACCGATACCACCGTTCAACGACACACCGCCGACCACGCAAGCTGCGATTGCGTCGAGCTCGTAGCCGTCGCCGTAGTTGTTCGTTGCACCAGCCGTTCTAGCTGCTTCCAGAACGCCGCCAACACCATACATGAAGGAAGCGAGGATGAAGATCAACATGATGGTCTTGAATACGTTGACGCCGGAAACGACAGCCGCTTCACGGTTGCCGCCGATCGCGTAAACGTCCTTGCCAAAGGTGGTCTTATTCAGGATAAACCAAATGGCAATGGTGAAGAAGACAGCGATCGGGACCAAAATCGAAATTCTTCCAAACAGCTTGGTCTGGCCAAGTGCGGAGAAGTCCGGACGGATACCGCCGATCGGCTGGGAGCTGTTCGGAGGCATATCGAAATACAGGGAACATGCGCCGTAGATCATAACCTGCGTTGCCAAGGTCGCAATAAAGGGATGCATGTCATACTTTGCAACCAGGAATCCGTTCAATGCGCCGAACAGCATGCAGGCGAGGATTGCCGCAATAATCGGCAGGAATACCGGCAGCTGCGGAAGATCCGGATAGAACCGGTTCGCATAGGTAGCCGTCTGCAACATGGAGGTGGAAACAACTGCCGCCAAGCCGACCATACGGCCTGCGGACAGGTCCGTACCGGCGATCAGGAGGGCGAAGCAGATGCCCAGTGCGATGATCAGTCTTGTGGAGGACTGCGTCAAGATATCCAGGATGACCTGAATCTGCATGAAACGGGGCTCAATGAAGCAGATCACAACAACCAGTGCCAGCAATGCCAGCATAATGGCGTTATTCGTCAAGAAATTCTTTGCGGTTCTTGTCGAAAAGAAGACTTCCGGGTTGAGGCGATGCCCCCGTACAATTTGGAAAATACCGTAAATGACGGCAGCTATGCCGATGCCTACAATAAACCAGGGCAAATCAAATGTTTTTTCCGCATCCAAGACAAACGAAAAGATGACGCCGAGAATAGCCAGCACAATACCGGCGCCAATAAAAATAGTCGCATATTGCTTGCGCGGGATGCTCTTCGCGTTTTGCATAATTGATGTTCCACTCCTTACATAAATTTCGTAGCCAGGCGCATAACCGAAACGGAGTCCGCCTCCTCGCGGTCCAGGAAGCCCGTCACGCGGCCTTCGCACATGACCATCACGCGGTCCGCCATGCCCAGCAATTCCGGCATCTCCGAGGAGATCATGATGATCGACTTGCCTTCCTTAATCAGGTCGTGCATGATCGTATAGATCTCGTATTTCGCACCGACGTCGATGCCGCGCGTCGGTTCATCCAGGATCAGGATATCCGGATGCGTCAAGAGCCACCGCGCAATCAGAACCTTCTGCTGGTTGCCGCCCGACAGGTTCTGCATCAATTCCTTCATGCTCGGCGTCTTGGTGTGCATGCTCTCGTTGGATTCCTTTGCCGCCTTAAAGCGCTTGCCTTCCTGCAAGACGCCGTGCTTTGCAAAACTCCTCTGCGCCGCAATAACGGTGTTGTCCTCGATTGACAGGATGCCGAACACACCGCTCTGGCGGCGTTCCTCGGTCAGAAGCGCCAATCCGTGCGCCTTCGCGTCGCGCACCGACTTTACCTTGAACGGCTTGCCGTCCTTCTCGATTTTGCCGGACTCAATCGCACGCAGACCGAACAAAGCCTCGACCATCTCGGTACGCTGCGCGCCTACCAGACCGCCGATGCCCAAAATCTCGCCCTTATGTAGTTCAAACGACACATGCTGGAACGACTTCGGCAGCGGAGAGCACAGGTCCTCCACCTTGAGTACGACTTCCTTCCCCGGGGTGTACGTCTTCGGCGGGAAACGGTTCGTCATATCGCGGCCGACCATGCGGCTGATAATCAGGTCCGTTGTCAACTCGCTTGCCGGCCAGGTGCCAACATAGGTGCCGTCTCGCATGATCGTCACTTCGTCCGAGATCTTCAGGATCTCTTCCATCTTGTGCGAGATGTAAATGATGGCGCAGCCTTTTTCCTGCAACTGACGGATAATCTTGAACAGGTGCTCTGTCTCATTGTCCGTCAACGAAGACGTCGGTTCGTCCATGATGATGATCCTCGAATTGTAGCTAACTGCCTTCGCAATCTCCACCAGCTGCAAGTTGGATGCAGACAGCGTGCCCGCCAGCACCTCCGGATCAATATCCAGGTCGACCTCTTTGAACAGCTCCTTCGTCTTCTTGATCATCGTCTTTTTATCGACGGCGATCCCTTTCATGGGGAATCTTCCCAGCCAGATGTTCTCCATTACCGGACGGTAACGGATCGGATGCAGCTCCTGGTGGATCATGGAAATGCCGAGGTCCAACGCCTGTTTCGACGTATTGATAACCTGTTTCTTCCCATCCAGGATGATTTCGCCGCCATCCTCGTGGTAGATGCCGAACAAACACTTCATCAAAGTCGATTTTCCTGCGCCGTTTTCGCCCATCAGGGCATGTACGCTGCCGGGGCGCACTTTTAAGGTGACCCCATCCAGCGCTTTCACGCCAGGGAATACTTTGGTGATGTTGTTCATTTCAAGCACATATTCACCCATTCCATCAGTCCTCCTTCTTGCTAAAATTAAGCGGGGAACGGAAAGCGCTCGCTTTCGCGTTCCCCGTAGAACAACAATTTCTTTAAGAAATCAAAAGAAAGTGTACTGCGTTCGCGCTAAACTTAGGATATGTAATCCTGATAGTTGTCCTGCGTGACCTTTACATAGTCAATCCAGACATACTTGTCATCGGTTACCGGGTAGCCGATGTTCTCTTCGGTGATTTCCTTGCCCTGTGCAGCTGCAACTGCGATGTTCACGCTGGCGTTGCCCTGGCTGGTAGCATCGTTCAGAACGGTGCCGAGCAGGGAGCCTTCCTTCATAGCTTCCAGAGCCGGAGCCGTTGCGTCAACGCCGACAACCGGGATATACTTGGAAGCATCGCCGGAGTTGTAGCCTTCTGCCTTCAGAGCTTCGATTGCGCCGAGAGCCATATCGTCGTTGTTGCAGAGAACAGCTTCGATCTTATCCAGGCTCTGGGAGGAGATGAATGCTGCCATCAAGTCGGTAGCCTTAACCTTATCCCACATAGCGGTGTCAGCAGCCAGCTGCTCAACCTTGAAGCCAGCCTCTTCGATTGCCTTCGGAGCATACTCGGAACGCAGGGTAGCGTCCTGGTGGCCAGGCTCGCCCTGGAGCATGACGTACTGGATGGTGCCGTCGCCGTTCTTATCTGCATCCGGATTCGCGGTGAAGTAGTCAGCGATGATCTCGCCGGACATCGTGCCGGACTGCTCTGCCTTACAGCCAACATACCAAGCCTGGTCATAGGAATTCATGTCTTCCTCGGACGGCTGACGGTTCTGGAGAACGATCGGCAGGCCTGCGTCCTTCGCCTTGGTGATGATCGGGCCAGCAGCGGTCAGATCAACCGGGTTAACGATCAGAGCATTGACGCCCTTCGTGATGAAGGTATCAACCTGTTCGTTCTGGGTCGGCTGCTTGTTCTGGGAGTCCACGATATCGATGGTTGCGCCCAGCTCTGCTGCGCGAGCGGTCATGGTGTTACGAACACCGGTCATGAACGTATCGTCGAACTTGTACACGCAGGAACCGATGCTTACGTCAGAAGCGTCTGCCGCCGGCTCTTCTGCAGGCTCCTCGCCCTCATTGGTATCGGTGGAAGCGGTGTTGTCCGTAGCTCCACCGTCGGTGGAAGAAGTGCTGCCATCATTGCCGCAGCCAACGGCCATAGAAGCCATCATCATAGCTGCCAGCATAAATGCTAATACCTTTTTCATACCTGAAAATCCTCCTACTTTCTTAGAATATCTTCTTTCGGTTTAGCAACCCGCCCATCCTTGTGCATTTGCACAAATGCAGGTGGAATTGCGATTTACTATTAGTAAGTATAGCCTCCTCAAATCAAAAAATCTATATAAAATTCTTTGGTCTTCTATAAAATATCTTCGCTCTTTTGCTCGATTGTTTTTGTCAAACCACGACCACCTTTGTGAAAAAAGACAAAATCTCCCTGTGAATTTAGGGGAACATGCCTAATACTTGTCCCATGTTGGGGTTGTAGCCATGAAAAGCACAAGATGCAGGCCCGCCCCATTTGCAACCCGGAATTTTGCCGCACCTCCCCTTTTTGGGGGATATCCGCGGCTTCCCCCGCCCCTGCATACATCCCCAGCCTGCGGCATATAGATTCCTGTTGAAGGGGAGGCGAACGATATGGCGAACGATGCATTGATCCAAACGGCAGCTGCCCCGCTTTGGAAAGAGCCAAAGAAGGGGGCGGAGCGTGTGGATGAAGCCCTTTGCGGCGTTTCCGTAGAAATCTTGGAATCCAGCGGCATTTACCGCCGGGTGCGCACCTGCTATGGGTACGAAGGCTGGGCGGAAGAACCGGCCCTGTTTCCCCCGGCATCCCTTGAAGCATGGAAAGCCGCGCCAAAAGCCTTGGTCCGCGCGCCGTTTGCCGATGTCCAGGCGGAACCATCGGTGCAAGCGCCGGCTGTATGCACACTGCCGCGGGGCGCGCTGGTCCAACTGGACGCCCCAGCCGGCACGGGCAAATGGAGCCGGGTCCTTCTGCCAAACGGGGTCCCCGGCTTCCTTCCCGCGTCCGCCCTTACTAGGCCACACAGCGGCATGGGGCGCCGCAGCCAGGCGCGTTTCCGCTGTGATGTTGTCCGCGCGGCATGCTCCTATTTGGGCGCGCCTTACCGGTGGGGCGGCATGACACCGGCCGGAATCGATTGCTCGGGGCTCTGTTTCATGGCATATGCTTTGAACGGCGTCTGCATCTTCCGCGATGCGCGCCTAGAGCCAGGATATGCCATCCAGAAGATCCCCTACCGCCTCGTCAGGCCGGGGGACCTGCTCTATTTTCCAGGGCATGTCGCTATGTTTATCGGGAACGGCCGGTATATCCATGCGACCGCGGGGAACGGCTGCCACGGCGTGGTGGTCAACAGCCTGGACCCCCGGTCGCCACAATACCGCGCGGACCTTCCGCCAAAGCTGCTCGCAACCGGCAGCTTGTTCCCATAAAAAGATTTCCGGCCAGGGGAGAGGAAAAGCCCCTGGCCGGAAGCGCCGCGTTGAATAACTATTTTATTCAATATATTGAGGAAAAACACGAAAGCAAATCCATAACAGCCAACCTTCCACCGGCCCCTCCCAATAGCTGGTCCCGCTTCAGGCAAGCTGTGACGCCTGGAACCCCTTGGTATTTGCGCCCTCTTAGCAGCAATTGGATCGGTCCTCCTGTGAGGGAACCCCCTCTGCATATTGCCGCTGTTTTCTGCGTACAACCATTCCCACGCATCAAAACCATTATTAGTATAAAAGATTCTTATGAAAAACGCAAGTGATTTTGCATAGAACGTTGGTCATATGTACCGATATGGTTTCGTTATTTCAACAAATACTTATTCGTCTGCAGAATAAATGAGGCTTCCCTCGGGGCGAGGCTGCGCATCCGCCGCGAAAAGGCGGTTGACGGTCTCTTCATCTGCCACCCCTGTGATCCGCAGGTTGTTGACATATTGGAAGTCCATAATCGACTGCTGGGTCCCTTCCCCGTACAGTCCCGTCGGCTGTACGAACAGATACCCCAGCTCCGCCAGACGCAGCTGCAAATTTTTCACCGCGTCGCCTTCGTCGCCAAGCTTCAGGGAATCGCCTTCCGGCTGTTCCGGGTCCGAGGTGACATCCCCGACCTCCATATCCGAATTGCCGCCGGTGGGCGTCTGGCTTTCGCCACCCTCCGGCTCCAGGGACGTGGTGCCCTCTGCCAGGGATGGGTAGACTGTGCCCGCCATAAAACTGACAGCGGAAATAACCCCGTTCCCCTGCCATTCCATCAAAGAGGGGTCCATCTCATAAACGCGCCCCTCCTGGACAGCAGTCAAATTCTTATATTGGTCCGTCTGGGTCAAGGTATCCTTGAGACCGGTCGGGCAGAAAATATACTGCGGCTGGACCATCAGCAGCGTTTCCACATCCATGTGGTTTCCCGCCCCGTCCGAAGCCGCATTGATCAGCCCGGCACATTCGATCAGTTTCCCCTCCAGTGTATCGCCCGTCACGACGCCGCCCTCGACATCGTAGAGGTAACAGACGGAAACCGGCGTATCCGTCTGGGGGATTTGGCGGCTGATGTCGTCAATCGTGCTAAAGATGCCCTCAGCGATCTTCTCCCCGCGTTCGTATCCCTTCACGCCGCCCATCATGCAGGAACCGACCTCCCGGTACAGGCGGGTAAAATCTTCGCGGCTGGTAGCGGGCGCAATGGTCACCACATCGATCCCCGCGTCGTTCAGCCCTTGTTTCTGCTCTTCACTGGGCGCGTCCTCCGTGAGGACCAGGTCTGCGCCAACCCCCAAAATCGACTGCGGGTCATCCAACGCGTCCAGCAAGTACTTGGCCCGGAACCCCGCCCGCAGCGGGGCCAGGTCCTCCTGGGTGCAGGCAGCGCCCTTGCCACAGAGTTGCATCTCGTAGCCGAGCGCCATAATGACCTCTGCCAAATTAGGGGACAGGACAACAACGCCCTTGGGTTCGTCCTGGATCGTCACTTCGTTTACCGTTACGGGGAAGTCCTGTTCCGCTACGCCGGAGCTGATATCGCCCTTCGGCCCACAGCCCACGCAAATACTCAGCACCAACAAAATCCCCAGCAATGCTGCCAGCGGTCTTTTCATCTTCGATCGGCCTCCTTCCGTCCGTCTCAGTCCAGCGGCTGTCCGCGCCGGATGCGCGCCTCCGCATCGTCGATATACTGTTTTGCACAGCGCGGCGACCGGCCGCTGCGGGCAATCGCCCAGCGCTCCGCGCCCGCTTTGATCTCCGGGAGATACTCGTCCAATTCCCTCTGGCGCGCCAGCTGCTCCACGATCTCCAGGAAATGCACCTTATCCGGCAGGGAGAATTGGATGGACAGGCCAAAGCGGTCCGCCAGGGACATGCTCTCCTGGATCGTATCGCCCAGGTGGATTTCGTCCCCCTCGCGGTCCGAAAAGCTCTCCCGCAGGAGATGCCGGCGGTTCGAGGTGGCGTAAATCAGCGCATTTTCCGGACGGGCCGCCAGCCCGCCCTCCAGCACAGCCTTCAACGCCGCATAGGTATCGTCCTGCTGCGAGAAGGACAGGTCGTCGATAAAGATGATGAACTTCAGCGGTACGGCGGCAATCTGGTCCACCAGCGCCGGGAAATCCATCAGCGATTCCTTCGGGATCTCGATCACGCGCAATCCCTGCGGGTAGAATTCATTGAGCATGGCTTTGACCGTGGACGACTTGCCCGTGCCGCGGTCCCCATACAGCAGGCAGTTGTTGGCCGGCAAGCCCTGCAAAAAGGCCAGGGTGTTGTCGATGGCCAGCTTGCGTTGGATCTCATAGCCCTTGAGGTCCGCAAGGCGCTGCTGGTCCGGGTAGGCCACAGGCTGGATGCTGTGATTCCGCCAGATAAACGCGCGGTAACGCGCATACATGCCGCAGCCGTTGGAGCGGTAATATTCCGCCATCTTTGTGATGCAGTGGTCGAGGTCGCCGCCGAGCACGGCAACCGGCTCCCCTGTTTTCCATTCCGGCAGCTCCATCCCGGCGACATCCTGCGCAAACGCGCTGTTTTCCCGGAGCTCCTGCGGCGTAATCGACGCGACCTGGCGGATGACCGCAAGATCCCGCCGGACGGCACGGCGCACGCCCTCCGGAAGCACGGCGGTGCCAGCCGCGGCCGCGAGCGAAAATGCATTTTCATCAAACAAGGCGGTCCCTGTGATGCACCCTGCAAGGTTTTCGCTGTATCCACGCATGCACAGCACATCGTAGAAATCGCCCCACGCATTCAAGAACGCTTCCAGGGAATCCCCCCGTGCCGCCCAAAGCAGCCGGTAGAACGCCTTTGGAACCGTCCGGTTTAAGATCCCTTTATACACAGAGAGCGAAGCCATTTCCATGGCCGCTTCCTTTACTCGATTTGCCAATGAAAAAACCCCTTTTCTACACAGCTGGTCCGCGGCTGCGCGGCCATTGCCCACGATGCGGATAACCCCCGTTTTTCCGTAAAATCTGCCCCGGAACAATTTGTAACAATACACAGTACATCATACCCTTTGCAAGGGGTTATGTCAAGTTCACGACATCGTTTGCCTTGCGAATCTATCCATTGTTTGTTACTATATATAAAAACAAATGGGGGCTGTCCGCTCCCATCCAAAGAAAGGCTGATCGCTATGAAACATTGGTGGAAACGGGCGGTTTATGCCTGTATTCTTTGCCTTTGCCTCTGCTGTACGGCGTGTTCTGCAAACAGCCAGCCCGATCCGGCGGTGCTCCTCCGGGAGACGCTTTCCCAGGTAAACGCCCTGGAAAGCTGCGAAAGCCGGTTTTCCAATGACTTGGAATTCAACGCGGGCACCGAACAGCAGACCTTCCATTCGGCGGTTTCGTCCGTCTATTTTGCAGACCCCTTCTGCCTAAAGAGCACCCAGGATACCGGGGCCGGCGCCCCTTCCGTCACCTATACGATGACCGAGGACGGCTTCTGCTGGTTTTACGCAGAAACCGAGGACGGCTGGCTCCGCACCCCGGCGGAAACGCTCAACACAACCCCTTCGGAACAGATCGAAATTTTGCGCCTGTTAAAGCAGGCCACTGACCCGCAATTTGTCCGCGAGGAGGAAGTCGAAGGTACCCCTGCTTATAAACTGGAGGTCACGTTCCCGGCGGACATCCTGCGCAGTTCCATTGAGGCGATTGTCTCCGCCAGCGGCATGGGGGACGGTTCCCAGACACTGGTGCAGGAACTTCTGGCGAGTACCCCCGCGGTGTACGGCTACTGTTACATTGGCAAGGACGACGGCCGCCTCCTGCGCATGGAGCTGGATACCACGGAAGCGCTCAACACCGTGTTCAGCAAGATCAGCGGCGACAGTGTGAAAGTTTCCATCTCCAAAAGCGTTTTGACAGGGGAACTGTTCAACTGCAATGCCGCCGCACCGGTCGAACTCCCGCCCGAGGCAGCTTCTGCGCAGACGGTGGAAGCCGCCGGATAACGATTTGCTGGAGCGTCCACGGATTGTAAACGGTTCCGATGTAAGAGAACCTAAAGACCGAAGCTGTGCGGGATCACCTCCCGCGCAGTTTCGGTCTTTCCGATTGTTTTCCATTTCCTATTAATAATAGAAACGGACGAACTTGATGTTATAAAAATCACAGGCAAGGATATCATCCGTTTCCGTCTCGTTGATGAGGATAAAATTTGCCCCAACGGCCAAGAGAATCCCGGAGCGTGTAACAATGCTGTTGGTCCCGACCAAAAAATCCACCTGCACAGGACGCCCCACCTGGGTGCGCAAAAAACCATTCATATATTGAAGGCTTTCCGCAGGGATCGACTGCGGCTGTGTCATGGACGTAATCGGCGCAAGGGAACCTCCGGTCGCGCCGCTCTGCGCAACGGCGCTGCTCTGTGTTTGTGTCCCCTGTGTGCCATTCGCATTTTGCCAAATGTTTGTTAACGGGGGCCACATAGCGTTCCGGTTTTCTTCTGCGTAATCCCGCAGGGGGCTGTTCCCGGCATTTTGCAATTGTTGCCTCTGCCTCTCCTTTTGGTACGGGTTCATCAAATTGTATGAGGCGATCTC
>OLQH01001345.1_pt1 | contig 19766 bp, 20 predicted proteins | sample 1672671 | NCBI WGS metagenome assembly OLQH01 (sample SAMEA3136712, study PRJEB25190) | human gut metagenome
TCAAGGTTTAACAGGAATTTTAAACAATAAAAATAGGTAGTTTTTGACACTACCTGTAAAAAGAAAGGGGTAATACAATGAAGAATATCAATGTTCCTGTTGGAATCTCAAATTTTGAGAAAATTCGGCAGGATGGATACTATTATGTTGATAAGACAGGTCTGATCAAAGATATGTTAAAAAACAAAATACCAGAAGTAACATTAATTACCCGACCACGAAGATTTGGAAAAACTCTGGCAATGAGTATGTTGGCAAGCTTTTTTGATATACGAAGAGATAGTAAAAAATTATTTCAAGGATTGAATATTTCTAAGGAACAACAACTTTGTAACGATTGGATGAATCAATATCCAACATTATTTTTATCCTTTAAGGATGTGGATGGAACGATATTTGAGAATGCACTTGGGCTTCTTCAGTTTACGATTGCAGAACTGTGCAAAAAGCATACATATCTGATAGAAAGTGATCTTGTAGATCAAGATGACAAAGAAACATTTCGAAAATTGAAAAGTATGGGATCAAATTTACCAGAACTTCAAGGATCTATCATAATGCTCATGAATATGATGAAGGCATATTATAATAAACCGGTTATTCTTTTGATTGATGAATATGATGTACCGATTGCAAAAGCAAGCAGCAATGGATATTATAAGGAAATGTTGGAAGTTATGAAAGCTATGCTCAGTACAGCACTGAAAGATAATGAAGCATTGAAATTTGCAGTAGTGACAGGTTGCTTAAAGATTGCGAAAGAGAGTGTATTTACAGGAACAAATAACTTTGTTTCGGATACGATATCTTCCGAGCGATATAATGAATATTATGGATTCACACAGAAAGATGTAGATCAGATTTTACAAGATGCACAGATAGAAGAGAAGGCTTCAGATATCAAAGAATGGTATGATGGATATAGGTTTGGAGAATTTGATGTTTACTGTCCATGGGATGTTATGAATTATTTGTGGGATCTTACGAATAACCAAAATGCAAAACCAGTCAGTTACTGGAAGAATACAAGTGATAATGCGATCATTCGATCATTTATTGACTATTCAGGTGCGGCGATCAAGAAAAAACTTGAGATATTGATCTCAGGTGGAAGCATCAAGCAGCAGATAGAAGAAAATCTTACTTATGATTATCTACATTCATCAGAGGAAAATCTTTGGAGCATTCTTTATTTGACAGGATATTTGACTAATGCCAGTGAACAGGATACAGATGGAACGATAGAATTAAAGATTCCGAATAAAGAGATTAAAGAGATTTTTGAAACAACAGTGAAGAAATGGTTTGAAGATAACGCAAAAACCATAGATCGCAAAGAATTATTTGATGCAGTATGGACTGGAAATGCAGATATCTTGACAAAAGAGATAGGTACATTATTGCGTATGACGATCAGCTATCATGATTACAAAGAAGATTTCTATCATGCATTCCTTGCAGGAATTTTTGCAGGAGCAGGTTATGTTGTGGAGTCGAATAAAGAACATGGTGAAGGACGCAGTGATATTGTGATTTACGATGATTATGAAGGAAAGGTTGCAATATTTGAAGCAAAAAAATCTCAAAATCCAGAAGATATGATATTAGATTGCGAGAAAGCGATCAAACAGATTAATGAGAAAATGTATGCAAATGAATTTGAAGACGCATATGATGAAATTTTATGTTATGGTATTTCTTTTTTTAAGAAAAGATGTCTGGTAAAGAAAAAATAGAAAATAAATAAAACGTATCATAGAGTAAGATGAAATCACTGCTATGGTACGTTTTATTTTTTGCATTAGATTAAATGGTTTCTGGCTGTAGTAGTTTTCCTATTTCTTTGCCCCTCTCTTCGCCTAATTCCTGATTATACTCCGCCTCTCTCATCTTATGAGTTTCTTCGTCATAACATACAGTAATCATATCCTCAATCACTCCTTTCTCTTTCAGAAGAATATCTTTTAAGATTCCATGTTCAATACATTCTTCCACAGCTCTTTTTGCTGCGACAGCAGATTCATCTGTATAATCAGTTTGTGCGATTGCATTATATAATTCAAGAATCGCTTTCTTATCTGAAAAAATCTTATCAAACAATACATCTTTATAGGTATTGTTATAACAAAAATGGGATTAATTTACAATAACAATTTCCAGGAAATAACATTTTTTATTTCGACAGAAATTGCATACAAAATCCTCTATAATAATCTTGCAGGAGGGAAAACTATGGAAATCTTAAGAAAAAAAGAATTCGAAGAAGACCGGTTATTTCAAAATTTTCATGAAATGATCCTTTATCATATGCGCCAGATGCAGCAATGTCTCACGACAGCGGGAAAGATGTTCTGTGATCATAACGATGAGGAAGAAACGTGTGAAAAACGGGGAAGAGATGTAGTTGAAAGTGTGATCTTAAAAGAATGTGTTGGATGCCGTGAGAATCAAAAATGTCAGTTTACATTAGCAGATAAGGACAGGCTTGGGCAGATTATCGAAAAGCAAGGTGGATTAAGCTATGCAGATTTAAAAAGATGTCATCCATGCAAGAATGGACAGGATTTTATCGAGGAAGCAAATCAGATTTATGAACGGGAATTGTTTCTGCGTGCAATGAGAAATCAGATGAAACAACTGAGAAAGATTGTCGGGGAGCAATATATCAGGGCAGGAAATACACTGGGAGATTTCTTTCAAGGAAAAGTATCGTTAACAGAAGATAACAAAAAATTATATGAAAAGATCACAAAAGGTTTTGGAAAAAGTCAGCTCAAATTAAAAGAAATTTATTTCTACGAAAATCCAGAGAAAGGAAAACAGATCTATCTATATCTGAAAAAGAAAAAAGGCAGGGAAATCAGCACAAGACAGGCAGCAGTATTGTTAAGTTCCATGACAATGGAGAAAATGAAGCCATTGCCAGATCAGAAAAAGATGATCGGAAATTATTATGAGATTTATGGATTTACACCAGAAGAAAAATTCCATGTAATTGCAGGAATCCACACTTCGCCAATGATCGCAGGGGATGAGAATGGAGACAGCTTTTCTATGGGGAAAGTAAGGGAAGGAAGTTTTGTGTCTATGATCTCGGATGGAATGGGAACAGGACAGGAAGCGAAAAAAGAAAGCGGGAAAGTAATTGAAGTGATGGAAGAACTTTTAGGAGCAGGAATCAACGAAAGTCAAAGTATTCAGCTTTTAAGATCCATGATGATCCTGCAACCAGAAAAAGAAAAATATGCGACATTAGATTTTTTTCAGTTGGATTTATTTGCAGGAATCGGAACATTTTTTAAGATAGGAGCTTGCCCATGTCTTTTAAAGCGAAAAAATGACGTGGAGATCATTCAAGTAGATACAATGCCAGTGAACCTCTTATTACATACTGAGAAAATTCCAATTTACCGTAAAAAAATGGAAAGTGAAGATATTTTAGTTATGTTAAGTGATGGAGCTTTCGACGGATTTTCACAAAATGGATTGGAGATGGCAGCACGATATTTGAAAGAAATGGATGTGGTACGTCCACAGGCGATCGCAGATGGTTTGTATGAGCGGATCACAACAAACGAAGCATTTGAAAAGAGAGATGATATGACGATCATGGTATTGGGAATCTGGGACAGGTATTGAAGGAATCTGCAAAGAATGATAAAGTAAATTACATGAATAAAGTAAAAGAATTTATCAAAGAAAAAAATTTAATACAAAATGGAGATCATATCATTATCGGTGTTTCTGGCGGTGCAGATTCTGTATATCTGTTACTTATTTTAAATGAATTAAGAGAATCAATGAATCTCACGATCACAGCAGTCCACATCAATCACATGATTCGAAGAGAAGCTGTGGATGATCAGAAGTTTGTGCAGGATCTTTGTGGACAACTTTCGATTCCGTGTAAAATATTTGAAATAGATGTAAAACAGATCGCCAAGCGTGAAAAGATGTCATTAGAAGAAGCAGGAAGAAAAGCGAGATATGATGCATTTGCAAAAACAATGAAAAAATATAATGCTGATAAGATTGCGATCGCACATCATCAAAACGATCAGGCAGAAACATTTTTATATCGAGTGGTGCGAGGAACTGGAATTTATGGGGCGGGTGCCATGAGAGAAAAAGATGGAAATCTGATCCGTCCGCTTTTATGTGTAAAAAAAGAAGAAATCATAAAATATTTAAAAGAGGCTGGGCAGGCCTGGGTAGAAGATGCAAGCAATCAGGACGATGCATTTGCAAGAAATCAGATCCGAAATCAGGTAATCCCAAGACTTGAGATGATCAATGAGCAGGCGGTGGAGCATATAGGATGGCTGTGCGAAGATATTAAGGAAGTGACAGCTTATCTGACAGACCAGATAGAAGAGGCATTTTTAAGATGTACAGTTTCTATTGAGGAAGGATTTGAGATCAATTGCGATCAATTGTTATTGGAAAACCGTTGGATCCAGAAACAGGTTCTAAAAAAAATTTTAGAAGAAACAGCTGGTAAGAAGAAAGATTTAGAAAGAAGACATATCGAAGATCTGTTAACCTTAGCTGAAAACGGAACAGGAAAACGGATTTCGCTTCCATACAATATGGTTGCCGAGAAAAATTATCAGTATATTAAGGTGCAAAAAGGAAATATATCAGATAAACAAGAAATGACAGGAAAAATTTTGTGCGAAGAGGTTACAGATTTAACAAATATCGTGGAAAATGATTGTATCAAAATCATTGATTATGATAGAATAGAAACAGGTGTACAATTACGATGCCGGAAGCCAGGAGATTTCTTTACATTTGGCAAAGATCAGAAGAGAAAATCATTAAGCAGATATTTTATTGATGAGAAGATTCCAAGACAATTGCGGGAAGAGATACCATTGGTGGCAGATGGCAGTCATATTGTATGGATCGTTGGCAGAAGAATCAGCGAATATTATAAGATCAAAGAATCAACCAAGCGTTATTTAAAGCTTGAGTTCAAAAGAGAAGGAGATGATTCCAATGGAGAATATCAGAGTAATGATTTCAGAGGAGGATGTAAACAAACGAATCGCGGAGATGGGAGCGCAGATCAGTGAAGATTATGCAGGAAAAGAAATCCATCTGATCGCCATCTTGAAAGGAAGTGTTTTTTTTGCGTGTGAACTTGCAAAGAGAATCACGATTCCAGTAACAATTGATTTTATGTCAGTGTCTAGCTATGGAAATTCCAGAGAATCCTCAGGAATCGTTAAGATCGCAAAAGATTTAGATGAGCCAATCTTAGATAAAGAAGTATTAGTTGTAGAAGATATCATTGACTCAGGAAAGACTTTAAATCATTTAAAACCAATGCTTGAGAGCAGAAATCCTGCGTCACTTCATCTGTGTACATTATTAAGCAAACCAGATCGTCGTGAAGTCGATGTACCAGTCAGATATATCGGTTTTGAAGTACCAGATGAATTTGTTGTTGGATATGGACTAGATTATGCACAGAAATATCGTAACCTTCCTTACATTGGAGTAGCGGAGGAAGAGTAGAGAGGAGACTAAACGTTGAACCCGAAGAAAAGTAACAGTGGATTTTTAGTAGTCCTGCTGATCTTGGTGATCGGAGCATATTATTTTATCAGCGTGTTCCAGCCAGGTTCAGGTGATTACACCTATCAGCAGTTTATGAAGGATGTAAAGTCTGACAAAGTAACTGCGGTAACTATTAAACAGAATAAAGAAGTACCAACTGGTACGATCACAGCAGAGTTTGGAAAAAATGATTATAAGAGCTGTGAAGTTACAGATGTCAATCAGGCAATCAATGATATCAAGAAAGCTGACAGCTCTCTTGCCAATAAGATCAGTATTAAGGGAATCGATCACAGTGGGGATATGATCTCTAATCTGATCGGGGTAGTACTACCAATCGGAGTTGTCGTATTTTTCATGGTTATGATGATGCGCCAGAATGGTGGCGGTGGCGGCAAGATGATGGATTTTGGAAAGAGTCGTGCCAAACTTGCCAATCCAAATGGTAAGAAAGTAACATTTAACGATGTTGCAGGACTGACAGAAGAGAAAGAAGAATTAGAAGAAGTCGTGGAATTCTTAAAGAATCCAGGACGATTTATAAAGATCGGAGCCAGAATTCCAAAGGGCGTCCTTCTTGTAGGACCTCCAGGAACAGGTAAGACATTACTTGCAAAGGCAGTTGCAGGAGAAGCGAATGTACCATTTTTCAGCATTTCAGGATCTGATTTCGTGGAAATGTTTGTCGGTGTTGGTGCAGCTCGTGTACGTGACTTATTTGCAGAAGCTAAGAAACATTCTCCTTGTATCGTATTTATCGATGAGATTGATGCAGTTGCAAGACGAAGAGGCTCTGGACTTGGTGGTGGACATGATGAACGTGAACAGACATTAAACCAGATGTTAGTTGAGATGGACGGTTTTGGAGTGAATGAAGGAATCATCATGATCGCAGCTACAAACCGTGTGGATATCTTAGATCCAGCGATCTTACGACCAGGACGATTTGACCGCAAGGTTGGCGTTGGAAGACCAGATGTCAAAGGGCGAGAAGATATCTTAAAAATTCACTGTCGTCAGAAACCATTAGGAGATGATGTTGATCTTCATGAGATCGCAAGAACAACAGCAGGTTTTGTGGGAGCAGACCTTGAGAATCTGATGAATGAGGCAGCCATTCAGGCAGCAAGAGATGACAGAGCCTATATCATGAAAGAAGATATTGATAAATCATTTATCAAAGTAGGAATCGGAACAGAGAAGAAGAGTCGTGTGGTGCCAGAAAGTGAAAGAAGGATCACTGCATATCATGAATCTGGACATGCAATCTTATTCCATCTGTTACCAGATGTAGGTCCGGTTTACACTGTATCTATTATTCCAACAGGAACAGGAGCAGCTGGATATACGATGCCGCTTCCTGAGAACGATAATGTCTTTATGACACGCGGAAAGATGATTCAGGATATCATGGTAAGTCTCGGAGGACGAATTGCCGAAGAATTGATCTTAGATGATATCACAACCGGTGCATCACAGGATATCAAACAGGTAACCCAGTATGCAAGAGCTATGGTAACGAAGTTTGGTATGTCAGATGAACTCGGACTGATCAATTATGACAGTGGTGAAGGAGACGAAGTCTTCTTAGGAAAAGAAATTGGACAGCAGCGTCCATATGGAGAAAACACACAGACTGTGATCGATCAGGAAGTGAAGAAGATTGTAAATAAATGCTATAAAGATGCGAAAGCAATGATCGAAGAACACATGGATGTCCTTCACAAATGTGCCGCATTATTATTAGAGAAAGAACGCATTAACCGCGCAGAATTCGAAGCATTATTTGAACCTGAAACAGAAGTTGAAACACAGGCATAAAAAAATATAAAAAAAGTTAAAAAAACACTTGCAATTTACCTGGCAATGCCGTATAATCTTTAATTGTCAGGTAAACACTTGGTGGGATTCCCGAGTGGCCAAAGGGGGCAGACTGTAAATCTGTTGGCACCGCCTTCGAAGGTTCGAATCCTTCTCCCACCACTAAGCCGCAGTGGCGGAACTGGCAGACGCGCAGGACTTAAAATCCTGTTCGAGTTAAATCGAGTACCGGTTCGATTCCGGTCTGCGGCATGAAAAAGGACTTCAAGTGATTGAAGTCCTTTTTGTTTTGCAGTGATCGTGTTATCGCTTGCAACAGGAATAAGAGAATTGTATAAACAGAAATAATAAAAATAGAGAGCAAGGTACGGAAATGAATTTGATCATTTCGCATCTTGCTCTCTATTTTTATATCTTTATATATTGAAACTATGGATTCAATATATTCTTCACAACATCCTTATCACTTAAATAAACCATATGTGACCCTTTCAGCTGTACATAATAATTCTTTTGATCAGAATTTTTTTTACCGATATAAAGCACAACATTTTTTGTTTTCTTCGTATCCGTATCCTTATAAGTGATATCGACTGTGATTCGAGAATCCTTATCCAGTCCATATTTTACAAGATCTGTCTGACTTGCATAATAATTCTGGCAGTCTCCAAAAGTAAATACACCCAAACCGCCAGAGATTCCATCAAGATTTTTCTTCTTGCTAGTATAAGTCTTTGTCTTACCGTTCTGAGTGACTAAAACTTTTTTAAGATTTCCAGTACTTAACGTAGGGAAAGTATCTGTCTCGATCAGATTATCTAAAGAATAAGATAAACTAGATGTAATATCAGAAGATACGGTATAAATCTTTGATTTATCTCCATAAGTTACATAGTAATTTTCACCGGTTGCATTTCCAATATAATAAGTCATGGATTTTCCAGTTTTGTCTTTGGCACTAACTGTATAAGTTGGCTTGTCAAGACCATAGTCGCTTAGAGCATCTGCATTTTTAAGTTCTCTGACAGCCTCAACCTTTTGAAACGTAGAAGCAAGACTTTCGAGAGAGGACTGAGTGATCGGATATTTTTTATTTTTTGTATAATACCATTTGCCACTCTGTTTTATGAAAGAAAGAGTCGTTCCGTTGTTATTATAAGAGATGGAAGTTAAACTCTTTAAATCAGAGATCATTGTCTGATCAGAATCTTCTTTGGAAGATTGCTGTTTCTGGTATAAATTCACTCCCGTATACAGGACAAGAAGTCCTGCAAATACGAGAAGTAAAATCTGCAATGTTTTTTTCTGTTTCATGAAAACCTCCTAACGGCGTCTGCGTCTAAACCATACAATGAATCCGCCAATGATCAGACCAACTGGAATTACAAAGACTACAAGGATACTGAATGGTCCAGGATGAGCAATCGTATTATAGCTGACTTCCAGACTCTTTGGAGAGATAGAAACATTATCGGCATTATTTAAACATGCGGTCACAGAGTTTGTAAATAATGTCAGATTTTCTAAGGATGAGAAAGAACTTGTGATCTGCTCATCAATCAGCATATTACTTCCGTAAACAGTCAGGCGACTTTCTTTTGTAACTTTCTTTCCTTTGCTGTTTTTGACTTTGACAGATTCTGTGGAAGTTGCACCAAGGACATAAGTTCCCTGTGTTTGTTTCTTCTCAGTGACAGCATATCCGTTGCTGGATGTTGTCATAAATGCATCGGTAGAAATAGAATCTCTAACTGGAGTACTCTGTGTCATACCTTTCGAATTGATCATCATAACAGAGTTTGATGAAATTCCAGAAGCCATATCACCGCTTACAGAAAGATTTGGGATTAAGTAATAATAATTTCCTTGATATGAACGTTCTGTATCTGCAATATATCCGCTTTGAACAGTTAAACCGTAGTCTTTTAACAGACCATATAAGTTTTTCATACTCTTATTTGTCTGGGCAAGTAAAGTAACAACTTTTCCACCTTTTTTAAGATAAGAAGATAAGAGTTTTACTTCATCCTTTGTAAAATCACTTGTAGCCCCATCAATGATCAGCAGATCACAATCATCAGGAATGGATGTTGCAGTCATTAAAAGCAGATCATTTGTGGAAATTCTTGATTTTGTAAGAAGATTTGTGACCTCGGAAGATAAGGATGATTCTCCATGGCCAGAAGTATAATAAGCTTTATACTCCTTGTCGCTTGTTACATAATTTAAAGCACTTGTAAGCTGCCCATCGCCATCAAATGATGAAGCGGAAGAGGAAGTACTGTAGTAAGAAGCTGAGGAAACTAATATAGCATCAAATGAAACAGTTGTTGTACGATTGGTATTCTTACAAGAGATGACGATATTGTTTTCTTCGGTTCCGTATTTTGTCAGTGCAGATGGATGAAGCACAGGATCGATCCATTTGACATGAATCTTGCTTGATAAAGAAGCATATTTATTGATGAAAGTTTTGATCCTTTTATCAGTGCTGTCCTTTTCTGCAAGAACATAAAAAGTGACGTCATCATCAACTTTTTTGATGATCTTTTCACTTTTCGATGAGATTTCATAAATATTGGTACTGCTGATATCAAACTGTCGCTTATTTTCAGGGATCAGATTGACGATCATATTAAAAACGATAACGATCGCGATCACGATGGATGTCATAGCAAGAGTATAAGATCCACGTTTCGAATCATTGCTTTGAAATAATTTTTTGATTTTATCCACGATAACTTCCTCCTAACTCCAGCGTCTTTTCTCAAATGTCTGCACGGTCAAGAACACCAGAAGGACGATCAGTGACAGGTAAGTCAGAAGTCCTCCGAGATCAAAGATATAATTCTGAGAGAAATTATAGAAAATATCAGTTAATACAAGGTGTCCTAATAAAGTAGAAAACAGACTTTCAAGCAATGTTTTCTTCACAAAATAAACAACGATACCAGCGATACATCCAATGCCAGTGACAATGCCAGCGATCATCTGATTTTTTGTGATATGGTAGATCAGAAGACTGATCAGAGCAAATAGAAGGATCCAGATGACCAGATTACTGATCGCGCTGGAAGGAAAATACTGCAGCAGATTGTCTAATAGGTAAAAGAAAAACAATGCCGCACAAGTACTGATTGCTGCGATCACAGGACTTTCTGTCAAAGATGATAAAAACATTCCGATCGCAATAAATACACATCCAAGCAGGAAAAAGGCCAGAATGGATGAATAATCAACAAGAAAATGGGCAGTTCCCTGAAGTTTGATGATCAGTGGGAAAATACAGTAAATGATACATGGGATTGCAAACACAGTCACCATTGCAAGATATTTTCCTAATACGATCTCAACAAGTGAAACAGGAGAAGTTAATAATAACTGGTCAGTTTTATTTTTTCGATCTTCTGCAAAAGATTTCATAGATAAAACAGGCACAGAGATCAATAACATGAAAATAACGCCCACCAGAGAGTAGGCAAAAAATGGATAACCACTATAAAGGTTATAAACCATAAAATATACACCGCCAATGATCGTTAAGAACGCAGCAAATACACATCCGATCATGGAATTAAAATAGGAACGGACTTCCCTTTTATAGATAGCAAGCATTATTTTTCACCTCCGTTTTTTCTTTTAAATAATTTCTTTGATGGCTTTTTTAATCTTTTTTTCGAAGCATCCTCAGGTACTTTGTCAGAAGCCTCAGAAACAAGGTCATCTCCAGTCAGTTCAAGGAAAATGTCTTCTAAAGTAGCCTTATTTACAAACATCTGTGTCACAGGCATTTTTTTCTGTGCAAATTTAAGAGAAAGGTCGGCACAGATTTCCTGTGAATCTTTGTTTGTATTGATCTGGATATGGCAGCTGTCTTCATTTACGTCAAGCCAGTTGACCTCATCAATATCAGAAAAATCAGAAAGAACCTGTTTGACGGAAGTTTCATCCGCCAGGATCGTAAGCTCAATTGTTTCTTTTCCGTGTGTTAATTCTTCTAATTCATCAGGACTTCCTTCGGCAATTAATTTTCCCTTGGAAATGATCAGAATATCGTCACAGATTTCCTGAACTTCAGCAAGAATATGAGAACTCAAGATCACCGTATGGTCCTTAGCAAGTGTACGGATCAGTTCACGGATTTCGATAATCTGCTTTGGATCGAGACCAACGGTCGGTTCATCCAAGATGATAATATCCGGGAAATCAAGAATTGCAGCGGCAAGACCTGTTCTCTGGCGATAACCTTTGGAAAGGTTTTTGATCAATCGGTCTTTCATATCAACAAGTTTGATCAGTTCCATAACTTTTATAACCTGTGCATTGCGGTCAGCTTTCGGAATTTTTTTTAATTCAGCAGCAAAATACAGATATTCAGATACTGTCATATCAAGATATAAAGGTGGGATCTCTGGAAGATATCCGATACATTTTTTTGCTTTCTCAGGTTCTTCCAGAATATTGTGACCATTGATGATAACCTCTCCGCTGGTCGCGCCAATATATCCAGTCATAATATTCATGGTTGTAGATTTACCTGCTCCGTTTGGACCCAAAAATCCATAAATCCGCCCTTTTTCAATGGTAAATGACAGATCATCTACAGCGAGATGCGTGCCATATTTTTTGGTCAGATGTTTTACTTCTATCAAAATATTGTCCTCCTTTTTTACGATAACTCTTATCATTTTATGAAAAAAAACAAATCAAACTGTGATAAAAGTCTGAACAGTTTGTGTTGAAAATGTGGTAATTTTGTGAAGTATATAGTATACAAAATAATATGAAAATGTTTCATAAAAGATGCATAGAATGATAAGGATAGACTTGCATAATCACGTATAGTTTCGTATAATATAAAGGTAAATTTACAAGAAAACTTGACAGAAGACAGTTGAAGAATGTATACTTTGAGAATCAAACTAATTAGAGTATGAAGGAGAATCATTATGTTAGAGAAGATGAAAGAGATCATTGCAGATCAGTTAGGTGTAAGCGAAGATGAAGTTACTTTAGAAGCATCTTTTAAAGAAGATCTGGATGCTGATTCATTAGATTTATTTGAATTAGTTATGGCATTAGAAGAAGAATATGATGTTGAGATTCCATCTGATGACCTTGCAGAATTAAACACAGTTGGTGATGTTATCAACTACTTAAAAGACAAAGGTGTAGAAGACTAAAGAAATTGTAAGATTGGCTTATAACATTCCTGTTATAAGTCAATTTTTTGAAGAAAATATTTTGAACATCAAACTAATTATAGATTATTTTATAGATCAACGAGGTAAAGATAATGGGTAAGATCGTATTTATGTTTCCGGGACAGGGAGCGCAATATGTTGGAATGGGAAAGGATTTTTATGATTCTTTTGCATGCAGCAAGGAGATTTTCGACAAGGCGAATGAAGTTCTGGATATTGATGTAAAGAAACTTTGTTTTGAAGAGAATGAAGATATCAATATTACAGAGTATACACAGGCAGCGATGGTGACTGCAAGTGTTGCGATCTTAAAGAAGATCGAAGAAATGGGATTAAAGCCTGATCTGACAGCGGGATTAAGTCTTGGAGAATACTGTGCACTTGTAGCATCTGATGTGATGAGCTTTGAAGATGCAGTGAAAGTCGTAAGGCAGAGAGGAATTCTTATGCAGGATACTGTTCCAGCAGGAGAGGGTGCGATGTCAGCAGTTCTTGGAATGAAGAAAGAAGCGATCGAAGCAGTTTTACCAGACGTTGAAGGAATCGTTACGATCGCAAACTATAACTGTCCTGGACAGATCGTTATTTCAGGGGAATCAAAAGCGGTTGCAGAAGCTGGAGAAGCGTTGAAAGAAGCAGGAGCTAAGAGAGTTTTGCCACTGAAGGTCAGTGGACCATTTCATTCTCCAATGTTAAAGCCAGCTGGAGAGAAATTGCTTGATGTATTAGCAGATGTTGAAGTGAATGATCCAACAGTTCCATACGTATCCAATACAACAGCAGAACTTATCACAGATAAAGATGAAGTTAAGGAATTGCTTGGAAGACAGGTTTATTCTTCTGTATGCTGGGAACAATCTATTGAGAAGATGATCGCTGAGGGTGCAGATACATTTGTAGAGATCGGACCAGGAAGAACATTATGTGGATTTATGCGCAAGATCGATCGTAATGTCAAAGCGATCAATATTGCGAAAGTAGAAGATTTAGAGAAATTAAAGGAGATCATGTAATCATGTTAAGTGGAAAAGTTGCAATCGTAACAGGTGCAAGCCGCGGGATCGGAAGAGAAACAGCACTGACTCTTGCAGGATATGGAGCAACTGTGATCGTAAATTACTGCGGTTCCAAAGATAAAGCCGAGGCAGTTGTAGAAGAGATCACAGCAGCTGGAGGGACAGCGAAAGCATATCAGGGAGATGTATCCGATTTTGATGTGGCGAAAGAGATGATCACTTCCGTAAAGAAAGAATTCGGGTCTATTGATATTCTGGTGAATAACGCTGGGATCACAAAAGATAACCTGATCATGAAGATGAGTGAAGAAGAATTTGATAAAGTCATTGAAGTAAACTTAAAAGGTGCATTTAACTGCATGAAACATGTTTCAAGAATCATGTTAAAACAGAGATCCGGACATATCATTAATATGTCTTCTGTATCCGGAGTTATGGGTAATGCAGGACAGGTTAATTACTGTGCATCAAAAGCAGGAATCATTGGTATGACAAAATCTCTGGCAAGAGAATTAGGTTCCAGAGGAATCACAGTCAATGCGATCGCTCCTGGATTTATTGAGACAGAGATGACGGATGTACTGCCAGAAGATGTGAAAGAGAATTTATTAGGAAGCATTCCATTAAAGAGAATGGGACAGACAAAAGATATTGCAGAGACAGTTGCTTTCTTAGCATCTGACAAGGCAGCATATATTACAGGCCAGACGATCAGTGTTGATGGCGGAATGGGAATGTAAAGGAGATTTTATATGAAGAGCATGAAACGTGTCGTTGTAACTGGTATGGGTGCGATCACACCAATCGGAAACAGCGTGGAAGAATTTTGGAATGGAATCAAAGAGCAGAAGATCGGATTTGCACCGATTACATATTTTGATGCAACAGAATACAAAGCTCATCTGGCTGCAGAAGTCAAAGGTTTCAACGCCAAAGATTATATGTCACCAAAGGCAGCAAGACGTATGGAATTATTTTCACAGTATGCAGTAGCTGCAACAAAAGAAGCAATCGAAGATGCGGGACTTGATCTTGAGAAAGAAGATACAACAAGAATCGGTGTATCTGTTGGATGTGGAGTTGGAAGTCTTCAGATGATCGAAACAACAACAAGAACATTAGATAAAAAGGGTCCGAACAGAGTGAAACCATTAGCAGTTCCAATGATGATCTCTAACATGGCTGCAGGAAATGTTTCTATTGCATTTGGTCTTCGTGGAAAGAGTATCAACGTAGTTACAGCATGTGCGACAGGAACACAGTCTATTGGTGAAGCATATAGATCCATTCAGGTTGGAGAAGCTGATGTAATGGTAGCCGGTGGAACAGAAGCTGCAGTATCAGAAGTTGCAGTTGGTGGATTTGCAGCGTTAACAGCTTTAAGTGGATCTGATGATCCGAAGAGAGCATCAATTCCATTTGACAAAGAGAGAGATGGATTTGTCATTGGAGAAGGATCAGGAATCGTTGTTTTAGAAAGTCTTGAACATGCACAGGCAAGAGGAGCAAATATCTTAGCAGAAGTTGTTGGATATGGTGCAACAAGTGATGCATTCCATATCACATCCCCATGTGAAGATGGAGAAGGTGCAGCAAGAGCCATGGTATTTGCAATGGACGAAGCAGAAATCACACCAGATAAAGTTGATTATATCAATGCACATGGAACAAGTACTCATGCAAATGACTTATTTGAGACAAAAGCGATCAAGAAAGCATTAGGAGAACATGCATATGATGTGAAGATCAGCTCTACAAAATCTATGATCGGTCATGGACTTGGAGCTGCTGGTGCGATTGAATTTATCACATGTGTTAAATCAATCGAAGAAGATTATATTCACCCAACCGTAGGATTAAAAGTTCCGGATGAAGAATGTGATCTTGATTATACATTAGAACCAGTAACAGATCGCAAGGTAAATTACGTTATGAGCAATTCTCTTGGATTTGGAGGACATAACGCAACACTTCTTGTGAAGAAATTTCAGGATTAATTTAGAAGGAGACTGACATGGAAGTTAAAGAAATGAAAGAATTGATCGCTGCAGTATCTTCTGCAAATGTCGATGAATTTGAATATAATAACGAAGAATTTTCAATCAGAATCGCTAAGAAAAAAGCTAAGATCGCAACAGTTGATGCATCTGTTGCCGGAGTACCAGTACAGAGTGCCGCGATCATGCCGGAACAGAATGAAGAACAGCCAGAAGAGCTTCTCTATGGAGATGAGATTAAAGCCCCACTTGTTGGTACATTTTATGTAGCACCATCAGAAGGAGCTGAGCCATTTGTATCTGTCGGTGACAAAGTCAAAAAAGGACAGGTCATTGGAATCGTGGAAGCGATGAAATTGATGAATGAAGTAGAAAGCGAATACGATGGAACAGTTGCAGCTATATTAGTTGAGAATGGTGAAATGGTTGAATATGGACAGCCATTAATGGTCATCCAGTAAGAAAGGCAGAATATTTATTATGGTAATGGATATTAAAGATATTATGAATACGATCCCTCACAGAAGTCCATTTTTATTAGTGGACCGTATCGAGGAGATGGAAGAAGGAAAACGTATCGTTGGTAAAAAATGTGTGACATATAATGAACCATTTTTTGCAGGACATTTTCCACAGGAACCAGTGATGCCTGGGGTACTGATCATTGAAGCATTGGCACAGACTGGAGCTGTATGTGCACTTTCTGCAGATGAGTACAAAGGAAAGATCGCATTCTTAGGTGGAGTCAACAAAGCAAAATTCAGAGGAAAGGTTGTTCCTGGAGATGTGCTGACATTAGAAGTTGAGATGATCAAAGTCAAAGGACCAGTCGGCGTTGCACAGGGAACAGCAACTGTAGATGGTAAGAAAGTGGCATCTGCAGAGATTACATTTATGATTGGATAAGAGAGGGTTTCTTAAATGTTTAAGAAGATTTTAATTGCAAACAGAGGAGAGATCGCAGTGCGTATCATCCGTGCGTGTCGTGAGATGGATATCATGTCCGTAGCGATCTGTTCTGAAGCAGATAAAGATGCACTCCATGCACAGCTGGCAGACCAGACGATCTGTATCGGACCAGCACCTGCCAAAGACAGTTATCTTGACATGGAACGCGTACTTGGAGCTGCAATGGCAGTCGGAGCGGATGCAATTCACCCAGGATTCGGATTTTTGTCTGAGAATAGCAAATTTGTAAGAATGTGTGAAAAATGCAATATCACATTTATTGGACCATCCGCAGAAATCATTGACCGCATGGGTAACAAATCCGCAGCAAGAAAGACAATGATGGATGCTGGAGTTCCAGTAGTTCCTGGTACAAAAGATGCCGTTTATGAGGCAGAAGCAGGGCAGAAGATCGCAGATGACATGGGATATCCAGTTATGATCAAAGCCTCCGCAGGAGGTGGTGGAAAGGGAATGCGTGTCTGTTATGACTCTGAAGACTTCGTACATACTTTTGAGACAGCGAAGTTAGAGGCAGAGAATGTATTTGGTGACGGAACGATGTATATTGAAAAATATATCGAAGATCCACGCCATATCGAATTCCAGATTCTTGCTGATAAATACGGAAATACGATTCATCTTGGAGAAAGAGACTGTTCTATTCAGAGAAGACATCAGAAACTGATCGAAGAATCACCATCCCCTGCGATCAGTGACGAACAGCGTAAGAAGATGGGTGAGATCGCAGTCAAAGCAGCGAAAGCAGCAGAATACTACAGTGCAGGAACGATTGAATTCTTACGTGACAAACATGGAGATTTCTATTTTATTGAGATGAACACAAGAATTCAGGTAGAGCATCCAGTGACAGAATGGGTTACAGGAATCGATCTGATCCGTGAACAGATCCGTATTGCCGCAGGAAAACATCTGACTTATACACAGGAAGATGTACATGTTCATGGACATGCGATCGAAGTAAGAATCAATGCGGAAGACACAGAACATGACTTCCGTCCAAGTCCGGGAACTGTAACAAATGTACATTTTCCAGGAGGAAAAGGAGTGAGAATTGATTCTGCATTATTCGCAGGATATCAGATTCCACCATACTATGATTCTATGATCGCAAAACTGATCGTATATGATAAAAATCGTGAGTTGGCACTTCGCAAACTCCGCAATGCATTGGGAGAACTTGTATTAGAAGGCGTGAAGACAAACATTGACTATCAGTATGAGATCATCAATGATGAAGATTTTATCGAAGGCAATGTTGATACAGGATTTATTGAACGTTTTCAGAAGAAACATCAGTCTGAAAATGAAGCTGAATAAAGAAAGTTAAGGTGAGTATCATGTCATTAAAAGATATGTTTAAGAAAAGGACATTATCACCTCAGGAGATCAAACAGGCAGAGCGTGTACGAAAAGCAAAGGACACGCTCCTTGAATTTCAGGCACCAGAAGGATTATTCCAGAAGTGTAACTGTTGCGGAAAGCCTGTATACAATGAGGATTTGATCGAAAATGATTATGTATGTCCAGTCTGTGGCAATTACTTTAGAATCCGTCCAAAGACAAGAATTGCCATGGTATTAGATAAAGATACTTTTGAAGAATGGGATGCAAAGATGGATACAAGTGATCCACTGAACTTCCCAGGATATAAGAATAAATTGGAACGCCAGCGCTCCGTAACGAATCTTGACGAAGCGGTCATCACAGGAAAAGGAAAGATTCTTGGAAAAGATGTTGTGATCGCAGTCATGGGAGCAGATTTCATGATGGGAAGCATGGGAGAAGTTGTTGGTGAGAAGATCACACGAGCAGTTGAACGTGCAACACAGATGAGATTACCGATCATCATTTTCACATGCTCTGGTGGAGCTAGAATGCAGGAAGGAATCGTATCTCTGATGCAGATGGCAAAAACATCCGCAGCATTGAAACGCCATGATGAAGCAGGATTATTATACATCACAGTATTAACAGATCCTACAACCGGAGGTGTTACAGCAAGTTTTGCAATGCTTGGAGATGTTATCTTAGCAGAACCAGGAGCATTGATCGGATTTGCGGGACCGAGAGTTATTGAACAGACGATCGGGCAGAAGTTACCAGAAGGATTTCAGAGAGCAGAATTTTTGTTAGAACATGGATTTGTAGATAAGATCGTAGAGCGCAAAAAATTAAGAAAAGTGCTGGTAACGATCATAAGGAGTTGTGAATATGAGCAGTAATTATACACCATGGGAGAGAGTGCAGATCTCAAGATCTGCAGAACGCCCAACAAGTCTTGATTATATTTCTACGATTTTTGAACGATATATGTCCTTACACGGAGACCGTTATTTTGGAGATGACAAAGCGATCGTTGGTGGATTAGCCTCTATTGGAGGAAGACCAGTGACAGTCATTGGACAGCAAAAAGGACGCTCAACCAAAGAAAATATCAAACGAAATTTTGGAATGCCATCACCAGAAGGATACAGAAAATCCCTAAGACTGATGAAACAGGCAGAGAAATTTCATCGTCCGATCATTCTCTTTGTAGACACACCAGGAGCATTCTGCGGATTAGAGGCAGAAGAAGGTGGAGTCGGAGAGGCAATCGCAAGAAACTTATTTGAGATGTCAAACATCAAAGTACCAATTCTTTCTATCATGATCGGAGAAGGAGGAAGTGGTGGAGCCTTGGCTATGGCTGTTGGAAATGAAGTGTGGAGTATGGAAAATTCTACATATTCCGTACTGTCTCCAGAAGGATTTGCAGCAATTCTCTGGAAAGATGGAAACAGGGCTTCCGAAGCTGCTAAAGTTATGAAGATCACAGCGAACGATCTAAAAGAATTAGGTGTGATTGAGCAGGTGATCGAAGAGCCAGAGCCTGCAAGTATTGACAATATTTTGGATATTTCTGAACAGATGAAAGAAATGATCCTTGGATTTATTGAGAAATATGATAAGATGACACCGGAAGAGCTGGTGGAACAGAGATATCAGAGATTTCGTAAGTTCTGATTTGTTGATAGTGTTGCATGTATGAGTCAGAAAGAAGATAAGAAAAAATATTTATAAGAATAAAGGGTGACACTCCGCATTTTTGAAAGCGTTTTTACAAATCGCTGATCCGCGCCTGTTCCTTTGATAACTCCCTGGCTGCGAGCCAAAATGCCCGCAGCTACGGTCAGACAATCAACCACAGGGCG
>OLQH01001350.1_pt1 | contig 19649 bp, 13 predicted proteins | sample 1672671 | NCBI WGS metagenome assembly OLQH01 (sample SAMEA3136712, study PRJEB25190) | human gut metagenome
CGTATTGAGCTGCTGTCGGTTCACCGCTGTATAGAAGTCATCTTTCTCATTTGTGCCAAAGAATGCAAAAAATCTTGCGGCGATAATCCGGGCATCTTTCATAGTGGCCGGCTCCTCTAAAATACCGCTTTTGGCGGATCCCCCCTCTTTTTCTCCATCTGACGTATTTACCAGGTCGGAAGCAGCCAAAATCCCACTGTCCGCCAGATTCTGCAAGTCTGCCTGTGCCCACTTAGGTATGTCTGTCAGATCAGGCGCTGGGGCTGCTATCCTTTTTGGGTACCCCTCCGGAGCCGGAAGCCTGCCAAACGCGCGGCTGGCAAGCACAAGCATCTGCAGCCTGGTGGCCTTCTGAGATTCTTCTAAACCCTCGAGCACTCCTGCCCGTTCTGTGGAGGAGGCATAACCCTCTGCAGCCTTCATAAAATAATCCTCAAGCTCCTCTACTGTTGAAGGTTCGTTACTCTCTGCTGCGTTAGAAGTATCCGGACCAGATTTATTTCCCCCCGGTTCAGTGCAACCGGCAAGTGATACTCCTATAAGAAGTATAGCCATAATTTTCTTTATTTTTCTATAATTCATGGTATTTCCCTTTCCGAAACTGTTGTGATGCATTCTCTTGTTCCAGGAAGAATAATACCATATGCAATGTTAGATTATCGTTAGTTTCCCTGAGGGATGAAAATTATCTAAAAAGAATTTGTTTATGCCTGTACCAGCGCCTTCACTTCCTCCCTGGAAGGCATCGCACGAATTGCTCCCTTTCTTGTGGTGACAATGGACGCGGCCGCATTGGCAAAGGATAGCATCTCTTCCAGCTGCCTCTCACCCAGATCATCCAGTCCGTGTTCCAGAACATATCCCAAGACACAGGCACAAAACGTATCTCCGGCCCCGGTGGTATCTACTGTATGATCCGATATGAATGGTTTGCCATACACCTTTTTTCCGTTGCAGTACCCGATGCTTCCCTCCTTTCCCAGAGTGACATTCATAAGTTTCGGTGCTGCATACCTTCGTATTTCTTCGATCCCTTCATCGTATGACGATTTTCCCGTGAGCCACTGGATCTCATTATCCGCAATTTTTAAGATATCACAGTTCTTAATCCCATACCAGACTGCTTCCTTTGCTGCCTCTTCTGAACTCCACAGGGGAGCGCGGTAATTGGGATCAAAGGAAATCAGGGCCTTTGCCTTTTTGGCCCAGGACAGAGCTGTTTTTGTGGCCTCTGCCGCCGGTTCATCTGTTAAGGATAATGTCCCAAAGTGGAAGATTCTGGAGTTTTCGATAAGCTCTTTTGAGAGTTCTTCTGCCTTCAGCATAATATCCGCTCCCGGTTTTCTGTAAAACGAGAAATCTCTGTCTCCGTCCTCCTTGTGATGTACCAGGGCCAGAGTTGTCTTTACCTCCTTGTCGTAGAGCAGGCCTTCTGCCGATATACCGGTCTCCTGAATTACACCCCCCAGCATTCTCCCAAAAAAATCATCTCCTACCTTGCCTATAAAAGCAGTCTTATAGCCCAGCTTCTCCAGCATAGAAAGCACATTACAGGGTGCACCCCCGGGATTCGCCTCAAATACCGGATTTCCCTGGTCACTGATGCCATTTTGAATAAAGTCAATCAATAATTCCCCCAATGCGGTTACGTCGTACATTTTCCCAGTCTCCTTTCAGGATATCTTTTATTAATCATTTTATCTAAGTAACTTTATTATTGTTTACCATTTCGGAAAAGTCAATAGTTTTTTACTCATGCTCCCCATTATGATGTCTGTTCCGGTGCTTTTCATCCGAACTGCTGCTGTCATCGTCATTTTCCCTGTGTTCCTCCCCGTTCTGGTGGCTCCCATCCTGTTCGTGTTCTTTAATCTGGTGGTGTATATCGGACATGGTCATATCCTTGCAGTCCTCCACGGTAACTGTCTCATCGTATTGGGAAAGCTTCAGATAGGCTGAATATTTCCCCAGAGATACCCCATGGTGGTGAGCCTCTGTCACCGTACCAAGGTCTGCACTGATGCTCTCCCCGCCGTGTTCCATGCAGCCGGAACAGTTTTCTATCCCCGTGCGAAGCTCACGCTTTTTTTGCCGGTTCTTTGCGGCAACCGTAAATACCAGATCGGATTCCGAGGTCAGATAGGCGCTCTTATCTGCGCTGTCCAGAATCAAGTCAATGGCTTCTGTGTATTTCTTTCCTTTTACCGCCAAACCCTCAAGGATGACCTCCCCATCCTCATTGTAAGCGGTAGCGGAGACTACCCGGTCAAGACGGTTCAGCGCAAGCTCAACGGAAGGGTTCACGTCAATGCTTACATAGGAGACAGGTGTCCCCATGACAGAATATCCGCCTATGCCGGCCAGAAGCATCAGCATTACGCAGACTGCGGCGATTGTCCGGTACACTGCAGGGCGTAAGAAATGCGCTGTTCTTTTCCGCCGCTCTGCCTGCAGAAACTCTACGGTAGATTGTTTCAGTTCCTCACTCGCTTTTACAGGTTCAAACATATCATGGATTCTATTCGCCAAATTCTTCACCTCCCAGCTTTTCCCTCAGAAGTCCTCTTCCCCTTGATAATAAAGAATAAATGGTGTTTTCCTTTTTTCCCAGGATCGTACTGATTTCAGCCGCCGAGTATCCTTCAAAATAGTGCAGATAGATAACGTCCTTATATTTACCCGGCAGTGTCAATACAGCCTCAAATACTTCTTTCTCCCCATCCAGGGGGTATACGGCAGTTTCATTCATCGCATCCAGGGGAACTGTCCTCTGGCGGAAAAAGCTTTTCAGAAAATCCTTACAGGCATTTACCGCAACCCGGATAATCCATGCCTTTTTATGTTCCTCATCCTGAAACTCCATATCGCTTAGCATATACTTTAAGAATACATTCTGAAATATATCCTCCGTATCCGCCTTGTTTTTCAGATGATAGAAACAGATGCGCTGAACCATATCTGCATATGCTTCCACTGCTCCGTTTACATCATGTTCACTCCTCACTCACGCACCTCCCCCGGTATTCTTATATGTAGTATACCGCAGCAGCTGCTGCTTTGACAGACTTTTCATCTTAATCTTTGCCGCGTAACGGCAACAGGCAGCGGTCGCTTGTGACCGCTGCCCTATACCGGATATTTTTTTATTTATGATGATTTCCATGCCCGTGACCGGAAGAATGATGAGTCCCAAAAGAGTGATGAGTTCCCGCAGAGGTACCGCTTCTCTTACATGTGTTATGGCCGCTGGGATTATGGTGTGCCTCTCCATCTGTTTCTTTATTCAGGCAGTTGTCGCACACACCATCCTGGTTCTCATCTGCATACTCTGTACAGCGCTGATTACAGGTATCACAGATACCATCCCCGTTCGTATCCGCATATTCGCATGGGATCCCTTGGTTCTCTCCGGTCATATTGATATCAGCACCAAATACAACCGTGCCCATTGTAAATACAAGTGCTGCGGCTGCCCCTAACGTTATCAGTTTCTTCATGATAGATTCCCTCCTAAATGTGTTTTATATTTTGTTTTATATAAGTAACACGATTGAGGAGACCAAATCCTTGCATATAATTTTATTTTTTATTTTGTTCTTGTCCAAACTCCTGAGTCATTTACATAATATTTGCCGATCCAGGTATTCGAAGCCATTCCCCCATTCTCTCTCAAGTAATACCATTTCCCGGATATGTTCACCCATCCGACAGCCATGGCGCCATTATTATTCAGGTAATACCAGGTCCTGCCGTCCTTTACCCAGCCCGTCTGCATCGCTCCGCTTTTGTTCAGGTAGTACCAAGCACTTCCGTCCTTTACCCAGCCTGTCTGCATCGCCCCGCTCTTATTCATATAATACCAGACAGTTCCTGTCTGTACCCAGCCTGTCTGCATCGCTCCGCTCTTATTCAGGTAGTACCAGGTCTTTTCGATCTGTACCCAGCCCGTCTGCATCGCTCCGCTCCTGCTCATGTAATACCAGGTGGTTCCTACCTGTACCCAGCCGGCTGCCATGGAGCCGCTGCTCTTCAGATAGTACCAGGTGGTTCCATCCAGCAGCCATCCGGTCTGCATAATACCGTCTTTATCACAGTAATACCAGTTCTGTCCGTCCTGCACCCAGCCTGTCATACGGTAGCCGTACCGGTCAAAATAATACCACTTGTCTGCAATCAGCTTCCAGCAGGACTTGGGATAGGTTCCGTCTCCATTGTTATACCACCAGCCGTTCCGGTCCTCTTCCCAGTGAGGTACATTCACCGGTTCTTCTTCTGCCACAATCATGTACTCTGCAGTCATATCCTCATAGGTCACAGTTACGTAGTAGATTCCAGCTTCCGTAAGTTCCGGTACCGTTACCTGATAGCTGCCCGCTGTCAGTTCTGTATAGGTGCCGTCAGAATAGTGTGCATATACAGCAAGTCCTTCCGTATCCACGGTTTCCCCTGTCTTATACTCGGCCTTCTCCGGCGGTGTCAGGACAATCTTTGCCAGTACCGGCGCTTCCACTTCTTCTGTTACATTTACCGTAAAGTCTGCCGTCATCTCCTGATACGTAACGGTAATGGTCTTTTCTCCTGCCTCTGCAGAGTCAAAGCCGTCCACGGTGTACTCTTCCGGAGCAATTTCCTCTTTTACATGATTACTGTATACTGCATTGACAACCATACCTGTGGGGTCAAAGGCCTCACCCGTAAGATAATCTGTCTTATCCGGTACGATTACTTCGATTCCGGTCAGAATTTTTTCCTTCACCTGTATGGTAAACTCAGCGGTCTGATCCTGGTAGGTAACCATTACCTTCTTTTCTCCCGGTTTGCAGGTATCCACTTCTGAGACTGCGTATTCTTCTACCGCTTCACTGTCTCCATTGGAATACTCTGCTGTCACTTCCATTCCTGTGCTGTCAAAAGGCTCTCCCACTTCATATTCCGTCTTGGCGGGTGGAACCACTGTAATTCCGGTTAATACTCTTTCCTTTACAGTCACTTTAAAGTCTGCGGTCTTTGTAAGTTCACCCTCTGTGTAGCTGACGGTGACTGTCTTTTCCCCGGCAGTCTCAGAATCAAATCCGCTTGTCTCATACTCCGTAACCTGAGCGCTGCTTCCATCGCTGTAATGTGCGGTTACGGTCAGTCCTGCAAGATCCAGTTCCTCGCCGATTTCATACTCTGTCCTCTCCAGGCCGTCCAGTGTGATGCTGTCTAACAGTATCGGATCATTCTCTACGAATTCGGCCGTAACCGTCACATCCTCACCCGGCATGCTGAACTGGGTGGAGGCATCACTGACGGCAACACCGTCCGGCTGGGACGCTGATGTATACCGCAGAGTACCTGCTGCATAATGGTATCCTTCGTCCGCCTGCACTTTTAGGGTTACCGGCTGATTCTTCTGGGCTTTTGCAAAATCAGAAGTAATCTTCCCGCCCGGAGTATCACCGATGTTTATGTTGTATTCGGAAACAGTCATATTCTGACTGAACGTTACTTCTAGTGTTGCATCATAATTTAAATTCTCAAACGTATAACTGCTGCGCTGTCCATAGTCTGCACCATTTACCAGCACTTTTTCCACACCGTATCCATCTTCGGGATGGAAATCAAATCTTTGGCTGTCACCATAAGGCACAGTTATCGTACCATCTTCTGCAATCTCACCATTTTCTGCCGTCACAGTACCACCCTGGCCTGCTGTCACAGTAATGGTCCTGGTAAGTGTTTTTGCTTCTTTGCATAATACCATTTTATAAATTGTAGATCTGGCGTTATGATTGGCGGTGATGTCTTCCTCTTCTGCCACCAGTTCAATCAGTCCCTCCTCCACGGTAACCGGAACAGAACAAATCTTTTTCCTGCCATCTGAGTTGGAAAGGGTAATACTCTCCTGCTTCTCACCGTTAACATACAGACTGTACCGGGTGTCGGCATTGTTAGAATAGGTAATATCCATCTGCTTTGCGGAATAAGGATTCTCCACAAACAGCTTAATTCCGTTTGCCGGACAGGCCACATCATTTTGTATCTTAATGGTATCCCCATCCGCCAGGGTTACTCCGGTATCTGCATACATGATTTTAAAGGTTCCGGAATCCCAGTTGGAGCCGGAACTGCCGGGAAGCGCAATGTCAGATGTTTTGCTGTTATTCACATACACACCCAGTTTATGCTCCGGGGCCGTGTAGCCCTTGTCATAAGCAAACCATGCCTTACCTGTGGGAAGGTTGGAGAATTGTACCCATGCTGTGGGGATAGCCGTATGGCCGAAGAAGAAGCAATCCATACCATATCCCGGAAGAGGACCTGTTGCACCACTGGCGCTGGCGTGTTCCGTATCGTTTACATAATACCCCTTGCCCAGGGCAATGCGGTCTCCTTCATTGCCAAAGCCCGAAATCTCTGAAGCAGTGCCTTTCATATCTGATTTGGCATCGCTTCTAAAGGCCATCATATCCTTAGTGTTAATAATAATATCGTCCTGTGACGGCTCAGGCGTGGCACTGAAACGGAAGTAATCCAGATTATAGCCTCCGCGGTACACAAAGTAGATGTCACGGGTACCGCCTTCTCCCAAATCCACTGGAATGGTTACGGTTGTAAATGTCCCCCATCCTCCTGTTCCGGGCAAGTTGACCTCACCCAACAGCTCTCCGTCTGGAGCATCTCCATGGATTTCCAGCATTGCTCCTGCTCCGCTGGCGGCATAAGTTACCTCTACAGAATTACAGACAACTGTTTTGGAAAATGGCAGCTGCTTAAACAGGGCATATCCCCCTTCCTCCGTATAACCAACTATGGAACCCGTGCTGGAGCCTGCCTGAGGCGTCACCCGACTCTTATACAGCTGGTCTGCATCCGCGAACAATGTATTGGATAATGGATCCGGCAATGGACTTCCCACCTGTACTGCCATGGTAGGAATACTTTCATTTAAATGACGGTCTACTGCTGTAACGCGGTAATAGCTGGTTTTCTCGCTTAACCTTGTTCCGTTAAAATCTGTACTCACATCTTTGAAGGAGGTTGTTCCTTTTTCAACATAGGTAACATACGTAGCTCCCGATGGTGTAAAATCAGGGGTATCGCCGCGGTAGATTTTATACCAGAACACATCCCCTCCTGCGTCATTCCACACTACGTTTCCGTCTTCCTCTGCGATATTTGAGGGTGCGCGCAATACACTGGCACTGGCCCCGTCTGTATACACTGTACAAACAGCATTCAGCCCTTCTTCACCGGCAGTGGCCGGCCAAACTTCTGCGTTTGTGCCGTCTGAAACCGAGATGAAATATTCGATTCCGCTGTCCGCAAATCCACTGGTGGGAACATTGGCTGCGAAGGTTCCCTTCACCCGATGTTCCATTGGAATTTCGGCAAAGGATTCCCCGGATCCCATAGCACGGTAGTGGATCGCCGCACTGAGTTCATCATAGTTTCTCTCGTCTAATATGCGTACTTTAAGCGCCATATCCTGTCCTGCACGTACAGAGGTGGGGGGAGATACTACAATCGGTTTCGGTGCTGTCTGATCGGCAGCACCAGCCTCACAGGTCTGTGGGATAGAGGCTTCACCCTCTCCCTCTTCTGTCACCGCCGTAACTGTGTAGGCTGCTTCCCCATCGTATGTATCTGTAAATTCTCTTACGTCTCCTCCCAGTGGATTCTCTGTAATCTTTTCCCCGTCACGGTACACAAGGAATCCCTCTGCGGAATCCGCTTCATAAGTCCAGGTAAGTGCTGCGCCGTCTGTGGTTCCTCTGGCTGTCACGTTCATAGGAGCTTTAATAGCCTGTTCATTTCTCAGGCTTGTCTCTCTTCCCACATAGCGGAGCTGGACAAAACGGTTCTGGGAACTCTGTACATTACCCAGAGAGGAAATATCATCTACTCGGTTTGTAAATGACTGGGCCCAAACAGAAAAATCATCCTGCAGGTTCTCCCACGGAGTGCTGTTAAAGCTCTGATCCAATTTACAGTAATATTGTGCGCAGACCAGACGGCTGCGAAGCTTCTCCAGGCGCTCAATACAACCGCGGTCAGATGACCCGGCAATTGCAGCGTCAACACGGTCAATCATCCCCTGTACTTTTTCAACATCAGCGGATCGGTCTCCATTGGTAAATCCGGGAGTAGACCTGCATTCAGACCAGAGAGTAGGAACAACCGTTTTTTCATCTGCATAAATAAGCTTTGTCATGTCATCTGCCGCACTGTCCCCATAACATTTCTCTGCATACTCCCTGTATACACTCTCCTCTGTACCATATCTCTCTTCCCGATCCCAGGGCGCCTTGGCTACATAAGAGATTTTAGCATCCACACCGTCTGTCAGACGCCAGGTCAGGGTAAACATACCCTGCATACTATCTTTATTCTCCTGATAGCTCGCAATGGTCTGATCCAGTCCCATATTAAAAGGATAGAAATAAACGGAAGAGTCAAAGTCACGTTCCACCCAGGGGCCACCCCAGAATTCCTTATTCCCGCCGTATACCTTTTCACCATTTACAAAACCTGCTGAATAGTCTGCAATGGGGGCGACAATTACGTCATCCGGAACATAGGCCGCAATATCCGCACGTACACCCCATCCGGAGATAGCCAGCTGAGTCTCAGGCTGCCCTTCCTTCATGGCGCTGTAAAAGCCATTAAAGCACTCTTTCCAGTAATTCAGCGTGCTTTCCGACTGTCCCACATTTTCACTTAAATAGAGAAGCAGTACATCCAGATCCTTATAATCTTCCATGATCTGATCCGTCCGGGCCTTTATAACTCCCGGATCTTTTGCCTCTGCACCGTAGCCCTCCGGAATCAGGTTAATGTCCAGCCCCAGCCCCATCTTCACGCCTCTGGTGTGAGCATAATTGATTACCATCTGAAACTGAGAAGAACCTTTGGCAAAGTTCTCTTCGTTGCTCAGATTATCATTATGAATGGCTGAGTCAGAGCCAAAGTCATAATCATCAAATAAGTCAGTAGCACCGAACAGATATTGGTTTACATCCCAGCCTGGTCCTCCCCAGGAATGGCCGGACTTGGCCGTGGGGTTCCAGTTCCGGGAGGTATATCCGTTATAAGTAAAGTTGTGGTACATCTCGTTATGTCCCAGTTCCCCGTTATAATTGTGGATATTCAGGAAATTCATCCGCATTCTGGCCATCTGGTCAATGATGTGCATCCAGTCCTCTGTAGAATAAACGGTGGCTGACTGTGGGAAATTTGTCCAGGGCAGAACACCTCTCATATACTGCCGGGGAGTCTTAGCCTCCTCTACCTCGGGCATATAGAGGGCTGTTTTCTCTTCAGGTATTACATCCCCTGAGAAATAAAAGCCGATCCCATAATAGTCATCCAACAGCCCATAGACCCCATAAAGAGCTCCTTCGTCATCGGTACCCCCGATATAAAGAGTAGAACCTGCTTTTTTCAGCACATATCCCTGCTCTCCTTCATGGCCTTCGGCACCTGTCCCGGCAATGGATTCCAGTTCTTCTTTCACTGCACCGATCTGGCTGTTAGCCTCTAAAGTTCCAAGTACAAAGGCATTTGTCAGCTCCATGCCTTCCGTCTCTGTTACGATAGGTACGTGTGTACCGGAAAGCTGGTAGAGATACTTCTGCAGCTCCTTTGCCGCATAGTCCTGCATATCAGTGGCGGCTTTGCCCACCACGATTTGAAATCCCTGTTCGTCTCCAGGCTCTGCGGCAACTGACATAGGTGCCAGGGCCGTTAACGCAAGAACTGCCGTCAGCAGACAGCTGACCAATTTTTTACAGATTTTCAATTTTTCATCCTCCAATCTTATCCATATGTTAAAATAAGCGGACAGTCATATACTGCTGGCTGTCCCGTTCCTATTGCAGATGTCAAACTCACCCCCATTCTCATCTATAGTGTACGTGCACACCAGGTATATAAAAAGAGACCGGCGCACAGGCAGTTCATAACCGCCGGGCGACAGCCCCTCCGGTGCTTCATGATAATGAGTTATTTCTTCTTATAATCATTAATCGCCTGGAACATAGCAAGTATGTTCTCAGCATTTGTAGCACTTTGGATATTATGTGTGGTATTGAATACAAAACCGCCTCCCTTGGCAAATAATTCAATACGCTCTGATACTTCTTTATATACTTCTTCCGGAGTGCCAAACGGCAGCGTATTCTGGGTATCTACTCCGCCTCCCCAAAATACAAATTTGTCACCCCATTCCTGTTTCAGTGTCTTCCCGTCCATTCCTTTGGCAGAAAGCTGTACCGGATTCAGGATATCAATGCCGGACTCATAAAAATCCTGCAGAAAGGTGCTGATGGCACCGCAAGTGTGGTAGAAGGTCTTCCAGTTGGTGTGCTCATGAATCCAGCCATTAATCTTCTGATAGTATGGTTTATAGAATTCCCGGTAGGAGTCCAGGGACATAAAAGGCCCAATTTGAGTGCCAAAATCTGTACCGGAGATGTATACTACCTGGATCTTATCCCCGCATGCCTGATAGATAAGTTCTGCATTTTTAATAGCATACTCCAGATGCATCTCAAATAGCTCATGTATGTATTCGGGGCAGATTGAATGTGCCATCATGAATTCCGGCAGATCTCGGATCCCTTTTGGATATTTTACATTGGGCCCCGGAACAATTGCAAAATCTCCAATAGAGGCCAGAGCACCGCTGGCTACTATCCCGTAACCGGTATTGTTGTAATAGTCATTACACTGGTTTTCCATAAAACGCAGCTGTTCATCTGTAATGACACTGAAATCGTCCTTAAAGTCTTCCCTTGCATTCAGGTTCTCATCGTCGCAGGTTGCTGTAGATCTGGTAATGTTGTCAAAGAAGAATCCGCCGTCGGGCATCATACCGGAAGGAGGTACACTGGTATCTCCCTGAGGGTAGAGATAAGTGCGCCCTTTCTCATCTTTTGTCGTGTTGAATTCCAGCGGAACATCCACTTCCAGGCCGTTAGGCATGGTAAAGGGCTTTCTCCCCGCATTGGAAAATCCGAACATATTCATATTTGTACTCACATCCACACAGTCCAGATGAAGAGTTTTTCTCAAGTCCTCTTCCACTTCCCCCAGCAGCTGCAGAGGTTCACAGATCTTCACCTTCCGCTCTTCCAGATTCAGCGCTTTCCTCAGATTGTGCAGGGCATTTGCATTAATACCAGTAATCGACGTAGAGCCCATATCCACGACTAATTGATCCGGTTCCTGATGATTTAAAGTCATATTTAATCTTTCTCTGCTTGTTGACATATCTCTCTTCTCCATTATTCTAAATTTTAAGAACCGACATTTTTTATGCCTCTTTCGCCTGGGACATATACTGCATCATACTTTCTTCTGACAGCTCTTCATGCCTAAGTTCCCCGGTTACTCTTCCTTCATATAAGGTAATGACCCTGTCGCACAGGCTCAGGTTTTCCTGCATCTCACTGGAAACCATAATAATGCTGGTTCCCTCCTCAGCCAGTTCATTGATGATCTGGTATATCTCATTTTTAGCTCCCACATCAATTCCCTGGGTCGGCTCGTCCAGAAACAGAATGTCTGGTTTTTCTACCAGCCAGCGTGCGAGAACTACCTTCTGCTGATTGCCCCCGGACAAGTTGATGATTTTCTGATTGATCCCAGCTGTCTTAATTCTCAGCTTTTCCACAAAATCCTCGGCAATCAGCCGCTCTTTGCGGCCGGTATTCAGCCGTGCCTTATTCAGAACCTTTCTTAAAAAAGCAATGCTGATGTTTTCCTTTACTGTAAACTTCAAAAAAAGGCTCTGCAGTTTTCTGCCCTCTGGGATCAGCGCCATTTTATGTGCAATGGCCTCGCTGGTATTTCTAAGAGGCACCTCTTTTCCATAAATGCGGATGGTCCCGCTATCTCTTTTGTCTGCTCCGAACAGGGCCTGCAGAATCTCACTCCGTCCGGCGCCCACCAGACCTGCGATTCCCAGAAGTTCTCCTTTATAGAGTCGGAAACTCACATCTTGGACCTTATTTCCCACGGTCAGATGTTCTACTTCCAGGGCAACCTCTTTGGCATCATAGTCGGTCTTATAATGATCCCTCACAAACCCACCTGTATATTTTCTGCCTACCATAAGGGATATCATATCATCAATTTCTGTCGTCTTGGTATCCAGTACCTGGATTAATTCCCCATCACGGAATACCGCGATCCGGTCACTGATACGCAGTACCTCATCCAGCTTATGGGAAATATAAAGCATAGTAATGCCCTTTTTACGCAGTGCTCTCATAATAGAAAGGAGAATATCCGCTTCTTTCGGCGTCAGGGAAGATGTGGGTTCATCCAGTATCAGAAACTTTGCATTCAGGGAAAGTGCCTTGGCGATCTCTACCTGCTGCTGCTGGGATACGTTGATGTCCCGGACCAGGGTCCTGGGATCCAGATGTTCCAGCCCTACCTCCGTCAGCATCTTTCTGCTGTCCTCGTACAGCTTTTTTCTGTCTACCAGTCCTGCTTTATTTCTGGGGAGTCTTCCTAAATAAATATTTTCTGCTACTGACAATGCATTGGAGAGGGACAATTCCTGATGGATCATGGCAATCCCTTTTTCCTGCGCATAGATCGGGTTCATCTGCTGCATGGATTCTCCGTCAAATACCAGCTTTCCCTGCGTAGGTTCGTAGCTGCCGGACAGAATATTCATCAGCGTGGACTTCCCCGCACCGTTTTCACCTACGATTGCCATAATCTCCCCCCTGCGTACCTGAAGGTTTATATCATGTAACGCTACCACGCCAGGGAATTTTTTGGTTATATGTTCAATCTGATATACGATCTGCTCACTCATTTTATACCCTTTCGTCCGGCAGCCTGTAAAAGGCTGCCTTCTTTTTATCAGTTATCTCAGCGGTAAAGCTGCAAAATCAATCTATTTTGCCAGTTCTCCCACGTTGTCCGGTGTATAGATATCCATCTTTGTATAGGCCGTACCCGTCACATCCGCTTTACCTGAAACAATCTCATTGTAGGCCAGGATAATGGGGTCGCATCCCTGTCCGAATGGATCCTGGGTAATCGTAGCTTTAATTACACCTTTTTCCAGATAGCTCACGATCTCATCTGTTGTGTCAAAGCATACCAGCTGTACCTGATCGGTCAGATTCAGTTCTTCAATTGCTTTGGCTGCGCCCTGAGGCCCGCCTGCGGTTACAACGATACCTTTTAAGTCTGGATTTGCAGTGATAAAGTCTTTGGTTGCTGTATAAGCCTCGTCCCCGGAGTCGTGATTTTCCACAGAACCTACGATTTCCATTCCACTGTGGTTTTTAATCTCATTCTCAAATCCCTGACGGCGGAGTTCATGGGCATTTACATTATAGTAACCAGTGATAACGCCTATCTTTCCGGAATCTTCCGTCAGCTCAGCCAGTTTCTTGGCAATCTCGCCCCCTGCGGCATAGAGGTCCTGCCCTACAAAAGCAGTACGTGTGGATTCCTTCTCTGTATCAGAGTTAAAGGTATATACCGGAATTCCTGCTTTGGTTGCCTTGTCAATAGCGGGAACAATGGTGTCAGCCACACCTACAGTTGTAATGGCGTCGTATCCCTTTACCACGCAGGTATCAATTGCCTCTGCGAAAGCCTGTCCGTCAAAATCATCAAATTCAATCACGTCCACCGTTACGTTCTGATCCGCCAGGAATTCTTTTGCCGCATCAATACCTTCTACTACTGTGTTCCAGAATGGGTTGTTGGAAACGGTAAGCGTTGCAATCTTAATCTCTTTGCCCTCACTGTTTGGCAGCGGGTCGTAGTTAAAGCCTTCCGGAATATCGCCCATAGGCTTCACATCACCGGCAGCCTCCCCTTTGTCTGTGTCAGCGGAGGCCTCTTCTGCGGTATCCTCCTTCGGAGCTTCCTCCTTTTTCTCCCCGCATGCAGCCATAGAACAGACTGCCAATGATGCTGCTAAAAATACCCCTGTAAATCTTTTCCAATTTTTTCTCATGTTGCTTCCTCCTTTACCTTTCTCCATTTAATTTATATGTACTCCTCAGACAGCTTTCCGGTTGGCCCTGATTCTATCGATGGTGACCGCAAAGATGATTACGAGACCAATCACGATGGACTGCCAGTAGGATGATACACTCAGTAACACAAATGCATTTTTCAGCACACCCATGATAGACGCTCCGATTAATGCTCCCCATATAGTTCCCTCACCGCCTGTCATGGAAACCCCTCCAATAACAACGGCCGCGATGGTATCAATGTCATATCCGGTCCCCAGCGTAGCATCGGCGCTGTAAAGATTTCCCGCAACTACAATCCCGCAGAAAGCGCAGAGCACACTTTGAATGACATAAACCAGACAGGTCATTTTCTTTACCTTAATCCCGGACAGGGCCGCTGCTCTGGGATTGTTGCCGATGGCATATATATTCCGCCCCGGCTGTGTGCACTGTGCAAAAATTGTTCCCAGAATAATAATCAGAAACATGAGTATTACACACATAGGCACAGGACCTACATACCCGCTTCCCAATACAGCCAAAGGAGAATCAAAATCAATGGGGCGTCCGCTGGTCAGAAGCATGGTGCATCCCGAGATAATCTTACCGGCTGCAAGAGTTACGATGAATGCGGGAAGGGCAAGCCTGGTCACCAACAGTCCGTTTACCATACCGATAACTGCTCCCAGAAGTAAAATTAATATCAGCACTGCAGGCCAGGGCAGGCCTGCATTGGTTGTCAGATAGGCTGCCATGGTAGCACAGAGCCCCACTGCATATCCCACAGACAAATCAATTCCGCCGGTGATAATAATCAGGGCCATCCCAACGGATATAATTCCATATCTGGAAATCTGGCTCAGTACATTGAAAATGTTGTTAAAGGTCATAAAGACCGGGCTTGCAAAGCTCATACCTATTATCAGTACCAGAAGTCCAATCAATACACTGAACTCCGCTCTGGAAGTCATCCGCTTCCAGAATCCATGGGTATCTGCGTTTCCCGCACTTTTAGTTTTCATATTTTTCCTCCGCTTAACTTGTATGATTGTTTTTGACTGTGTGCGAACACGGTCAGCGCCATTTTTTTCTCTTTACCATTTTTAAAACAGTAAAGAGAATTTTTAATCACTATCTGCTTATTTACAGATTATATTTTGTTGAAATGAAAACATGGGTATGTACTACACTTTTTTCCGGCTTCTGCCCGTACAGCAGATACTTTCCCATAATCTCCACGCCATTGTAGCCCTGCCGGAACGGCTCCTGGCATACAGTAGCAGATATCAGACCTTTCTCAATGTTTTCCCTTACAATATCTGTCAGGTCATAGGTGATTACCTTAATCTTGCGCTCAAGCTGCAATTCCTTCAAAGCACGGAGTCCTCCTGCCACACCGGCTGCTGCAAAGCATAGCCTGGTAATATCGGAAGATTCCTCCAGAAGTGCTTTCACCAGTTCATAGGATCTCTCATCATCATCGTTGTTCTCCAGAACAGCTTTTACCGATACATTAGGGAAATCCGACTTCAGGGTATCCTTAATACCCTTCAGGCGTATGTCCTGAGCCAATATCTGTCTGGATCCGATTACAATGGCTATCTGTTCCTTTAAGCCGTTGCTCATCATTCCCATCAACTCTCCCGCCACCTGACCGCTTGCCAGGTAATCACAGCCCACATAAGCTAACTTGCGCACATTGGGAATATCCGTATTGACAGTTACTACCTCTATTCCCTGCTGCTGCAGTTCCCGCAGTTTATCTGCTACTTCCTCAGAGTTAATCGGCGTGAGAACCAGACCATTAATCCCCTGGCCTACCAGTTCCTCAATCTTCTGAATCTGTACCTGTGAATCAAAGCCTTTGATGTTCACCTGAATGCTTTCAATACCGAAGTGCTGCAGCTCTTCCAATGCATGATTCACTCCCTCAATGACCTTAAGGAAAAACGGGTTCCCTTCAGAGCAAAGGAGAACACCTATCTTTTTTGGCACATACCGCCTGGCCGCCAATGCTTTTGCCGCCGGATCTGGCTGATATCCCAGTTCATCTGCAATTTTCAGAATTTTCTGAGCTACCTCCGCATTGATACCAGGCCGATGGTTCAGGGCACGATCTACCGTCCCCCGGGACACATTTGCTACCTCTGCAATTTTTTTAATAGTTACCTTCATATTTCTCCTTGTCTTGTGCTCGCACACGTTGTATATTTTGTATTATAAATCCTGTCCAAAAAGAAATCAATTGGCAATTATGTTTAAACTTTCTCTCTAAAGTTTAGTAAGTATTTTTTTATTTTCAAGGTCCTTTTTAAACTCACCAGCCCATTCAAAGCCTTTTTTCGCCATAATTACAGCAATAATTTCGTTGATCACAGCGGCGGCCGCGATCGTGCCCTGTATGATTTTTGTACATTCCGGCGCCGGACCGTTCAATACAGAAACTGCAATTCCGGTAAAAACTAAAGATACACCGGAATGAGGCAGCAGTGTAAAACCCAAATATCTTTTTACTGTCTTTGGTGACTTTGTAATGGCTGCTCCAAAATATGCTCCAAAATATTTTCCTGCAGCCCGTGACGCAATATAAATAGCAGTAAAGGCTCCTGCGCCTAACATCAAATGGTAATCCAAAGGCGCTCCCAGATTGAGAATCACTACAACCATAGAAAGGCTGAGCAGGGGGTTAAACATCTTCATTAGTTTTTCCAGTTTCTCTTCTTGTATTATGTTTGAAAATGCAGCTGAAAAAGCCATCCCAATCAGCATAAAGTTCAGTACCGGCTCAGGCAGCACCCGGCGGTTAACAATAACCCCCAAAGCAGACGCCGCCAGAATGCCCAGAAGCAATAAGATAAATGACTTATATGGATTGTTTTCCCTTTTTATTAAAAATCCCGTGTTCAGTCCCACAACTAATCCTATAACAAGGGGAAGGATAACCACTAGTGCAACCATATAGGATGGAAGCTCCCCTGCTGACAGATTTCCTGCAATAACAGCGATGGTTGTAAAAAACACAATGCAGCCGATGATATCATCTAATGCGGCCATAGGAATTAGAGTACTGGTAACCGGGCCTTTTGTCTTAAATTCCCTGACAATGGAAAGTGCGGGGGCCGGGGCTGTAGCCAGGGCAATCCCTCCAAAGATAAAAGACAGATACAGCGGAATATCCGAGAAGTAAAATACGGCTCCGAATATGAGGGAGACGAACAAAAACGTACCAATGGACTGTGTAAACGTGGTAAGTACAATTGCTTTTCCAGATTTTTTAATTTTTTTCCAGACCAGTTCCGTACCGATCATTAAACCTACTGCACATTCCAGGATATGTACCATGGACTGATACCACGTGGTATTTAATATGCTTTCATTGAGCAGATCCAGCGCATGAGGACCGAAAATCATACCGGTAATGAGCCAGCCCAAAATGGAGGGCAGCCTAATCTTTGAAACAAGCTTGCCAATCAGCTTTGCAAATACAATAACAGTCAAAAACCTTAACACATAAGACATAGTATATACTCTCTCACTTCATTTTATAGACCAATCAGTCTATAAATAGATTATCACAGATATAAACATTAGTCAATAATCACAGGGAAAAGGGGCCGCAGGAATTCGCTTATTGACTATATGTTTTTTACTATTTATACTATTTACTATTGTATAGTAGTTTAATCTATGTTTAGAGGTGAAGCAGATGAAGCAAAAGGAAAGAACAGAACTGACAAAGAAGAAAATTATTGAGGCAGGCATCCAGGAATTCGGTACGAAAGGGTATGCGGGCTTCACCCTTAATGGGGTCTGCTATAACCATGGAATTTCAAAAGGGTTATTCTATCATAACTTTAAGGGAAAGGATGAGCTTTATCTGGCGTGTGTATCAAAGTGTTTTTCAGATGTAACCGCCTTCTTAAAAGAACAGAATATTAAAGGTGATCTAAGAAGATATCTGGAACTCCGGTTTCAGTATTTTTTGGAGCATCCCAGTTGTGCCCGCATATTTTTTGAGGCATTGCTGCAGCCACAGCCAGAATTGGCCGATGCCATAGCAGAATCCAAAAAGGAATTTAACCAGTTGAACCGGAATCTTTATCGGACGGTGCTTACAGAAATCACTTTGCGGGACGGTGTGACACAAGAGGAGGCATTAGAATATTATGAGATTATTCAGGAAATGTTTAATGGCTACTTCAGCAGCGAAACCATTCCGGGGGGAGATTTGGAAAACATAATGATCGCTCATGAAGAAAAGCTGTCTAGAACCATTGATTTTATGCTCTATGGCATAGCACAGAAATAAGCGGCTGGCCGGGATTTCACCGGTCAGCCACTTATAACTAACTGCGATCACTGCATTCTCAGCGATTTGATGTGAATTCAAATTCTGTCTGTATTGTGGGCTCAAACCTTTCGTAGGCTATATCCCGGATGTATCTTCCGGTATTATCTTTTTCTGCAAACAGCATCCTCACGTTATCACGAACGCCCTCCTCAATGTCCCGGATGGCACCCTCCGCTGTGAATTCTATCTGACAGCGCCGGCAGCGGGAAAAGAATCGGATGGCACCCACATTCGCTATGAAGTCCGGAACCATGTCCACATTTCTTTTGCGGAGTACTTCATCTGCTTCAGCAGATACCGGGATGTTGGCCCCCTCTACCAGCAGTTTGTCCCCCAGTTTATCCGCGTTGCCTGCGTTGATTACATCCTCAAGGGCTGCCGGAATCAGAATATCACAGTCTATATCCAGCCAGTCTGTATTGGGGCGGACAGCGTAGGTCTCTGGGAAATACGCAGGATCCATCTCGCCGTACTGGTTCTTGTGGGCAATTAATTCGGCTACATCAAGCCCCTCTTCGCAGACCACCAGATTCTGAGCGTCTGCAATTCCTATCACTGTATATCCCAATTGCTTCATTTTCGAAGCACAGCTGGCACCTACGCAGCCAAAGCCCTGTATTACCACACGGGCACCGCCGGCTTCCTGGTGCCGGATTTTCCATGCCTCATCCGCAGCAAAGGCTACTCCATAGCCTGTCATGGCATCGTTTAACGTGAACCCGTCAATCATGGCATCCACCAGTATGGGAATCTGCTCACGACCTTTGATGCAGACCGGGTCCTCACAATGGGTCTTAGTAGCCGGTACCCGCATCCCCAGTTCTTCAAAGATCCTATAAAAGTCAGGTCCTTTGGTTCCCAGGTCAGCCCCGATCCCAAGGCCGAGATCCACATAAGGGCGGATGGCCTGTATAAACCGTTTCAGTACCTCATAGGCATCCGGTGCTTTGCTGTCGTATACAATCCCAGCTTTCATTCCTCCGCAGTCGTCGGCACCGGCGGCATTGTATTTGTAGGCCATCATCTTAGCCAGGCGGATAACTTCCTCTTTCGTTACAGAGGGATGCATACGGACACCGCCCCCTGAATAATGTTCTACCAGGTTGTATACACACAGCCATCCCTTTGCCTCTGATTTTGTATCGTTCCATTCTACGATTGCATATGGTTTCATAATATATTCTCCTTTCCTCTCGCTCATCGTTTTGCTGCAGGCATATATCTTACTGCTTCTTTCCTTTTAAATATTTACTTTCATAATCCCTCGTTATGGCATACACATCCTTTCGAAGAAGTACCAGGACCACCAGACTTAG
>OLQH01001357.1_pt1 | contig 19574 bp, 11 predicted proteins | sample 1672671 | NCBI WGS metagenome assembly OLQH01 (sample SAMEA3136712, study PRJEB25190) | human gut metagenome
CCGATCTGCTGGATTCCAAAGCTCCCAGCGGAGATTACCAGGAGTTCCTGGACGGAGAGGTACGTTACAATTCTCTGAAACGTGCAAATCCGGAGAAGGCTGCAAGACTGTTCGCTAAGAATGAGGCTGAGGCGAAAGAAAGATATGCATACCTGAACAAGCTGGTTACTCTGTACGGAAACGAGGAGTAAGGACTGTTTCAGGAAACAGATAAAACAGAAATGGCAGCTGCCCTGTGCAGCTGTCATTTTTGTGCAATAAGCCAGAAAACCGGAGGAAATTCTTGTGGATTAAATGGGTTTTCCAGGGTTTGGGAGTTATGGTATAATAAAAGCAGAATCCAGGCGGCACAAAGCCGCCTGTCTCTGCGGAGGCGGAGAATGGCATAACTTTTGTAAAAAACGGGAAACCTATAAGAAATGTGAAATCAGGAGTGAAAAAATGAAGAAGATGAAAAAACAGCTCAGCATGCTGCTTGCGGTTCTGCTTATACTGACCGTTTTTCCCTGCCGGGTGTCAGCGGAGGAGCCGGATGCAAAATGGATCGATGGAGCTTTGCTGAACAGTTTCGGAGAAGAGGGGGGCTGGATGCGAGATGAAAATGGGAATTATCTGTATCTGCGTCCCATGGAACCGGCTGCGGTGCTGGCTGTCCCGAACATTTTGCAGAATCCGGAACTTCCCACAGGATGTGAATCCGTAGCCCTTACCATGCTCCTTCATTACTGGGGATATGATACGCTGGGAAAGACGGAGATCGCAGATCATTATCTTTCTTATGATACAACTAATTTTGTCTCCAGTTTTGTGGGAGATCCGCACACAGAGAACGGAGCCGGAGTCTTTGCTCCCGGGCTTACTGCGGCGGCGAATCGTTTTCTGCAGGCGAAAGGGGACAGGCGGGTTGCGAGAGACCTGACGGGAGTTTCCATGGAAGGTCTTCTGACCTATCTTTCCCAGGGGGATCCGGTGGTCGTGTGGAATACCATTGATATGATGGAACCTGGCGGGGTAAATGCCCATTACTATTATGAAGGAAGAACCTATAATTTTTATCGGGAAGAGCACTGTATGGTGCTTTGCGGTTATGACCTGAACCAGAATCAGGTATTGGTGAGTGATCCCCAGGCCGGTCTGATCTGGAGAGATCTGTCTGCTTTTGAGCGCATTTATGAACAGATGGGGAGAAATGCGATGACGATTCAGGAGATACCGGCTGATTACCAGAATTTTGTTTCTCTTTTAAGAGGGTAAAACAGTGGAGGAAAACAGAAAAGGAGTGAGAAGATGCAGATACCTCAGGAATACGAAGTATTACAGCGGGAAAAAATAGGTGATATTCAGTCGGAGGGATGGCTGCTCCGCCATAAAAAGAGCGGAGCCAGAGTATTGCTTCTGGCAAACCAGGATGAGAATAAGGTGTTTCATATCACCTTTCGCACCCCGCCCTCAGACAGTACGGGAGTGGCACATATTCTGGAGCACAGCGTTTTGTGCGGGTCTGAAAAGTTTCCGCTGAAAGATCCTTTTGTGGAACTGGTAAAAGGGTCTTTGAATACATTTTTAAATGCAATGACCTATCCGGACAAGACCATGTATCCGGTGGCCAGCTGTAATGACCGGGATTTTCAGAATCTGATCCATGTCTATATGGACGCGGTTTTTTATCCAAATATTTATAAGCAGGAGGAAATCTTCCGGCAGGAGGGCTGGAACTATCAGCTGGAGACGGAGCAGGATCCTCTGAAATATAATGGGGTAGTTTACAATGAGATGAAGGGAGTGTTCTCTTCGGCGGAGGAACTTCTGGAGCGCCGGATCTTTGACACTCTTTTCCCGGACACTGCATACGGAGTGGAATCCGGAGGAGATCCGGAATATATTCCGAATCTGACGTACGAGCAGTTTCTGGATTTCCACCGCAGGTATTATCATCCTTCCAACAGCTATATTTATCTGTATGGCGATATGGATATGGAGGAAAAACTGATCTGGATGGACCGGGAATATCTGAGCCGTTTTTCGGTTCAGAAAACGGATTCCGCGATCCGTCTGCAGAAACCATTCAAAGAGCGGGTAGAAAAGATCATCGAATATCCGGTAGGGGAGCAGGAGGATGTGGAAGAAAATACATATTTAACCTGCAGTATGGTGACCGGAGATGGTCTGGATGTGGAGAAGGGGATTGCTTTTCAGGTGCTGGAGTATGCCCTTCTGGATGCGCCGGGAGCGCCGCTGAAGCAGGCTCTGCTGGATGCCGGGCTGGGAAAAGATGTGATCGGCTCTTATGAAGATGGAATTTATCAGCCGTTCTTTACTATTATGGCAAAAAATGCCAGAATTGAGGACAAGGACCGTTTTGCGGCGGTGATTGAGGAACAGCTGCGGAAACTGGCGGAAGAGGGGATTGATAAGAAAGCGCTGAAAGCCGGGATCAATTATTTTGAATTCCGTTTTCGGGAGGCGGATTATTCTTCCTATCCCAAGGGACTGATGTACGGGATTGATGTGATGGACAGCTGGCTGTATGATGAGGATGCGCCTTTTGCATATCTAAAACAGCTGGATCATTATGAGAGCCTCAAGAAAAAAGCAGAGGGAAATTATTTTGAGATGCTGATCCGTGACTGCCTTCTGGATAATCCCCACAGCGCACTGGTTGCAGCCGTTCCCAGGAGAGGACTGGCGGCAGAGCAGGAGCGCAGGCTGGAAGAAAAACTGGCCGGGAAGAAAGAGTCCATGAGCGGCAGTGAACTGGCGGAGATGGTGAAGAAAACAAAGGCGCTGACGGCATACCAGGAGGCAGAGGATTCTGCGGAGGCAATTGCCAGCATTCCCCGGCTGTCCAGATCCGATATCCGGCGGGAAGCGGTGAAGCTCTGCAATGAGGAGCGCAGTCTGGCCGAAGTTCCGGTGGTATTTCATGATCTCTATACCAATGGGATCGCATATTTGAATCTGCTTTTTGATACGGCGCAGATACCGGATGAGCTGGTGCCTTATTTGGGACTTTTGAAATCAGTGCTGGGATATGTAGATACGGAGCACTATACGTATGGGGAACTTTTCCATGAGATCCACGCAAATTCCGGCGGGGTATACTGCGGTCTGCACGTGTTTGAGCAGGAAGAGAAAGGCTGCCGTATGTTCTTTGGCGTGAAGGCCAAATGTCTGTATTCCCAGTTGGAGTTTGTGTTCCGGATGATCCGGGAAATGCTCTGTACTTCAAAGGTGAGGGATGAGAAACGTATGCGTGAGATCCTGGCCCGCCAGAGATCCCGTCTGGAAGTAAGCCTGGCGGATAATGGTCATGTGACAGCTATGTCCCGCTCTTCCGCATATTTTTCTCCTGCCTTTGCTTTTCAGGACAGGACATCGGGGATTGATTATTACTGGTTTGCGGCAGATCTGGAACAGCATTTTGATGAGAAGAAGGAAGAAATCTTTGACAGTCTGGAACGTCTGGTCCGGATGATCTTCAGACCGGAAAATCTGCTGGTGAGCTTTACGGCAGATGAGTCCGGATATGAAAAACTCTCCTCACCCCTTACGCATTTGCAGGAAGTCCTTTTCCGGGATGAAGTAGAAAAGGGAAGCTTTTGTTTCCGGGCAGAGCAGAAAAATGAGGGATTCAAGACGGCCGGGCAGGTACAGTATGCGGCCGTCAGCGGCAATTACCGGGAAGCAGGATTTGATTATACGGGAGCATTCCGGATCCTGAAGGTACTCTTTAATTATGAATATCTCTGGACCAATATCCGCGTAAAGGGCGGAGCTTATGGCTGCATGAGCGGATTCCGGAGAAACGGGGACAGTTATCTGGTATCCTATCGGGATCCCAATCTGGCTAAGACGCTGGAAGTATATCGGGGTGCGGCAGAATATCTGAGAAATTATCAGGCTGACGAGGAAGAGATGACGAAATATGTGATCGGAACGATCAGTGATATGGATGTTCCGCTGACTCCCTCGGGAAGGGGAAGTATGTCGATGACTGCTTATCTGTGCGGAGTGACGCAGGAAATGCTGCAGAGGGAGAGAGATCAGGTGCTGAATGCTTCTGTGGAGGAGATTCGGGCTCTGGCAGATCCCATAGAGGCTGTGGTTGCTCAGAACAATCTCTGTGTGATCGGAAGCGAGAGTGCTGTGGAGGAAAACCGGGAACTGTTTGGCCAGGTGAAGACACTGGTAAGATAAAGGAGTATTATGGAAAGAGCATATAAATCAGGATTTGCAGCGATTATCGGACGCCCCAATGTGGGCAAGTCCACACTTATGAACCGGCTGATCGGACAGAAGATAGCGATTACTTCCAAGAAACCGCAGACGACCCGGAACCGCATTCAGACGGTTTATACCTGTGAACAGGGACAGATTATTTTTCAGGATACCCCGGGAATCCACAAAGCAAAGAACAAGCTGGGGGAATATATGGTCAATGTGGCGCAGAAAACCCTGGAAGATGTGGATGTGATCCTGTGGCTGGTGGAAGCCTCCACTTATATAGGGCCGGGGGAAAAGTACATTGCAGAGCAGCTGGAGAAGACGAAAAAACCGGTGATTCTGGTGATTAATAAAGTAGATACGATCAAGAAGGAAGAGATTCTGGCGGTAATTGATGCGTACCGGAAGCTGTATGATTTCCGGGAGATTGTGCCCACCTCAGCACTGCGGGGACAGAATATGGAGGATCTGATCGATACGATTTTCCGCTATCTTCCGGAAGGCCCCCAGTTTTATGACGAGGATACAGTGACGGATCAGCCTCAGAGACAGATTGTGGCTGAGATCATCCGGGAAAAGGCGCTCCATGCGCTGGACGAAGAGATTCCCCATGGGATCGCTGTGACGATAGAACGGATGAGAGAGAGGAAAAGAGGAAATATCTGCGATATTGAGGCGACAATTATTTGTGAGAGAGATTCCCACAAAGGAATTATCATCGGGAAGCAGGGAGCCATGCTGAAAAAGATCGGCACAAATGCGCGCTATGAGATTGAACAGATGCTGGAAGAACGGGTCAATTTAAAAATCTGGGTGAAGGTGCGCAAAGACTGGCGGGACAATGATATCCAGATGAAAAATTTTGGATACAATAAGAAGGAAATCTAGCGATGAGTGAGAAGACAACGGTGACCGGGGTGGTGCTTTTTGCCGCCCCGGTGGGGGAATCAGACAGAAGGGTTGTACTGCTGACGAGAGAGAGGGGAAAGATCACAGCTTTTGCCCGGGGCGCCCGCAGGCAGAACAGCCCGCTTCTGGCTGCCACGAATCCCTTTGTCTTTGGCTATTTCCAGGTCTATGAAGGACGCACGGCATATAATCTGGTGCAGGCGAATGTGAGGAATTACTTTACGGAGCTGGCGGCAGAACTGCCAGGCGTCTATTATGGTTTCTATTTTCTGGAATTCGCAGACTATTATACAAGAGAGGGAAATGAAGAGGGCGATATGGTGAATCTGCTGTATGTGTCCTTAAAGAGCCTTCTGAATCCCAGCTTTTCTCCGGTGCTGGTGCGCCGGATCTATGAATGGAAAGCAATGGTGATCAACGGGGAGTATCCGCAGCTGTTCGGGTGCGCTTCCTGTGGAACAAAAGAGAATCTGACGGGACTTAGTTTTCACCGGGGCGGCGTTCTCTGCAGCACCTGTTCGGAGAAAGAGCGGGGAGTGCAGAGAATATCGGAGTCAGCCCTCTACACGCTGCAGTATATTACGGCCTCCCCGGTGGAAAAGCTCTTCCGCTTTACGGTGACTCCCGAGGTGCTGGAGGAAGTGGATCATCTGGTGGGAGCCTGTGTGAAAAATTATATTGACCGGCCCTTCAGAAGTCTGGAAATTTTAGAACGGATGATTTAAAATGGATCCCGGCAGTTGAAAAGGGGCGGGAAAAATAGTATAATATGAAAGATTATATGCAGGAGGAAAAACCATGAAGAGATACAGGGCATTCCTGGGACTGCTCCTGATGTTTCTTCTGGCGGGCTGCGGGGCGATCGAGTATGCTGATGTGACTACGCTGGAAGTGGGAAACAGAGGAAATGTAGTTCAGATGGTGGTGGAGCCTTTTGACGGGAAGGAAGAGGAGAAGAAGGATTTAAAATCTATGATTCAGAGTTCCGTAAAAGAGTACAATCAGACGGCAGGAGCGGAAAATGTGGTTCTGGCTGATTTGAAGTTTGGAGACGGACAGGTAAAAATGATGATCAATTATGAGGATTGTTCTGATTACGGATCCTTTAACAACGTGACTTTTTACAGCGGTACCGTGGAGGAAGCGGTGACGGATCTTTATGATTTTGATGATACCTTCCGTGACAGTTCCGGTGAAGAAATTTCCGGCGGAGAACTGCAGAAAACCTGCGGCAGCGATGAGGTGCTGATCCTGGAAGAACCGGGACAGGTAAAAGTTCCGGGGAAAATCCGCTATGTCAGTTCCAATGTGAAAATTCTTTCCGGCAGCACTGCCGAGGTGCAGGCGGGGGAAGAAAAGACGGGTATCACGGAAAAGAAAGCTTATATCATCTATGACTGATCAGTTTCTGGTCGGTTCAAATAAAAAGAGGAGAAAAACTACTATGGAAAAAACGATGGAAAAAATTGTTGCACTGGCGAAGTCCAGAGGATTTGTATATCCGGGTTCGGAGATCTACGGCGGTCTTGCCAACACCTGGGATTACGGAAATCTGGGAGTAGAGCTGAAAAACAATGTAAAGCGTGCATGGTGGAAGAAATTTATCCAGGAGAGCCCCTATAATGTGGGTGTGGACTGTGCGATCCTGATGAATCCCCAGACCTGGGTGGCTTCCGGACACCTGGGCGGATTCTCGGATCCTCTGATGGACTGTAAAGAGTGTCATGAGCGTTTCCGTGCGGATAAACTGATTGAAGATTTCTGTGCCGAGAATGGAATCGCCATCGAGGGGAGCGTAGACGCCTGGTCTCAGGAAGAGATGATGTCCTTTATCAAGGAGCACCAGATCCCCTGCCCTACCTGCGGCAAGCACAATTTCACGGATATCCGTCAGTTTAATCTGATGTTCAAAACGTTCCAGGGTGTGACCGAGGATGCCAAGAATACCGTATATCTGCGCCCCGAGACCGCCCAGGGAATCTTTGTAAACTTTAAGAACGTGCAGCGTACTTCCAGAAAGAAACTTCCCTTTGGTATCGGGCAGATTGGAAAGTCTTTCAGAAATGAGATCACGCCCGGCAACTTTACCTTCCGTACCAGAGAATTTGAGCAGATGGAACTGGAGTTTTTCTGCAAGCCGGATACGGATCTGGAGTGGTTTGCATACTGGAAGCAGTTCTGTCTGGACTGGCTGTATGCGCTGGGGTTGAAGAAAGAAGAAGTCCGTTACCGTGATCATGATAAGGAGGAGTTAAGCTTCTACAGCAAGGCTACGACAGACGTAGAATTCCTCTTCCCCTTCGGATGGGGTGAATTATGGGGAATTGCAGACCGTACCGATTACGATCTGACTCAGCATCAGAATACTTCCGGTCAGGATATGACTTATTTTGACGATGAGACGAATGAGAAATACGTTCCCTACGTGATCGAGCCTTCTCTGGGCGCGGACCGTATGGTGCTGGCATTCCTGTGCAGCGCGTACGATGAGGAAGTCCTGGATGCGGAGAAGAATGATGTCCGCACCGTGCTTCATTTCCACCCGGCCCTTGCTCCGGTAAAGGTTGGTATTCTGCCGCTTTCCAAGAAGCTGAATGAAGGCGCGCTGAAGGTATATGAGCAGCTGGCGAAAAAATGGAACTGTGAGTTTGATGACCGCGGAAATATCGGAAAGCGTTACCGCCGTCAGGATGAGATCGGAACGCCTTTCTGTGTGACCTACGATTTCGAGTCAGAGAACGATGGCGCCGTGACTGTGCGCGACCGTGACACCATGGAGCAGGTGCGCGTGAAGATTGATGAGCTGGATGCTTATCTGGAGGAGAAACTGGCTTTCTAAGAAAATTTGCAAACATAAAAAGCTGTCTGTTATAGATGGCTTTTTATTTTTAAAAGAGAACGAGGCAGGGAGGAATTTTATGGAGAAGACAGATGTGAGGTATCAGACGTATCTGAAAGTATTAAGAGAAGAGCTGGTGCCGGCGATGGGGTGTACCGAACCAGTGGCGATCGCTTACGCCTGTGCCCGGGTGAGAGATGAGTTGGGGGATTTGCCGGATCGGGCGGTTTTAAAAGTGAGCGGAAATATCATTAAGAATGTAAAGAGCGTGGTGGTGCCAAACACAGGAGGGAAGAAAGGAATCCCTGCTGCTGCAGCCATAGGATTTGCGGTGGGTCATGCAAAGCGTCAGCTGCAGGTGATTAGTCAGGTGACAGAAGAAGAGAGGGAAGTGATGAGAGAACTTCTGGAAAACTGTCCGATCACTGTGGAGCCCTCGGACGGGGAGGAGATTTTTGAAATCCTCGTGGAAGGATGGCGGAAAGAAAGCTGTGTGCGGGTCCGCATTATCCGTTTCCATACCAATGTGGTTCTGGTGGAAAAGGACGGGGAGATTCTGGAAGAAAAAAGTCTGAAAGCGGAAGCGCCGGTGGAAGAGGAAGATCTGCTTACCGTGCGGGATATCCTGGATTTTGCGGATACCGCAGATCTGGAAGATGTGAAGGAGACGCTGAGCCGGCAGATCCGTTTTAACACGGCCATCCGGGATGAAGGACTGACAGGGAAGTGGGGCGCAGCGGTCGGTGCTACGCTTTTGGAGAGCTGGGGAAATGATGTGGCTGTGCGGGCGCGGGCGGCAGCGGCGGCCGGAAGCGATGCCCGGATGGGAGGCTGTGAACTCCCTGTGATCATTAATTCGGGCAGCGGAAATCAGGGCATGACAGCCAGCCTTCCGGTGATCGAGTATGCGAAAGAATTACAGAGCAGCGAAGAGGAACTTTACAGAGCCCTTCTGGTTTCCAATCTTCTGACGATTCACTTAAAGACGGGGATCGGCCGCCTGAGCGCTTACTGCGGAGCGGTCAGCGCAGGATGCGCAGCCGGTGCGGCGATCGCTTATCTGCACGGAGGCGGGTACGAAGAGGTGGCTCATACGCTGGTGAACAGTCTTGCTGTTGTTTCTGGCATTGTATGCGACGGAGCAAAGCCATCCTGTGCAGCTAAGATTGCCAGCGCAGTGGACGCAGGACTTCTGGGATGGAATATGTACCGGAACGGCCGGCAGTTTTATGCGGGAGACGGAATTGTAAGGAAAGGTGTGGAGGAGACGATCCAGACAGTCAGCCGGGTTGGCAGGAATGGTATGGTGGACACGGATCGGGAGATCCTTCGGATCATGACAGAAGAATAAAAAAGTGCAAAAAGGTTGACTTATGATGTAAAAAAGTTTAAACTGATAATAAGAGCCAAAAGGAATCTGGTTCGGCAATAAAATATAGCGGATACAGTCTGTTGGCAGACAGAAAATAGGGAATTCGGTTAAAGCCCGAAGCTGAACGGAAGTTTTCCGGTACGTGGATAGCCCACATATACCTGCTGTACTCTCTTTTCTTCTATGTTAAATAGGGAAACCAAGGGGGGAGTGGGTCAATAGATAGCTACTTTAATAGTTCCTCTTGGAAAAGGGGGACTATTTTTTATTGAAAAATTGAAGAGACGCAGCGGAATTTTCTGCTGCGGTCAGCATAGAGCCGTGGTCAGGCAGAGCCTGTTAAAAGGAAACGTTGAAAAGCGACTCGATCTTCCGAGCTGTGAATGGGGACGAAGGAGACAGGAAACCACTGGGAGAAAATCCTGGGAAGGAGTATCCGGAGGAAGAACCAAAGTCAGAACACAAAACATGGAGTAACTTTATGCTGTGCTTAAAAAAATGTCTAAGGCAAGAGGATGTTTTATTTTTTGTACCCTTTTTATGTCAAAAATGAAAGATCAGCGGCTGAGGACATAAAAAGAAAGGAGAAAAATGAAAACGAGAGAGAAAAAAAGAATGCGCCAGCGCCTTCTCTCCTGGCTGATGACGGTTACAGTTTTTGTGACAACAGTTCTGACCGGCTGGGCACCGATGACGGCCTTTGCGGAAGAAAGGGGAGTTACGCTGACTGTGATTGGTGATACGGGAGATCACGGTATGAATCCAGAGGAACATACGGGTTATATTTACTGGCTGAAGGATCGGCCGCTGGATATTAAGCTTAACGAACTGGAGGATATGTACATAGCAAAAAACTGTACGGACAGTATTCTAGCAGCGTTAAACGAGGCGGGGATTGCAAATGATTGTGATAATCCCACACTTTATCCCACAGAAATGGGAAAAGATGGTGTGACACTTTCGTCCAGTTATCCGACCGGATGGTCTGTGATTGTGGCATATGAGGACGGAACGTTTTCTTCTGACGGCTGGGGGGAGTATCAGGGGGCGGCGGAATTAAAACCGGGCTGTCGTCTGATCTATTACTGGTCAGATGATTCCAGTACGGACTGCCGTTTGAGCACGGATGACAACTACCGGACGCAGTTGAATTATGATACGGATGCGGTAACGGGGATTCAGCTGTTCCTGCCAGAGGAGCCGGATCAGGCAGTCTCTTCTGTAGATGCAGCGGTAGGGAAACCGGTTGCTTTAAATGTGAAGTATACCGTACCGCAGGGATCTGCGGTAAGCCGCGAGGTAGAGTGCTGGTCTGACAATGCTTCTGTGGCGGACGTAGAAAATCAGACAGCGGGAGATGATCCGAAGATCATGATTACACCGAAGGCGTCCGGAGAGGCAAATGTAACTGTGAGTATGACGAATACACTGGGCGATCTGGTGGAAGCAAAGGTGCGTGTGAAAGTTACGGCGGACGGAACTACAATTACCGGTATGAATTTTCAGGAGGGCGGCACGCTTGAACTGAAACCGGGCGAGAAGAAAATCCTTACTCCGGTATTTACCCCGGAACTTTCGGAAGGCGAGACGGCTCCGGTTCCCAAATGGACTTCTTCAAAACCGGAGGTGGCTTCGGTGGATGCCGCATCCGGTGAGATCACAGCGCTGATTCCTGGAGAGACCGAGATCACAGCGGTGATCACCAATAATCAGGGGGCTGAAGTAAAAGCATCCTGTGCGGTGACGGTTGCCTCAGTTCCGGCAGAGGGGATTTTACTTGATCAGGATACGCTGGATCTGAATGTGGGAGATACCGCTCAGATTAATGCCCGCTTTACCCCGGATAATGCAACGGAGTTTCCTCAGCTGACCTGGAGTTCTGAGAATGATCAGATTGCTTCTGTAAAAGGTGAGGGTACCCAGGCGGTGATCACAGCTGTAAAGGGCGGTATGACGCGGATTACCGTTTCCGGAAACGGACTGAGTGCTTCCTGTGAAGTTACAGTGACCGGAAGTCAGCAGCAGGAGGCTATGCTGGAAGATATTCAGTTCAGCAGAACGGAAGGCGGGGATGGAGGTTATGAAGTAAAGTCTCCCCTGGATCCGGAGAAAAAGGAATGTACCATTCTGGTATCCGAGAAAGAAACGGAGTTTTATGTGAAGCCGGTGCTGCGGAATGGCCTGGAGGGGGCTTCCCTTTCTGTTACGTATACGTCTACCAGAGATTCCAAAGAGGTGACAGAAAAACTGGAGAACGGACAATATACCCGTCTTTCCAAAAATCCTCTGAAACGGGCGGCTGATAATACAGCGGATCTGAAAGTGAATATTACGGCCGGTGAGCAGACCGAGGAATATGTGGTTCATGTAGTGCGGGAGACTGTGGTGTCCAAGATTGATCTGGCAGATCAGGATGGCAATACACTTTATTATACTCCGAAGTTTGATACAAATATCCGGGAATATAAGGTGAATGTGCTGGATACGGTGACGGCTGTTCATATGGATCTGTCTGCTTATGATAAGGACAGTGTGCTGACTGTAAATGGAGAGAAGGCAGAGGGAAAGAAATTTGATCTTCCAATCACCAAAGATTCCACGCAGGCACTGATCCGGGCGGAGCAGGAAGGGATAGATGCGGCAGTATATACGCTGACGATCAACAGAGTGAAGGCAGCCGGCCTGACGGTGACGGTAGATCCGGCAGACGCTGTAGTTGCAGTCTATAACAACAAGGGAGATCGGATCTGGGAGAAAGACGGTGTTTATCCTTTGATGCCCGGCGAAGAATACACCTACACGGTGACAAAAGCAGGCTATATTTCTCAGTCCGGGACTCTGATGATAGAAGGAGCGGACAGCCGCAGCTTTAAACTGGAGAAAGCTCCGGAGACACAGCTTCCGGATCTGGATGCTGACTGGCCCGGATTCCGCAGGGATCCCAGCAATCAGGCAATTACTGAGAGCCAGACGCCCACGGACAGAAACTCTGTGGATCTGAAGTGGGAGACTCAGTTTGGAAAATATACAACTACATCTGCACCGTCAACACCGATTATTGTAGATGATAAGATTTATACGTATTCCGGGGATCAGCTTTTAATGCTGGATAAGAAGACAGGTGAAGTGATCAAACAGACAAAGATGGCCGGGCGCAGCAGCTTTGCGATTAACCCGCCGGCTTATGGCGATGGCATGATCTTTGTGGCGCTGACCGGGAAAATACAGGCATTCAATGCTAAGACCCTGGAATCTCTCTGGGTTTACACAGACCGTCTGGGAGGGCAGCCGAACTGCACAGTGCGCTATGATGACGGTTATCTCTATACCGGTTACTGGACGGGAAGAAAAGGTGGAAATATGGTATGTATTCCGGTGACAGATGAAGATCCTGCTCAGCCGCTGGAAGAGAAGAAGGCAGCCTGGACAATGTTTGACAGCGGTGGATTTTACTGGGCAGGCAGCTGGACCAATGAAAAATATGTGATGGTTGGTTCTGACCTGGGACTTCTGTACTGTCTTGACAAGAGAAGCGGTGAGGTTGTTCAGAAGATTGACACAAATGAGCTGACAGGAAACACGACAGCTGAAATCCGTTCGGATATTTCCTACTATAAGAACAGGATCTATTTTACCAGCAAGGGAGGATGGCTGTTCTCTTACAATCTGAAAGAAGATGGAACGATTGATACAGAGCATGTGATCCAGCCGCTGAAGCTGGGGAATATGAGTACCAGTACGCCTCTGGTGTATAATGGCCGGGCTTATGTAGGCGTTACATATGGTGGTAATTTTGACGGTACTTATGGAATTCAGGTGGTGGATGTGGACGAAGCTACCGGGGCTCTGGCTAAGGCTTACCAGCTGGAAACAGACGGTTATCCTCAGACTTCTGGTGTGATGAGTACCGGATACGTGGATCAGGATGGATATATATATGTATATTTCCTGACGAATTCACCGAGAGGAACACTTTATGTTGTAAAAGATAAAAAAGGACTGACGCAGGCAGATCCAGCCAGCGGAGAACTCTATATTCCCAATCATGAACAGTTCTGTATCAGCGGAATTGCCGTGGACAGCGAGGGAACGCTTTATTTCAAGAATGATTCGGCCTGGATGATGGCGCTGGGGAAAGCAGACCTGTATCTTACAGATGTAAAGGTAAGCGGAGGCAATGCAGTTCTGGACGGAGGAGTGGCATTTAACGGAGCAAAAGACAGCCATGTGGTTCAGGCAGATGCGGGGACAGAGACAATTCATCTGGAAGTGGCTGCTTCGACGGATGCGGAAGTCAGCATCAATGGAACAGCCGGAACCGCGCAGGATATTACATTGGAGGACGGACAGGCAAAAGCGGAGGTACGTATGAGCAAGGGAGCTTCGGTAAGAGCATATACGTTTTATGTGACAACGGAGAGCGCGCTGAGTAAACTGACGGTTACTACGATCCGAAACGGTGAGGAAGAGGGCAAACTGAATTTCAGACCTGCTTTTGATCCCCTTACAGAGAATTATACAGTGGAAAACCACGACAAGGCACAGACACTTTATCTGTGGGCGACGGCGGCAGGCAGTGAAGATACAGTCAAAGCGACTGCAATCAGCGGAGTCAAAGGAAAGGCTGAGGGACAAGAACTTTCTAAGAATCAGGGAAATGTGAAGTCTGGCTGGCGGGTAGAACCGGAGAATGCGGATACACCGGCGAAGGTGAAGGTAACCGTTACGGATAAGGATGGAAGCCGGATAAAAGAGTATGTACTGAGTATCGGTGGAGAAGCTGCCGGACTGCCGGGCGATTTGAACGGCGACGGGATACTCACCATGGCGGATGCAGAAGTGCTCTTAAATGAGATTGCAGAGAGTGCGGGCGCAGACCTGGGGATCGCGGATTTAAATGGTGACGGAGAAATCAGTATGGCAGATGTGGAGCTGCTTCTGAGCAGGATTCAGGAGCAGGAGTAAAGGAGAAGAAAGATGAGAAAAAAAGGAAAATGGATGGGTGTGCTGGCCGGAGCGCTTATGATGGTAGCTGCCGCTGCAACAGGCAGGGAGACAAAAGCGGCTGTGGTGCCGGAGGTATCATTTACGATTGGAAGCATTGACGCCCAGGTGGGAGATACTGTAGACGTTACGATGCACTGGACCGGAAAGGGAACCAGCGGAGCTTCCTGCACCATGCAGTATGATCATCAGGCACTGGAACTGCAGGGGAATGTGTCCTTTGAGGGGGCGATTATGACTGCGCCTCACGGAGACAAGTTTGGATTTCTGGGAGCGGATGTGACAATTACGACAAAGTTTAAAGTTTTAAGCTGTAAGAATTCTCAGGATCTTGTACTTAAGACCAATTATGCGAGTCAGGGAGCTGATTCTGTAGACTACTGGAAGAACTATACTGGAAAGGTAAATATCGCCCATCCGGAAGATCAGAAGCAGACCGATGAGAAGCTTCCAAACTGTACGGAGGATGGATACAGAAGAGTTACCTGTGGAATGTGCGGAAAAGAAATTTCTAATGAGACACTTCCAAAGACCGGACATACAGCAGGTGACTGGAAGGTGACTAAGGAACCTACCTGTGCGGAAGAGGGAACGAAAGAAATTCACTGTACTGTATGTGATGCTCTGATGGAGACTCAGACAATTCCGGCTACAGGAGCTCATGATTATGAATGGAAAGTGGTAAAAGAAGCCAGCTGCACGGAAGCGGGTTCCAAAGAGGGAACCTGTAAGGTGTGCCATGCAACTACTGAGGAAGAGATCCCGGTAAAGGCACATACCATGGGAGAGTGGAAAGTATCGAAAGAGCCGACTTGTACAGAAGCGGGAACAGAGATAAGAATCTGCTCCGAGTGTAAAAAATATGAGGAAACTCGTGAACTGAAAGCGCTGGGACATAAGTGGGCTGTAAATGACAGCACAGATAAGGATGGCTGGAAAGTAGTAAAAGAGGCAACTAAGGAAGAAGAAGGAAGTAAGGAGCGTGTCTGCTCCCGCTGTGATTATAAAGAGACAGCGGCTATCGAAAAGTTAGAGCAGGGAGGCGGAAAGCCGATAGTTACTCCCGGAGGCGACAAACCGACGACTACTCCGAAGCCGGGAACGACTGTAAAACCGACTGCAGCGCCGGGGAAAGGCAGTGGTTCTGCAGCTAAAACAGGTGATACCACGGCAGTGGGACTTTACACAGCAGTTGCACTGGCAGCAGTGGCAGGTCTGGGAGTACTGGCTGTAAGAAAGAGAAAACACAGCCACAATTAAAAAGGTAATCGAATAGCGGTGCCGGAGGAGACACGGCCGCGGGCTACAGATACCCGCCGCCGTGCTTTTCGGCACATAAAATCAAATTCGCTCTTTTTGAGGGAAGTTTTTTTGCTGTAAAGGGATAACTGGAAATTATTATGTGGAAAAATGTGAAAAAAATCGTTTCGTCGGCAGCTGTCATAGCGGGAATCCTGCTTTTTATCCTGCTTTTGGCAGGGCGGAAAGGAACGGATCCCTCAAATCCTATGGAAAAGGAGGCAGATCCGTCCCGGATGTATCAGACGGCTTCTGTACTTGCCATGGATCAGTCTGTTCTGGAAGGAATTGCAAATGCAAATATCCAGACACAGGCAGGGGAAGAACAGACGGAAGAGGAGCAGAAAGAGGAAGAGCAGAAAGAAGAACAGAGCGAGGAGCAGACAGAAGAAGAACAGCAGAGGGAGGACGGGGAGGAGAGCGGAGAGAATCCGGGAACGGAAGCTCAGGTTCCCGGTCTGAATTCAGATTCTCTGTCAGGCCTCCTTCCCCTGATTTCTCGTAATCCCGGGAAGAATAATTCCGGGAGTGGAGAACAGGGGGAGATTCAGAATCCCGGAGAGGGAGATGGCGAGGGCGAGGGAGAAGGTACTGTTCACGGAGGAACGGATCAGAATCCGGATCCGTCGGCAGAGTGGTTTGTTACGTCTATTCTGGATCAGGATACAATCGAGATTCCAGAGTATCCATTTACAATTACGCTGACAGAGGCCGGAAAAAATCTGTCGGTAGTCAGCCGAAGCCTGGAGGTAAACGGAGAACTCAGAAGCTGCGGGTATGAGGATACAGCTGTCCTGAAGGAAGGCAGTAATCAGGTTAGAGTTACGCTGCAGTTTCAGAATAACAGCGGAAAGCGATTTCGTCAGTCAAAAGAGTATACGCTTTATTATGTGCCGGAAAATTGTTATGGGATTTTTGTCAGAAATGTAAAAACCGGAGCTATGATAGAGGGAGATTTGACGGTTCGGGAAGAAACAATGACGCTTGAAGTGTGGGCAAAAAAGGGCGGAAAAGACGTGGAACCCAAAGTTCGCCTCAATGGTGAGAGCATATCGAAGGGGGAAGACGGTTATTATGGGTTGCGCCTGAATCCAGGTCAGAATGCGCTGCAGCTGTCTGCCGGATATGGTCAGAACAAGATCACCAAAAGCCTGACACTTACCTATGCGATGGATGAATTTACACTGCGGATGGAAAGTCCTGCCATTTCGGAAGAGATTGTGGCGGAACAGTTTAACGGTACGTCCTGGGCATTTTATGAGGCGGACAGTTCAGAGTTTTCATTTCGCGTTTCCTGTCCGAATACGGGAGAAGGAAGGATCACACAGGTGACGGTGGGAAGCGGAAATCAGAGTTATACGCCGCAGCCGAATGCCTCCGGCTATCGGACGATTGATCTGTATGCTGCCGGGGAAACACCGATTCGGGTGGACTTTCTCGATGAGGCGGGACAGGCCTGGTATTATCTCTGGAATATTACCTATAAGAGAAATTATACTCCTCCGGACAGGGAACCGGTGATCAATATGAATCTTACGGATGGTCAGGAGGTGACGTCTGCAGAATATATTCTGACGGTAGATGCCCATGATTACAGGGCGAATCCGATTTATGATATTCAGGTGAAGATTAATGGGACGGAGGTATCGAGTTCAGGTATTTCAGGTATTGCACAGCAATATCATCTGCCACTGCAGGCCGGAGAGAATGAACTGGAAGTTACAGCGGCTGACAAAGAGCAGTATCAAAAGACGGAGATCAGGACTATTTATTACCTGCCGGATCAGAGTGTGACCGCCAGTCTTTATGTATCTGTGGATGTACTGGGACTCGGAACGCTGATCCGGGAACCTCAGGTTACAGTACCGGGGAATACCACAATTGCGCGGCTGGTGGTAGATCGGCTGGCAGCTTACGGGATAGAATCTGTTTATTCGGGAACACCGGAAAGCAGCGGATTTTATCTTAAGAGAATGAACAGACCGGGAACTTTTGCGGGGGCTTATATTCCGGAATGGGAAAAACAGTTCCTGACAGAACATGGATATACATTTGATGATCCGCTGGAAGTGGATCCGGACAGTCTGGGAGAATTTGATTATACCAAGGGTTCCGGCTGGATGATTACACTGAATGATTATTATATCGGAGAAGGTATGGGAACTCACTGTGTGGAGGACGGTGATGTGATTCGTATTCAGTTTACACTGGCTTTGGGCGCGGATATTGGCGTAGACCCGGATTCCGGTATCTATGGATAGGAGAGAGAAGATGAATCAGAGGACAGAAGCAATTCTTAACGAAATGGAAACGGTAATTGTGGGAAAGAGAGAGGTTCTGAAAAAGACGCTTATGGCGATCCTGTCACGGGGACATATTCTTCTGGATGATGTACCCGGAGTGGGGAAAACCACGCTGGCGCTGGCGTGCTCACGAACCCTGGGGCTGGATTATCAGCGTATTCAGTTTACACCGGATGTGATTCCATCTGATATTGTGGGATTTTCCGTTTATAACAGAGATCAGGGGAGTTTTGATTATAAGCCGGGGGCAGTGATGACCAACCTTCTTCTGGCGGATGAAATTAACCGGACATCCAGCAAAACTCAGTCTGCTCTTTTGGAGGTAATGGAGGAAGGCCAGGTGACCGTGGATGGAATTACCCATGCTCTGCCTGCTCCCTTTGTGGTGATAGCGACGCAGAATCCGGCGGGATCTGCGGGAACGCAGCTTCTGCCTCAGGCTCAGCTGGATCGTTTTATGATTCGCATGGAGATGGGGTATCCCGATTTTGAAAGTCAGGTGAATATTTTAAGAGACCGTCAGGAGCAGAACCCGCTGGATCGTGTGCGTCAGGTAGTTTCCAGAGAGGAGATTCTGGCAATGCAGGAAGAAATACAGGGAATTTATGTAGAAGATAGAATTTTGGAATATGTGACGGCGCTGGCGGTGGAGACCAGACAGCAGGAGATGATCCGGCTGGGGGTCAGTCCGAGAGGAGCGCTGGCTGTTACCAGGATGGCCCGGGCGCATGCTTATCTTGCGGGGCGGGATTATGTGATACCGGAGGATGTGCAGAGTGTTTTTCTTGATGTGTGCGCCCATCGAATTATTCTGAATCCAAAGGCGAGGATCGCTCAGTATTCAGCGGCGGATGTGCTGGAGCAGGTATTAAAGCAGGTAAAATCACCGGACAGCGGGCGATAGGAGAGACAGATGGCGAAATCCAGAATTTTATGGGGCTTATGGCTTGTCTGTGCCCTGTTTGCGTATATTTTTACAGAGAGTTATGCTTTCTTTTTCCTTGCTGTAGCTTCCTTCATTTTACCAGTCACTTTTTTGTTTCTTACCTGGGGCTGTCTGGGGAAACTGGATGCGGTTCTGTGGGCGCAGCCTGCCTGCGGGAAAGGAAAGAAGGGAAGAATGGGGATTCAGTTATCCAACAAAAGTCTGCTCCCGCTGGATCGGATTGTGTGTACCGTAGAAGGCAGCAATCTCCTGACTGGGCAGGGATTTCGGCGGTCTGTGCGGATGGCAGCCGTGCCCGGGGGAGAGAGCGTACAGGATCTGGAAATAATAAGTCCCTGCTGCGGAATGCTTTCTTTTTCAGCGGTGGGAATTACAGTTTATGATCTCTTTGGCCTGGGACGGTTCCGGAAGAAAATTCCGGCAGAAGCGCGGATGGCAGTACAGCCGGATACATTTGGAGTAGAAGTAGAGGTGGCTTACGGTGAAAGCATGAGCCTGGACGGGGAAGAGTATTCTATGAAAAAGTCTGGCTTTGATCCCAGCGAAACATTTGCGATCCGGGATTATCGGGAAGGAGACAGGATCCGGCAGATTCACTGGAAACTTTCGGAAAAAACGGGGGATCTGCTGGTTCGGGAGTATGGACTTCCCATACAGAATACCATTCTTCTTCTGCTG
>OLQH01001360.1_pt1 | contig 19550 bp, 17 predicted proteins | sample 1672671 | NCBI WGS metagenome assembly OLQH01 (sample SAMEA3136712, study PRJEB25190) | human gut metagenome
CGTATAAATACGCCGGTCCTTAGGCTGCGTCCTTTGCAGCCTTAGTACCGCTGCGAATTTATCCGAGCGAAAGCGTGCCTGCACAGGAACCTTGCAAGGCGGCCGGCTCCTGCAGAGGGTACGGGGCGCAGGGCACACGGCTACGCGGGAACATTCTACGGAACCCACCGCAAAAATTTACCTGGAATTTATCCTTACAGCATTGACATTTAACAGGATTTCAGTATAATGGGTATCAGCGTCTTGTTTAGTGTCAGTAAACTTTAAGTTTATTATATGTTCTTTTCAGGAAAGGCCGGTTACCATATGAATATAGGAAACAAATTAAAGGAGCTCCGAGTCCAGAAGGGGCTGACCCAGGGAGAGCTTGCCGACAGGGCAGAGCTTTCCAAAGGCTTTATTTCCCAGCTGGAAAGGGATCTCACCTCTCCTTCCATCGCCACCCTGGTAGATATCCTCCAGGTGCTGGGCACGGATCTCAATGAATTTTTCAGTGAGAAAACAGAGGAACAGATCGTCTTCTCCTCTTCCGATTATTTTGAAAAGACGGATGAAGCCTGCAGGAACAGAACGGAATGGATCATCCCCAATGCCCAGAAAAACATTATGGAGCCCATCCGGCTCACCCTTGAACCGGGAGGTTCCACCTATCCGGACAATCCTCATGAAGGAGAGGAATTCGGTTATATATTGAGCGGAAGCGTAACCATCCACATAGGGAAACGGGCCATACGCGCCAAAAAGGGGGAATCCTTTTATTTTACCCCGAATTCCACCCATTACCTCACCGCTAACGAAAAAACCGGCGCTTCCCTTATCTGGGTAAGCAGCCCGCCCAGTTTTTAAGACAGGTTCGCCTGCCTTCCACTATTCACCTACCGCAGAGCGGAGAAACGGAGCAAGCATATGAGCAACAGGCTGATTGATTTACAGCATATTTCAAAATCTTTTGGTTCTTCCCTTATTCTGGACGATATGAATCTTTATATCCGGGAAAATGAGTTTTTGACTCTGCTGGGCCCGAGCGGATGCGGAAAAACCACGACTCTGCGGATTATCGGAGGCTTTGAGACACCGGATAAGGGGCAGGTTCTGTTTGATGGGAAGGATATTACCAATCTTCCCCCGAATAAACGGCAGCTGAATACTGTTTTTCAGAAATATGCCCTTTTTACCCATATGGACATTGCGGAGAATATCGCCTTCGGCCTGAAAATAAAGGGAAAAAGCAAGTCCTATATCAACGATAAAATTAAATATGCCCTGAAGCTGGTAAACCTGGACGGCTATGAAAAGCGCATGCCTGATTCCCTGAGCGGCGGACAGCAGCAGCGTGTCGCCATCGCAAGGGCCATTGTCAATGAACCCAAGGTCCTTCTCCTGGATGAGCCTCTGGGCGCTCTGGATCTGAAGCTGCGGCAGGATATGCAGTACGAGCTTATCCGCCTGAAGAACGAGTTGGGAATCACTTTTATCTATGTGACCCACGATCAGGAAGAAGCCCTCACCATGTCGGACACCATCGTCGTCATGAACCAGGGATATATCCAGCAGATCGGCACGCCGGAAGACATTTACAATGAGCCGGAAAATGCTTTCGTGGCAGATTTTATCGGTGACAGCAATATTTTTGATGCAGTGATGATCCAGGATAAGCTGGTGAAGATACTGGATGCAACTTTCCCCTGTGTGGACACGGGCTTTGGAACCAACAAGCCTGTCGATGCGGTTATCCGTCCTGAGGATGTGGAGCTTGTGTCCCCGGAAGACGGCCTTATCCGCGGAGTGGTTACCCACCTGATCTTCAAGGGCGTCCATTATGAAATGGAGGTTACCGCCAATGGTTTCGAATGGCTGGTACACTCCACCGGCATGTATCCTGTAGGCACACCGGTAGGCATTAAGGTGGATCCGTTCAATATCCAGATTATGCACAAGCCGGAATCTGAGGATGAGGAGGCCACAGCCATTGATGAATAATAAAAAATACAGACATTTGCTGTCAGGGCCCTACATATTCTGGTCTGTCGCTTTTATCATTATCCCGCTGTGCATGGTTTTTTACTATGGACTCACGGATAAAACCGGCGCATTCACCCTGGCCAATGTTGCGGCAATCGCCAGCGCGGAGCATTCCAAGGCTTTATGGCTTTCCATCGCCCTGTCGCTTATCAGTACATTGATTTGCTTTCTGCTGGCCTATCCTCTTGCCATGATTCTGGCCAATATGAATGTGAACCAGCACAGCTTTATTGTTCTGATATTTATTCTTCCCATGTGGATGAATTTTCTTCTCAGAACCCTTGCATGGCAGACGCTGCTGGAAAAAACGGGAGTGATTAACTCCATTCTCGCCTTTCTGCATCTGCCTTCGCTGAATATTATCAATACCCCGGCAGCCATCGTACTGGGCATGGTATATAATTTTCTGCCCTTCATGGTGCTTCCGATTTATAATGTCCTGGTAAAAATTGATCCGAACGTGGTAAATGCGGCAAGGGATTTAGGCGCCAACGGCCTGCAGACCTTCCTGCGCGTCACCTTTCCTTTAAGCCTTCCCGGCGTAATCAGCGGCATTACCATGGTTTTTGTCCCTGCCCTGACCACCTTCGTCATCAGCAACCTGCTGGGAGGCAGCAAGATCCTCCTCATCGGCAATGTCATTGAGCAGGAATTCACACAGGCAAGCAACTGGCACCTGGGCAGCGGTCTTTCCATCGTGTTAATGATATTCATTATCCTTAATATGATTATCACCTCTGTCTTTGATAAAGAAGGGGAGGGCCAGACCTTATGAAAACAAGACAAACCCTTTTACAGAAAATATATATCGGCCTTATTTTTGTCTTCCTTTACGCTCCCATCGTCACATTGATGGTCCTGTCCTTCAATGCCAGCCGTACCCGGGCCAAGTGGGGAGGCTTCACGCTGAAATGGTACTCCGAGCTTTTCCAAAACAGCATCATTCTGGAAGCTCTTTACAACACGCTGCTCATCGCTTTTTTATCATCGGCCATAGCCACTGTGATAGGAACTATCGCCTGTATCGCCATCAATGGAATGAAAAAAAGGAACCGGGCCATCATGATGGGAATTACCAATATCCCCATGCTGAATGCGGAAATTGTAACCGGTATTTCGCTGATGCTGCTGTTTATCAGCCTGGGAGTACGGTTTGGGTTCGGCACGATCCTGCTGTCCCATATCACCTTTAATATTCCTTATGTCATTTTAAGCATCATGCCCCGTATGAAACAGCTCAATCCCAGTACCTTCGAAGCTGCCATGGATTTGGGCGCATCCCGGATAAAAGCCTTCTTCAAGGTTGTTTTCCCGGATCTGCTGCCTGGCATCCTCTCCGGATTCCTCATGGCCTTCACCATGTCCCTGGATGATTTTATCATCACCCACTTTACGAAGGGCCCCGGTATCGATACCTTATCTACCAAGATATATACCGAGGTCAAAAAAGGGATAAAACCGGAAATGTATGCCCTTTCCACAATTATTTTTGTCACTGTACTCATTCTGCTTTTACTCGTAAATAAAGCTCCGGTCAAACAGGACAAAGAATAGGCCGGCACCAACTACTATGAGGAGGAAACCAAATGAAAAAATGTCTTTCACTGCTGCTTGCGCTGTCCCTGGCTGTTCTTCCCCTTACAGCCTGCGGATCCGCCTCCGCCGCTTCCAACGGAGAGGTTGTCGTTTATAACTGGGGAGAATATATCGATCCGGAGACTATCTCCATGTTCGAAGAGGAAACCGGCATCAAGGTTATTTATGATGAATTTGAAACCAACGAAATCATGTATCCCAAAATCGAAGCCGGGGCTTCCAAATATGATGTTGTCTGCCCTTCCGATTATATGATCCAGAAAATGATTGAAAATGATCTGCTGGCAGAACTGAACTACGACAACATTCCCAATGCGAAAAAAAATATCGGCGAACAGTACTGGGAACAGTCAAAGCAGTTCGATCCGGAGAACAAATATTCCGTACCTTACTGCTGGGGAACCGTTGGAATTCTGTACAATAAGACTATGGTTGACGATCCCGTGGACAGCTGGTCCATTCTCTGGAATGAAAAATATCAGGATAATATCCTGATGCAGGATTCCGTACGTGACGCATTTATGGTTGCCTTAAAACTGAACGGATACTCCATGAATTCCACCAATCCCGATGAACTGAACGCGGCCAGGGATTCCCTCATCGCACAGAAGCCTCTTGTACAGGCCTATGTCATCGATCAGGTCAGAGATAAAATGATCGGCAATGAAGCGGCTATCGGCGTCATTTATTCCGGAGAGGCCATTTATACCCAGCGTGAAAACCCGGATCTGGAATATGTCGTTCCCAAGGAAGGAACCAATGTCTGGATCGATTCCTGGGTAATCACCAAAAATGCGCCTAATATGGAAAATGCAGAAAAATTCATTGATTTTATGTGCCGTCCTGAAATCGCCCTGAAGAATTTTGAGTATATCACCTATTCCACTCCCAATGATGCCGCAAGGGATTTGATAGAGGACGAAGATATCCGGAATTCCAAAATTGCGTTCCCCAACCTGGATGAATACAATAATCTGGAAACCTTCACCTATTTGGGTGATGATGCGGATTCCCTCTACAATGAGTTGTGGAAGGAAGTAAAATCCAGCTGATATTGCACACAGAACGATAAAGCGGAAGCTCTCCCGGTTTCATCCGGAGGCTTCCGCTTTTTTGGACTTTTACTCTTTTCTGTCAAGGAAGGATTATCCTAATCCAAACAGCTGAAGAACCTGGGCGTTGATCGTTCCGTCTGCCACAAGCCCGTATTTTGTCTGGAACTGAAGCAGGGCCGCCTGCGTCTGGGCATCATATACCCCGGTAGGGCTGCAGCTGCTGCCATAAAAATTGAGCAGATTCTGAACCTGCAGAATCGTATCCGCTGCCAGGGCCGGAGCCGTCAGCTGTACGCCTATTGTCCCCTGATTGCCGAGCGCCGCCTGCTGATTCAAGAGAGCCGCCTGCTGGCTATAGGCCGCCGCCTGAAGAGCAGCCGCATAAGCCTGCTGGGCCGCTGTCAGCGCAGCCTGGGCCTGAACCACTGCCTGTGACGCCGCCTGAAGCTGTACATCCAGGTTCTGCCTGGCTGCCTCAAGAGACTGTTGGCGGGCCACTGCCTGAGTCAGCTGCTGGTTTGCCATCGCCACCATCTGCTCCCATCCTCCCGCCGGCACAGGTACGCCGGTTCCGGCATTCGCCGCCGTGTTATAGGGATACTCACCATTTATAAGCAGCTGGTAATAATAATCTTCCGTCGTCTGGTTCTCCGCTGCTTTTACCTCCCGGGCGGGCAGCAGAAAAACAAGAATGCCTGCTGCCAGACATGTCAGAAATATCTTTTTATTCATAGGCCAAGTCCTCCTCTTGTCCTAATTATAAAGGATAATCCCGGTGAAGTAAACGATATCCGGAGCCGGGGAATTAATTTTCATCTTCGCTCAGTTCTCCGTCTATGATATGTACGATCCGTCCTGCCGACTTTGCCACGTTCAGATCATGGGTGATCATGACAATCGTATGCCCCATGGAATTCAGTTTTCCGAACAGCTTCAGCACCTCCTGCCCGCTCGCTCTGTCCAAAGCTCCCGTAGGTTCATCCGCCAGCAGAATGGCAGGCTCCCCCACCAGCGCCCTCGCGATCGAAACCCTCTGTTTCTGCCCTCCCGAAAGCTCGGAGGGCTTATGGCGGAGTCTGTGATCCAGCCCCAGAAGCCGGATAGTATCCATACATTTTTCTTCCGCCTCACCTGAGGACATGCCTCTCACCACCAGCGGCATGATAATATTCTGAAGAATATTATAAGTGGATATCAGCTGATAATTCTGGAAGATAAACCCGATCTCTTTATTTCTTACGTCATTGAGTTCGCTCTCTTCCATTTCATGAATCGCATTGCCGTCCAGGAAATATTCGCCGGAATCCGCGATATCCATACAGCCGATGATATTCATCAGCGTTGTTTTCCCTGAACCGGAAGGCCCCAAAATTGCCACGAATTCTCCCTTTTTCACCTGAAAGCATACATCCTTCAGCACCGGGACCTTTTCTTCTCCCAGCATATAGCCTTTGTTGATATTCTCCATTACAATCATGATTTCGTTATCGTTTTCCATATCGGCTCCCTGTCATGTATCTCCGGACATATACAGAACATTTCTGCATGTCTCTATGATACAATCCAAATTTTCAGAATATTATCGGTTCCTTCTTCCAGCAAAACAGCAATGATATTTCCGGAGGACAGCCGTGAAAATGTAGTCACCACTCCCAGCTTGGTAATCACCTCCGTGCCTACCGGCACCTCAAGGCTCTTTGTCTCTCCCGTGAGGGTATAGGCCGAAGAATCCATGCCGCCTCTCTGGCGTCCTGTGCTGCCTGCAGCTTGGGTACTGCCCGGAAAGCCGCCCTGTTCCGCCGGCGCAAAGCCTCCCGGTCCACCCTGATTGTTCTGCCCTGCCTGACCGGGAAACCCGGTCTGATCAATCTGAACGCTGCTTTCCGCCGATTCTTCCTCCTCCGGAGCCGGCATTCCTTTCCCGTCCCCTCCGGCGGATACCGTCTCTTTTTCTGCCAGGGAAAGCTCCAGATAATTGCCCACAATACTGTCAATCTGAGCATATATAATCTCCTCCTGCTGTCCCGCAGTAATTTCAATCACGCTCTCCGAAGCATCCGCCTCCTGTTTCTGCCAGAAAAGGACTCCTCCTGCTGCAGTAAGAAGACAGAAGCATACCACGCCTGTCACTATTTTTTTCTTCCCTTTTTTCTTCTTTTTCTTACTATTCTGTTCCATCGGATTCTCTCCTTTATTCATGGTTAAGCGCCGCGACCGGAATCAGGCTGGATGCCTGGTACGCCGGATAGAACCCAAAAATCGTACCGGTCAGCACACCAAAGATAAGGGACAGTACCGCTCCTGATACAGAAAGCTCCACTCTCACTCCGAAATATTCCAGGGCCGGCGTGATACCCAGCGCAAGCATAACTCCCAGAATGGCACCCACGAGGCTGATACAGCTGGCCTCCATTAAAAATTCCGCCAGGATATCCCTTTTACAGCAGCCGATCGCCTTCAGAATACCGATTTCATTGGTTCTTTCCTTTACGGAAACAAACAGGACATTCATAATGCCAAGCCCGCCTACAATGAATACGATTACCGCCATGCAGATAAGCAGCATGGTGAGCGTATCGTTGGATTTGGATGCGGCTTCCATCTTGCTTCCCGCGTCAGAGATGGTAAACTCCGCATTGGGATAGCTTTCCGCCAGAACCTGCTCTATATTTGTAATTATAGTTTCCACCTCATTCACATTTTCTGCAATAACCGTTATTGTGGGGCTGACACCGGTGCTGGATAAATATTTCACTCCGGTATTATACGGGATATATATGGCGTCATCAGGGCTGATTCCGGAGGCTACGGTTCCCATTTCACTGATGATTCCGCTGACCTGATAGGGCCGGTTATCAATATAAACCGTACCGTCATAGGCATCATATACACTTCCGAAAACTGTCTTCGCCACATTGGAGCCCAGAACACAGACTTTCTCCTTATAGGTATTATTCTCATCCGTCAGGAAATCCCCCAATGCCATTTCCAGATTGCTGATTCCGGCATAATTGCTCAGGACACCCGCAATGGTATAAGAGGTACTGCTTTCCAGCTCTCCTCCATCCACTGCGGAGGTAGTGGAAAAGCTCATGGTCGTACGGGCGATTCCGGGGACGAAGGTTTCCAGATCCTCCATATCGGATTCCGAAAGGGTGATCCGTTCCGAATTGCTCTGGCTCTGATCCATCATGAACATTCCTCCTCCGAAGCTGAAGCCTCCGCTTCCTCCAAAAGCACCTCCCGGCATTCCGCCGCCTCCTCCGGGCATTCCTGATCCGCCTCCGGGCCTGCCGCTGTTTCCCTGATATTCATAGGATATATCAATGGCCCCGGCATTCAGATTTTTAAACTGCTCCGCAACCTCCTCTTTTCCGCCCGTACCGATAGCGATTACCAGCATAATAGTGGCCGCCCCTACGATAATTCCCGTTGAGGTAAGAATGACCTTTGATTTGTTGGCTGATAAATTCAGCCAGACAAGCCGCAGTATCTCTGTCACTTTCATGAATCGCTCACCTTACTTTCTATCAGGACCGTGTCGCCTTCTGAAAGCCCTTCTTTGATTTCCACGTTAACACCATCGGAGAAGCCTGTGGTTACCTCTTGTTTGCTAATACTGCCGTCCGCTTCTTTTTTCTTTACATAGGACTTCCCATTTTCCCTGATTATTGCCCTGTTGGACACATAGGTCACCGTTTCCGTTTCTTTCGTTATAAACGTTATCTGTGCCGTCATTCCTTCATAAAGCTTAGAGGTTTCCCCTCCCAGCTTCACGCTGATCTCCACATAGGTTGTTCCTGTGGAACTGTTATATGTGGACTCTCCGATATCCTCCACAACACCGGTGAAATCATCGTCCGGATAAGAGGAGACGGAAACATTCACAGAATCCCCTTCCCTGATATTGGCAAGGTCGGATTCCTCCACGGAAACAGTTACCGTAACCTCATCATAATCATTCAGTATAAGCAGCGTATTCCCTGAGTTCACCGTATCCCCTGCCTCCAGGGAAACCTCTGTCACAACGCCGCTGTAGCCGGCGGTGATGACATTATCAGTCAGATAAGCGTCAAATTCATCCAGCTTGCCCCTGGCATCTTCGTAATCTGCCTGAGCCGTATCGGCTTCGAAATCACTCAGCTCCACACTCACATTATAGGCCTCCGATGCTGTCCGGTATTTCAGGTTTCTCTTATCCAGCTGGGCCTGGGCATCAATTTTTCCCAATTCCAAATCCCGTTCGGCTCCTGTCAGGCTGTCCTCAAGCTCTGCCAGCTCCTTCTGTTTTTCGAGGATGGAATCCGTGGTTTCTTCTATGGTATCCTCCAGGGATTCCACTACAGCGGCAGCCTCTTCCCTTGCATTCTCCGCAGTAATCCATCCGTAAGCGTCGGAAACAATATCCGTAGTGCTCACCACATATTCCCCGTTTTCCAGGACCTTCTTTTCTGTCTCCAGTTCTGCCTGACTTTCGGCCAGCTGCGTATTCAGTTCCGCCAGTTCTTCATTGATATCGGCAATCTGTTCCTCGATTTCCGCCGCCGTATCTGTGAGTTTGGTGACTGCATTCTGATATTCCGCATCTGCAAGCGTTCCATAGGCCACATTTGTTTCATAGTCCTGTTTTGCTGTCAGATCCGTCATCTGTTTCTGTGTTTTCGTCTTTGCAAGAGTAACCTCGGCATCGGAAACATCACTGCTCAGTTCCTCCCGGATCGTATTGATACTCTCTTCGGTAAGTCTGTAAATAGGTTCTCCCTCCGTTATTTCCTGTCCCTCGCTTATCAGAACTTCTTCTATCACCAGGTTTCTGGAAGAAGAGGAGGAAGAACCGGAACTGCCGGTACCTCCCATCCCCTGAAAAATGCCTCCGCCCTGTCCCCAGGAAAAGCTGTCCGTGCTTCCTCCTGTGTAGGCGCTCAGATCCAAATCAAATGTCTGCTCCGTTGTCCCTACCGTCACATTGCCGCTTTCTTCCAGACCCACGGTCAGTTCTCCATACTCCGCCTGCACTTCCCGGTAGGTAACTTCATCGCTGTTTCCATATGCAGCCAGGAAGCCGATTCCACAGCCAACAGCCAGCACCAGGCAGACGCCTGTTCCAATCCATATCCTTTTCTTTTTATCCACGTCTGTTCTCCCTCCTTATGGCATTCCCGGGCCGCCGAAACCGGTGCCGCCGGCCTGGCCGGAATTTCCCTGAGGATTTTCTCCGGGCACCTGCATGAAATCCGGGAATCCCTGCTGTCCGTTTTCTTCTCCTCCTGTCATATCCCCGACAGGTTCTTGTGTCAGGGAGGCTCCTGACTGCCTCAGGCTTTCCTCACTTTGTCCTGCGCTGACCGTACTGGCAATATAAACCGTATCTCCCTCGGAAAGCCCGCTTGTTATCTCTATTTCAGAGCCATTGGAAAATCCGGTTTCCACCGCTTTCCATTCCATTTCCCCTTCCGTATTTTTTACATAGACACCTGTACTGCCATCTTCTCCCGTCACTATTGCTTTTGCGGAAACGTAGAGTACATCCTCTATACTGTCGGTCACAAAGGTAATATCCGCGGTCATTCCTCCATACAGCCTGCCGGTATCGCCTTCTATCCGCACGGTAACAGGATAATTGACCGTCGTGGAATAGCTGCTGTCGGCAGATGTAGTAATTGCGCTTACCGTCCCTTTATATATCTCATCGGGATAGGCATTGCATTCAATATCCACGCTATCCCCCACCTTAATATAGGAAATATCTTCTTCCGACACATCAATGGTTATGGTATATGCATCCCGGGTCACATAGGAAAGCATAACGCCTGTATTCATCAGCTTATCCCCTGCTTCATAGGCAATTTCCGTAACAAGCCCGGTTCCGTCCGCATAGACAATCCCGTCGGTTCCCACAAAGGCTTCAAAATCTTCCAGCAGCTCCTGTGCTTCGTTCACAGTATCCTGAAGAGCGTCAAGTGTATAACCGTAAATATCACCTGCCAGCTTCCCTCCGAGCACGGCGCTGTCATAGGACTGCTGCGCGGACATTTCGTCCTGGGGAAGGCTGGTCTGGGAATTGTTTATTTCATCCAGCTTTTCCAGAATCTGTTCCTGGTTTTCTTCAATGCTGTCACGGTAGCCCTGCAGGGTATTGTCCAGATTCTCAAATGCGGTCTTCGCACTCTGGAGACTGGAGTAATTTGCCGTATAGGCCGCCACACTGGAGATATCCGTATCATCCAGCTTTTTTTGTGCTGTCTCATAGGCATATTTTAAGTCACTGTATTCCTCCAGGGTGTCCTCATCCGTCAGCTTTTCGTTATAGTCATTTATTTCCGCCTCCAGTACCTGGATATCCCCGTAAAGCAGTTCAATCTCCTGCTGCAGGCGGTTCATGGAGGTGTCATAGGTACGGGAAGCCGTATCCGCTTCCGCTTTGGAAGCGCTGTAGGTACTTTTGGCACTTCCTGCCTGGGTATTATATTCACTCACCGCTTCAGCAAGCTCCAGCTGTGCCTCTGACTTTGCCTTCTGCAGCTTGCGCCGGACTGCTGCAATACTGTCCTGGGAAAGCTTAAACAGCGGATCCCCTTCCTGCATACGCTGGCCCTGTACGGCATAAACCTCTTCTATCTGCAGATAGCGGCTGGCCTCTTCCTCCTCGTCCTCATCCTCATCATCTTCTGAATAATTGATATCCAGTTCATAATTAATATGGCTCTCCTGAAGGGCTATGCTTCCGCTTTCATTAATACCCTGAACCAAATCACCATATTGTACCTTGCTTTCCTTATATATTACAGTTTCCCCTGTGAGCCTCGGCCGTATGAAAACCGTATAGACACATACGGCAGCCAGCGCGAGAAATGCCGTACCTGCAAGAATCAGCTTAATGACAAATTTTTTATTCCTGTGTTTCTGTTTCATTTACAGCCTCCTCTTCCGACTCCGGGATTCCAAAATATACGGCAGCCGACAGATTCTGGGACAGTCCGCTGATATCTCCGGCCAGCTCTATGGTAACGGAATAATAAATACTGGATTTGCTGTTGGACTGAGATACCGGATTGATCTTGCTTACGGTTCCCCGGAAGGTCCCATGATCGGAGATTTCCACCGTCACATTTTCTCCTATGGAAACGGATGCGATATCCGACTGGTCCACCGACGCTGTTACCGTCACTGTTTCCGGATTGCTGTAAGCCAGTACCATACTGTTTCCTGAAATTGCGGATTCCGCCCTTACCCCCACCATCATTACGGTTCCGGCACTTTGGGTATACAGGCAGCCGTCTCCTATCGTATCCTCAAATTCCTGAAGATTCTCCCGGGCCTCTTCTTTCTCATTAAAGGCCACGCTTGTTTCTTCCTCAATCCTGCTGAGTTCCGCTTCATAAACTTCTTGTGCAGAACTGCTCTCTGCTGCTGCCGCATCATAATCACTCTGACTGCTTACCTGCTGTTTATCATAGGCAATATGTGCTTCTTCCAGCTGGGTATTCAGCAGCTTAAGATTGCTCTGTGCCTGGGCCAGTGAGCTTTCCGCTTTTTTCTTTGCCGCTTCATAATCTTCTGCCGCCTGATCGTATATCTTTTCATTTTCCTGTACTTCTTCATCCAGCAGGTTATAGACCGTAAGCTTCGTGTAATTGTTTTCCGAGGTGAGGCCGGCCCCGCTTCCTGCCTGGCCTCCGCCCGCTGCCTGCTGGCCGGAGGATCCGGACTGACCGGAGGAAACTGACTGTCCTGAAGCAGAGGAACTGCTGCCCGCCGTTGTTCTGTAGTGATCCTCCAGACCTGGAATATCCCAATCTTCATAGAGCTGCATCAGGGCAGCAAAGCTTTTTTCAAATTCTTCTTTTTTTTCAGCCACTTCATAATAGGAATAGTAATAATCATTTTCCACGGAATCCGTATATTCATTTACCAGCTCCTGCGCTTCTTCCACCTGTTCCTGTAAATCACTGATCTTATCCGCGTACTCTTTCAGGGATTCCTCATAAGTATAGGAAGCATACGTACCCTTTGTCATACTTGTATCATAGGTCTGCTTTGCGGTTATCTTTTCTTCTTCACTGTCCAGAAGCTGCTGTCTGTAATCCAGAGACGCCTGAACAGATTTCTGCTCCAATTCCCTGCGGGCCGCCTCCACGCTTTCATCCGTAAGCTTCAGAATGGGAGTGCCTTCTTCCACCTCATCCCCTGAAGACAGATATACCTCTTCTATTTTCAATTCGGTTTCTATGTAATCCAGATCAAAGGTTTCTTCCTGCATTCCCACGGAGGTACTTCCGCTGGCCGTTATCACGTTTTCTCCGAAACCATCTGCCCTTCCCGGCCCTCCCATCTGTCCCGTCTGATCCGCTCCGCCCTTCTTCACTGTCAAAAAAATAACACCGCCCATCAATGCCAGTGCCATTATGGGAATCACCCCTAAAGCAATTTTCTTTCTCCTGTCCAGTCCTTTTGGCCCATCCTTCCTCTTCATCCGTCTCCTCCTCAATCATCCGTCCTCGAAGCGCATCTGTTAACATGCTAATTATATACTTGTTAATTATTTACGCGTTAAGCATATTTGAATTCTAACGGGAAAATGTTTCTAATTTTTGTTTAAAATGTGAAAAATTTGTGTTTTATGCAATTATGCCTTTCGCCCCGGATAAAAATGCAGAAACAGCGTAACCGGAAGGCTTTCCGGCAGCGAGCAAAACCCGGACGGCAAAATGGGGACAAACCGTTACACTTCCGGATTTTTTCAGGGTGCGGAATCATCCGGAATATTATATAATGAAAGGAATCCTGCCGCCCGGTATAAAATGTGCGGCAGTCACCAGGCAGACAGACAGCGTGCCCGTTTGCTTCGCTGCCTGCGGGAATAAGGGAAATGAAAAAAATGAAAAGAACAATCCAATATAAAATCGGCATCCACGAAGACGGCCTTACTGTAAAACAATTCCTGAAAAGGAAACATTACTCCGGCCAGAATCTGGTACAGCTGAAAAAATACGAACAGGGAATCCTGATAAACAATATGCCGGCCTATGTAATTCACCACCTGAAGGAGGGAGATATCCTCACGGTGAATATATGGGAAGAAAAGGTGTCTGAAAAAATCCCTCCTGTTCCTCTCCCTCTTCATATTGTTTATGAGGATGAGGATCTTATGGTTCTTGATAAAGCGGCAGATATGCCTGTCCACCCTTCCATGAACAATTATGAAAATTCCCTGGCAAATGGTCTGGCATGGTATTTTTCATCACAGGGCGTGCCTTTCATATTCCGCTGTGTCAACCGGCTTGACAGGGATACCACGGGTCTGACAATCATCGCCAAACATATGGTAAGCAGCAGCATTCTTTCCGTCATGGCTTCCCGGCGTGAAATAAAGAGGGAATATCTTGCCATCGTGAGCGGAACCGGGCTTCCTCCCTCCGGCACGGTAAACGCACCTCTGGGAAGGAAGCCCGACTCCGCCATCATGAGGATGGTGGATTTCCAAAACGGAGAGCCTTCCGTTACTCATTATCGTGTCCTGAAGGAAACAAATGGCTGCTCCCTGCTTTCCCTCCATCTGGAAACAGGCCGCACACATCAAATCCGTGTGCACATGCAGTATCTGGGCCATCCGATAATCGGTGATTTTTTATACAATCCGGATATGACCCTCATACATCGCCAGGCGCTGCATTCCTGCCGTCTGGAATTTTCCCATCCCATCACGGGAAAGCCCATGCTCTTTACCTCTCCCATGCCTGAAGATATGAGGCAGGCTCTGCTCTGAAAATCGAGTAGGAGGCGGTGACTAACCGCCGTCCTCTCACAGCACCGTGCGTACCGTTCGGTACACGGCGCTTTCAATAGTTGACGTGCACGGACTGATAGGCTGTGGCTAAATCATAGAAGCCGCTGTTTATCAGTCTTTCTTTTGTTAACGCTCTGTTGACCGCACCCATTCCCGATACATACCAGTGTTTCTTTCGGCTGTTTGCCGCCTGATGTGCAAAATATTCGGGTATTCCAAGTTTCATTAGATTTCTCTTCTTGGTCTTTGGTTTCTTCCACTGCTTCCATATACACATACGAATTCTGTGATATAGCCATGAGTTTAAATCATCTATCCGCTTCTTCATATCTGCAATCCCATAATAATTCAGCCAGCCTCGCAGGAAGACTCTTATCTTTTCCAATGAGGGGCGAATGCTCTGAACAGACCTTCGGGAACTAAGTTCTTTCAGCTTTGACTTCATCTTCTTCCATGACTTTCCATGAACTCGGATATAAATACCCTTTCTGTTCTTTCCCAATGTAAAGCCAAGAAACTTAAAATTTCGAATTGCAAATACACTGACCTCTCGGCTTTTCTCTTGATTCACTTTCAATTTCAGTGTCCCTTCAAGATATTTCGTACTTGTTTCAAGTAATCGCTTAGCGCCTCTGTCGCTCTTTGCCAGCAGGACGATATCATCCGCATACCGGACGAACTTCACACCACGTTTCTCATACTCCTGGTCAAACTCATTCAGATAGATATTCGCCAGTAATGGAGAAATATTCCCACCCTGTGGCGAACCTTCTTCTGTTTCCATGACTACTCCATTTTCCATGACACCACTTTTCAGATATCTCTTAATCCACTGTATCACTCTTTCGTCTTTTACTTCTTTTCGCAGAAGATTCAGTAACTTTTCATGGTTCAGCGTATCGAAGTACTTGGATATGTCTAAAGCAACCGCATGGATATATCCTTGTTCTGCGTACTCCTTTATCCGTTTTATGGCGTCTTTTGCGCTCCGACCTGGACAATAACCATAGCTATTGTCGGAAAACAACGGCTCATAGATAGGCATAAGCTCTTGTGTTATGGCTTGTTGGAATATACGGTCTTTGACTGTTGGAATACCAAGCTTTCGCATTCCACCGTCCGGTTTTGAAATTTCAACCCGTCTTACTGCGTCGGGGGTATATTTCCCTTTATAGATTCTCGCAATAATAGTCTGTTGATTTTCCTTTAGGTATGCACCTATTTCCTCCACTGTGGTTCCGTCGATTCCTGGAGCACCCTTGTTTGCCTTTACCCTTTTATAAGCTCTGTTTAAATTTCCCTTATACAGTATCTTTTCCAAGAGTTCTGGCTGTGCACTGTTTCTTTCTTTCCATATCGAATGAAATGACCGATGCGCTTTCGCATACCCTTCATGTTCCGCACTATCTCTTTGCGAACAGCCATTATTTATCATGTTTTCTGCATTCATTGGTCATTCTCTTCTTTCTCGGTTATACTCAAAACTCCTATTGATTCGGTCCTTCACCTCTCGGCTAATATGACCTCTGCTGACTTCTGCATGTTCAGCACCGCCTCGTTTCCTTGTGCGGTGGTTACTCCTTTCGGAGCATTTCATACAGACCTCCCCGGGTACCACACGTCTCTTTCTCTCCATCCATCTGCCACATTTACCATGCATGGTTCCGTGTAGTTATCGGGCTTCAACTTGTGCAGCAGTCTTACCCCCATGCATAGCCTGATGTGATTTCTGTTCGTCAGACCAGAGATTTGCCCATGGGTTAGTATGTTCCCCACATCCAGCTTCCTTCAGATTCCACCTCGCGATGGACACCCTTGCTTTCGGCTATATCCTTCCCACTACCGGGCGGATTCCGGACTTGCACCGGTTAGAAACGTGCGCCGCCGGGCGCACTGCAAAAGCCCGGCAGGACGGTCCTGCCGGGCTTTACCTTCACATATTCCGGCATTTCGGAGAAAATGCCTTATTGCTATTCTTCACAGCCGCAGGTCTTCCCATCGGAAAAAGTGGGATAAGGTCTGGGCATGGGTTCCGTCCTCGGTCTGGGCTCCGGCCTGGGAATGGGTTCCGGCCTTACATCAGCACAGGGACAGGAAGGTCTTACCGTACTCTCCGCACAGGGAGCAGCACAGCCGCAGCTGTTGCCCTGGCCGCCGAAGGAATTATTGTTCTGGCAGCCGCAGGAATTGTTATTCTGGCATCCGTGCTGATGTCTTCCGCCGCATCCGCAATTGTTGTTCTGGCAGCCGGAATTACCTGATTGGCCGCAGCAGCATAAAAGTAATAATAAGTATAAACAGTTCATATTCTCATCTCCTTTACAGTACTATATGTTAAAGGAGAGGTATTGGTTCCACTGTTTTATTCAACTTTATTTCTGTTTCTTTTTTAAAAGCGTTCCCTTCACATAGGCGAACGTCTTTTTTTCTCCCTGTTCCGCCAGCATGGTCAGCAGACGCAGAAGAAGCTTCCTTGTATTTTCATGCATAATGGGGATTTCCCTGGCCGACTGAAAATATAAAAGAGGATCCGCATCCGTATATATTTTCCCTTTATATACTTTGGAGGCGGCAATACGGTCCATCAGCATTTCCGCCACATACTTAACCGGCATCTCAATGGGGGCTATCCCCCCGGGCACTTCCTTTATGCTGTAATCGACCCAGTATTCATAATGATGCCTGTTTCTTCCTTTATGATGAAGCCAGGCGCTGGAATACCCTTTTTCTTCACGCTCCGCATTGTTAGGGCTTCTGTCTCCCTGAAAATATCTGGCTCCTACCAGGAATTCCGTTGGAGAATACTTTGACAGGTCATGGGTGAGTCCCTGTTTATACAGGCCGACTGCAAAGCAGCCCTTCATAACCAGATATTTATGGTAAGTGATTGTCTTAAAATGCTTCCATGCCTTCTTTCCTGTTGTCACTTCTTTTTCTGTCCCGCCTTCTGTTTTTCTTTGCCCGTTTTTTCTCTGCTTTCAAAAATCTGTATGGAACGCCCTGCTACGGCGGCTGTCCTTCCGTTTTCTCCCTCTTCCTGTCTGTCTGAAACAGTATCCAGGACCTTGGCCCACTTCAGGTCGGGAGGAAGGGCGGGCAGAGCAAAATCGTGTTCTTCCCAATGCATATTATATGCAATATAAATGAAATTGTCATTGTTCTTTTTATCCACTTTAGCATAACAGCCGCAGTACATCAGACCCGCCTGACGGCTCAGGCCATCCGCATTCAGCTTCCAGGCTTCCTCTCCGTGCAGGGACAGATCCGGATAACCGCAGGCAATATAATCCATCATGGTCAGTTCATCCGGGCGATGGAGTACAGGATGTTTTTTCCGGAAAGCGACCGCCTCTTTCACAAAGGAGAAGAATTCCCGGTTCGTTTCCATAAGCTTCCAATTCAGCCAGCTCACCGCGTTATCCTGGCAATAGGGATTGTTATTTCCCCCATGGCTGAACCCGAATTCATCGCCGCTGACTATCATAGGCGTTCCCTGTGCCGTAAGCAGAAGCAGCATGGCATTTTTCATCTGCTTCAGACGCAGCTCCAGAATGGATTTCTTTCTTGTCTTTCCCTCCGCTCCGCAGTTCCAGCTGACATTATAGGTTTCCCCGTCACGGTTTTCCTCGCCGTTGGCTTCATTATGCTTTCTGTCAAAAGACACCAGATCGGCCAGCGTAAAGCCGGAATAGTTCGTAATATAATTGATAACGCCCGTCTGTTTGGGATTTTTCTTCCACAAATCAAGCATGGGCTGAAGGGAACCCTCGTCGCTTTTCAGGAAATGCCGGGCAGCGTACATAAAATCATCGTTATATACCGCCAGGTTTTTATATACGGGTATATCATTGTTATCATAGATTTCTCCGCAGGGAATATCCTCATAAAAAAGCTTGGTGTTCCCAAGCATGGGCTCCGTAGCGAGCAGAGCCGTCGGCATATGCATTCCGAGTAGGTGGAAGCCATCCACATGGAAGGTAAAAACCCAGTATTTAATCACTTCCAATATATAGGCCCGCTTCACATCCGCGGGAAAATAAAACTGCATGACGACCTCTATGCCGTTTTGATGGGCATTCTTTACCATGTCCTTAAATTCTTCCGCCGGACAGTCCGAAGCGGAATAAGACATCTTCGGAGCAAAGTAATAGCCCCTTTTATAACCCCAGTAATTAATCCGGGGAGGCTCGTCCTTCTCTTCAGGCAGATCCATATAGTGATTCCTGGCCTCATCCATGCTTCTTTCCCGGCGCTCCTGCTTTTCCAGCTCCAGGAACTCATAGGAGGGCATCAGCTCCACTGCGGTAATCCCCAGTTCCTTCAGATACGGGAGCTTTTCCGTAATTCCCGCATAGGTCCCTCTGTGCTGCACACCGGAAGAAGAATGGCATGTAAAGCCTCTGGGATGAATCAGGTACAGAACGGTATCTGACAAAGGAGTCATCAGAGGAACGTCATTATCCCAGTCATAACAATGCCTGCACATACCGCCGCGAAGCCTGGGCTCCGCCTGCCTGCCCCAGCGTTCATTTCCGTATATCACCCCGGCATAGGGATCTGTAATAATATCCTCTCCGGCATAGAAATTATACTGGAATTGTACATCGGCAAGCCCTTCCAGCTGCATGCAGTAAATATTGCCCACACGGTTCTTATCCGTAAAAGGAAGATGCAGCGGCTTACCTGCCGTATGCAGATATAAAAGCACACCGCATTCTTCTTTGGTATGAAGCGCGGCGGCAAAATTTACTTTACCATCAGATGTGAGGGATACACCCATAGGGTACGGTGTCCCAGGGAGAATTTTGAAATTGTGTCTCGGTGTCATATATGGATTATCTCCTGTTTCTATTCTGCAGACTCAGGCGGCAGACCGCCGTCTGAACACGGAAATACCGACCTGCTCATTGCGTACATTATACCACACCTTACCTTCTCTTACCAGTTTATCTTGCATCCAGGGTATGGATAAAAAACATCTCCGCCGCCCCTGCCCTGCCTCCATCCGCCCTGCCGCCCCTGATGTCCTCCCTGTGCGGCCGCCGCCCTGCAAGGATTCCTGTAAGGGGCGTTATAAGCACGCCGGTCCT
>OLQH01001364.1_pt1 | contig 19516 bp, 17 predicted proteins | sample 1672671 | NCBI WGS metagenome assembly OLQH01 (sample SAMEA3136712, study PRJEB25190) | human gut metagenome
AATTCCCAGACCAGAAATCTGAATGGGAAAATGGTGACGCCCAGAGGATATAAGAATGTATAAAATTCTGATTTTTGCAGGTACCCGGGAGGGTCGGGAGCTGGCAGAGTATTGTAACCGGAATGCGGTTCCGGCTTTTGTCTGCGTGGCTACGGAATATGGGGAACAGTTGCTTCCCGAAGGAGAAAATCTCTCCGTCTCTCATGAGCGGCTGACCGGTTCGGAGATGGAAGAACTGATGATCCGGCTGGGGCGTCCCTCGGTGATCGATGCCACCCATCCCTATGCGGCGGTGGTGACAGAAAATATTCAGACGGCCTGCAGGCACACAGATACGCCGTATCTGCGTTTGGTGCGCCGGGAGACGGATCTTTCAGACCGGGATGTGATCTGGAAAGACAGCCTTAAGGAAGCAGTGGATTATCTGGAGACGCAGGAGGGAAAAATCCTGGCAGTGACTGGCAGCAAGGAACTGGCGGAGTATACCAGGCTTACGGATTACCGGGAGCGGGTTTTCGCCAGAGTTCTGTCGCTGGCCAGTGTAGCGTCTTCCTGCCGGGAGCTGGGGTTTGAAGGGAAAAATCTGATCTGCATGCAGGGACCTTTCAGCCGGGAGTTAAACGCGGCAATGATCCGTCAGCTTGGAACCCGTTTCCTGGTGACGAAAGAATCGGGAACGACCGGAGGCTTTCTGGAAAAATATGAGGCGGCAAAAGAGACCGGCTCTGTTCTTGTAGTGATCGGAAGACCTAAAAAGGAAAAGGGGCTTACGCTGGAAGAATGTAAAAAGAGGATTGCGGAAACCTTTGGTCTGCCGGAAGAGGCGGCATATTCTTGTTCTCGGCAGATTTCTCTTGTGGGAATTGGCATGGGAGAGTGGAACGGCATGACGCTGGAAGCGCAACAGGCGATCCGGGAGGCAGATCTGGTGATCGGCGCCGGGCGGATGGTGGAAGCGGCTGCCGGGGAAGGACAGCTTACTGCCTGCGCCTATGAACCGGAGAAGATCCGGGATCTGATCCGGAAGTATCCCTGGTGCAGCCGAATCGCCGTGGTTTTATCTGGAGATGTGGGGTTCTACAGCGGAGCCAGAAAACTGCTGGATGTGCTGCCTGCCGGGGTACGGTTAATCTGCGGTATTTCGTCTCCCGTGTATTTTTGTTCCCGCCTGCAGATAGCCTGGGAAGATGTGGTGATGGCAAGTGTTCATGGAAGAGAACAGAATGTGCTGGGAAAGATCAGGAGCAACAGGAAAGTGTTTGCACTGGTGGGAAATGAGGATGGGGTAAGCAGTCTCTGCAAAAAGCTGACAGAGTGCGGCCTGTCCGAGGTGACGGTCTTTGTGGGAGAGAGCCTTTCCTATCCGGAGGAAGAAATCTTATCTGGAAAACCGGCAGATTTTGTGGGAAGGAAGACAGATAAGCTGGCGGTGGTGCTGGTGGAAAACCCGGAGGCGGAGCGCTGCCCGGTGACCCATGGTATTCCGGATGAGTCCTTTTTGAGGGATAAAGTGCCTATGACCAAGGAGGAGGTGCGCAGCGTCTCCCTGTCCCGGCTTCGCCTTACGAAGGCGGCGGTGGTCTATGATGTGGGGGCGGGAACAGGATCTGTCTCCATTGAGGCGGCGCTTCAGGCAGAGGACGGTCTGGTATATGCCATTGAGAAAAAGCCGGAGGCGGTGGAACTGCTTCGCAGAAATAAGGAAAAATTCGGGACGGAGAACTTAAGGATCGTGGAAGGACTGGCTCCGGAAGCTCTTCGGGAACTGCCGCCGCCTACCCATGTCTTTGTGGGAGGTTCTTCCGGAAATTTAAGGGAGATCCTTCTGGTGGTTCTGGATAAGAATCCGAATGTCCGGGTGGTGATCAATGCGATCGCTCTGGAAACGGTGGCGGAGGCGGTATCCTGTCTTAGGGAACTTGACTTCCGGGATGTGGAAATTTCTCAGATCTGTGCCTCCCGGGCGAAGAAGCTGGGTTCTTATCAGATGATGATGGGGCAGAATCCGGTTTACATTCTCTCGGGAGAAGGGAGGGGCGTATGAAACTGCCCAGAATTCTTTTGACAGCGGGGGCCAGCGGGAGCGGAAAAACTCTGATTACCTGCGGCCTTCTGGAAGCGTTCCGGCGAAGAGGAAAGAAGGTGACTGCCTTTAAGTGCGGACCGGACTACATAGATCCCATGTTCCACACCCGGGTGCTGGAAATGAAGAGCCGTAATCTGGATACTTTTTTCGCGGATCGGGAGACCGTGCGTTATCTGCTGGCGAAAAACGGGCGGGGCAGTGACCTGGCTGTGCTGGAGGGTGTCATGGGCTACTACGATGGAGTGGGGGGGATCTCCACCCGGGCCGGGGCGTATGATCTGGCGCAGACGACGGATACACCGGCGGTTCTTCTGGTGAACAGCAGGGGGATGAGCCTGTCTCTGATTGCATATATTAAGGGATTTCTGGAATACAAAAAGGACAGCGGTATTCGGGGGGTGATTTTTAACCGGATGTCGCCCATGCTTTATCCGAGAATGAAGAAACTGACGGAGGAGGAGCTGGGGATTCCCTGCTACGGGTATGTGCCGGAGCTGGGGGAGAGTTTTCTTAAGAGCCGGCACCTGGGGCTTGTACTGCCGGATGAAGTGCCGGATCTGAAGAGACATGTGGAGCGTCTCGCCGGTGTTCTGGAGGAAAGTCTGGATCTGGAAGGGCTTTTGCAGCTGGCAGAGACGGCGCCTGATCTGTCTGACGGCCGCCCGGGGGAAGCGGAGGAGGTGCTGCAAAAAGGTCCCTGGCCGGTGAAAATTGCGGTGGCAAAAGATGAGGCATTCTGTTTTCACTATGAAGATAATCTGGAATTTCTGAGGGAACTGGGCGCAGTTTTGACAGAATTTTCTCCAATTCATGATAAAACCCTGCCGGAAGAGGCGGACGGCCTCATCCTGCCGGGGGGATATCCGGAGCTTTACGCAGAGGTGCTGAGCAAAAATGAGTCTATGCGAAGGAGCATCCGGGAAGCGCTTGCCAAAGGACTTCCCTGTCAGGCAGAGTGCGGAGGATTTTTATATCTTCAGAAAGAATTAAAGGACATGGAAGGGACGGTCTGGCCGATGGCGGGCGTTCTTTCCGGGAGCGGATTTAATACGGGAAAATTGTCCCGTTTTGGATATGTCACCCTGACCGGGGGACGGGTCTTTGGGCGGGAGGCGGGAAATCTTCCCGCGCATGAATTTCATTATTATGATACTACAGAGAATGGAAGGGATTTTCGGGCAGAGAAGCCGCTGAGTGCCAGAGGATGGGACTGCATGATCAGTACAGATACGCTTCTGGCAGGCTTCCCCCATCTGTATTATTACGGAAATCCCCGTCTGGCAGAGGCATTTCTTGAAAAATGCATGGAAAGGAAGAAGACGGATGAATCTGCAGGAAACAATACAGAAAATAACAGAGCTTGACCGGGAAGCGATGGAACGGGCGCAGAAGCGCTGGAATGGTATCGCCCATCCGCTGCATTCCCTGGGAAAACTGGAGGATGCTCTGGTGCAGATCGCCGGGATTACCGGGAGCGATCACATAGATTTAAAGAAAAGGGCGCTGGTTGTTCTCTGTGCGGATAACGGCGTGGTGGAGGAGGGAGTGACTCAGACCGGGCAGGAGATCACTCTTTTAGTTGCGGAAAACCTGGTTTCCGGGCAGGCGGCTTCCAGTATTATGAGTCAGGTGGCGAAGGCGGATCTTGTGGCGGTGGATGTGGGAATTAACAATAACTGCAGTCTGCCGGATCAGAAGATTGCCTGGGGGACGAAGAACCTGGCAAAAGAACCGGCTATGACCAGGGAACAGGCGGTAGCGGCTATTGAAGTAGGGATACGGACGGCGGAAGATTTAAAAGAAAAAGGATATCAGATTCTGGCTACCGGGGAGATGGGAATCGGAAATACGACGACCAGCAGCGCAATTGCCAGCGTTCTTCTGGAGAAACCGGCGGAACTTATGACCGGGCGGGGAGCGGGACTTTCCAGCGCGGGACTTTCAAAAAAAGTGGAAGTGATTAAAAGGGCGATCGCCCTTCACAAACCGGATAAGGCGGATGCGCTGGATGTGCTTTCCAAGGTGGGAGGATTTGATCTTGCCGGGATGGCCGGTGTATTCTTAGGCGGAGCGGCGCTTCACATGCCGGTGATCATCGATGGATTTATCTCCGGTGTGGCGGCGCTTGTGGCGGCCGCCCTCTGCCCGCCGGCAAGGGAATATATGCTGGCCTCCCATAAATCAAAGGAGCCGGCGGCCCATCTGGTACTGGAGGCGCTGGGGAAGGATCCTTTCCTGACCTGTGATATGAGCCTGGGAGAGGGAACCGGGGCGGTGACGCTCTTCCCCCTTCTGGATATGGCCTGCGCGATCTATGACAGACTGGGCAGCTTTGAAGAAGAAAAGATGGAAGCCTACGTTCCGCTGAACTGATGAAGGAGAAGTTATGCTGCATTTGATAACAGGAGGAAGCGGAAGCGGAAAATCTGCTTTTGCAGAACAGTGTATTTTGAATCTGGGAGAAGCGCCGAGAATTTATATTGCTACCATGTACCCTTTTGATGAGGAGAGCAGACGGAGGATTGCCCGGCACAGGGAAATGCGAAGGGAAAAACGGTTTACTACAATCGAGTGTTTTACCGGGCTTTCCGGGGTACAGATACCGTCTGGAGCCAATGTGCTTCTGGAATGTCTCTCGAATCTGACAGCTAATGAACTTTACCGGGCGGACGGAGCCGGAGAGAAGACTAAGGAAGCGATCCTTTCCGGAGTACAGAGCCTGCTGGAGCAGGCCGCCAGCCTGATCATTGTGACAAATGAGATTTTTTCTGACGAGATCGTCTATGACCCGGAGACGGTGCGTTATCAGAAGCTTCTGGGCAGCCTGAATACAGAACTGGCAAAATGGGCGGATCGGGTGACGGAGGTGGCCTGCGGCATTCCTCTTTCGGTGAAAGGAGGGGAGAGATGAGGCGGATCTACAATAGCTTTGTGATTGCTTTTTCCATGTTTTCCAAGATTCCCATGCCCCGCTGCGACTGGAGCAGAGAGCATATGAATTATGCGATGTGCTTTCTGCCCTGGATCGGCGCGGTGATGGGCGGGCTGCTGTACGGCTGGTATCAGCTGGCCGGATTGCTGCATCTTTCCGATGCCCTGCGGGCAGCCCTGATGGTGCTGATCCCCTTTGCGGTGACGGGCGGGATCCACATGGACGGTTATCTTGACACTGCGGATGCCATGGCGTCCTGGCAGCCGAGGGAGAGGCGGCTTGAGATTTTAAAGGATTCCAATGCGGGAGCCTTTGCGGTGATCTCCTGTGCGGTCTGGTTTCTGCTTCAGTTTGGCATTTGTGTACAGGCGGGAGAGCGGGCGCTGCCTCTTCTGTGCTGCACCTTTGCGCTCTCCCGCAGTCTGGCTGCCATCGGGGTGGTTAGTCTTCCCATGGCGAGAAAAGAGGGATCTGTGACCACCCTCCATGAAGGTTCCAGAAAGCGGGCGGTGCTCTTAAGCTCCGGGATTTATCTGATCATCCTGGCCGGGTTTATGATCTGGATGGGAGGGGCTCTGGCCGCTGTGCCGCTGGCGGCAGCCGGTCTTACCTTTGTTTTTTATATCCAAAAATGCAGAAAATATTTCGGGGGAACTACCGGAGATCTCTCGGGCTATTTTATTACACTCTGTGAGCTGACAACCGCGCTGGCGCTTGTGCTGGGGGAAGCGGTGTCTGCTCTTTTATAGGAGGAAACATGAAGCTTATCACAGGTGGGGCATACCAGGGAAAACTGGCATTTGCCCGTAAGGAATATGGACTGGGGGAGGATGGCGACTGGGCGGACGGAGCAGTCTGCGGAAGAGAAGAACTCTTTTCCAGAAAAGGGATCTGCCATTTTCATCTGTTTGTCCGGCGGATGCTGGAAGAAGGAACGGATGTGTCCGGACTGGCCCGGGAGCTGGCAGAGAAGAACAGCCAGGCAGTGATCGTAACCACAGAGGTGGGCTGCGGCGTGGTGCCGGTGGATCGTTTTGACCGTCTGTACCGGGAGACCTGCGGACGCCTTGCCACAGAACTGGCGGAGAGAAGCAGCCGGGTTCACCGGGTTGTCTGCGGGATTGGAATGGTGCTGAAGGATGATTGAATGCTATCTTTACCGTCACGGAAAAACGAAAGGAAATGAAGAGGGCCGTTATCTGGGGCGCACCGATGAGAGTCTGTCGGAGGAGGGGAAAAAGGCACTCCGGGAGAAGCGGATGCCGCCGGCAGAGGCTGTTTTTTCCAGCCCGAAAAAGCGGTGTCAGGAGACGGCGGCGCTTTTCTTTCCCGGACAGTGCAGGATCATTGTTCCGGACTTACGGGAATGTGATTTTGGAATTTTTGAGAATAAAAACTGGAGAGAACTGTCGGGAAATCCGGCATACCAGAAATGGATTGACTCCGGCGGCACCCTTCCCTTTCCCGGCGGAGAGTCGGGGGAGGGATTTCAAAAGAGGTGCCGGGAGGCTTTTCTGGAAGTATTGGCATTTTGCAAAAGGGAAGGGATCGAAAGAGCTGCCATTGTGATCCACGGGGGCACGATCCGGAGTATTCTCTCTGCCTGGGGAGAACCGGCACGGGGGTTTTACGACTGGAATCCGAAAAACGGAGGCGGATACCGGATCCGGGTGAAAGAAGGGGAACCTCTGAGCCTGGAGATTCTGGAGGAAATTACCTGAGAACGGAAAATACGAGAATGAGGAAGGAAAAAAAGTGTTATGGCAGTACAGTATATCTTACCGGCCGTGCTCATCGGCTTTGTCTTAGATCTGATTCTGGGGGATCCTGTCTTTCTCCTGCATCCGGTCCGGCTGATCGGAAAGAGCATTACAGCTCTTGAGAAGCTTCTGCGGGGTGTTTTTCCCCGCACGGACCGGGGAGAGCGGGTGGCGGGAGTCTGCCTTGTTCTGCTGGTGGCAGGCTATAGCACGGTAATTCCGGTTATGCTTCTGGAAGCGCTTTACCGGTGGAATAACTGGGCCGGTCTTCTGGCGGAGAGTTTTCTCTGCTATCAGCTGCTGGCGACAAAATCTCTGAAAGACGAGAGCATGAAGGTGTTCCGGCAGCTGAAAAAGAAGAACCTGAAAGAAGCCAGACATGCAGTATCTATGATCGTGGGGAGAGATACGGAAAATCTTTCCTCAGAAGGGGTGGCAAAGGCGGCTGTGGAGACAGTGGCAGAAAATGCTTCTGACGGTGTGATCGCGCCTCTCTTCTATATGATGATCGGCGGAGCAGCTGCAGCCATGGCATATAAGGCGGTCAATACCATGGATTCCATGGTGGGTTATAAAAATGAAAAATACAGATATTTTGGAACCTGTGCAGCCAGACTTGACGATGTGCTGAATTTTATTCCTTCCAGACTTGCAGCTCTTCTTATGATCCTTGCAGCTTTTATTCTCCGGATGGACGGGGCGGGGGCATGGAAGATTTTCAGAAGGGACCGGAAGAACCATGCCAGCCCGAATTCTGCCCAGACAGAATCGGTGATGGCAGGAGCGCTGGGAGTACAGCTGGCCGGGGATGCCTGGTATTTTGGAAAACTTCACAAAAAGAAAACGATAGGGGATGCCGGGCGGGCAGTGATCCCGGAGGATATTGTGGAGGCGAACCGGCTGCTCTACGGAACAGCGATGCTGGCTTTCGCCTTTTTTGCGGCAGTCAGGACACTGGTTCTGCTGTTTGTGTAAAAGGATACCCGTAACAGAATTGGAAGTAAGGAGACATCATATGAAACAACTGGTACATGGAGGGGATATCTACCGGCATCCCGGGGTTCTTGATTTTTCTGCTAATTTAAATCCGCTTGGCACGCCGGAAAGCGTGGTGCAGGCGGCAGGAGCAGCAGCAGAGCAGATGGCCTCTTATCCGGATGTGTGCTGCAGTGAGCTGAGGGCGGCGCTGGCAGGGTATGAAGGGGTGAAGAAGGAATGGATCCGCTGCGGAAATGGGGCGGCAGAGCTTATTTTTTCCCTGGTACAGGCGCTGCGCCCCAAAAGGGCGCTGGTCTGTGAGCCTTCTTTTGCCGAGTATCGGCAGGCGCTGCAGGCGGCGGGGTGCCGGATCGAGCAGTTCAGGCTTCTGGAGGAAGAAGGATTTCAGCTGAAAGAAGAGATTCTGGAGCGGATCTGTCCAAAGACTGATCTCTTTTTTCTGTGCAGTCCCAATAATCCCACAGGCCTTCTGCCGGAGGAGGGACTTCTCCTTAAGATCCTGAAAAAATGTGAGGAGACAGGAACGTTTCTGGTACTGGATGAATGCTTTCTCGATTTTGTGGAGGAAAAGGAGCGCTGGGAGATGAAGCCCTGCCTGGAACAGTACCGGAACCTGTTTCTTCTGAAAGCGTTTACCAAGCGTTATGCTATGGCAGGAATCCGGCTGGGATACGGCCTTTGCAGCAATCAGGAGGTGCTGGAACAGATGGAAGCGGTCACTCAGCCCTGGAGCGTATCTTCTCTTGCCCAGGCAGCAGGGAAGGCAGCCCTCCGGGAAGAAGATTATGTGCAGCGGGCGCGGTCTCTCGTTGGGAAAGAACGTTCCCGGATGCAGCAGCGTTTCCGGCAGCTGGGGCTGACAGTCTGGGATTCCAGGGCCAATTATGTTTTTTTCCGGGGGCCGGAATCTCTGGGAGAAAACTGCCTTTCAAAGGGAGTGATGCTTCGGGACTGCAGCAATTATCCGGGGCTTGCTCCCGGGTTTTACCGGGCGGCGGTGAAGCTTCCCGAAGAAAATGACAGGCTTTTTTCCGTGATGGAGGAAGTCTTAAGAGAAGGGAGAAGGTGAAAATGGCGAAAGCGATCATGATACAGGGAACCATGTCCAATGCGGGAAAGAGTCTTCTGGCAGCGGGACTGTGCCGGATCTTTAAGCAGGACGGCTATAAGGTAGCTCCTTTTAAGTCCCAGAATATGGCTCTGAATTCGTTTATCACGGAGGAAGGACTGGAGATGGGAAGGGCACAGGTGATGCAGGCGGAAGCTGCAGGGATCACCCCGTCGGTGCTCATGAATCCCATTTTATTAAAGCCCACCAATGACGTGGGGAGTCAGGTGATTGTAAATGGCGAAGTTCTGGGGAATATGAGTGCCCGGGAATATTTTGCCTACAAACACAAGCTGATTCCGGATATCAGAAAGGCATATGATACGCTGGATAAGGAATATGATATTCTGGTGATCGAGGGGGCCGGCAGTCCGGCGGAGATTAATCTGAAGCAGGAAGATCTGGTTAATATGGGGATGGCCAGGATGGCGAAAGCTCCGGTCCTTCTTGTGGGGGACATTGATCGGGGCGGCGTGTTTGCCCAGCTGGTGGGAACTGTCATGCTGCTGGAAGAGGATGAGAGGGAACTTGTAAAAGGACTTATTATTAATAAATTCCGGGGAGATAAGACGATCCTGGATCCCGGTGTAAAAATGCTGGAGGAAAAATGCGGGATTCCGGTTGTGGGAGTTGCGCCTTTTCTGCATATCCAGGTGGAGGATGAGGACAGTCTTTCCGCCCGGATGGAGGGAAGCCGGGAGATGGGGCTCCTTGATCTGGCGGTCATCCGCCTGCCGCGGATTTCCAATTTTACAGATTTTAATCCCTTTGAGACGATGCCGGGAGTGTCGCTTCGGTATGTGCGGGAAGTATCTGAGCTGGGAGAACCGGATATGATTCTTCTTCCCGGGACGAAGAATACCATGGAAGATCTTCTGTGGATGCGACAGAGCGGCATGGAGGCGGCAGTTCTGAAGGCGGCCGGAAAGGGAACCGTTATCTTCGGGATCTGCGGAGGCTACCAGATGCTGGGAGAAGAACTTTCCGATCCGGAAGGGGTTGAAGCGGGAGGAACGATCCGGGGCATGGGACTTCTGCCTATGCGGACTGTTTTTTCCACTGTCAAGACCAGAACCCGGGTGAAAGGAAACTTTGGTCAGGTCAGTGGTGTTCTTGCCGCTCTTTCCGGAACGGAACTGGAAGGATATGAGATCCATATGGGCATTACGGAGAGAACCGGAGAGGTGCCCGCTCTGACCCGGCTTTGGGATCAGACGGCCGAAGCGGGGGCAAAGGCGGACGGCGGGTATACGGATCATGTATACGGCACCTACGTTCATGGCGTCTTTGACCGGGAAGATGTGGCGGAGGCGGTGATCCGCGGGCTCGGAGAAAAAAAGGGAATTGATACAGAACATATGACAGGTGTGGACTTTAAAGCATTTAAGGAGACGCAGTATGATCTGCTGGCAGCAGGTTTAAGGGAACATCTGGATATGGAACGGATCTACCGGATCCTGGAGGAGGGCGTATAATCATGAAAATACAACTGGAAAATGTGAAGCCTCAGGAGATTGAGGCCAGGAGTTTTGAAATCATCAGCGAGGAACTGGGAGAGAGGAAGCTGGATCCGGAGAAAGAACTTATTATTAAGCGTTGCATTCATACCAGCGCAGATTTCGAGTATGCGGACAGTCTCTGCTTCTCCGAGGGAGCTGTAGAGAAGGCGGTGGAGGCGATCAAGAGGGGAGCCTGCATTGTAACCGACACACAGATGGGAAAATCAGGGATCAATAAAAAGGCGCTGGCCAGATTCGGAGGGGAAGTATACTGCTTTATGTCTGATGAGGATGTGGCGGCGAAGGCAAAGGAAAAAGGGAGTACCCGGGCCACGGTCAGTATGGATAAGGCGGCGGAACTGGACAGACCTCTGATCTTTGCCATTGGAAATGCGCCTACCGCTCTGATCCGTCTCTATGAGCTGATTACAGAGGGAAAATTAAGGCCGGAGCTGATTATCGGCGTCCCGGTTGGCTTTGTCAATGTGGTGCAGTCAAAAGAACTGATCATGCAGACCGATGTGCCCTATATTGTGGCCAGAGGAAGAAAAGGCGGAAGCAATATTGCAGCCTGTATCTGCAACGCGCTGCTCTATGGGATTGATAACAGAAGGGACTGAGAAAGTATGTTTGGAGAGTGCCACGCCCATCTTTTCATGAATGGGACAGACTATAAAAAGGCGGTCATGGACCATAAGGGTCACCCGGCGGAGAGTCTGGTGCGTGCTCATCTGAAGGCGTATCAGGACAGAGGAATCACTTATGTGAGGGAAGGCGGGGATCCTTACGGTGTTTCCGCTCTTGCCAGGGAACTGGCGCCGGAGTACGGGATCACGTATCGAACCTCGCTTTTTGCCGTTCACAGGAAGGGGCGTTACGGCGGAATCGTGGGTTTTGCCTATGAAGACAGCAGAGAATATGCAGCTCTGGTAAAAAAAGTGAAAGCGCTGGGCGGTGATTTTATTAAGATCATGACTACCGGAATCATGGATTTTAAGACGGATCACACTCTGACCTGCGCAAGTCTTCCGGCAGAGGAAATCCGGGAACTGGTACATATTGCCCACGAGGAAGGGCTGGCTGTCATGACTCACACCAATAGTGCCAGAGGAGTGCAGCGGGCGGCGGAGGCGGGGGCGGACTCCATTGAGCATGGAAATTTTCAGGACAGGGAAAGTCTGGACTGCCTGGCTGAATCCGGCGCGGTCTGGGTACCTACCTGTGTGACAGTGAAAAATCTGATCGGCTGCGGCCGGTTTTCGGATGACATCCTGAAACGGATTTACCGAGGGTTTCAGGAAAATCTCAGGTATTTTTATAAAAAAGGAGGACAGGCGGCCCTGGGGAGCGATGCGGGGGCATATCAGGTACTCCACGGCCAGGGACTTCTGGATGAATATGAGGCTTTTTCGGAGACACTTCTTTCGCAGACCGGAAGGGAAGAACTGGATCAGTGGCTGAAAAGGGGAGAGGCAAAGATCCGGAAAAAATTTTGATTTGAGTTCTGTGATAAAATACTTGCAAGGTATGGGATAATTTGTTAAAATCAAAACGATAACGAATATTATTATTATACATACAAGGAGGAAATCACATGAGCTCATGTTCAACCTGTTCCAGCTGTTTCGGCAGCAAGACCTGCGCCAGCGCAGATAAACCCCTTGAGGCTTTTATCCGGGAACTTCCCATGGAAACTTCCCATCACCGTGTAGACAGCCAGTCTACCAAATGTGGTTTCGGCCTGCAGGGCGTCTGCTGCCGTCTCTGTGCCAACGGACCCTGCCGGATCACCCCCAAGTCTCCCAGAGGAATCTGCGGTGCGGATGCGGATACGATCGTTGCCCGCAATTTTCTGCGCGCAGTAGCCTGCGGAAGCGGATGTTATATCCATATTGTGGAGAATACAGCGCTGAACTTAAAGAACACTGCTCTGGCAAAAGGAAATATCCGTTCTGAGGAGTCTTTAAACCGTCTGGCAGAGGTTCTGGGAATTACCGGTACCGACAAGTACGATCTGGCAGTAAAAGTAGCTGACGCTGTTCTTGCCGACCTGTATAAGCCGGATTATGTGCAGATGGAACTGATCGAGAAGCTGGCATATTCTCCCCGGCTGAAAGCCTGGAAAGAACTGGGGATCATGCCCGGAGGCTCTAAGTCTGAGGTTTTTGCCGGAGTAGTAAAATGTTCCACCAACTTAAACTCTGATCCCATGGATATGCTGGTACACTGCCTGAAGCTGGGAATCTCCACAGGCGTATACGGGCTTATGCTGACGAACCTGTTAAATGATATTCTTCTGGGCGAGCCGGAGATCCGTTTTGCCCCGGTGGGCCTTAATGTGATCAATCCGGATTATATCAACGTGATGATCACCGGACATCAGCATTCCATGTTTACTTATATTCAGGATCGTCTGACCGATGAGGATGTGGTGGAGAAGGCGAAAGCCGCCGGAGCAAAAGGATTCAAACTGGTTGGCTGTACCTGTGTAGGACAGGATCTTCAGCTGAGAGGCGCCCATTATACAGAGGTATTCCCGGGACATGCGGGAAATAACTATACCAGCGAGGCGATCCTGGCGACGGGCGCCATTGATGGTGTGCTGTCTGAGTTTAACTGTACACTTCCGGGAATTGAGCCGATCTGCGATGCGCTGAAGATCAAGCAGATCTGTATCGATGACGTGGCAAAGAAGAAAAATGCAGAGCTGATTCCCTTCAACTTTGAGACCAGAGTGGAAGACGGGGAAAAGATCATTGATGAACTGATCGAGGCATACAAAGAGCGCCGCGGGCAGGTGGAGCTGCGCCTGATGCCGGAGCACGGAAATAAAAATACGCTGACTGGTGTATCTGAACTGTCCCTGAAGAAATTCCTGGGTGATTCCTGGAAACCGCTGATCGATCTGATCGTTTCCGGAAAGATCAAAGGTGTTGCCGGCGTGGTGGGATGTTCTTCTGTGGCATACGGCCATGATACGCTGACGGTGGAACTGACCAAAGAACTGATCAAGAGAGATATTATTGTTCTTTCTGCAGGCTGTTCTTCAGGAGGAATTGAAAACTGCGGCCTTATGACTCCGGAAGCTGCCGAACTGGCAGGGCCGGGATTAAAAGAGGTGTGCAAGTCTCTCGGTATTCCGCCTGTACTCAATTTCGGCCCCTGTCTGGCGATCGGCCGTCTGGAGATGGTGGCTACTGAGCTGGCCCGGGAGATCGGCATTGATATTCCTCAGCTTCCTCTGGTGCTGTCCGCAGCCCAGTGGCTGGAAGAGCAGGCTCTGGCGGACGGTGCCTTTGGCCTGACACTCGGTCTGCCTCTGCACCTTGGCGTGCCGCCCTTTATCACCGGCAGTCCTCTGGTAACGAAGGTACTCACCGAGGATATGAAAAATATTACCGGCGGTCAGGTGATCGTAGATGCGGATGCCGTATCTGCAGCGGACAAGCTGGAAGCTATTATTGAGGAGAAGAGAAAAGGACTGCAGATCTAAGGAGGAATCAGCATGAAGCGAATCTTTATCGATCCATCTAAGTGCGATGGCTGCAAGAGCTGTTCCCTGGCCTGCATGCAGGCTCATCGGGAAACTCCGGGAACCATCTATGACCTGGATCTGACAGATCCGAAGAATCAGTCCCGCAATTTTATCAAAAGTGACGGCAAGGGGGGATATATTCCCCTGTTCTGCCGCCACTGTCAGGATGCGGGCTGTGTAAATGCCTGCATGAGCGGTGCTCTGACCAAAGATCCTGAGACTGGTCTTGTAAAATATGACAGAACAAAATGTGCAGGCTGCTACATGTGTGTGATGAACTGCAAGTTTGGGATTCCCCAGCCGGATGTCTCTTTGCACTATATGGTAAAATGTGATTTCTGTGAGGGCATTTCTGACACACCCAGCTGTGTGAAAGCCTGTCCCACCGGAGCCATTTACGTAAAGGAGGTGTAGCGATGGGGGAATATGTGATCATCGGAGCGGGAGCGGCCGGAATCAAGGCGGCAGAACAGCTGCGCAAGATGGATAAGGAAAGCGGAATTACGATGGTGTCTGTGGACGGCCATGTTCATTCCCGCTGTATGCTGCACAAATATCTCGGCCATGAGCGTACGGTGGAGGGGATTAATTTTGTTCCGGAGGATTTTTTTGAGAAAAATCAGATCCGCTGGGTGAAAGAGAAGAAAGTAGAGTCCGTAAAGCCGGAAGAAAAACAGGTGATCCTGGAAGGCGGAGAAGGGATTCCCTACAACAAGCTTCTTATCGCCACCGGAGCAGCTTACTTTATTCCGCCTATTCCGAATTTCCGGGAGGCGAAAAACGTTTATGGATTCAGGGACTTCTCCGACGCGAAGGCTATGGATGAGGCGGTGGAAGGAAAGAAACGGGTCTTTATCGTGGGATCCGGGCTGGTTGGTCTGGATGCAGCTTCTGCGCTCTGCCACAGAGGGTATGAGGTAGGCATTGCCGAGATGGCAGGGAGGGTGATGCCTCTCCAGACAGATGACCATGCGGCTTCGGTATATCAGAAGGCTTTTGAGGAAGCCGGATGTACGTTTTATCTGGGAATTGGAGTAACTGGTTCCAGAATGGATGAAGAGGGAAATCTGACGCATGTGATCCTCTCGGACGGCAGAGAGATCCCCTGTGATGTGGTGATGGTTGCGGCTGGTGTACGTCCCCAGATTGGATTTCTGGAGGGAAGCGGCATGGAAACAGGACGCGGGATAGAAGTGAATGAGTATCTGGAGACCAGTATTTCCGATATTTATGCGGCTGGCGATGTAACCGGACTTTCCGGTGTCTGGCCGGATGCTTTTATTCAGGGAAGAACAGCAGCCATGAATATGGCGGGAGAAAAAACGGTGTATGAGAAACCCTATCCCTTTAAGAATACCAGCAGTTTCTTTGGTATTACCATGCTGTCTCTGGGCAAGCTGGATCCCATTCCGGAGGGAGCTGTGGTGGAGACGGAAGAGAACCGCGGCACTTATAAAAAGGCGATTCTTATGGATGGAAAGCTGCAGGGACTTCTGATTCAGGGGGATATTTCCAATACGGGAATTTATCTGGAACTGATTAAAAACCAGATTGACATAAGCGGCTTGAAAAAGTCGGTTTTTGATCTGTCTTATGCGGATTTCTTCCATATAAATGAAGAGACAGGAGCATTTTCCTATCAGGAGTAAAAGATTTTATGAAAACATTGGTAATAGCGGAAAAACCCTCGGTAGGCCGGGATATCGGCCGGGTTCTCCACTGCCAGGGAAAAGGAAATGGTTCTCTGGAAGGCCCCCAGTACATTGTTACCTGGGGGCTTGGCCATTTAGTGGAGCTTCAGGCGCCGGAGGGGTATAAACCGGAATATAAAGAATGGCGGATGGAAGATCTGCCGATTATGCCGGAACATCTGAAGACGGAAGTGATCCGGCAGACCGGAAAGCAGTTTCAGACCGTGAAGGGGCTGCTGCACCGGAAAGATGTAAAAGATGTGGTGATTGCCACGGATGCCGGGCGGGAGGGAGAACTGGTAGCCCGATGGATTCTGGAGAAGGCGGGAAACAGAAAACCCTGCCGTCGTCTCTGGATATCCTCTGTGACAGATAAGGCGATCCGGGAAGGATTTGCGCATTTAAAGGACGCAAAAGAATATGATAATCTGTACCGGGCGGCGGTGAGCCGGGCGGAAGCGGACTGGCTGGGGGGCATTAATGCTACCCGGGCGCTGACCTGCAAGTACAATGCCCAGCTCTCCTGCGGAAGGGTTCAGACACCGACCCTGGCCATGATTGCCGCCAGGGAAGAAGAAATCCGCCGTTTTGTGCCCCGGAGTTATTATGGGCTGAGCATGTCCGGACAGGGGATGATCTTTCAGTGGAAAGATAAAAAGTCGGGCAGCACATCTTCCTTTGAGCGGGAAAGGATAGAAAAAATCCGGGATAAGTGCAGCGGCGAAGAGCTGGTTATTCTTCAAGTCGAAAAAAAGGAGAAGCGAAAGGACGCGCCGGCTCTTTATGATCTGACGGAACTTCAGAGGGAGGCCAATCAGAAGTTTGGATTTTCCGCCAAGGAGACGTTAAATATCATGCAGCGGCTCTATGAGAATCACAAGGTACTCACCTATCCCAGGACAGATTCCAGGTATCTTACCTCTGATCTGGTAAGTACGCTGCAGGAACGTCTGGAAGCCTGTGGCACAGGACCCTACCGGAAGCTGGCGGCAGCACTCAGAAAGAAAAATTTCACAGCGAAGCTGCCCTGTGTCAATGACGGGAAGGTAACGGATCACCATGCGATCATTCCCACAGAACAGTTTGTGGATCTGACTCATATGACCGCGGAGGAGCGAAAGATTTATGATCTGGCAGTACGCCGCTTTCTGGCGGTGCTCTACCCGCCCTGCCGCTATGAGTCTGTGACGGTAACGGCGGAAGCCGGAGGAGAGATTTTTACAGCATCCGGAACGCATATTCTGGAGGCAGGATGGAGAGAAGTGTATCGGGAGGAGGATCCGGAGGAACTGAAGGAACAGATGCTGCCGGATCTGAAAAAGGGGGATCACCTCAGAGATTTCTCCTGCTCACTGAAAGAAGGAAAGACAAAGCCTCCGGCCCGCTTTACAGAGGCCGCTCTTCTGTCGGCTATGGAAAATCCGGTAAAATATATGGAGTCCGGAGACAGGGGACTGGCAAAGACGCTGGGAGAAACCGGCGGACTGGGAACGGTGGCTACCCGGGCAGATATTATAGAGAAGCTTTTTTCCAGTTTTCTTCTGGAAAAAAAGGGTCAGGAGATTTATCTGACAGCGAAGGCCAGGCAGCTTTTGGAGCTGGTTCCGGAAGATCTGAAGAAACCGGAGCTGACAGCGGTGTGGGAACAGAAGCTTTCGGGGATGGCGAAAGGAAACTTAAAGAGGGATGTTTTCATGAAGCAGATCCGGGATTATACCCGGGAACTTCTGGAGGAAATCCGGACAGAAGAGGGCACTTTTCGTCATGAAAATGTGACAAATAAAAAATGCCCCAGCTGCGGCAAACGTCTCCTGGCAGTAAATGGAAAAAATGCCCGCCTTCTGGTATGTCAGGACCGTTCCTGCGGTTACCGGGAAACAGTGTCACGGACGACCAATGCCCGATGTCCCGTCTGCCATAAACGGATGGAAATGGTGGGAAAAGGAGAAGATGCCCGCTTTGTATGTTCCTGCGGTCATAAGGAGCGGCTGAGCAAATTTCAGGAGCGGAGAAAAAAAGAGGGAGCCGGAGTTTCTAAAAAAGATGTGAACGCTTATCTGAAAAAACAGCAGAAGGAAGCAAAAGAATCGATTAATAACGCTTTTGCGGAGGCTTTTAAAAATCTGAAGCTGTAGAAGAGTGGAGGACTATGACAAAAGAAGATCGGGTTGTGAGGTATCTGGAGCGGGCTGCAAAAGAACTGCTTTATGATACAGGATATTATAAAGAAGAGCTGGGAATCTCTGATGAGGATATTCGGGAAATTCAGAAAAAACGGGAAGCAGAGATTAGTTTAAAGCCGACAGAAAAGCGAAATCTGGTCGTGAAGCAGAGTATAAAACCGCTGCTGAAATCATATGGATATTCTGTTTCCGGGGTGGACTGGCGCAGAGAACTGGAGGATGCTTATCTTATCATCCACATGATAAATTCTCAGTTTAACAGCATTGTGACCGGGGCAAATTTCAGATTTCACATCAGTGCTGCAAAGAAGGAGGAGATAAAAGGAAAGCTGTCCGATGAGTGGATGTATCATCAGGGGGAGGAGCTGAATCAGTTTGATTTCCTCCCTTACTGTGGAATGCTCTCTCCCTATTACTCCGGAGGAATGTATCAGATTGACGGATATAAGAATTTTCTTCCGTCGGATACGCCGGTGGAAGAAATCTGCAGGCAGATAGAGGAAGATTTTGGATCCTGTATTCTTCCCGAACTGGCAGAAGTTTCCTGTTACCATGATTTTCAGCTTTTGCGGGAGCGAAAGAGAAAAGCGAGGGGAGCGAAGGAGATCTTTCTGCTGCGCTATTATTATATGGCACAGCGATGGGCGGCAGACTTTACCGGACAGGGGATGGAGCATCTGAAAAGGGCGGCAGAAGAAATGAAGCTGAGCAGAGAAGATATTCTTTCTCATATGGAATGGCTGGAAATCTGCAGAGAAAATTCGGATTTTCCCGGATTTGATGCGCGGGAATTTGTGCGGAAATCTGCAGAGCAAAGAATCTGATATAATAAAGAACAAAAAGACTGCCCGCCTTTTGGTGAGCAGTCTTCTTGTTGTAATTTATTTCTGAGGACCAGCAGCAACCAGTGCTTTGCCCAGCTCGTTGCCTTCGTATTTTGCGAAGTTCTTGATGAAACGTCCAGCCAGATCCAGTGCTTTGGTCTCCCATTCGGAAGCGTCAGCATAGGTATCGCGGGGATCCAGGATTGCGGGATCTACGCCCGGAAGCTCGGTGGGAACTTCAAAGTTGAAGTACGGGATCTTCTTGGTCGGTGCATTTAAGATAGAGCCGTCCAGGATTGCATCGATGATACCACGGGTATCGCGGATGGAGATACGTTTTCCGGTTCCGTTCCAGCCGGTATTTACCAGGTAAGCTTTTGCGCCGCTTTCTTTCATCTTCTTAACCAGCTCTTCTGCATATTTGGTCGGATGCAGCTCCAGGAATGCCTGGCCGAAGCAAGCGGAGAAGGTGGGGGTAGGCTCGGTGATACCGCGCTCAGTACCTGCCAGTTTTGCAGTGAATCCAGACAGGAAGTAGTACTCGGTCTGCTCCGGAGTCAGGATAGATACGGGAGGCAGTACGCCGAAAGCATCTGCAGACAGGAAGATCACATTCTTTGCTGCAGGAGCTGCGGATACCGGGCGAACGATCTTCTCAATGTGGTCGATCGGGTAGGATACACGGGTGTTCTCGGTTACGCTCTTGTCGGTGAAGTCAATTTTGCCTTCAGCATCCAGGGTAACATTCTCAAGCAGAGCGTTGCGTTTGATTGCGTTGTAGATATCCGGCTCGGAATCTTTATCCAGGTCGATAACTTTGGCATAGCAGCCGCCCTCGAAGTTAAATACGCCGTTGTCATCCCAGCCGTGCTCGTCATCACCGATCAGCAGACGTTTCG
>OLQH01001366.1_pt1 | contig 19450 bp, 15 predicted proteins | sample 1672671 | NCBI WGS metagenome assembly OLQH01 (sample SAMEA3136712, study PRJEB25190) | human gut metagenome
GCGGTGAATATACATTGTGAAATCGCGTCCGGGATAACGACCAACACATTAAATAAGTTATAGGTTTGGTAAAGCCAATAAAACCGCGAAATATCAACCATATCTAAACAGGTTATCAAAAGCAAATAATATGTCTTTTTTCGTGAAGCATGTTACTGGTCACGAAATGAGTAGCAATCAGTATTGTTGCTGTTCACCAGTGATGCTCCGCGAGGTGTTTTTTGTGAAAAAAATTCACAGAACCCCCGAGAATTAAGTTTGCACAGAAAGCGTGTTACTGTGAACGGAGTGAACAGCAGCCCAGTATTCTGTCAATTCCCATTTATATGCCAAAAAACATTGTAAAATCAGCCTCTTTGGCGTATAATATACATACAAACCCAAAGGAGGTCCTCTATAAAATGAAAGACACTAAACATAAAATTCTGACTCTGGCTGCGTTGACTACGATTGCCGCTGGTGTCATCCATCTCACCAATAGAGTGATTGTTGCCTCTTCCCAGTTAAAAGAAATGCTTGATTTTTCCAATCACAACTATTATAATTGGCGTTTCGGAAAAATTTATTATACCAAGAAGGGAAAAGGCTCTCCTCTTCTTCTTATTCATGATACAATGCCTGGAGCCAGTGGATACGAATGGTCTCGTGTTGAGGATCAGCTTGCTCAAGAGCACACCGTATATACCCTTGATCTATTAGGTTGCGGACGTTCGGAAAAAGCTGGAATTACATATACAAATTTTCTTTTCGTACAAATCATCTGCGATTTTATAAAAAATGTAATTAAAGAGAAAACCGACATCATTGCAAGTGGTTTCTCATGTTCATTTGTTACCACTGCCGCTGCTTACGATAAAGAAAGCATTAATAAAATCATGTTTATTAATCCGGTAAGCATGATTTCTCTTGCCCAAACTACCACAAAAAAGGATAAATTATTCAAATTCTTTATCGAACTGCCTATATTTGGAACCTTTATCTACCATATAATTGTTTCACGTGAAACAATTAATGATTTCTTCCTTGATAAGCTTTATTATAATCCATTCCATGTAGACAAAGATGTCCTGGATGCATATTATGAAGCTGCGCACAAAGGTGGTTATTATGCAAAATGCCTATACTCCAGCCAAAGTGCTAAATATATGAATATCAACATTCGCCATGCTGTAGAATCAATTGATAACAGCATTTATATCGTAGAAGGTGAAGATGAGCCAAATGGTGCTGCAATTGTAGAAGCTTATCAGAAAGTAAATCCAGCAATTGAGTCAGCAACCATTCCATGTTCCAAGCATTTTCCACACATTGAGAATGTAGAAGCATTTCTTGAGCAGGTTGGTGCATTCTTTTAATTAAAATAAAGATATAGATATGCCTTCAAAGCAGAATAAAAAGCTTCGAGATTGTATAATATAATCCCGAAGTTTTTTTGTTTTTGCAATAATAATTTATTATGCTTTATGCTTTTCCTGTTCTTTCTATATTTCCAGAGCCTATTAAAAAAGCTTTCTACAAGATGTACGTCACAATTTGTGGGACTTTGACCAGGATGAGGATGAGGTTGCCGTAGCGAACTATGGCAGCCAAATTCAGGAATATATACCACAAAGTAAGGTGTGCGGATTGCGAAAATGTTTTTTTGATACATCCCAGAGAGTGTTTGAAAAAGGCTTTCTGCAAGGTGTGCGCCACAATTTGCGGGAGATTTGGCCAGAATGAGGGTGCTGCAACGTGCTACGACACACCCAACTACGGGTAAAATATACTGCAAAGTGGAGGGTGTGGATTGAGAAATGATTTTCAAATACATCTCAGAGCTCTTTTCGTATTGTTTTGTTGTTATTTTGTTATTTTTTCAGTTATGCGCTGTTCCATTTTATCTTTATACAATCTTTTTGTTTTAATTAGAATTGTTTAAAAGTATATTTTCACATAACAATATATTTTTCAGAGGATTTTTACGATTCATTTGCCTGTTTTGTTATTCAAAGTACATTAAATAGGTCTTTGTTGTATTATTGTGTCGTTAAGTGTTATTTATTGGACTTTATTGTATGTTTTAGTAGGTTTTCATTTTATAAAAGTTATTATTACATTTTATATTTACCGTAATATTTCAGAAAGCAAAAGCAAAGTTTCTGTTTTCGGACTTTTTATATAGTCGGCTAATGTAAAACCATATGAGTAAAAATCAAAGATTTTAAAATTCATTTTCAAACAAACAATGCATATAAAAATTCAAACAGATAAAATAGCCAACGTTAATTACATATTTCATACCATTTGAAATGTCAGCAGATCAGAGAGTGTTTAGAAAAGGCTTTCTGCAAGATGTGCGTCATAATTTATGGGAGATTTCGCCCGAATGAGGGCGTCGTAGCGAGCTGCGACAACCGAATTCAGACAAAATATACTGCAAAATTTGGCACGCAGATTGCAAGAATGATTTTTAAATATATGTCACAATTCACAGGAACTTTAACTTAAATTCAGTTGCTGTAGTGAACCACGGCGACTGAATCCGAGATATATAGCAAAGCAAGGCGTGCAGATTGCAGGAATGATTTTTCAGACACGCTCGGGCGTAGCCCGCCACACATTTTTTCCATCCGCACCTTCAACTTCACGCATCCAGCTTGATTGATATCGTTATTTGCAAAACGATGTACGCGCATATTCATATCCAGTAGAATTCTTATGTAACAGGCAATTCAACAGTTTTTCCAAACAGCAAAAAAGATCCTTGTCCTGTTTTTTTCACAGGCAAGGATCTTTTTTAATCATTTTTTTCAGCTACTACTCTTCAGCATCCTCTGAAGCCTCTGTCGTTTCTGTTTCAGCATTATCTGTAGAAGCATTTGTTTCAGGATCTGTTGTCTCAGCGTTTTCGTTTTCCTCTTTCTCACCAGTTACAGATTCAAATGCCTGAAACAGTTCTTTTACTGTCATTTTATTTACCAGATATACTTTTTTGTTTATAACAGCGGCATAGTAATTTGTATCATAGGAATAATACTCCACTTCCATTTCATTTCCATCTATATCTGTAAATTTCACAGTCATTTCCGGATCTGTATTGGACTTAAATTCATCAGTCAGACGTTTCTGCGCTGTCATGTTGATCAGCTTATTGTAGAACGTTGTAAATGTTGTGCTGTCCAGATCTTTTCCATTTAGTGTATAAGATAAGGTTACACTGGTTGAACTTGTGGTGCTTGCAGTAGAAGAACTGTCATCTGTATTTTCAGTATCTTCGCCGGTCAAATCACCTGATGAAGTGTTATCATCAGCAGCATTTCCCTCTACATCGTTGCCGTCGGCAACATCACTGCTGGTACTATCTGTTGTATTTTCATCTTCCGTCTCATTATCCGATGTTTCTACGTTTTCATCCTCAGATGTTTCACGTGAAACATTTACGATATAATCTTCTCCTCCGTAGTTCACATCCAGAGTATCCAGATTATTTGCAGACAAATAGCTTACTGTCAAATCCCAGAAATCAGCATTTGTTTTTCCAAGGAAAGTATCAAGAGAATCCTCGGATATTGTATAAATTTCGTTGCTGTCATTCACCCGAACATATCTTCCACCATCTGAAGATTGATCTCCAACCTGAATTACAAGTTCTCTGTCAACCATTTCAGTTTCCGGTTCTGAATCTTCTTCTGCATCTTCAGAACTTTCTGCGGATTCAGTATCTGCTGTTTCCACCCCAGCCTCGTCATCTGATTCAGTTACATCTGTATCTTCTGCTTCGACGTTGTCATCTGCTGTTTCATCTGTATTCTCATTTTCTACAGCTTCTGAATCTTCTGTGTCTGCCACATCCACATCTTCATCTAAGCTTTCGTTTCCATCTGTCTCAGAATCTGCATCTTCATCTGAGCTTTCGTTTCCATCCGTCTCAGAATCCGCATCTTCATCCAAGCTTTCGCTTCCATCTGTTTCAGAATCCGCATTTTCATCTGCCTGGTTCTCATCCCCAGATGCCTCTGAGACCTCCTCATCGCCATTTTCAGCCTCGTTTTCATCATCAGTGGACTCTTTCTCAACTTCTTCCTGATAATCCACTGTAATCTCTGCATACGGCTTATCTAATCCGTACTGAGAGAGCTCATCTTCTGCGCAGTTATAATTTACAAAGCTTGCATAAGCCACACTGGATAATGCACTGGCTAATGAAGTGGCCTTCGCGGAATCTGCTTTCTCAGTCTCTCCATTGCCAGTAATATTCCAGAAATTATTTTCATCTTTCTCTACAACATAGGAAGAATCCTTTCCATCTACAGAAATTTTGCTGACCGTAGAGGAATCCACAGTTGGGAAAACGCCGCTTTTTGCAAAGTCGTACAAAGTTCCCTCAAAAGAAGAAAACGTGGAATTGCTTACTACATAAACTGTAGAAGAATCCTTGTTCAAGTCAATGTATTCCTGACTTGTGGAATCATTCTCCATTCCAAGCTGGATTACTGTCGTTTCCCCATCTTCTGTGGTAACCGTGATCGTGTTATCCGGCTGATCCAGTTCATATTCTGATGCATCCTCCACATTTTCCAGTGTTCTTTCCGCTTTTATAGAATTCAGGGAGCTGACTAGTGTATCGATTTTATCCTGATCTACCGGGAAACCAGTTTCATCACTTTTCACCCAGGAATCTCCATCTTTTTCAAAGGTAACTTCTTTTTTATCAATTACAAATTTTATTGATTTCACATCAGCAGACGCTATGGAAATAATTTCCGGATTTTCTTCCTCCGCACTTTCAGTATCCGCGGCCTCCTGCTTGGCTACGTAGGTTTTTACGCCTACGTATGCGCCGCTGAGGACAACTAAAACGCCCACTGCTGTAATAAGATTTACTGATTTTTTCTTCATCAGGCTTTTCTCCTCTTTAACCAAATCATAAATCCAATCAACAGGAATGCTCCAGGAATCAGACCAATGGTACAGATTTTCCAGAAGCTTGCATCATATGCTGTCAAAGTCAGATAAGATACTTCCAGGCTCTTTGATGGGATAGAAACTGTTGTACTGTCTTCTGTATCTACCAGAGAACTTAAAGAAGCCATCACAAGTTTCTCATTTCCACCAGAAACCATCTGATTGATCTGGCTCTGCAGCAGGTTTGATGTGGAATAATAAATAATATGAGTCTCTTTATCATCATCTACAGTCTCTGTAATGCTGACACCCAGGTCAAATGGGCCATCCACATCACCGTCTTCCTTTTCAAGAGAACCGCTATTCAAATCTGTCTTTGAATATGCACTGTCGGAAGTTGTAAGAAAACTTTCAATATTTACAGTGTCTCTCACGTCATCAGATTTCTGAATTCCCTGTGCATACGGCATCAGGATGTAATATCCGGAAGAAGCAACATCAGATGTAATATCTGTGCTGTTTACAGTTGGAACCAGATAGTAAGGCATCTGAGCGGCATAATGCTGTGCATCACCCTCAAATACCAGACCATCCACTCTGCTTACGCCGTAGTTTTTCAGCACTGCATCAAAGTTTTCCATTTTTTCTCCTGTGTAATCGGAGAAAATCATTGCTTTTCCACCATTTTCCAGATAATCGATCAATGCAGTCTTCTCATCTTCTGAGATATCTGTTGTAGGAGAATCAATCAGCAGACAGCTGGCATCCTCTGGAACGCTTCCCTCTGTAAGCAGATTCAGGGATTTGATCTCCATGTTTGCTTTCTCAATATCTTCCTTAATCGTAGAATCAAGCTCCTGCTCTCCATGTCCCTCTAATGTGTACAATACCGGCAGGTTTTCACTAGTTACATATGCGATGGCACTTGTGATCTGACCTTCGCCGTCGAATCCTGTTGTCTGATAACTGTATGTGTTGTAATCCATTGTAGATTCGTAAATATTGTTATAATTTACAACCTTATTTCTGTCTCCGCATACAACAATTAAGCTATTAGAGGAAAGGTTGTCACTGGTGTATTCACTGACAAATTTAGGATTGACCACTGGATCTTTCTGTTCCACCTTAATATGATCAGATTCATCTGCATATCTTTGAAGCAGATTACTGATAGTCTCATCCTCACTTCCGCTCTGGGCAATCTGATATATGGTTACATCCTTGTCCAGATCTTTCAGCATCGCTTTTGTCTCATCACCGATGGTGTAAAGTTTCTCGGAGCTGATATCCAGCTGCGTATACTTTGAAGGAAGATTTCCAACGATCATATTTATAACAATAATGATAGCAACGAAAACAACAATCATGACAGAACTGTAGCTTCCATTTTTCAAGTACTTTTTATTAATACTGTCTTTAAATTTTCGTTTTTCTTTTTTGTTATTATTGTTATTATTTTCGACATTTTCAATATTAATTGCGTTTTTATCGTTATTATCAATATTGTTATCATTTTCCCTCTTAAAAAACATTTTCCCCACCTCCTTAATTCCAACGTCTCTTCAAAATTGTCTGCATGGTAAGGAATATACAAATGGCAATGACAGACAGGAAATAAAGAACTCCAGTCACATCAAAAATACTGTTTGTAAAGTTTTCAAAGTGTGAACTTAAGTTAAACACTTCAAGAACCTTCTGGATTCCTCCTTCAAACACGCTGGATTTTACAACATAAACGATTACCAGTGCCACTTCTCCAATCACGCAGACAGCACCTGAGATCACTGCATTTTTAATCATACTGTAGATCATAAGGCTAAGCGCTATGATCAGAATGCCAAATGTCACACACGTAGACATTGCCGTCTCTGAGAAAAAAGAAGAAATTCCATTCATCATATAAAAAGCAAATAAAAATACAAAGGTAAGAACTGCTGCAATTACCTGGCTCTCAGTGATTGCTGAGAAAAATACGCCGATTGCAATGTTTGCACTTCCCAGAAGGAAAAATCCAAGGAGTGCTGTGTACGCGGAACCAAATGCAACGGTTCCGAACTTCGACATAACCAGCGGATAAGTTGCAAGAACCGCAATGGGAATTGCATAAATAGTCACAAGTGCAAGGTATTTTCCCATTACGATGCCGGATACAGATACTGGAGAGGTAAGCAGAAGCTGGTCCGTTTTTTGCTTTCTTTCCTCAGCAAGTACACGCATGGTCAGGATCGGCACTGCAATCAGAAACACAAAGGTCATGGCATTTAAAGTATATTCAAATTTCGGATAAGCAGCTGAAAGCTGGTACGCTGAAAAGTAAATACCTGCGATCAGCAACACAAAAAACATAAACAGGTAGCCGACCATGGAAGTCAGGTAGCTCTTCAACTCTCTTTTATAAATAGCAAGCATGGTTTACTCTTCCCCCTTTTCTTTCTCAGATGCGGCAAAACTGTCCTGTTTATCACCAGACAGTCCATTATCTGACGCATCATCGGATATTTCGTCCGATCCATCAAAGTCTTTTTCTTCAAGTCCATGATCAGGGACAGTATCTTTATCTTTTTTCTCGCTCTCTGTAAGTTCAAGGAATATCTCCTCCAGAGAAACTTTCTTAGACTGCATTTCAAGAATCGGACAGCCGACATTTACCATACTGTAGAATACTTTTTCACGCACATCCATATTCTCTTCGGTGCCCACTGTAATGGCGTATACGCCTTCCTCCGGGCTTTTCTTTACCGTAACCTCTTTTACCCCTTCTACGGCCTCCAGAGCGGCTCTGATAGTGTCTTTCTGACCTTTTACAAGCAGATTCAGATTGTTTGAGCCTGCTGCCAGTTTTCCCAGATTCTCAGGGGTATCGCTGGCTACCAATTTTCCATGGGAAATAATCAGCACGTAGTCGCAGACGGCACTGACTTCGGACAAAATATGGGAGCTGAGGATAACAGTGTGTTTCTGTTTCAGGCCTTTGATCAGATCGCGGATTTCGTTGATCTGTTTTGGGTCAAGGCCGACAGTCGGCTCATCCAGAATAATAACCTCCGGGTAACCAAGCACAGCCTGCGCAATACCAACCCTCTGTCTGTAACCTTTGGAAAGGTTCTTGATCAGACGATTTTTCATGTCGGTAATCTTTACCATGTCCATGATTTCTTCGATCATAGTGGCTTTTTTATCTTTAGGAATTTTCTTCAGATCTGCTACGAATTTCAGATATTCCAGAACGGTCATATCAAAATAAAGGGGCGGCATTTCGGGTAGATATCCGATGCATTTTTTTGCCTCCTCAGGTTCTTCCAGAATATCATGACCGTCTATGACTACTGTTCCCTCGGTGGATGCAATATAGCCGGTTATCATATTCATGGTCGTAGATTTTCCGGCGCCGTTGGGGCCCAGAAAACCATAAATCTTGCCTTTCTCGATTTCAAAAGAAAGGTGGTCTACAGCGGTGTGATCGCCGTAGCGTTTTACCAGATTTTTTACTTCAATCAAGTTTCTTACCTCCTTCAAGTTGCAGATGCATGGTTTATCCCATGCATCTATCTATGATTATTTTATGTGCAACCTGTGAGGAAATTTAGATAATTATGTGAGAAATATGTGATTATTTTGTGTTGGAAGTGTGTCCCAAAAATAAAATACATTCCAAACTTTCTTTATTAATCTGGAATGTATTTTAGCGTATAATTTTATAAAAAATTCCGTAATAGCAACATTCAAAAAATAACATACTCCGGATAGAGCGATTTATACACACATTTTCCATTCTCCTGAGGTTCAACTCCAAATATTTTGTTTATAACTAGTATATCGTAAATTAAATAACTGTTATATATTTTTTTGAGATAATGTGTGGTAAAATAGTGTTATCTAAGAAAGGGATAAACACTATGAGAAGAACATATCTTGCTCTGTCAGATGAGGACAGACATTATCTTATAACATTATCCAAAAAGAGAACTATTCAAGCACAAATTGTAGATCGTGCCAAAATTTTATTATATAAATCCGATGGGATGACTTTCAGCGATATTGCTGAAAAACTTGCTGTTAGTCCGTCCACTGTACGCCTTTGTATTTCTAAATATTATGAAGGCGGTGTTGAAAATGCTCTTTTTGATACCCAGCGCCCTGGACGTCCATCTGAAATTACAGATGATGCAAAGGCATGGATGATTAATATCGCCTGCCAAAGACCAGTGGAACTTGGATATGCACAGGAACTTTGGACTTTAAATTCTCTCCATAAGCACATTCGAAAGCATGCGGAAGAGGCAGGATATCCGAGACTTTCAACCGTTACCAAGCCTTATATTCAAAAATTTCTCAAAGAGCAGGATATCAAACCATTTAAGATTAAATACTACTGTGAAAAACGGGATCCCGATTTTGAATCAAAAATGCATGAAGTTCTCCTGGTTTACAAGCAGATTGAAATGCAGTTTGATGAAAATGGTACACTCATTGTCTCGGATGATTATAAACTAACAATCACAGTATCATATGACGAAAAACCAGGCATCCAGGCAATTTCTAATACAGCGCCGGATCTGCGCCCAATAGTAGAAAACGGAGAGGTATACCGGGATACAGAATACAAACGCCTGGGAACCCTTTCTTTATTAGCCGGTATTGATCTGCTTACAGGAGAAGCAATCCCATTGGTAAGTGAAACGCATAAGAGTTCTGATTTTATCGAATTTTAAAAAATATTGGATAAAAAGTACCCATTGCAGGATACCATCAGAATCATCTTGGACAATCATTCAGCACACACTTCCAAAGAGACACAGCGATTTCTGGATACAATGCCAAAAGGACGGTTTAAATTTGTATTCACGCCTAAACATGGGGCTTGGCTAAACATGATTGAAAGTTTCTTCTGCAAGATGACCAAGCAAATGCTACGTGGAATTCGAGTCAACACCAAGCAGGAATTGGAAGAACGAATTTACCAGTATTTTGAGGAAATCAACCGAGAGCCTGTAGTTTATCACTGGAAATATAAAATGGATAAAATCAGCGAAGCTGAAGTATCATCAATTTAATATAACAGTTATTTATTATCCAATGTACTAGATCTGTATAGCCGGAATGATTATAATCTTTTCCTCGTTCATAACCGCCTTTCTCCTCTCCCCCACTTTTTCCAATATTCCTCAGGAAAGTGAACATGACATACAATAAAACTAATTTCTTTTCGCTCGTTATGCTTTTTATCAATAAATGAAAGTTCCCATTGCTCTACAAACAATTTTCTTTTTTCTCCAAAGGAACCACTTAAAAGGACTCGCCATACCTGTCCTACACTTTCTCCTGAACCACCTTCTTGATCCTTATTGCTTTTTCCCTATATTTTTTTCTGCACAAAAACATTCGCCTTCCATTTCTGCATTTTTTAACTTCTCCCTCATCTGCATACATATAAAGCTTCAAAGTCGGACGTAATCCATTTTCACTAAATGAAGTCCATCAAAAAATAAACACAACACATAGAATAAAATCAAAAACTAGTGGAGTTCTATTCTAATACAATTATTGATAAATTCACAGTTATGTGATACCATTGTCTTGAATATTTGTATGGAGGTATGCTATGGCTGTTAGTTATAAGAAATTGTTGCACCTTATGATAGAGAAAGACATTACAAATGCTAACCTAATGAAAGAAGCGAATATTTCTGCAAATATAATCAAAAAAATCAAAACAGGAAAGTATATTGCGCTTGATAAAGTGGAAAGTATCTGCGAAGCACTTGATGTTACGCCAAACGATATTCTGGAATTTACTCAACCGGAGGATGAAGAAAATGCCTGATAAAATAATGGCTATATTGGCAGAAGTAACAGGAGGTAAAAGTTATAAAGCCCATAAGTATGGTCTTGATCATGCGGATAGGCCTTTTATCGATTATGGAGAAGATTCTATTATATGGAAGAAAACAGCAGAAACTGATAAGTCAAACAGAAAGTATGTTCCTTTAGAAGTATTAAGTAAAACGTTGTCTGCACGAGAAGAACAGAGACTTACATATTTTTTGGATGGTTCTCGCAGAGTTTTTAAAGTTGATGACATAGCATATACAAAATCTGGAGGAAGAAGCGCAATATATCCTGTTGTTGCTGGACAGATAGGTGTGGGATGTTGCAAAAGAGAAAACAAACGTTTGATTCCAGAGAAATTTAAAAGAGAATTTGTTCTTTCAATTCCGGATATTGCAAATGCAGATGGGAAAGCTGGCTTTTTTCCGGCAACAGCTAGAAAACTGAACGAATCACCAGAATTAAAGAGGCTTGGAATTGAATTTGCAACAATTATTCCTTATCGTACCGCAAAGAATGCGGAAAAGAAGTTTGAAGATCTCGGTACAGCATGCATTCAAGATAGGATGTCACAACGAGAAAAAGAATTGGTAGCTGAATTGGTAAGAGAAGGAAAACTAAATCAAGACAATTACCTTGTTAAAGATGGATCTTTAGAATATCGCCCTACGAAAGAAGATAAAGCAGATAAAAGAAAGTATCAGATTTTTAAAAACAATTATAATTGGGTTCTTGGCGTTTCAAAAAATTTTAATCCAGAAGTTTGCGTAGATATTAATGGAAAACCCAATCCAGGTTTTATTGCAGATTTACCATTATACCATAGAACACCGGTGGCCTGTTTTAAAAATCCAGATTGGTTTGGAGATACAGAGTTTGCTGTATGGTATATAAGGATCAGAGATAAGAAGCGCACGCGAACACCGTTTGATGGAATTATTAAAGTTGAGAAAATACTGGTTACACAAGAAGAAATCGAAGATGGAATTGATAGTACACTTGTCAATCAGTTAAGTGCTTATCTTATTAACGAGAGAAATCCAGTATGTTATGGCTCGGATTTGCGGTGGGCAAATCATTTATATCCAATCTATCTTACGGAGGCGTACGTCAAATCAAGATATCTTAGTGCCGAAAGTTTTTTGCATTTATTTTAAGGAGGGGAACATGAAGAAACCTATAGGAAGAATTATAGCGACTGAAAAAGTACCGACAACTATGGATAAGTTTACATTTTGGACAGATTCGGACTTGAAACTACATGCATTTGATATCGTAAAAGTTAAACACATTGATGATTCATATTCTTTCGGTGTAATAGAAAACATTTCTCATATTACTGATGCACAAAGTTTCTTGACGAGTTTTATATCAAGTGATTTTGGGGATGTTACTGTGGACGAGCCGACACTTAGAGTCGGTATGAATTATGTGGAAGCTTCAGTTTCATATAACAACAAAAATCTTTATACACCGGTGCATAATAATGAACCGGTATATTTAGCATCTGAGAATGAAATAACTATGGCGCTTGGATTGGATAAAATTCAAAATCCGCTTGTATGTGGATCACTAAAAATGTACGAAGGTACATCGGAAGAAATCACACTTCCAGTGAATTTAAATTCTAAGTTTATTCTTGGACCAGAGGGAGCCCATCTTAATATTTCTGGTATTTCTGGTTTGGCATCAAAAACTTCGTATGCAATGTTTTTGATGAAGGCAGTTCAGGAACAATATTTAAAAATGCCTGTTGATAGCGAAGAAAGTGTTGCTTTTGTAATTTTTAATGTCAAGGGAAAAGATTTAATGGCCATTCATAGTCCTAATGATTTTAAAGATGATAGTGATGGTGAAAAGGAGAGAGTTTACCAGGAATATAAAGATTTGGGTTTAAGTACAGAACCGTTTAAGAAGGTTAAGTATTTTATTCCTTATTCCAGTAATTCGTCTGCAAAGCAAAGTACATATTTGCCTAAAGAGGATATAGAAGAATATATTAGAGAAGGACAACTACAGAAGTTTAAATATTCGTATGAAGACGATAAAGAAAGTTTGGAAATGTTGTTTGCAGATATAGATGATCCTCAGCAGACCATGGAGGCAATCATAAGTAAGATAATTGATGCTACCGATCCTGATTTTGGAGGCGGTAAGGTAAATACTTGGGAAGGCTTTAGAGAGAAAGTTGATGAATTATCACAAAAATCACAGACACAGGGAAGGGGAACACAGCGTAATTCTAATGAAATATCTGTATTAAGCTGGCGTAAATTTAAACGTATTGTTAATAAAGCAATAAAAAATGACGATATGTTTGCAAATCGTGCAGACAGCAGTAGACACGAATGTCGACTTGCCGATGCAATTAAGCACATTTCTAATAATGATGTTTATGTTATTGACGTTGCAAAACTTACAGAAGATAAGCAGGCATTTGTATTTGGAGATGCTGTGCGTACTATTTATAACCTTAAACTTGGGGAATATGATGGCGAGAGCGGAATAAATCCTCCTTCTCGTATTATTGTTTTCATCGATGAGCTGAACAAATATGCATCTAAAGATACGCCGAAGTATTCTCCTATTTTACAAGAGATACTTGATGTTACAGAAAGAGGACGTTCACTAGGAGTGGTTTTATTTGGGGCTGAACAGTTTCGCTCTAACATTCATCAGAGAGTTACAGGAAATTGTTCTACACATGCTTATGGGAGAACAAATTCTATAGAAACATCAACCAAAGATTATAGTAGTTTACCAAGTACATATAAAAATATGCTTACACGATTGGAACAAGGAGATTATCTTATTCAGAATCCAATTTTTCGTTCTTTGTTGAAAATACGATTTCCTAAACCAATCTATAAGCAATTTAAGAAATGAGGGCCAATACAATGAGAGCATACGTTTTTGGCGCAAATATACTAGAAAATTTAACTACAGGAATGTATAAAGATTCCAAAGTTATATATCGTGAATATATTCAGAATGCTTGTGACCAAATTGACAAGGCTTATGACAGAGGACTTTTACGTCCGAGTAATCCGGACAGTTTGGGCAATCTTGGAAGTGGTCGTATTGATATATGGCTAGATACAGATAAACGTACCATTAGCATAGAGGATAATGCTACTGGTATTTGTGCAGCAGATTTTGAAAAGACTCTTGCTGATATTGCAAATTCCGATAAGAAACTTGGCGAAGACAAAGGATTTCGTGGTATAGGACGTCTTTGTGGTCTTGCATATTGTAAAGAACTCGTTTTCACATCTACGGCAGAAGGTGAAAATATTATTTCCATTATGAGATGTGATGCAATCAAGATGCGTGAACTAATAACTGCTAGTGAAGACGGAAAAAAATATACTGCTAGTGAAGTACTTAGTAGTATTTATAAATTTGATTCAAAGAATACAGGAGATAAAGAATCACATTGGTTTAAAGTGGAAATGATAGGCATAAACGATGAAAATACAGATTTGCTGGATTTTACGCAAATTAAAGAGTATCTTTCTTTTGTTGCTCCGGTTCCTTATCAAAACACCTTTCTTTTTCGTGCCGAAGTATATAAACATGCGAAAGAAATCGGTTGTAATATTGATGAATACAATATTTTCTTAAATGGAGAGCAAATATTTAAGAAATATAAAACTATATTTAAAACTAGCAAAGGTGAAGATGAGGTCTTTAATCTTGCATTTAAAGAAATATATGATTCACACAACCACTTATTGGCGTGGCTATGGATAGGGGTATCTCATTTTAAAGCTATAATATCTAAAGAGTGTAAAATGAGAGGGCTACGTTTGCGTAAAGAAAACATTCAGATTGGTAGCGAAGATGCTCTTCAGAAATTATTTAAAGAAGATAGAGGCCAGCACTATTTTGTAGGTGAGGTTTTTGCTGTTTCAAAGGATTTAATCCCTAATTCGCAACGAGATTATTTCAATGAAAATACTGCTCGCATGGAATTTGAAAAAGAAATGCGTCAATATTTTAATGGGGAACTTTCTAAGATATATCATGAAGGTTCTGCAATTAACAGTGCATTTAATAAAATTGATAGTTATAAAAAGAAAAAAGCTGAATTACAAAAGAAAAGAGAAAGAGGAGATTTTGTAGATCAAAATCATTTTCAGGAAGCAGTTGCTGACGTCGAAAAAGCAAAAGTTACAGCAGAAAAAGCGGTTAAAGACATAGAAAAAAAGAAATCAAGAACAGAAAATGAACCAGATTCTGTAGTTGGACAAGTTATTGCGCATATTGAAAAGGAGCGAAAAAAACAAGAAACAGCTAAAGTAGAAAAAACGATTAAAAAGTCTAAACAACCCACCTTAGCAAAGCGGCGTGTAGATATTACATTGCCGACTTATAATAGAAGTGAACGAAAGCTAATTTCTAAAATATTTGGAATTATTGTGTCAGCTACTGACGAGAAAACTGCTGAAAAGATAATCAGGAAAATAGAGGATGAGCTACAATGAATCGTAAAGTATTATTAATTGAGCCTAATTATAAAAATAAGTATCCACCTATGGGATTAATGAAAATTGCGACATATTATCGGCGATGCAATGACGATGTGCGCTTTTTTAAAGGTGACTTAAAAAAATTTGCGGCTCAGTTACTTTGTGAAGAGTTTTGTGCTGAAACAAAAGAAACTTCTCTTAGAAAATATTTTCCTAAACTTACTGAATATATAAAAAATGGAAAATATTCTTCTCTTGAAACGATTCCTAATTTTCGAGGAAGCGAATATGAAGAGATAGTAAAAAAATATCGTCGAAAATATAAGAATAAGGAATTTCCGCAATTTGATGTTGTGGGAGTAACGACATTGTTTACATTTTATTGGAAACAAACGGTAGACACAATAAAATACGCCCAAAACTTTTGTAAATCAGAAGGAAAAATGCTTGTTGGTGGTATTGCCTCTACTATACTTCCAGACTATATATACAAAGAAACCGGAATTAAACCGCATATAGGACTTCTTGATAAAGAAGGAGATCTTGACGAGGGCAATACTGATATTATAGATGAATTACCGTTAGATTATTCGATTCTAGAAGAGATTGATTATGAATATCCGGCACATAATGCTTATTTTGGATATATGACAAGAGGATGTCCTCGTAATTGTGCATTTTGCGCTGTAAAAACATTGGAACCACAATATAAAAATTACATAGGGATAAAGCACCAGATTAAATATGTTGACGAACATTTTGGCGCACAAAAAGATTTGTTATTGATGGATAATAATGTATTTGCATCTAATTGTTTTGAACAAATAATTGATGAAATTAAAGATTGCGGTTTTGGAAAAGGAGCTACATATATTCCGCCAAATGAATATGATGTTGCTATAAAAAATCTGAAGGTGGGCTATAACCTTAGAGCATATACTAAAAAAATAATAAAACTTTATGATGAAATTGCGGAGAAACTTTCAGAGGATGAAGCTGGTGAATTTTATTTACGTAGAGAAGAACGTGGGCTTTTATATGCGGAAACAGCAACATATGATGAGATATGTACATTTGATGAAACAATTCGACCTTTGTATGACAAACTTTTTCATAAATCTAAAAGAGTAAGGTATATTGATTTTAATCAAGGGCTAGATGCAAGACTGGCAACAGACAAAAGAATGAAAAAACTTTCAGAGATTAATATTAGACCATTACGTATAGCATTTGACCATTACGAACAGAGTGAGGTTTATATTTCAGCTGTAAAAAAAGCGGCAAAGTATGGCATAATGGAATTATCCAATTATCTTCTTTATAATTTTGAGGATGAACCAAAAGAACTGTATTATCGAATGAGAATCAATGTCGATCTTTGTGAAGAATTAGGGGTTACAATATATTCATTTCCAATGAAATATCATCCAATTAATGATCCAGAATATTTTAAGAATAGAGATTATTTAGGGAAACATTGGAATAGAAAATTTATTCGTGCGGTGCAGGCAGTTTTGAACTCTACAAAAGGGAAAATAGGAAAAGGCATTGAATTTTTTGAAGAAGCTTTTGGACGTGATTTGGACGAATTTTATAAAATTTTGTGGATGCCTGAAACTTTTATTATATATAGGAGAAAATATGATAAAAAATTGAGAGAACGGCTTGCAGATAGATACAAAAATCATTCGAGTGAAGATTGTGATTTGGCAAATGAGTGGTGGACAAAATTCTGTTCACTTCCTGCCGAAAAACTAGAGATTGCTAAGTCTATTATTTCTTTAAATAAGTTTAAGGAAGGAGATTATGACTGTACAGACAAAGAAATTCTTGATGTATTGTCATATTATAGCATTACACGAGATATTGCGGAACAGAGTATCTAAGGAGGCGTATGTCGGTGGCGGAGAACCAAAATATTGAATGGAAAGAGTCTTGGCGAGACGAATATCTTAAATGGATATGTGGTTTTGCAAACGCACAAGGTGGGAAAATTTATATTGGCACAAATGATGATGGCACAGTAATCGGTGTACAAGACAGCAAAAAGCTGATGGAGGATATTCCAAACAAAGTACGAGATGTTCTTGGTATTATTGTAGATGTGAATTTACTAACAAAGAATGGGAAAGACTATATTGAAATTTGCGTGAATCCTAACAGTTATCCTGTTAATTATAAGGGAGAATATCACTATCGGAGCGGTAGCACTAAACAACAGCTAAAAGGACAGGCACTTAATCAATTTTTGCTACAAAAGACTGGAATTACATGGGACAGTGTGCCGATTCAAGGTATAACAGTGCAGGATTTAAGAAATGATAGCTTTGATATTTTTCGAGAACGGGCAATCCTCAGTAAGCGAATGGATCGCAAAGATGTTGATGCCACAAACGAGCAACTGCTTGACAGTCTTAATTTGCTTGAAAATGGTCAACTGAAAAGAGCTGCTATTTTACTTTTTCACCATAATCCAGAAAAATGGATACCAGGAGCCTATGTTAAGATAGGATATTTTGAGTCTGATTCTGAATTGCGATATCAAGATGAAATTCATGGTTCTCTAATATCGCAGGCAGACCGAGTGGTTGATCTTATTTTTACAAAATATTTGAAAGCAGATATTTCTTACAAAGGAGTAACAAGGGTAGAAACCTATCCTTTCCCCAAAGACGCAATCAGGGAGGCTGTTTTTAACGCTATTGCACACAAATTTTATGGAGCATTGATTCCTATACAAATTAGTGTATATGCAGATAGGCTTTATATTGCGAACGACTGCATTTTCCCAGGAGATTGGACACTCGATGATCTGATGGGGAAGCATCGATCAAGACCGTATAATCCGTTGATTGCAAATACGTTTTTCAGAGCCGGTTTTATTGAGGCATGGGGACGTGGAATAGAAAAAATCAAAGACAGTTGCAAAGAAGCTGGAAATCCTATACCAGAATATACGATTAAGCGTGAGGACATTATGATTATGTTTAAGAGCTTGGTTAGTTACACTAACCAAGCTACTAACCAAGCTACTGACCAAACTAACCAAGATGAAGATAATTCCGTACCGGCTCGTATTTTGAAAGTGATTGAAACGAAACCTATGTTATCCCAAAGAAAAATTGCCGATATTATCGGAGAGAAATATAGTACTGTCAAGTATTATATGGAGTCTATGAAAAAATCCGGAATAATTAAGAGAGAAGGTTCTAGTCAAAAGGGGAAATGGATTATCTTGTAATCAAAGTGCTTGATGTTTTGCCAAAATTGTTGAGGTTTTCACAATAAAAGCCCTCAACAATTTTGATTTCTTCCTCTTTCAGAACTAAAGTTATCTTAATATTAACATATATCCTACGCCAGCGGCTCCTTCGCCGGCAAGCCAGCCTTTCTGGGGTACTTCTTAGCGGTCGGTTTCATCTTCTTGATCACAACGAAAGAACGATCCATATCCGTGTCCACAAGGGGAAATTTCACTACATTCTGGACTTTGCCGCCGAGGATTTTCACGGCATTTTCAGCCTGGGAAAGTTCCTCGTCTATCTTGCCAGATTTGTAGGAAATAAAGCTGCCACCTTCTTTTACAAAGGGGATACAATACTCGGAAAGAGTGCTTAAATTGGCTACTGCACGGGAGACACAGAAGTCGTATTTTTCTCTGTGTTCCTTCTGTTTCGCGTAGTCTTCGGCTCTTCCGTGAAGCGCTGTTACGTCTTTTAAACCAAGCATTTCGATTACTTCATTAAGGAAATTCACCCTTTTATTCAAAGAATCCAGAAGGGTAATTTTAAGCTCCGGAAAAGCAATTTTCAGCGGGATTCCAGGGAAACCAGCGCCGGTTCCGATATCGATCACGGACTTTCCCGCCAGCTTTTTCTGGTCAAAGCTGCCTACTTTTACAATAGATAAACTGTCAAGAAAATGCTTTAAAATTACCTCGTTGTACTCGGTAATTGCAGTTAAATTCATTACCTTATTTTTCTCTACAAGGTACTCATAATAAGTGATAAACTGCTTCTTCTGCTCCTGGGACAGAGCAATTCCAAGCTCTTCTAGTCCTTTCTCAAAGAGTGTTAAATCGTATTCCATATATGTCTCCTTATACCTCAAACTACTTACTTTCCAGTTGCTTAATACACAGCGTTTTTGCAAGTAATATTTCTTAGCAGGTCATTTCAGGTGCGTTTTTAACGAAGATGAAATCCTCTAGAGCGTGTTTGAAAAAGGCTTTCTGCAAGATGTGTGTCACAATTTGTGGGAGA
>OLQH01001369.1_pt1 | contig 19431 bp, 19 predicted proteins | sample 1672671 | NCBI WGS metagenome assembly OLQH01 (sample SAMEA3136712, study PRJEB25190) | human gut metagenome
AGCCCCGGAACCTGGAGGATATCATTGCAGGCATTTCCCTGTACCGTCCCGGCCCAATGGACTCCATTCCAACCTACATTGCCAACCGCCACAACCCGCAGAATATCCGCTATAAAACACCTCAGCTGGCGCATATTTTGGACGTGACAAACGGCTGCATTGTGTATCAGGAACAGGTGATGCAGATATGCCGTGAACTGGCGGGCTTTTCCTATGGCCAGGCAGACCTTGTGCGCCGCGCCATGTCGAAGAAAAAGCAGGCGGTGATGGACGCCGAGCGCAGGCACTTTGTATATGGCAGCACAGAGCCGGGCCGTGAATGCCCGGGCTGCGTGAACAACGGCATCTCTGCCGAAGTGGCGAACAGCATCTATGATGAGATGTCCAGCTTTGCCTCTTATGCCTTTAACAAGTCGCATGCAGCCTGCTATGCGGTGGTAGCTTACCAGACCGCCTACCTGAAATACTATTATCCGGTGGAATTCATGGCTGCGTTAATGACTTCGGTGATCGATAATCCGAGGAAAGTATCGGAATACATTCTGACCTGCCGGAACATGGGAATTGCCATCCTGCCCCCGGACATCAATGAAGGGGAGATGGGATTCTCCGTGTCAGGCGGTTCCATCCGATATGCGCTCACGGCCATTAAAGGGATCGGCCGGCCCGTGATCGAGGAGATCACAAAGGAGCGGGAACTGCGCGGGCCGTTTTTGAGCCTGCAGGATTTTGTGGATCGAACCATGGATACGGAAGTGAACAAGCGGACGGTGGAGAATTTCATCAAATCCGGTTCCTTTGACAGCCTTGGGGGGACGAGAAAGCAATTCATGAGCGTATTTGCCCAGATGATGGATGCGGGGCTGCAGAACAAAAAGAACAACCTGACAGGCCAGATGAGCCTGTTCGACCTGGTGAGCGAAGAGGAAAAAAGCGCCTATGAAATCCGCCTTCCCGACGTGGGGGAATATTCCAAGGAAATTCTTTTGGGATTCGAGAAGGAGGTGCTTGGGATCTACGTCAGCGGCCATCCTCTGGAGGAATATGAGCAGACCTGGAAAAAGCACATCACCCGCACGACCGCGGACTTTGCCCTGGATGAAGAAACGGGGCAGATGAATGTGAAGGATCAGGAGCGGGCGGTCATCGGCGGCATGATTTCTGAGAAAAAAATCAAGTATACCAAGAACGATAAGGTGATGGCCTTTCTGACGCTGGAAGATCTGGTTGGCAGCGTGGAAGTGGTGGTCTTCCCTAAGGTATATGAGCAGGAGAGCACCAAGCTTGTGGAAGAGGGAAAAGTCTTCATACGCGGAAGGGTGTCCCTGGAGGAAGACCGCGACGGCAAGCTGATCTGCGAATCCGTAGAGGCCTTTGATGAGGTGAGAAAGACCCTCTGGCTCAGGTTCCCCACCAAACAGGCCTACGAAACGGCAGAGGATGGGCTTCTCCAGCTTCTGTCCTCTTCAGACGGCAATGATCAGGTGGTGATCTATGTGGAGAACCCGAAGGCCAAAAAGACGCTTCCGCCTAACCGGAACGTAAAAGCGGACAAAGCGCTGCTGGAGCGCCTGTCCGCCCTGTATGGGGAAGAAAACGTAAAAGTGGTGTGACCCTTTTATCCAGCCCTTTTAGGGCTTCCTTTCAGGGCTTGCGTTCAGGGCTTCCGGCCGAAGAGCGAGCTGCCGCCGTTCCTTTTCACAGGGGATTGTCCTTTCGGCCGGACGGAGGAGAGCCTGTTCGCCGCGCCCCCTCAGACAGCGCCCTGCCATTTGGGGCTCCTTTTATGTACGGTTATCCCTTCGTCCTGGCCGCCTCGAAAAAGGGCTGTTTCTAAACGTTTGTGAAAGGGGCGTTCTTCCGCATGGCGGCTAAACTCCGCCCTGCCGGGCGTCAGACAACGCCGCCAGGGCGTGCGGAAGAATGCCCCTTTCACAAACATAAGAAACAGCGCCGTTTTCTCACAGGCCAGGACGAAGGGATAACCGTGCATGAAAGGAGCCCCGAATGGCAGGGCGCTGTCTGAGGGGGACGCGGCGAACGGGCTCTCTTCCGCCCGGCCGAAAGGACAATCCCCTGCGAAGAGGAACGGCGGCAGCTCACTCTTCGGCCGGAAGCCCTAAACGGAAGCCTTAAAAGGGTTGGATAAAAAGGATTGAAAAGAAGCTCTTTTTCGATTAAAATGAGAAATGGACAGGACGGTGCGGGCTGTTTGGTCCGGCGTTTATGAGCCTGTGTGATGAATTTGGGAATCAAGGAAGCGAACGCCGTGATTCGGCGGATTGGAGGATACGCATGGCGAAGGCAATTAAAACGATTGGCATATTAACGAGCGGCGGCGACGCTCCGGGAATGAATGCCGCCATTCGCGCGGTGACGAGAAAAGCGCTTTCCAATGGCGTCAAGGTCAAAGGGATCAAGAGAGGCTATCAGGGACTCCTGAATGAGGAGATCGTGGATATGCAGGCGAGAAGTGTTTCCGACATCATTCAGAGAGGCGGGACGATTCTGGGAACTGCACGCTGCATGGAATTCAAAACGGAGGCCGGGCAGCAGAAGGGAGCGGATATCTGCCATAAACATGGCATCGACGGCTTGGTTGTGATCGGCGGAGACGGCTCTTATATGGGGGCACAGGCCCTGTCCAGGCATGGAATTAACACCATTGGGCTTCCTGGCACCATTGATTTGGATATCGCGTGTACGGATTATACGATCGGATTCGATACGGCGGTGAATACGGCCATGCAGGCCATCGATAAGGTAAGGGACACGTCTTCTTCCCATGAACGGTGCAGCATCATCGAAGTAATGGGCAGAAATGCGGGTTATATTGCCCTCTGGTGCGGCGTGGCGAATGGCGCGGAAGACATCCTGCTTCCGGAAAAATACGATTTCAACGAGCAGAATATCATCAATAATATCATCAACAACAGAAAACGGGGCAAGACCCATCATCTGATCATCAATGCGGAAGGAATCGGGCATTCCACCTCCATGGCGAGGAGAATTGAGGCGGCCACCGGCGTGGAGACGAGGGCGACCATTCTGGGATACATGCAGCGAGGCGGAAGCCCTACCTGTAAGGACAGATATTATGCGTCCATCATGGGATGTCTGGCAGCGGATATTCTCTGCGAGGGGAAGACTAACCGGGTGATCGGATATAGGGATGGTAAATTTGTGGATTTTGATATCGAAGAGGCGCTGGCAATGCAGAAAGAAATCCCGGAATACGAGTTCCGGATCAGCAAACTGCTTGCGCTGTGAACGCTTGCTGTAACGGAAAAGACGCGGCAGGCGGAGAATCCCGCTTTGCGGGATTCTTTTTTTCATTCGGCAGAAAAAGTTATTGCCTGCTGAATGAAAAAGATGTGGATGCGTATTTTTATGAAGTCATGCGGAAATGGAGAAAAATATGATTACCTCTGTATCGAATAGCAGAGTAAAACGAGTGGTTGCGCTGAATACGAAAGCGCGGGAACGCCGCCTGGAGGGAAGGTATGTGGTGGAAGGCATAAAGCTGTTCCAGGAGGCGCCGGAAGAAGAGATGGATGAGATCTATATCTCAGAGCATTTCCTTCAGATGGCGTCCGCCTCCGCCTGTGCCGGAAAGCTGGAGAAGCTGGGATATGAGACCGTTTCGGAGGAAGTGTTCCGAAAGATGTCGGATACATCGAGCCCGCAGGGCGTCCTGTGTGTGATGCGCAGGAAGGAATACCGGCTGGAGGATATGCTTGCGGGGGAGAACCCTTTTCTTCTGCTTTTGGAAGAACTTCAGGATCCGGGCAATTTGGGTACGATCCTGCGGACCGCGGAAGGGGCCGGGGTGGATGGGGTGATCCTGAGCAGAGAGAGCGCGGATATCTATAACCCCAAGACGATTCGCTCCACCATGGGAAGCATTTACCGGGTCCCCTTTTATTATGCGGATTCCTTGGAAGAGATATCGAAAACGCTGAAAGAAGCTGGAATTCGTCTGTATGCGGCATATCTGCAGGGAAGCGTAGGGTATGATGAGGCGGATTACCGGGCGGGAAGCGCTTTCCTGATCGGAAATGAAGGGAACGGGCTGCGGCCGGAAACAGCCGCTTTGGCGGATCAGCGCATCCGGATTCCCATGAAGGGCAAGGTGGAGTCCCTGAATGCAGCGATGGCGGCAGGGATCCTGATGTATGAAGCGGCGGGACAGAGAAGAAGAGGCGCGGAAGGGAGCAAAAATGGAATTTGAATTCGGTTTTATCGGACTTGGAAATATGGCTTCGGCCATGATCGGAGGCGCTTTGAAAAAAGGGCTGATTGATGCGGGACGCATCTGCGGGAGCGCGAAAACGGAACGCAGCAGGAAGAAGGCGGAAGAGGCATATGGAATACAGACGTTTGCGAATAACCGGCAGGTGGCGCAGCGGGCGCAGATCATCGTTCTTGCGGTCAAGCCTCAGTTCTTTGAAGAAGTGCTGGAAGAATTGAAGGATATGGATTGGAGCAATAAAACGCTGGTGAGTTTGGCACCGGGGAAAACCATCGAATGGCTTTGCGGACATACGAAGGCGGATGTTCCTGTAATCAGGTGCATGCCCAATACGCCTGCGCTGGTGGGAGAGGGCTGCACGGGCGTATGCATGGGACAGGGTGTGACGAAGGAAGCAGCAGAGCGTGTCCTGCGGCTTCTGGAGAGTTTTGGAAGGGCTGTGGAAGTGCCGGAACGCCTGATGGATGTGGTGGTAGGAGTGAGCGGAAGTTCTCCGGCCTATGTGTTTATGTTCATAGAAGCCATGGCGGATGCTGCGGTGGCGGAGGGGATGCCAAGGGCCCAGGCATATGAACTGGCAGCGCAGGCGGTACTCGGAAGCGCGAAGATGGTTCTGGAGACGGGAATGCATCCGGGCGCGTTGAAGGATATGGTCTGTTCGCCTGGCGGCACGACCATTCAGGCTGTGAAAGTGCTGGAAGAAAAAAATTTCAGGGGCACGGTGATGGATGCGGTGACGGCTTGTATTGAAAAATCAAGAACTATGTAATATTTGTAACAATTTAACCGGAAATTGCCTTTTCAATGAAAAAAACGTACGAAAAGGCAATTTTTTTTGCGCCGATTTCAGAAATAAATTGGAAATTTTGATAAAAGAAAATTTGAATATTAAAAAAATAAATTGTAAAACGATAATCAATTTTTATAAAAATAAAAAGAAAAAGGAAAAGATTTGGGAAAAATGCCGGAAATACGCGAAAAATAAAAAGGTTGACAAAAAGGGAAAGCGCTGTTATGATAACAAACGTAACATTTGTTAATAAAATTGTAACAAATGCGAGAAAAATCCTCTGAGAAGAGGGCGTGACTGCTCAGGCGATTCTGAGCGGTTGCAGGAAGACAGGTCAATGGAGGTTATCATGAACACAAGCGGCAGAAGCAGAAAGTTGTTCTGGCGTACAGCATTTATGCTGGCAGGGATGCTGTCCCTTGGTATGGCGCACGGAACGACCGTTATGGCGAATGATGCCGGCGCTGCAGCGGCTGTGACCGCAGTGAGCGCAGAGAATACACAGGAGCAGATTTTGAATTTACAGGCGGCTCAGGAACAGGCCCAGGCAGCCGCAGCGGCCCAGGCTGCAGCGCTGCAGGCGGCACAGGCGGCCGCAATGCAGGCGGCTGTGCAGAATGCGGTTCTGACGCAGGCGGGTGTGAGCGCTGAAGGTTATGAACTGCTGGCAGCCCTGATTCAATGTGAAGCGGGCGGAGAATCCTATGTCGGTCAGGTGGCTGTGGGAAATGTGGTGATGAACCGTGTGGAATCGGTGAACCATCCCAATACGATACCTGAAGTGATCTATGAAGCCGGGCAGTTCAGTCCGGTAAGAAATGGAAGCCTGCATCGGACGATGGCTTCGGGCAATATCAGCGCTTCCTGCCGCCAGGCTGCTCTGGAGGCGATTGCCGGTTCGGAACCGGTGGGAGATAAGCTCTTCTTCAGGAGAGTGAACGGCCGCAGCGGCCAGGTGATTGGAAATCATGTGTTCTATTAAGCCTGCTTGAGACCATGAGGAATTACGGGCAACAGTTCAGAGCCGTCTGAACTGCTGCATTACAGAAAAGATGCGGATGGGAATGACATGCAGCGGGAAGCCCCTGCAGGCCGTTCCCATTTTAATAAATAGGACGAATTATGTAAAAACTTGACAATAATTGCAATAATTGTTAACATATCCGTAATATATAACGGTTCGGTTCCAGAGAATGTAAAGCAGGGCTCAAAGGGGTGGGGGACTGTAACATGCAGAGGACGGAGATGAAAAGACGGTTTCTACGAAGAAAATGTGCATATGGAGCGGCGGTTCTGGCAGCGGCTTTGCTGCTGAATGGAGGCGGCATGGTCAGCAGTGCACAGGAGGCTGGCGGGCGGCTTTCTGCGGGTGTGGAAGCCGCTTTGGAGGGAGAAACCCTGTCGCAGGAGACGGAACAAGAAGATGGGGAACTCCTTGAGGAAGGAATGGCCGGAGAAGCGGCGGTTTCATTCCAGGAGACATCTGCAGGCCAGGCCGGAGAGGAAGAGGAACAGCCGGAGGCGGGCAAGGCGGATGAAGAAAGCGGGGATATGGAAGGAACGTTGGTTATGACCAGCGTTGCCAATACGCTGAATGTCCGCAGCGAACCGAGCGAAGAGGCGGAAAAGGTAGGATATCTCTATGCCGACTGCGGCGGCACCGTGCTGGAGAGAAAGGACGGCTGGACGAAGCTGGAGTCGGGCGAACTCACCGGCTGGGCAAAGGACGAATTCCTGCTGTTCGGTGAAGAAGCGCTGCAGGAGGTTAAGGAAGTGGGGAGAACCGTAGCACATGTGACGGGAGAGACCCTGCGGATTCGGAAAGAACCCTCTGCGGACGCGGAGGTATATGATCTTGCCGCCAAGGGAGAAGTTTTCGAGGTGGTGGATAAGGAACAGCTGGAATACAGCGATAAGATCACGCTGGATGCAGAATGGGCCGCCATTGATTATGAGGGCGGAACAGGATATGTGTCTGCGGATTATATCGAAGTGGATTTTGAATATGACCATGGGGAAACCCTGGAAGAGATCGCGGAGAGAGAGGCTGCGAGGACTGTAGGAAGCACGGGAAGCGATAAGGGGGGAAGCAAGGGAAGTGCGGGCAGCGCGCCGCAGAAGCAGAGCACTGGAAGCATTCCGGCAGGAACCAGCGATGTAACCCTGCTGGCGGCTTTAATTCAGTGTGAGGCCGGAGGAGAGAGTTATGAAGGCCAGCTGGCTGTGGGCGCCGTGGTGGTGAATCGTGTAAAGAGCGGCTCCTATCCCAATACCGTTACGGACGTCATCTTTGCTTCCGGTCAGTTCACGCCTGCGGGAAGCGGAAAACTGGCAAACCTCGTTTCCTCAGGCAATATCAAGCAAAGCTGCGTTCAGGCAGCTACCGAAGCGCTGTCCGGCGTTACCAATGTGGGAAGCGCTACCCATTTCAGAAGGGCTGGCGGCAGAGATGGAATTGTCATAGGAAACCATGTTTTTTGGTAAGAATATACGGAGGAGAAGGCATTCGCTTTCTTCTCCGTTTTCGTTTTTTATGGGGTGGCCTTTCGATCGCGGCGGGCGCCCGCTCAAGAAAAAGATTGAATATCTCAGGCGGATATAGTATGATGAAGGAAAGTTATAGGAGGAAAACGCATGGTCGAAATAATCTTCTGGCTGATTCTGCTGATCGTGTTGATCGTTGTGGAAGTGGCGACGCTGGGGCTGACCACAATCTGGTTTGCCGGAGGCGCCTTTATTGCGATCCTTGCGTCTGCGCTGGGAGCGCCGCTGTACCTTCAGATCACTTTATTTCTGGCGGTTTCGGTGGTGCTGCTTTTGTTTACCCGGCCGATTGCCGTACGTTACTTTAACCATGACCGGGTGAAAACCAATGCAGAAGGCCTGATCGGGAAGAGGGCCGTAGTGGAGGAAGAGATTGATAATCTGCGGTCGGTCGGACTGGTGAGCGTGAACGGCCAGGAATGGACGGCGCGCAGCGCAGCGGAAGAAGTGAGGATCCCAAAGGGGAGGATGGTCGTGATCTGTGCGATCAGCGGAGTGAAGCTGATCGTGGAGGAAATATCTGATAACGAAGAGGAGAGATAGAAAATGGTTGGAGCAATTGTATTGTTGATCGTATTGATACTGATCCTGTTGATTCTGGCGTCCTGCATCAAGATCGTTCCGCAGGCACAGGCCTATGTGGTGGAACGGCTGGGCGCTTACCAGGGAACCTGGAGCGTCGGCATGAAATTCAAGATGCCTTTTATCGATAAGATCGCGCGGAAGGTGAACCTGAAGGAGCAGGTGGTGGATTTCGCTCCGCAGCCTGTTATTACCAAGGACAATGTGACCATGCGGATTGATACGGTGGTCTTTTTCCAGATTACCGACCCGAAGGCCTATACCTATGGAGTGGAGAACCCGCTCATGGCGATCGAGAACCTGACGGCCACCACGCTGCGCAATATCATCGGAGACCTGGAACTGGATCAGACGCTGACCTCGAGGGAGACCATCAATACCAAGATGAGAGCTTCCCTGGATGTGGCGACGGATCCCTGGGGCATTAAAGTGACCCGTGTGGAACTGAAGAATATCATCCCTCCGGCGGCCATTCAGGATGCGATGGAGAAGCAGATGAAGGCGGAACGGGAGAGAAGAGAAGCGATCCTGCGTGCGGAAGGTGAGAAGAAGGCCACGATCCTGGTTGCAGAAGGTAAGAAGCAGTCCGTAATTTTGGAGGCGGAAGCGGAGAAGCAGTCCGCGATCCTGCGTGCGGAAGCGGAGAAAGAGAAGATGATCCGCGAGGCAGAAGGACAGGCGGAAGCGATTCTGAAGGTACAGCAGGCGGAAGCAGACGGCATTCGTTTTATCAGGGAAGCGGGAGCGGATGATACGGTTCTGAAGCTGAAGAGCCTGGAGGCTTTTGAGAAGGCTGCGGACGGAAAAGCGACCAAGATCATTATCCCTTCAGAGATACAGAATCTGGGAGGCCTGTTGGCATCCGCCAAGGAATTGGTCAGTCCCTGAGGCTGGAAAGACAGCATCCGGGGCCTTGTTTTCGGATAGAAAGGTCTCACATCAAAGGGTGTGAGGCCTTTTCATGAATGAGACTGTGCCAGTCGTTAATACAGTAGGAAGAGAAACGCGTTTTTGTCGCTCGGTGTTTCGGAACGGAGGAAAAGATGGATTTAAAAGGAAGGCATTTTCTGAAACTGTTGGACTATACGCCGGAGGAGATCACTTATCTTCTGGATCTTGCGGCGGAATTGAAAGAGAAGAAGAAAAAAGGGATTCGGACGGATCGCTTCCAGGGCAAGAATATCGCGCTCATTTTTGAAAAAACCAGCACAAGAACCAGATGCTCTTTCGAGGTGGCAGCCCATGATCTGGGATTGGGGACAACCTATCTGGATCCATCCGGCTCCCAGATCGGCAAGAAAGAAAGCATTGCGGATACGGCAAGGGTGCTGGGCAGAATGTATGAAGGAATCGAATACCGCGGGTTCGGACAGGAAGTGGTGGAGGAACTGGCTGCTTATGCGGGCGTGCCGGTTTGGAACGGGCTGACCAATGAATTCCATCCCACGCAGATGCTTGCGGATCTTCTGACCATCCGTGAACATCTGGGAAGGCTTCAGGGCGTGAAGCTGGTATATATGGGAGACGCCCGCTACAACATGGGCAATTCTTATATGGTGGCCTGCGCGAAGATGGGAATGCATTTTACGGCCTGTGCGCCGAAGGAATATTTTCCTGCAGAAGAGCTGGTGCAGACCTGCAGGAAGATTGCGGAGGAGACGGGAGGTTCCATCACGCTTACGGAAGATGCGATGGCGGGAAGCAAAGACGCGGACGTGATCTGTACGGATGTATGGGTTTCCATGGGAGAGCCGGATAGCGTGTGGGCGGAGCGGATTGAGAGGCTCTCTCCGTATCAGGTGAACCGCCGGATCATGGAGAATGCCGGAAATGCGATTTTCATGCACTGCCTGCCCGCTTTCCATGATCTGAAGACCAAAATCGGAAAAGAAATGGGAGAGAAATTCGGCATCACGGAGATGGAAGTGACGGATGAAGTGTTTGAGTCGCCATCTTCCGTTGTCTTTGATGAGGCGGAGAACCGGATGCATACCATCAAAGCGGTCATTGCGGCGACCCTGGGATATGAGCCGGATTGTCAGCCCTGCTGACGACGTCCCGGGATGAGGAACAAAATGGAGCGAAAAGGATTGAATAAGGCGGAGATCCTCGCCCTTCTTCGGGAAAGCGGACAGTATGTGTCCGGTCAGGAACTGTGCAGCCGGTTTGCGGTCTCCAGGACTGCGGTATGGAAGGCGATCAACGGGCTGAAGGAGGAAGGATACGAGATCGAGGCCGTACAGAATAAAGGATACCGCCTGCTCTCTTCTCCGGATGTGATGTGGGAAGGGGAGGTGAGAAGCAGGCTTCACACCAAGTGGGCGGGCAGCAGCTATCTGTTCCGTCCGGTCACAGGTTCCACCAATATGGATGCGAAGAAGGCGGCCGAAGAAGGGGCCCCGGAAGGCGCGGTGGTGGTGGCGGAACGTCAGGACGCGGGACGAGGCCGCAGAGGGCGCGCCTGGTCTTCTCCGGAAGGCTGTAATCTCTATTTCACGCTTCTGCTGCGTCCTACATGCAGGCCGGAGCAGGCGAGCATGCTGACCCTGGTGATGGCGCTCGCGGTGGCGGAGGCGATCGGAGAAGAAGGGATTTCTGTGGGGATCAAATGGCCGAACGACATTGTATCCTCAGGTAGGAAACTCTGCGGCATATTGACGGAGATGAGCGCGGAACCGGATTATATCCACTATGTGGTGATCGGAGTGGGCGTGAACGTCAATCAGGAGGAGTTTCCGGAGGAAATCGAACAGATGGCTACTTCCCTGAGAAAGGAAAAAGGAGAGAGGGTGGCAAGGGCAGGGCTGCTGGCCTCGATTCTGGAGCGCTTTGAACAGGCATATGAGGCATTTGGGAGCACATGGGATATGGAGCGGCTGCTCCCTTCCTATGAACGGCTGCTGCTGAATAAGGGCGCGCAGGTCCGCGTGCTGGATCCGAAGGGGGAATACCAGGGGACGGCCAGGGGCATCAACACAAAGGGAGAATTGCTGGTGGAAAAAGAGGACGGAAGCATGGAAGCCGTTTATGCCGGCGAGGTGTCTGTAAGAGGCGTATATGGCTACGTCTGATGCCCCTGGGGCTTAAGAAAAGGATGGGATGGAGAGAAGCGCGAAAGAAAAGCGCTTTCACTCTCCCTGATTTCGTATACGCGCCCTAGCGCGCAGATGGGAGCATTGATGAAGGAAGCAGGAACCCGGGATGAGCGCGGCCGTGCTGTTTTGTGCGGCGCCAATTCCTATGAACAGAAATATTTTTTTAATCAGGATTTCAAAAAGCTGCCGCAGTCCATTCAGGATGAGCTGCACATCATTTGCGTGCTGTTTGTAGAAGAAGTGGGCGGGGTTTTCACCATCCTGTTTGAGGAGGATGGAGGCGTGACGCTGGAGACGGATGCGGCGCAGGAAGATTATCTGTATGATGAAGTGGGAGCGGCCCTTCTTCTGAGCGAGGTGCGAAGGAAGAGAAAGGAACTGTTGGAGTCGCTCAGCCTGTATTACCGTGCGGTCGTTCTGCATGAAGATGTAACCGCTTTTTTGGAGGAAGATGATGATAGTAGCGATTGATGTGGGAAATACGAACATTACCTTTGGCGTGTATGAGGGACGGAAGTTGGTTACCACCTTCCGTATGATGTCCAAGCTGGCGCATACGTCGGATGAATACGGTATGTATATCCGTCAGCTGCTGCAGTTTAACGGAATCGAGAAGGAACAGATGGAAGGCTGTGTGATCGCCAGCGTGGTTCCGAACGTGATGCATTCCCTGGTGGGCGGAATCACCAGGTATCTGGGAATGGAACCGCTGATCGTGGGCGTGGGAACCAAAACGGGGATTCGTATCGTGACAGAGAATCCCAAGGAGATCGGAGCGGACCGGATCGTGGACGCTGTGGCTGCCTACGAGAAGTACGGCGGCCCTGTGCTGGTTCTGGACTTTGGAACCGCCACCACCTATGATTATGTGACGAAGGATGGCTGTTTTGCTGCGGGCATCACAGCTCCCGGCATTCGCATCTCCGCCAAGGCGCTCTGGGAGGATACCGCAAGGCTTCCCGCAGTTGAGATCAGAAAGCCGAAGAGCATTCTGGCCCAGGAGACCATTTCCAGCATGCAGGCGGGGCTGGTGTTCGGACAGATCGGCCAGGCGGAATATATCGTGAACATGGTGAAGAAGGAAACCGGCATTTTGGATATGAAGGTGGTGGCTACCGGCGGGCTGGGCAGGATTATCGCGGACGAGACGGACGTGATCGATGTGTACGACAGTTCTTTGACGCTGGACGGCCTGCAGCTGATCTACGAAAAGAACAGAAAATAGCAGAAAAGAACAAAAAGTAGAAAAGTATAGAAAATAACAGGAAAGAATAGCAAAAAGGGGCTGGGGGCAGCTCCTTTTTGCTGGGAGGAATGGATGCAGAAGCTTCATATTGGAAATGTGACTCTGGACAACCCGATCATACTGGCGCCGATGGCAGGGGTAACCGACCTGCCATTTCGCTTGCTGTGCGCGCAGATGGGAGCAGGGATGGTGTGCAGCGAAATGGTGAGCGCCAAAGCGATTCATTATAGGAATAAAAACACGGAGAGCCTTCTTGAGATCCATGAGAAGGAAGGGCCGGTCAGTCTGCAGCTGTTTGGTTCAGAACCGGAACTGATGGCGCAGATCGCCGGACAGATTGAGGAGAGGCCCTTTGCGATTCTGGACATCAATATGGGCTGCCCCGTGCCAAAAGTGGTGAATAATGGAGAGGGCTCCGCGCTTATGAAGGATCCGCTTCTGGCCGGCCGCATCATCAGCGCGGTGGCGAAGGCGGTGAAAAAGCCGGTCACGGTGAAGATCCGGAAGGGATTTGACGAGGAACATGTAAATGCCGTGGAGATGGCTCATATCGCGCAGGAAAGCGGGGCGGCAGCCATTACCGTACATGGGAGAACCAGGCAGCAGTTCTATTCCGGAAATGCGGACTGGGAGATCATCGCCCGTGTGAAGGCTGCGGTGAAGATCCCGGTGATCGGAAATGGGGATGTAACGGATTCGGAAAGCGCGGTGCGCATGATGAAAGAGACTGGCTGCGACGGCGTGGCGATCGGCCGGGCCGCCAGAGGAAACCCGTGGATATTCAGAAATGTCTGCCACTATCTTCAGACCGGAGAACGCCTTCCCGCCCCATCCGCCCAGGAGGTAAAACAGATGATCCTGCGGCATGCCGCTCTTTTGGTGGAATATAAGGGAGAATATACCGCCGTTCGTGAAATGCGCAAGCATTTTAGCTGGTATACCGCCGGCTATCCGCATTCCGCCGCGCTGCGAGGCCGGATCAATGAGATGGAGACCTTTGAGCAGCTGGGAGCCGTGCTGGATGGCTGGATGACTGGTTCGGAAGAAAAAAACGCCGCCATATGTGAATGAAACATCAGGTATCGGCATACCCTTAACCATGATCTATCTGGATATGGTTCGATTTGAGGAAAACAACGGACGCCGCATGCGGAGGCCCTCCGATTTCGTGAACAGAAGCGGTCTGATACAGCGATTCGCGGCAAGAAGACGAATGGAACCCAGACGCCTGCCCGCGCAGGACGAAGAGGAAGAAGCGCTTCTTTTTCTTCTGCCCTTTGGCCTTCGGAGAAAACCGGCCAGGCTTGCGGCCAGGCTGGAAGCGCTTTACGACAGATATCCGCCCCGGGGACTGTGTTGGTATGAGGAAGAAATGCGGGAAATGCTCGATCAGGCATTTTGGAGACCTGCCCTTCCGGAAGCGGCGTGGATTCACAGGCTGTGGCAGCAGGAAGCCTTCTGCCCGAACCTGATTCTGGTGCCGCCCGAACCGGAAGGAGTGGGGCCGGATGAGAAGATGGAGAACGGGACGCGATGGATACGGGAGGTGCTGCAGAACGGTTACGAACGGTTGAATGGCCTGCTGGTGCTGGATGGAGCCCTTGCCGGGAGCGCTGCCAGCATTTCGCTCATGGATCGGCACTCCTATTATCAGGAAATCTATGAAGATACGGGCCTGCCTGCTGTTTGCGCGGGCAGCCTGGCTAGAATGGGCTGGCAGGCAAGGCGGGGAAGGACGGTCTGCCTGGATGCGAGATGCGGCTTGCGCATTCCGCACCGGGAACTCCCGGAAGGGACGCTGTACCTGGATATGACGTCAGAGGAAGAGAAGAGGCGGCTTCTTGCGGCAAAACGGAAGGATATTTGTTACCGAAGCGCCTTGAATTGCCTTGACACTTATGTGAGAAAAAGGTATAATACGAACCGTTGTAAATGAGAGAAGTGTACCGTTCGCGGATGAATAAATAAAAAGAGAACCAGATGAAAAGAGAACTGACAGGAAGGGGATAAGAACATGGAAGAAAAGAAGAATATTCTTACCTATGAGGGCCTCCGTAGATATGAAGATGAACTGCATGACCTGAAGGTGGTCAGAAGGCAGGAGGTAGCGCAGAAAATTAAGGAAGCGAGAGAACAGGGCGACCTGTCTGAGAACGCGGAATATGATGCAGCGAAGGATGAACAGCGCGATATCGAGGCGAGAATCGAGGAATTGGAAAAAATCTTGAAGAATGCCGAGGTCGTTGTAGAAGATGAAGTGGATCTGGAGAAGATCAATATCGGCTGCCGCGTCCGCATCCTGGATCTGGAATATAATGAAGAATTGGAATACAAGATCGTAGGTTCCACAGAGGCGGACAGCCTGAAGGGAAAGATTTCCAACGAATCCCCTGTGGGAAAAGCGCTGATCGGTGCGAAGGTCGGCGATGTTGTGAACGTGGAGACGCAGGTGGGTCAGCTGCAGTACAAGGTGCTGGAGATTCAGCGTTCCAACTGACGGAAGATGTGGACAACTGTACAGGATACCGATTATCCCGGCACAGAAGGGGAGCCGTTCCGGGCAGTTGCCAATTTCTGGAAAGAATCATAAAAGCCGTTCCGGCAAAGCATGCCGCAGTCAGCGCATGCCGGAATGGCTTTTTTATTTGCGCCTAGCAGAAGCTTTAAAAGAAATTATGACCAAATTCTTAAAATATTCGAAATTTTGTATATTTTTCAAAAGAGATATTGCAAATTGAAAGCAAAGTAGTGTACAATTAACAATACAAAATCTAAAGGGTCACAAGGTATAATGGAGGGATTTGAAATGACCAAAGCACAGATCTTGAAGAAAGAAATTTTAAGCCAGTACAGAAGCGTAAGGCAGTTTGCATTAGAGATGCAGATCCCTTACAGCACTCTGGTAACAGCATTGGAACGTGGGATTGACGGAATGGCTTATGGCACGGTAATTAAGATGTGCAACAAGTTAAACCTGAATCCGGTAGATTTTAGTTCTCTGGAAAGAGATACGACGATCAGCGAACAGCTGCTTGAAAATAGAGTGATGCAGTATTATGTCAAGCTGAATCAAGAAGGCCGTGATAAGATCCTTGGATTGATGGACGATTTTGTACAGATCAAGAAGTACAAAGCGAAATAAGTGTGGGGGAGAGATTTTCATGCATTATGATTATCTGATTGTAGGGACAGGCCTGTTTGGCGCGTGTTTTGCGCATGAGATGCATAAGGCCGGAAAACGGTGCCTGCTAATTGACAGAAGAGACCATATTGCCGGAAATATCTATACGAAAGAGAGTATGGGCATCCAAGTACACAAGTACGGTGCCCATATTTTTCATACATCGGATAGACAGGTATGGGATTATATCAGGCAGTTTGCAGAGTTCAACCATTATATCAATTCGCCTGTGGCGGTCTATAAGGATGAACTCTATAATCTGCCCTTTAATATGAATACATTCAGTAAGATGTGGAATATCCGCACGCCTGCAGAGGCGAAGAAGGTCATCGCAGATCAGATCGCGCAGGAGCAGATTGCGGAGCCGTCCAATCTGGAAGAACAGGCGCTTTCCCTGGCTGGAAGGGATGTATATGAAAAGCTGATCAAGGGCTATACGGAGAAGCAGTGGGGAAGGGACTGCCGCGAACTTCCGGCATTCATCATCAAGCGGGTGCCGCTGCGCTTCAGGTATGACAACAACTATTTCAACGATCCGTATCAGGGGATTCCCATCGGCGGATATACGGCCATCGTGGAGAAAATGCTGGAAGGAAGCCAGGTACGCACCGGCATTTCCTATCGGAGTTTCCTGGAGGAGAACGCGGCTTCGGCTGAGCCTGTTACCTGGGATACCCTTCTCTATACGGGCATGATCGACGAATATTTCGGATACCGCCTGGGGGCTTTGGAATACCGCTCCCTGCGTTTTGAGGAACAGGAACTTCCGGATGAGGAGAACTACCAGGGCAATGCGGTGGTGAATTACACCGAAAGAGAGGTTCCTTATACCCGCATCATCGAACACAAGCATTTTGAGTTCGGCACGCAGCCGGGAACTGTGATCACCCGCGAGTATCCGGCGGCCTGGAAGATGGGGGATGAACCCTACTATCCGGTGAATGATGAGAAAAATATGGCTCTGTACGAACAGTACCTCGCTCTGGCTGCCCAGGAGAAAAATGTGCTGTTTGGAGGACGTCTGGGCGGATACCGCTACTATGACATGGATAAGGTCCTGCGGGCTGCGTTGGATCTGGCGGCATCCCAGCTGTCGGGCGCGGAAGCACTCTGAGCATACCGCCTGCAGCCGTTTCCGGTTCAAAATGAGGCACGGAAGAAAAAAAGGGGATTGCACTTTTTGGCTTCCGTGCTATAATAAGGTTCATATAGTTTGAATTTCAAATAATTATATAATCAAGAAATTTGATTAGACAAACAAAGTGATTTTCAGGAGGACATTTTTCATGAACTGGGAACAAGCGAACCGCATTCTGGACGAGAGAAGAGACAAAGCGCTGCTTGGAGGCGGCGAAGCGAAGATAGAGAAGCAGCACAACAGCGGCAAGCTGACGGCCAGGGAACGGTTGGAGCTGTTGTTTGATAAGGGGACCTTTGTGGAAACGGACGCTTTCATCGAGTCCCGCATTAATGATTTTGACCTGGATAAGAGAAGGGTGCCCGGAGATGGCGTGGTAACAGGCTATGGTTATGTGGACGGCCGTCTGGTGTTTGCTGCAAGCGAGGACTTTACCGTAATTGGGGGAACCCTGGGAGAATATCACAGCATGAAGATCTGCCGGATCCAGGACATGGCGATGGAGATGAAGGCTCCCCTTATATGCATCAATGACAGCGGCGGAGCCAGAATCGAGGAAGGGATCAGCTCCCTCAGCGGCTATGCGGGCATGTTCCTGCGCCACACCAAGGCCAGCGGCGTCATTCCGCAGATCGCCGTGATCCTGGGGCCCTGTTCCGGAGGCGCCTGCTATGCGCCGGCCATCTGCGACTTCATTTTTATGGTGAATGAAACCTCCAAAATGTTCATTACGGGTCCGAACGTGGTGAAAACAGTCATCAACGAGGAGACCACCGTGGAGGAACTGGGAGGGGCCAAAGTCCATGCCACCAAGAGCGGCGTTTCCCATTTCACCTACGATTCGGAAGCGGAATGTCTGATGGGCGTGCGCAAACTGCTGAATTACCTGCCGTCCAATTATGAGCAGAAGGCGCCCATCCTGCGTCTGGAGGAAAAGAAGGCCCTGTCCCGCAGCGTCAATAAGGTGCTGGAACATGTGGGAGGCATAGGCAGAAGGCTACACGGCAGCAAAAAGGACGGAACTTCCAGAAAACATTCCGATAATCCCTGCTCCCAGCTTGAGACAATCGTCCCGGATAATTCAAGGCGCTCCTATGACGTGAAAAAGGTGATCGACTGCATCGCGGATAAGGGAAGCTTCTACGAGGTTCAGGAAAGCTTCGCTGCCAATGTGGTGATCGGCTTTGGGCGCATGGACGGCGCATCCGTGGGATTTGTGGCGAACCAGCCCATGGTGATGGGGGGGAGCCTGGACTATCATGCGTCTGATAAAGCGGCTCGTTTCATCCGGTTCTGTGACTGCTTCGGGATTCCGCTCATCACCCTGGTGGATGTGCCGGCATTTCTGCCCGGAACCGCTCAGGAGCACAGCGGCATCATCCGCCATGGCGCCAAGATGCTTTATGCCTACTCTGAGGCCACCGTACCGAAGATCTCCGTCATCCTGCGCAAAGCCTACGGCGGCGCATATATCGCAATGAATTCCAAGGAAATGGGCGCGGACTATGTCTATGCTTGGCCCATCGCGGAGATTGCGGTGATGGGCGCGGAAGGTGCCGTCAACATCGCCTTCAAAAGAAAAATCAAGGCGGCGCAGGATCCGGAAGCGATGCGCGCTCAGTGCATTAAAGAATATGAGGATCGGTTCCTCAATCCCTATGTGGCCGCTTCCCGCGGATATGTGGACGAAGTGATTAAGCCGGAGGAGACCAGGGAACGCCTTCTGACATCCTTACGCGCTTTCGCCGGCAAGGATGCATGTGCCCCGAAGAAAAAACACGGAAATATTCCGCTCTGATGGAATGAAATAGATTGAAATCTTCTGATAAACGGAGTATAAAAAAATAGTGCCTGTCATGAAAACGATGAGAAAAGGCCGGGCATTTGGAAAGGAAGCCGTTTGATGGAAAAAAACCGGATTTATATTTATATTTGTTCAGAAGCAAAGAAAAAGGCTTCCCATGTTTATTTGAGAAGAGCGGCTCTTCGTTATATAGAGACTCGCGGAGAGAAGTGTGCTGAGGGAAAAGAATGGATTCTTGAAGGTGGGGAACATGGCAAACCCTTTTTCGTGGAATATCCGCAGATTCATTTTTCCGTCAGCCACAGCGGAACCTATTGGTGCTGCGCCTTTGCGCCCAACCAGGTAGGGCTTGATATTCAGCAGATCCAGAGCGCTGAGAAATGCCCTCCTGCCCGAACGGCCCGCATTGCAGAACGTTTTTTTCACCCGTCGGAGCGTGAATATCTGTTGCATGGAGGCAGTTTTTTTCGTGTATGGGCGGCGAAAGAAAGCTATGTGAAATATACCGGGGAAGGGATCACGCAGAATTTCGCTTCCTTTGCCGTGGCCGATGCAAACGGCCTGCTTCCTGCTGTGATGGGAGCAGGCCGTGCTGCCGTTGTGCATTCTTATATTCTGCATCCGGCCTATGAACTCTGTGTCTGCTCTGCCCAGATGGAGTCTGTGCGATTCTATTATATATAAGTAGAGACGGGGATTGTGGCTGCAGCGTTGTTTGACGCCCCATAGGGGCGGAGTTTAGCCGCAATGCGGGTGGACCTCCCACATGCAAGGCTTAGAAACAGCCAATTTTTAAAGT
>OLQH01001378.1_pt1 | contig 19326 bp, 17 predicted proteins | sample 1672671 | NCBI WGS metagenome assembly OLQH01 (sample SAMEA3136712, study PRJEB25190) | human gut metagenome
GGCATGAAGAACTTCATGAAGGAGTTAAAGCCGAAAAGCCTGGAGGATATTATTGCCGGGATTTCCCTGTACCGCCCCGGTCCTATGGATTTTATCCCCAAGTACATCAAAGGAAAAAATCACCCGGAGACGATCACCTACGACTGTCCCCAGCTGGAGGAAATCCTGGAGCCGACCTACGGATGTATTGTGTATCAGGAGCAGGTAATGCAGATCGTCCGTTCCCTGGGCGGTTATACGCTGGGGCGGAGCGATCTGGTGCGCCGTGCCATGAGTAAGAAGAAGGCGTCGGTGATGGAGCAGGAGAGGAAGAACTTTGTCTATGGGAATCCCCAAGAAGGGGTTCCGGGCTGCCTCTCCCGGGGAATTGATGAGAAGACGGCCAATAAGATTTACGATGATATGCTGGATTTTGCCAAGTATGCGTTTAATAAATCTCACGCGGCAGCCTATGCGGTGGTTTCCTATCAGACTGCCTGGCTGAAATACTATTTGCCGGTAGAGTTTATGGCGGCGCTTATGACTTCCTGCATTGACAATCCGGGAAAAGTGGCGGAATACATCCTGAACTGCCGGAGAATGGGGATTACGCTGCTTCCTCCGGACATCAATCATAGTGAGGGGAATTTTACGGTGGAAAATAACTGCATCCGTTACGGGCTGTCGGCCATCAAGGGGATCGGGAAACCGGTGATGGAGGCGGTGGAAGAAGAGCGGAACCGTTCCGGAGCCTTTACCAGCCTGAAGAATTTTGTGGAGCGGATGACCGGGAAGGAACTGAACAAAAGGATTATCGAAAACTTTATCAAATCGGGAGCTTTTGACTGTCTGGACGGCACGAGAAAGCAGATGATGATGATCTATATTCAGGTGATGGACACCGTAAACCGGGAGAAAAAGGAGTCTATGACCGGCCAGATGAGTCTCTTTGACTTTATGGGCGAGGAAGAGAAAAAAGAGTATGAGATCAAGATGCCTCCGGTGGGAGAGTACAGCAAGGAGAGCCGTCTGGCCTTTGAAAAAGAAGTGCTGGGCGTGTATATCAGCGGCCATCCTCTGGAAGAATATGAAGAGCAGTGGAGACGGGGGATCAGCGCAGTCACACTGGATTTTCAGCCGGATGAGGAGACGGGACAGCCCCGGATCCGGGATGGAGAGAAAGTCATTGTGGGCGGAATGATCACGGAGAAGAGTATAAAATATACAAAAAATAATAAGACCATGGCATTTCTGACGCTGGAAGATCTGGTGGGAACAGTGGAAATCCTGGTATTTCCCCGGGATTATGAGAAGAATGCTTCCCGGATGGAAGTGGATGCGAAGGTGTTCATCCAGGGACGGGTATCGGCGGAGGATGATAAGCCCAGCAAGCTGATCTGTGAGAAGATCCTTCCCTTTGCGGGAGAACCGGTGGAAATGGTACAGGTAAAGCAGCTGTGGATCCAGTTCCCTGACCGAAGGACCTACGAGGCAAGGGTGCCCCGCCTCTATGAGCTGCTCAAAGATGCGGACGGACGTGATCAGGTGGTGCTCTACCTGCGGGCTGAGCGGGCGAAGAAGGAGCTTCCCCCCAGCAGGAGCGTGGCGGTAAGTGAAGAACTGACTGCTCTGCTGGAGCAGGAGTTCGGCGCCGGCAATGTGAAAGTTGTGGAAAAGAGTATTGAAAAAAGGCGGTAAATGCTATAAAATAAACGAAGAAGCAGGCCCCTGACCTGCCTGAATCAGACAAGCGGCTGACTGCGGAATATGGAGGAAAGCATATGGCTGTAGAGAATAAGATAAAGACGATCGGTGTTTTGACAAGCGGCGGTGATTCTCCGGGAATGAATGCGGCGATCCGCGCTGTGGTGCGCCGGGGACTGGCCCTGGGCATGCAGGTGAAGGGAATCCGCAAGGGGTATGACGGCCTGTTAAATGAAGAGATTATAGATATGAGCGCCCGGGACGTGTCCGAGACGATCGCCCGGGGCGGAACGATCCTGTATACTGCCCGCTGTGCGGAGATGCGCACGCCGGAGGGACAGGAGAGAGCCGCTGAGGTGTGCCGCAGGCACGGGATCGAAGGCCTGGTGGTGATCGGCGGCGACGGCTCTTTTGCCGGCGCGCAGAAACTGGCCAATCTGGGTATCAATACGGTGGGGGTGCCGGGAACTATTGATCTTGACATTGCCTGCACGGAGTATACTATCGGATTTGACACGGCGGTGAATACGGCCATGGAGGCCATCGACAAGGTGCGCGATACATCCACTTCCCATGAGCGCTGCAGTATCATTGAGGTTATGGGAAGAAATGCGGGGTATATTGCCCTGTGGTGCGGAATCGCCAACGGTGCGGAGGATATTCTCCTGCCGGAGAAATATGATTACGACGAGCAGAAGATCATCAATAACATTATTGAGAACCGGAAGCGGGGCAAGAAGCATCATATCATCATCAATGCGGAGGGAATCGGACATTCCAGCAGTATGGCCAAACGGATCGAGGCAGCCACTGGCATTGAGACGAGAGCTACGATTCTGGGACATATGCAGCGGGGCGGAAGTCCCACCTGCAAGGACCGCGTTTACGCCTCCATCATGGGAGCCTATGCGGTAGATCTGCTGGCACAGGGAAAGAGCCAGCGGGTAGTGGGCTATAAGAATGGAGAGTACGTGGATTTTGATATCAATGAGGCTCTGGCTATGCAGAAAGAGATTCCGCCGTATCAGTATGAGGTGGCGCGGGCGCTCTCTGCAAATTATGACCGCTGAGAGAATGAAATAGAAATAAGACAGATAAGGGATATGCAATTTTCGGCGAATCACCGGGCACGGCTTCGAGGCGACAGGCTCAAAGCGAGCGCAGGCGGGGTCTGAAGATTGCATATCTTTCGTTATCGGTATTATTTTTGAATACAGGAGAAGAAAGATTATGATAACAAGCAGTGCGAATCCCCAGGTGAAAAAGGTAATACAGCTTCAGAAGAAGGCCAGACTCCGCCGGGAGGAAGGCGTTTTCCTGGTGGAGGGGCCGAGAATGTTTGCGGAGGTGCCGCGGGAGCGTCTTGTGAAGGTCTATGCATCGGAGAGCTATGCCAGAGATCCGGAACACAGAAGAGGACTGGAGGAATTTCCCTGGGAGGAAGTGGAAGATAAGGTCTTCCGCCAGATGAGCGATACGCAGACGCCCCAGGGAGTGCTCTGCATTGTGCGCCAGAGCGGCAGCACGATGGAAGAGATGCTGAAGAAAGAGAAGCCCCTTTTTTTGATTTTGGAGGATATCCAGGATCCGGGGAACCTGGGGACGATCTTCCGGACAGCGGAAGGGGCGGGGGCAGATGGAATCTTTATGAGCAGGGGCTGTGTGGACATTTATAATCCCAAGACGATCCGCTCCACCATGGGTTCCATTTACCGGGTTCCTTTCTGTATCTGTCCGGATCTGTCTGCATTGATGGAGCGGATGAAGCAGGCAAAAATTCTCACCTGCGCGGCACATTTGCAGGGTAAAAATACCTATGACCGGGAAGACTATACAGGAGGAAGCGCTTTCCTGATCGGAAATGAGGGAAATGGCCTCTCAGAAGAGCTGACCCGGCTGGCTGCCTGCAAAATCCGGATCCCCATGGAAGGCCGGCTGGAGTCTCTGAATGCCGGAGTGGCGGCCGCTGTTTTGATGTATGAGGCGGCCAGACAGAGGAGAAATCAGCCTGACGTCAGGGTTTTGTAAGATTATTTCGCTCGACTTTGACAGTGGGATAAGGTATAATGAAGCGGGAAACTTAGGAAGGGAAAGGTGATGCGTGTGAAAGACGAAAAGCTGGATTCCAGAGAAAAACGAAAAAAGAAGAAGAAAAAAAGGCTGATCATAAAAACAGTAATTCTGGTTCTGCTGCTGGTGATTCTCGGTGCGGCTCTGTGGCTGGTTTATAAAAATATGAACCCGTCCTCCGAAAACAGAATTCCGGAACAGATTACAGGAAAAGAGGAGGAACCCACGCCCAGCGCGGCGCCGGATGAGGAGAAGGAGGACGAACCTTCAAACAGCGATACGGCAGAGGTTATGGCTGAGGCGGATCTTCTGGCACAGCAGTATGATTACGATGGGGCGATGGCCAAACTGATGGAGATCCCTGGTTACGAGAATGATTCCGCTGTGGTGACAAAGATTGCGGAGTATCAGAGCACGAAGGACAGCTGCGTGCCGGTGAATCCGGAGACTGTGACTCATATCTTCTACCATTCGCTGGTAGTGGATCCGGAGAAGGCTTTTGACCAGTCCGTACCGGGCTGGGAGGGATTCTGCCAGTGGATGACTACGGTGGATGAGTTTAATCAGATTACGCAGCAGATGTATGATAACGGATATGTGCTGATCTCCCTGAAAGATCTGGCCACTGTTACCACGGATGCGGATGGAACCGTTCATTTTGAGAACAGCAGTCCGGTTATGCTTCCTCCGGGAAAGAAGGCCTTTGTGCTCTCCCTGGATGATACCTGTTACTATCATTCCTATGATAATCACGGCATTGCCAGCCGGATTGTCCTGGGGGAGGATGGAAAGCCGACCTGCGAATATATTCAGGACGACGGGACGGTGGTGACAGGAGATTATGACTGTGTGCCGCTTCTGGACAAATTTATTGAGGAGCATCCCGATGCCGCCTACAAGGGGGCGAGAGGAACCATCGCTCTTACCGGATACAACGGAATCCTGGGCTACCGGACGGACGGAACGTATGGAGATCCCAACGACGACGGGGAACCGCTGGGATATGTAAGAGATAAGCAGCAGCAGGAATGGCTGGACAAACATCCGGACTTTAACTGGGAAAAAGAGTGCCAGGATGCCAAGACGGTGGCGGATGCGCTGAAGGCGGAGGGATGGACCTTTGCCAGCCACACCTGGGGGCATCACAAGGTGGCAGATCTGAGTTATGAAGGCCTTGTGAAGGACACGGAGCGCTTCCAGAAATATGTGGATCCGCTGATTGGCGGGACGGATATGATCATTTTCGCTCACGGGCAGGATCTAACCAGCGGCGGAGATTATACTGCAGATAATCAGAAGTTCACATATCTGAAGAGTAAGGGTTACAATTATTTCTGCAATGTGGACTCTGCCCAGTACTTTGTTCAGATCCGTGACAATTATGTGCGCCAGGGACGCAGGAATCTGGATGGATACCGGCTGTGGAACGATGTACACGGCGAGGTGAACAAGACGTCAGATCTTTTTGACGCCAAGAGCGTTCTGGATCCGAAGCGGACGACGGTGCCGGAACTGTAAAAGTAAATAGAATTTCTGACACGATCAAGGGTGCCGGTTCATCTGCGGATGGATCAGTGCCCTTTGTTTTTTTTGTTCATTTCTTTACATCATTTTACATTTTTTTAACAGATCCGTGATTTTCCATTTTACACAGGCCAGTTAAACTGATATTCGTAGCAAGCGAAAGGAGAGAGAAAAAATGAAGATGAAGAAGTTTATGGCATTGATCCTGGCAGGTGCAATGGTAATGGGAATGGCAGCCTGCGGAAGCGGCAAAGAAGAAGATACAAAGAAGGAAGCAGCATCCGCTGAGGCGGGAGCCGTAGAGGGAGAGATTTCTATTATGACCCGTGAGGACGGTTCCGGAACAAGAGGTGCTTTTGTAGAACTGTTCGGCATCGAGGAGAAGGATGCAGATGGAAATAAAATGGATATGACTACGGATGAGGCGGCTGTGACCAACAGCACTTCCGTTATGATGACTTCTGTGGCAGGGGATGAAAGAGCAATCGGATATATTTCCCTGGGATCTTTAAATGATACGGTAAAGGCTCTGAAGATTGATGGTGCGGAGGCTACCGCAGAAAATGTGGCAAACGGCAGCTATAAGATTGCGAGACCGTTTAATATCATCACCAATGGAAAAGAGAGCGACGCGGCGAAAGATTTTGTAAACTTTATTATGAGCGCCGAGGGACAGCAGGTTCTGGAAGATGCGGGATGCATTAAGGCAGCTCCGGATGCGGAATCCTTTGCCAGCAATAATGCGGAAGGCAAGGTTGTGATTGCAGGTTCCTCTTCGATCACTCCTTCTATGGAGAAGCTGAAAGAGGCTTATGCCAAGGTAAATGATAAGGTTGAGATTGAAGTTCAGCAGAGCGATTCTACCACCGGCGTTACTTCCGCGCTGGACGGTGTGTGTGATATCGGAATGGCTTCCCGTGAACTGAAGGACAGCGAGATTGAGGCAGGGGCACAGGCTACTGTGATCGCCCAGGATGGTATCGCAGTGATCGTGAATAAGGCAAATGCGCTGGATGGACTTACTGCAGATCAGGTGAAGAGCATTTATACCGGTGAGACTCTGGAGTGGTCTGAACTGAACTGAGAATTCCCGGAGGAGTGAATCGATGAAAGCAAAAGAACAGATTATGAAGGTGGTATTCCTTCTGGCGGCATGTACGTCCGTTCTGGCGGTGGCCCTGATCTGTATCTTCCTTTTCGCCAATGGTATCCCTGCCATTGGCGAAATTGGGGTACTGGATTTTCTTACAGGAACCAGATGGAAGCCGGGAAATGATATTTACGGGATCCTTCCCTTTATTCTGGGAAGCATCTATGTGACGGCGGGGGCGATTGTCATCGGAGTGCCCATTGCTATCTTTACAGCAATCTTTCTGGCACGCTACTGCCCGAAGAGGATTTATCCTTTCCTGAAGAAGGCAACGGAACTGATGGCAGGAGTACCGTCAGTTGTGTACGGATTTTTCGGTCTGGTGGTTCTGGTTCCTCTGGTAAGAGAGGTCTTTGACTGCAAGGGAAATGTTATGCTGACAGCCTGTATTTTGCTGGGCATCATGATCCTCCCCACCGTGATCGGTGTGACAGAGTCCGCGATCCGGAGCGTGCCGGAAAACTATTATGAGGGTTCTCTGGCTCTGGGGGCAACGAAAGAGAGAACGATCTTCCGTATCGTCCTGCCGGCGGCCAAGTCGGGTGTGCTGGCCGGCGTTGTGCTGGGGATCGGAAGAGCGATCGGTGAGACTATGGCTGTGGTGATGATCGCGGGAAATCAGCCCATCATCCCCAAGAGCCTCTTAAAAGGCGTGCGGACCCTGACTTCCAATATTGTCATGGAGATGGGATATGCGGCCGATCTTCACCGGGAAGCGCTGATCGCTACAGCAGTTGTGCTGTTTGTGTTTATTTTGATCATTAACCTTTGTGTTTCCGCATTAAACAGGAGGTCTGAGAACAGTGGAAGGTAATGCAGCAGTTGTAAATAAGAGTACCGCGGCGGTTTCCGGTACGCAGAAGAAAGCAAGAAGAAGCTATCTTCTCCGCCATCCAGGTTCCGCTCTTCTGAAAGGGCTGGTGTATCTGGCTGCCGGGATTACCTTTCTGGTACTTCTGTTCCTGATCGGTTACATTCTGGTCATGGGAATTCCCCATATTACCACGGATCTTTTTGCCTGGACTTATACCACAGAAAATGTATCCATGCTTCCGGCGATCCTTACTACAGTGCTACTGACGGCATTTTCCCTTTTGCTGGCAGTGCCGCTGGGAGTATTTGCAGCGATCTTTCTGGTGGAGTATGCGGGAAAAAATAAGAGACTGGTGGGAGTGATCCGGCTGACTGCGGAGACGCTCTCGGGCATTCCCTCTATTGTCTACGGCCTTTTTGGCATGCTGTTTTTTGTGACAGCTCTGGAATGGGGATATTCGATCCTCTCAGGAGCGTTTACGATGGTGATTATGATTCTGCCGCTGATCATGCGTACCACGGAGGAGGCTTTAAAGTCTGTTCCGGATTCTTTCCGGGAAGCCAGTTTCGGACTGGGAGCAGGAAAATTAAGAACTATTTTTAAGATTGTTCTGCCGGCGGCTGTTCCGGGAATCCTGGCAGGCGTGATCCTGGGAATCGGAAGGATTGTGGGAGAGACGGCAGCGCTGATTTATACGGCCGGCTCGGTGGCAAAGGTACCGGGAAGCCTGATGGATTCAGGAAGAACACTGGCGATCCATATGTATACGCTGTCCAATGAAGGGCTGTATATGGATCAGGCTTACGCTACGGCGGTCGTGCTCATCGTGCTGGTGCTTCTGATTAACTGGCTCTCCGCTTTTGTGGCAAAACGGGTGGGAGCGAAAGGATAAGGATAAATGGATAACGCAAAGATCAGTATTAAAGATTTGAATTTATATTACGGAGATTTTCACGCGCTGAAGAATGTGAGCATGAAGCTGCCGGAGAAAAAGATTACGGCATTTATCGGTCCCAGCGGCTGCGGAAAGTCAACACTTTTAAAGTCCTTAAACAGGATGAATGACCTGGTGGACGGCTGCCGGATTACCGGGGAGGTTCTCCTGGATGGGGAGGACATTTACTGCGGCATGGATGTGAACCTTCTGAGAAAACGGGTGGGAATGGTCTTTCAGAAACCCAATCCTTTTCCCATGAGCATTTATGATAATGTGGCCTACGGCCCCAGAACGCATGGGATCCGCTCCAGGGCAAAGCTGGATGAGATCGTAGAAAAATCTTTAAGAGACGCGGCTATCTGGGATGAGGTGAAGGACCGGCTGAAAAAGAGTGCCCTGGGTATGTCCGGAGGACAGCAGCAGAGGCTTTGCATTGCCAGAGCGCTGGCGGTGGAACCGGAGGTGCTTCTGATGGACGAACCGACTTCGGCTCTGGATCCCATTTCCACTTCCAGGATCGAGGATCTGGCGGTGGAACTGAAGAAGAACTATACCATTATCATGGTCACGCACAATATGCAGCAGGCAGCCAGAATCTCAGATCAGACGGCATTTTTCCTGATGGGAGAGGTGGTGGAATTCTCGGAAACTGAGAAACTTTTCTCCATGCCCGATGACAAGCGGACGGAAGACTATATTACAGGGAGGTTTGGCTGATGCGTATCACTTTCGATGGACAGATGAAGCAGCTGCATGAAGAATTGATGGAGATGACCGGACTGTGCCGCGATGCCATTGCGGCGTCTGCGGAAGCGCTGGAGCAGGGCAGAGCTCTGAATCAGAGAGAAGTAGAGGAGCGGGAGCAGAAGATTAACGGGCTGGAAAGAGACATTGAGGATCTTGCCATGCGGATTCTTCTGCGCCAGCAGCCGGTGGCAAAGGATCTCCGGAAGGTTTCCGCCGCTATGCGGATGATTTCTGATCTGGAGAGGATCGGGGATCAGGCGGAGGATATAGCAGAACTTCTTCCCTATATTCAGGGTGGATTTTCCAATGAACGGATTCCCGTCGGGGAGATGGCCAATGAGGCGGTTTCCATGGTGGTGGACAGTATCTGCGCTTATGTGCAGGAGGATCTGAAGCTGGCCAGATCAGTTATCCGTTCGGACGACAGGGTAGATTCTCTTTTTGAAGTGATCAAAGAGGAACTGATCGGGGAGATCCGGCGGGGCGGAATCCCGGCGCAGACAGCGCTTGACGTTCTTATGACTGCAAAGTATCTGGAGCGTGTGGGAGATCACGCCGTAAATGTAGCCGAGTGGGCGGAGTATTCCATCACTGGCGTACACAAAAATCATGAGTGAATCGGTGCCGGAAGGCGGCTGATGACATATATTTGACCTGATTTTACGATGGGGGCTGCCCTGCAGGGTGCGAAGACTGCAGGACAGCCTCTTCGCAGTTTCGGTGGAGAATGTAAAAACTTGTCATACGATTCTGTGTTGACAAAATCGTGTAACCGTGGTAACATCCTTTCGTAACAAGTTTTAATAACTTTGTAACAAATGTAAAAATTATGTATTTTTTCTTGTTACATAAACAGGAGGTTATCATGGAAAAAAGAAGAAAGAAAGCTCTGGGAATACTGGGGAGTACGGCGGCCTGCATGATAGTTATGGCAGTTCCGGCCTACGCGCAGGAACAGGAGCAGGGATCTTCCGAGACAAATGAAAATCCTGCGGATTCTGTGCTGGCAGCGTCAGCCTGGGAGAACAGAGCGGCGGCCAATGTGGAGAATTATGCTTATATCCGTGAAGAAGCAGGCGAAGAAGCGGCAAAGGCGGGAGTACTGCCCAGAGGAGCAGCCGCAGAAGTTCTGGAGAGAGGCGATGCCTGGACGAAGGTGCAGGCCGGAGAAATTGCGGGTTACATAAGAAATGATCTGCTTGTGTATGGAGAAGAGGCAAAAGATCTGTATCAGGAAGTACATGGAATATCCGGAACTGTGGAGGCGTCTTCTCTTCGGCTCCGCGAGGAGCCTTCTCTGGAAAGCCCTCAGGTGGGAGCGGTACCTCAGGGAACGAAAGTCCGGCTTCTGGGGCGGGACGGAGAATGGTTCCAGGTGCGGATTGATGATGCAGATGCCTATATGTTTGCGGAATATATTACAGAGGATGAACTGGAAGCTACAGCTGTGACAGAGGAAGAATATCTGAAGAAACAGCAGGAGGAAGCCGCCCGGGAGCAAGAAGAAAAGGCTGCCCAGACAGTTTCCGGCGCAGTATCTGTTTCCGGGAGCGATCTGGATCTGCTGGCTGCCATCATCCAGTGCGAGGCCGGAGGCGAGAGCCATACGGGCAAAGTGGCAGTGGGGGCTGTGATTATGAACCGGATCCGGGACAGCCGGTTCCCGGACAGCATTTCAGAGGTAGTTTACCAGTCCGGGCAGTTTTCACCGGTAGCCAGCGGTGCGCTTTCCAGAGTGCTGTCACAGGGGGCAAGGGAAGACTGCTATGCTGCGGCGAGAGAAGCTCTCGGCGGTTCCAATCCGGTGGGAAATTCACTGTACTTTAACAGTGGAAGAGGAAAAGGCATCCAGATCGGCAACCAACACTTTTATTAACCAGTTCAGCGCGCTTCCGGGTGAATCGGGGGCCGTGCAAGCTTGCTTGCATAAGGGCACGGATTCAGCTGGAGAAGGGGGCGGAACGCCCCCTAAGGCCCAGACAGAAAGCTGCGAAGCAGCGAGAGGCGCGGGGAGCGCCGGTCTGGGCCTTGCAGCGCGCGGGAGAAGCGCGGAAAGGACGAGCGCGGGAAAAGCGGAAAGAGGGAGTATTGAAAATAGAAGAGCAGTTTCAGAAATTTATCTGGAACCGCTCTTTTTTCTTGTGGAAATTCAGAAAATATAGTATGATATAGCTAATCCTTGGATAGAGATAGTAGAAGGGGGATTGCAGAAAAGGAGGGATGTTTGTGGACATAATTCTATGGCTGGTGATTACGGCGGTGCTGATCGGAATTGAGATCGCGACCCTGGGTCTTACAACGATCTGGTTTGCGGGAGGAAGCCTTGCAGCGGCGATAGCCGCAGCTTTCGGGGGCAGTTATCCGGTGCAGATTTTAGTATTTCTGGCAGTGTCTGCGCTCCTTCTGATCTTTACCAGGCCCTATGCAAAGCGTTTTATAGAACGCAGGAAGACCGCAACCAATGTGGAAAACATACCGGGGAAAACGGCTGTGGTCACAGAAACAATTGACAACCTGAAGGAGACAGGAGCCGTAATGTTAAATGGCCTGACCTGGACCGCCAGAACTTTGGAGGGGGATTCTCCTGTTGAAAAAGACAGGATTGTGGAGGTACTCCGGGTAGATGGTGTGAAGCTGATTGTGAAAGAGAAGGAGAAGTGAGTATGGATCGTGCAGTTTATATTGCTGTCATTGTAGCTATCGTGGTGATCATTGTCTGCATCGCCCTGTCCTGCATCAAGATCGTTCCTCAGGCAAATGCTTTTATTCTGGAACGTCTCGGCGCTTATCAGGCGACCTGGTCTACCGGGCTTCATTTTAAAGTACCCTTCATTGAGCGGGTGGCAAAAAAAGTAAACTTAAAAGAGCAGGTGGTGGATTTTCCGCCTCAGCCGGTGATTACGAAGGATAATGTAACCATGCGGATCGACACCGTGGTGTTTTTCCAGATTACAGATCCCAAGCTGTTTGCCTACGGTGTGGAGAGTCCGATCATGGCAATTGAGAATCTGACTGCCACCACGCTGCGTAACATTATCGGTGACATGGAACTGGATGAGACCCTGACTTCCCGTGAGATCATTAATACAAAAATGCGGGCCGCGCTGGACATTGCCACAGATCCCTGGGGAATCAAGGTGAATCGGGTTGAACTGAAAAATATTATGCCTCCGGCAGCGATTCAGGAGGCGATGGAGAAACAGATGAAGGCGGAGCGTGAGCGCCGGGAGTCCATTCTGATCGCAGAAGGCGAGAAGAAGTCCACCATTCTTGTGGCAGAAGGAAAGAAAGCATCCGCGATCCTGGATGCAGAAGCGGAGAAACAGGCGGCGATCCTCCGTGCGGAAGCGCAGAAGGAGAAGATGATTCGGGAGGCAGAAGGTGAAGCGGAGGCAATCCTTAAGGTTCAGCAGGCAAATGCGGACGGTATCCGTTTCCTGAAGGAGGCCGGAGCAGACGAGAGCGTGCTCACCCTGAAGAGCCTGGAGGCGCTGCAGCAGATGGCGGACGGCAAGGCGACCAAGATCGTAGTGCCTTCCAACCTGCAGGGCGTAGCAGGGCTGGCCACCACGCTGGGAGAGATCTTAAGAGACGGAAAGTAAAGAGACGGCCTGAGAGGGCATGGGAACAGGGGCTGCTGCAGAGAGCGAAAGTTCGCTCTGCGGCATGCCCTGCTTTTCTTTTTTGCGGGGAATCCGGATCATTTATCTGACAGGAGGTACAACTATGGGAACGGGGATGGATCTGTCAAAGGAATATGGGATTGTTCTGGAAGGAGGAGGCGCAAAAGGGGCTTATCAGATCGGAGCCTGGATTGCGCTGAAAGAAGCGGGGGTAAAGATCAGAGGAATTGCGGGAACCAGTGTGGGAGCGCTGAACGGGGCTCTGATCTGCATGGGGGATGAGGAAAAAGCCAGAAGAATCTGGGAAAATATGTCGTATTCCCGGGTGATGGATGTGGACGATGAGAAAATGCACCGGTTTGTCAATCATCAGATGAATCTGGGAGAGTATACCGCAGAACTGTTAACCGGACTTTCCGCAGGGGGGATTGACGTGACTCCTCTGAGGAGGCTGATCGAAGAAAATATTTCCGAGGAGAAGATCCACAATTCCAGGACAGAGCTTTTTGTGACCACTTACAGTGTGGAGGAGAGAAAAGATCTGACGATTGACCTGAAAGAAATCGATCCGGGCCTGATTACGGATTATCTTCTGGCCAGCGCTTATATTTTTCCTATTTTCAAAAATGAGAAAGTAGAGGGGAAGACCTGTATTGATGCGGGGGCGTTTAATAATCTTCCGGTGGACATCCTGCTGGATCGGGGATATAAGGACATTATTACGATCCGGATCTTCGGTGTGGGGCGGACAAAAAAAGTACATCCCCCGGAAGATACCACGATTCTTTCCATAGAACCCAGGGTAAATCTGGGAAATATTATCGACTTTGATTACAGGAAGAGCAGACGCAACCTGACGATAGGTTACTATGATGCGAAAAGACTGATTTTGGGGCTTTCCGGAAAGATATATTATATTGAAGAAAAAGAAGAAGAGTGTTATTATTTAAATCAGTTCCTTCAATTGAGGGAGGAAAGAATAGAACTGCTGATGGGGCGTTTTCATGTAGGAAAACGGGAACAGTGGATGAGAAAACTGACAGAGCAGATCCTGCCCATGGTGGCGGCGGAGCTGAAGCTGGAACGGGAGTGGACCTACCGGGAGCTTTATCTGGCGGTGCTGGAAGCAACTGCCAAACTGTGCCGGGTACAGAAGTATCGGGTTTATGGCCTGGAAGAACTGCAAAATCTTACAGCCGGGAAGCTGGAGCGGATGAAAAACAGGGAGGAACTGCCCGCATTTGTCAATTTTATTTACCAGAAGGAGGAAGAAGCATGAGTTTAAAAGGACGTCATTTTCTGACACTGAAAGATTTTACACAGGATGAGATTATGGAATTTCTCAATCTGGCTGCAGAACTGAAGGCGAAAAAAAAGCAGGGGATTCCGGTAGATACGCTGCGGGGGAAAAATGTAGCCCTTATCTTTGAGAAGACCAGTACCAGAACCAGATGTTCTTTTGAAGTGGCAGCTCATGACCTGGGAATGGGAACGACCTATCTGGATCCGAAGAGTTCACAGATTGGAAAAAAAGAGAGCATTGCAGATACGGCGCAGGTGCTGGGAAGCATGTTTGAAGGGATTGAGTACAGAGGATTCGGGCAGGAGAAGGTAGAAGAGCTGGCTCGGTATGCCAATGTTCCGGTCTGGAACGGTCTGACAAATGAATATCATCCCACCCAGATGCTGGCAGATATGCTGACAATTCAGGAAAATTTTGGACATTTAAAGGGAATTAAGCTGGTTTATATGGGGGATGCCCGATATAATATGGGAAATTCCTATATGATCGCCTGCGCGAAAATGGGCATGCATTTCGTAGCCTGTGCACCGGAGAAATATTTCCCCAATCAGGAACTGGTGGAAGAGTGCAGAGCTTTTGCAGAGGAGTCCGGGGCTACGATCACGCTGACAGAAGATCCCTGGGAAGGGGTGAAGGGAGCAGATGTGATCTGTACGGATGTCTGGGTATCTATGGGTGAGCCGGACAACGTATGGGAGGAGCGGATCCGGGAGCTTAGCCCCTACAAGGTGACGAAGCAGATCATGGAGACGGCAGGAGAGCAGGCGATCTTCCTTCACTGTCTGCCCGCTTTCCACGATCTGAAGACGGAGATCGGCGCCGAGATGGGAAAACGTTTCGGGCTTACGGAGATGGAAGTCACAGATGAAGTGTTCCAGTCTCCCCAGTCTAAGGTCTTCCAGGAGGCTGAAAACAGGATGCATACCATCAAAGCGGTTATGGCGGCTACCCTTGGAGCATAAACTGTATGGAAAAAACAAAGAGCAGAATTTTGAAAGCCCTGCGGAACCGGCAGGGCTATCTGTCGGGGCAGGAACTTTGCGGACAGCTGGAGATTTCCCGGACAGCTGTGTGGAAAAATATAAAAGCCCTGGAAGCAGAAGGGTATGAGATCGAAGCGGTTCAGAATAAAGGATACTGCTTAAAGCAGGTGCCGGATGTGATGGGAGCGGCAGAGCTGGAGAGCCTGCTTTCCACAAAGTGGGTGGGAAAAAACGTACAGTTTAAGTCCAGCCTGGATTCTACGAATCTGTGGGCAAAACAGCTGGCAGAAGCCGGGGCAGAGGCGGGAACGCTTGCGGTGGCCGAGACACAGACGAGAGGGCGGGGCAGAAGAGGGCGCGCATGGACCTCCCCGGAAGGGGAAAATATCTATATGACGCTGGTGCTGCGACCGGAGATACAGCCACAGGATGCACCCATGCTCACGCTGGTGATGGGACTTTCTGCAGCTCAGGCGGCAGCCAGGGTCACCGGACTTTCGGCGGGGATCAAATGGCCTAACGACGTGGTGCTGGAGAAAAAGAAAATCTGCGGAATCCTCACAGAGATGAGCGTACAGGCTGAGTACGTGGATTACGTGGTGATCGGAGTGGGGATCAATGTAAATCAGGAGCATTTTCCGGAAGAACTGGAAGATAAGGCTACCTCTCTGCGCATCCAGGCGGGGAAGAAGTTCCGCCGGGCGGAGATCGCGGCAGCTGTGCTGGAGGAGTTTGAGAAAAATTATGAAACGTTTCTGAAGACCTGTGATCTCTCCGGCCTTCAGGAAGCGTACGGCCGTCACCTCCTGAACAGGGATCAGGAAGTAAGGATCCTGGAAAAAGAAGGGGAGTGGAGAGGGACAGCCCGGGGGATCAACAGATCAGGAGAGCTTCTGGTGGAACTTCCTGACGGGAAGATCAGGACAGTGTTTGCCGGAGAAGTGTCTGTCCGGGGTCTTTATTCTTACGTGTAAGGAGAAAAAAGATGTATTCAGATCAGATTGTGCTTTGCGGGGCAAATTCGTACAAGCAGAAATATTATTTTAATCAGGATTTTGCGGCGCTTCCCCAGACGGTGAAAGAGGAGCTGCAGATCATGTGCGTCCTTTTTACGGAGGATGTGGGCGGCGTGCTGACGCTCTGGTATGATGAGGAAGGAAATCTGGAATTTACCGTGGAAGCTGAGGAGGCGGACGGACGGTTTGATGAGATCGGAAGCGCTCTTAAGATCAAGCAGATCCGCCGGGAAAAGAGAGAACTTCTGGAAGCGCTGGAGCTCTATTACCGCGTTTTCTTTCTGGGCGAGGATGCGGAGAAATGAAGTTACGTATTGGAAATGTAGAACTTGACAATCCTTTTATTCTTGCGCCTATGGCGGGGGTGACGGATCTGCCTTTCCGCCTCCTCTGCCGGGAACAGGGAGCCGGGCTTCTGTGTATGGAAATGGTGAGTGCCAAGGCGATTCATTTTGGGAATAAGAATACGCGGGCGCTGATGGAGATCCATCCCCAGGAAAAGCCGGTTTCTCTGCAGCTGTTTGGTTCTGATCCGGATCTGATGGCGGAAATTGCAGCTCAGATCGAGGAGGAACCTTTTGATATTCTGGATATCAATATGGGCTGTCCGGTGCCGAAGGTAGTAAATAACGGGGAAGGTTCCGCCCTTTTGAAGAATCCGGCTTTGGTGCGGGAAATCGTGACCAAAGTGTCCCGGGCGATTAAAAAGCCGCTGACCGTTAAGATCCGGAAAGGGTTTGATGATACCTGTGTCAATGCCGTGGAGATTGCTAGGATCCTGGAAGATTCCGGGGCGGCAGCCGTAGCGGTTCACGGGAGAACGCGGGAGCAGTATTACAGCGGAAGGGCAGACTGGGATATTATCCGCCAGGTCAAGGAGGCGGTATCAATCCCGGTGATCGGAAACGGGGATGTGGATTCCCCGGAAAAAGCGGAGGCTATGTTTCGGGAGACAGGCTGTGACGGAGTTATGATCGGCCGGGCCAGCAGAGGAAATCCCTGGATCTTTCATCAGCTGAATACGTATTTTGAAAGCGGGAAAGTGGAGAAAAAACCGGAACTTTCGGAGGTAAAAGACATGATCCTGCGGCATGCGGGCCTGCTTCTGGAGAAGAAGGGAGCTTACACGGGGATGCGGGAAATGCGCAAGCATGTGGCCTGGTATACAGCCGGATATCCCCGCTCAGCCAGACTGAGGCAGGCGATCAACGAGATTGAAAGTCTGGAAGGGTTAAAAGAACTTCTGGAACAGTGGAGGGAGCCTGCGGAGAAAGCGGGAGAAAGCATTGAAAAACCTTGACATTTTAAGGTTTTTCAGCTATAATACCATGATTGTTATGAGGGTCATATCAGTGTCTTCATTTGCGAAAAGTGAAGGTAAGAAAGGGTGTAAGAGTAATGGAAGAAAAGAAAAATATTCTGACCTATGCAGGTCTGAAAAAACTGGAGGATGAGCTTCACGATCTGAAGGTAGTTAAACGAAAAGAAGTAGCAGGGAAGATCAAAGAAGCCAGAGAGCAGGGCGATCTGTCTGAGAATGCCGAGTACGATGCAGCCAAAGATGAGCAGCGGGATATCGAGGCGCGCATTGAGGAGATCGAGAAGATCCTGAAAAATGCGGAAGTTGTAGTGGAAGATGAAGTCGATATGGATAAGGTCAGCGTAGGCTGCAAGATCCGTGTGATCGATATGGAATATGATGAGGAAATGGAACTGCAGATCGTGGGGTCCACGGAGGCGAACAGCCTGCAGGGCAAGATTTCCAATGAGTCTCCGGTGGGAAAAGCCCTCATCGGAGCCAGAAAGAACGACATTGTGAACGTGGAGATGCCGGCTGGTGTAATGCGCTACAAAGTGCTGAGCATTGAGCGGAATATCTGATAATAAGGAGTGGAAAAAGTGGCGGAGCAGCAGAAGAAAGTACAGGAACAGGATATTAATCAGTTATTGAAGGTTCGCCGTGATAAACTGGCCGAACTGCAGGAAAATGGCAAGGATCCCTTTGTTATTACAAAGTATGATCAGGAGATCCACAGTCAGGAAATTAAAGACCGTTTTGAGGAACTGGAAGGAAAGCAGGTTTCCATCGCCGGACGTATGATGTCCAAGCGCGTGATGGGAAAAGCTTCATTCTGTAATATCCAGGACCTGAAGGGAAATATTCAGTCCTACGTTGCAAGAGACAGCGTGGGGGAAGATTCCTACAAAGATTTCAAGAAACTGGATATCGGTGATATCGTAGGAATCCGCGGAGAAGTTTTCCGCACCAAGACAGGTGAGATTTCTATTCATGCTGCGTCCGTGACGCTTCTCTCCAAGAGTCTGCAGATTCTTCCGGAGAAGTTCCACGGTCTGACGAATACGGATATCCGTTATCGTCAGCGTTATGTGGATCTGATCATGAATCCGGAAGTAAAAGATACGTTCATCAAGCGTTCCAGGATCCTGGCCAGCATTCGGAAATATCTGGCCGGCAAGGGATTTATGGAAGTGGAGACCCCCATGCTGGTGGCAAATGCAGGAGGAGCGGCAGCCAGACCTTTTGAGACTCATTTCAATGCTCTGGATGAAGATCTGAAGCTGCGCATTTCTCTGGAGCTCTATCTGAAACGTCTGATCGTGGGCGGTCTGGAGCGCGTGTACGAGATCGGCCGCGTATTCCGAAACGAGGGACTGGATACCCGGCATAATCCGGAGTTTACCCTGATGGAGCTGTATCAGGCCTACACAGACTATAATGGCATGATGGATCTTACAGAGGAAATGTACCGTTTTGTGGCGCAGGAAGTATTGGGCACTACGACCATTACTTATAACGGCGTGGAGATGGATCTGGGAAAACCCTTTGAGCGGATTACCATGGTTGACGCGGTCAAGAAATATGCAGGTGTGGATTTTGATCAGATCCATACGCTGGAAGAGGCCCGCGCTGCAGCCAAGGAGCACCATGTGGAGTATGAGGAGCGCCATAAGAAGGGCGATATTCTGGCGCTGTTCTTTGAAGAGTTTGCAGAAGAGCATCTGATCCAGCCGACTTTCGTTATGGATCATCCGATTGAGATCTCTCCGCTGACGAAGAAAAAGCCGGAGAATCCTGAATATACAGAGCGTTTTGAGTTCTTCATGAACGGCTGGGAGATGGCAAATGCCTACTCTGAGTTAAATGATCCCATTGACCAGAGAGAGCGTTTTAAGGCGCAGGAGGAACAGCTGGCACAGGGTGACGAGGAGGCCAATACTACAGATGAAGATTTCCTGAATGCGCTGGAGATTGGTATGCCGCCTACCGGAGGCATTGGATTTGGCATCGACCGTATGTGTATGCTGCTGACAGATTCTGCAGCGATCCGCGACGTACTGCTGTTCCCGACAATGAAGAGCATGGGAGCCGCAAAGAATGAAGCTAACAATGCTGCACAGTCTGCTCCGGTTGAAAAAACAGTGGAAAAAGCAATTGCTGAAGTGAAAGAAACATA
>OLQH01001380.1_pt1 | contig 19278 bp, 16 predicted proteins | sample 1672671 | NCBI WGS metagenome assembly OLQH01 (sample SAMEA3136712, study PRJEB25190) | human gut metagenome
GGTGAATTTCTTACGATATTATTTTACCCTTCTTCCGACCGGCTGCGGTACTCGCACGGCGAAACGCCGACGTGCTTTTTAAACAGATAGCTGAAATAATGCGAATCCTGATAGCCGACGTCAAACGCAATATCGCTCATGCGGCTGTTGCCGCAGGTCAGCAGCTGCTTGGCCGCCTCGATACGCACGGCGGTCAAATACTCGACAAAGGTCTGTCCGGTCTCCTGCGAGAACACGGTGGAGAAATGATTCGGACTGAAGCCGACTTCCTCCGCACCGATTACGACCGAATCTTCTTCTTTTCCAAAAGTATCGGCACCGCAATCGCAGTACGGTATGCCGTGCTGCACGGCCTGCACCCCGGACAGGTGTACTTCACGCCCATCGAAGCAGCCCTACCCGATCTCGATCCCGCCGGCATCGCCTTTCACGGCACCGCCGACTCGGGGGCGCGCACCGAGCTCATCACCGAGGGCTGCCGCCGTCTTGGTGTGCCGCTGCATCTAACTGAAAACGCCGATCATTCCATGGAAACCGGCGATGTCCTGCGGGATATCACAATCCTGCACACCATTCTCGAGCAGACCGATCGCTAGATGCGGCAGCGTTGCATCTGACCGTGCCATCTCCGACAGCAGATCCCGTAAAATTATGTATCCGTTTAAGGAAAGCATTGCAGCTCGGTGCAAAATGTTGTGCTCTTTTCTTGTATGACCTTACAGGAGAGTTTACTATGAAAATTTTACATATCACACCCTCGCAGGACGGGTTTTACATGCCCGCGGAATTTGCGCTGCATGAAGACTGCCTGATGATTTGCCGATTCGTGACAGTAAGGCGCCTATGCCGCACGCAAAGCCTTTCTGCGCGTGATCGAAACCATTTAAAGCGAACACATGACCGTTCTGTGCTCGGAGGGGCAGTACGACAACGCGCGTGCCCAGCTTCCCGACCTTTATCATCAACGGCAAAGACGAACGCCGCGGCATCGACTGGGGCTTCAACACATGGGGCGGCGAAGTGGACGGCCTGTATCCCTCGTGGGAGAACGACAACCGCGTGGCACGCAAGTTCTGCAACCTGCTTTGCAATGACGTTTACGACAAGCGTGATTTTATCTGCGAGGGCAGCTCGATCCACGCCGACGGCGAGAACGACCCGCAGTATGCGCTTTCCAAGCCGAGACCGGACACTATGTTGGCCGCCTGGAAGAACTGGCGTTCAACCAAGGCGGCTGACAGCCGAACAGGTGCACAAGGACGGACAAGAGCTCGGAATAACGCTTTATGGACAGTACTTGCAGTGCTTATGATGGAGAGCATTAACGAGGAGAAAACATTGTTGTTAATCCCTCAATATTAGTAGCTAATGATGCCCATTCCCATCTCCTCAAACTTCCCCAACAATTTAATAAACTCAGATTTCCTAATCCTACAATCCTTCTGGACGGCTGCGAGCGAAACGCAGCCGTTCGCTTTTTTCGCGATACGACGCAGCTTTTTCTTGGTCTTCTCGCGATACTTGGAGGCATCGATGCACGCCAGCAGTTCGGGGAGCGGAACCGGATCAAAGTACTTCATATGCAGCCGATGCAGAAACTTATGCTGCTGATTTTCAACCTGAGAGCCAAGTTCGATCAGCTGACTTTCCCAGTCTTTAGCCTTAGTCAACTTGGTGATTTTCGAACGACCAAACCGCAATTCCAGGCGGAGAATATGATCATCAATAACGATATGATGCCGTTTTTCCAGCTCATAGGACTTATCATAAACCGAGAAAGCACAGCTTTTAGACTTATTCTCGATTGTCCATGAATGCTTATTGGCTCCCTTGAATTTTTCATCGGAATTTGAATATTTACCGAACTTAACCGCGTTGTAATGGGGGATAGGAAAGGATTTCTTGAAAATATCCAAACGATCTTGAATATCGGCCTTGCGTTCATAATACAGATTGCGGGTCAAATCATACCGCGACAGCTTGAACTCTTTGAGCCGCCGGTCAACGCCGATTTTATCAAGGATATTTCGCAGACGGTGCTTTATCTGCTGAACAGACTCTTTGTCAGCCTGAAATAATGCGGTCGGTTTATATGTACCGGCAAGCAACGAAGACGGGTTAATAATCAGTATCAGCCAGCACGGATGCGAAACAGACTGACCAAGCTGTACCTCAACACCAATGTCCTTGAACTGCGGCATTTGGTAATACGATGAAAGACCTAATTTCCCTTTGTCGGTGTGAATACACTCGTTTTGTTCGATAATATTTTGGATTTCGGAATATTTGCATTGCAATTTTAATGCAAAGGTGTGAATACCAGATTCATTCATAATCATTTGCTATTCCTCCGTTTCTGAGCACAGACTGTGCAGCGCTTACAGGTTTTCGCCTCATGCTGTCCTTGGTATTCGAGAATATCGCATACCATGCAATTATCGCTATGGATGAAGTTGTGTACTTGGTTTAGATTCGATTTTATCGTTTTCGCAGCTTTGGCTGACTGCTTTTTCGCCTTCTTAATAAAGCTATTTGAGACAGCGTCATCATCGCCGTTCTGATCGTAGAAGAGGACACAGTGCGCCTTTCGTCCGTCGCGCCCCGCTCGACCAATCTGCTGAATGTAATCCGTCATGCTGATCGGTGCGTTGAAGTGTACAACAAGTTCAATATCGGGAACATCAATACCCATCGAGAACGCAGAAGTTGCAATCATAATCTTTCTTTTGCCTTGCAGGAAGTCGAATAATAACTGTTTTTTGCGACATTCCGGTTTAATCCGCGAGTGATAGCGGGTAACATCGCCAGGGTATATTTCTTCCAGAATGTTGTACAGCGCATCTACATATGTAGTCGTCTGCGCAAAGATCAGCACCGAGCCATCTTTGTGATACTTATCAATTAGCTTGCAGAGCTTCTTGATACGAAATTCAAGCCGTTCCTCCAGCGTTTTCTTGTTGCAGGTAACGTCCTTCTTGAGCAGGATAAGATTATCACGCCGTAAATCACTGCGGAGAACCGTAGGCTTGTCCATATGCAGACTATCACGAATGGTATTCAAAGAGTCAGCAGATATTGTCGCAGAGCAGGCACAAATAACCGGCTTACGTTTCAGCTTGCCGATAAAATTGCTAATGTGCAGATAAGCGTCACGGAACGTATAACCCCATTCCGTAATGCAGTGACACTCGTCCGCCACGATCATAAAAATATCCGAATGCTGCATAGTTTCAATAAACACATGATTTTGCAGCCGTTCGGGAGTGATATAGAGGAAAGTCAGTTTTCCTTTGCGAGCCCGGTGTAATATCTTATCAATATCCTCTTTCGAGCGGGTCATATCGATATAATCAGCAGCAACACCATGCTCCTGTAACGTCTGCACCTGATTGTATATCAGCGCAAGCAAAGGCTCGATGACGATAGTCAGCTTATCGGAATGAGCCAGACCAACGGTTTCATAGATGACCTGTTTGCCGGAACCAGTAGCAGCAATTACAATCGCATCCTGTTCAGCATCCAGCGTGTTCATCGGGATAATCTGTGCCTTGCGAGGCTTATCAAGACCAAGCTGTTTGAGTGCAGATTTCAAGTGTCTTTTCATATCCATAGAGATAACCTCCAACGTATTAAGATTATCTTTATGTTATCGGAATGTAAAAAGATAATGTCGAATAGTGAACATTTATCAGGAATAAATTGCATTTTTCAATATGACTGATTTCCTTCATAAATGCCTTAACAGAGGAGTTTAGACCTGAATATGGCATTGTAAATGATAGAAAGTGTAAAAAGGTTAGAATAGATAAGTGCGGTTCATGCGCAAAACGACAGGCCCTGCCGCTCGAAAAGTATCCGAATGGCAGGACCTGACTTGCTGGGTAGTTGGACTAAATCAGAGAGCAGATTTTTATGAAGTTGTTGGAAGTTCAATAGGCAATATCTATCAATTTCTTGCTTTTGAATTTATTTCTCTTGACAAAATCCCATTCTCCTCCCATTCCATAGAACAAATGTTCGTGTTATTTGAAAGGAGGACTTTATGCAGGTAATCAAAACAGTCGCCTTACAGGCAGCAAACAATACCGGTCAGCGCATTCGTGAACAAGCTGCATGGTTTTATCTGCGGCATATGAATATCGACGAGGACACTTCCCCCTCTACAGCATTTCATGCGCTCCTGACACGGAAAGAACGTGAATCTCTGCCCGCACCGCAAGGCGAAAAGGAAAAAGCGGTACGGAGCCAGCTTTGCACTCGTTCAGCCTTGTTCGAAGCACAGCTTTATGATACGATAAATGCATACACAAAGCTGTTCATCATGAGCACAGAAGATATTCCCACCGGTCTGCGGTACAAGCTAAATTCTGATCTGACTTCATTCAATGAGCAGACCACGCAGGCGCTGATGAATCAATCCACAATTTGCATACGTCAGAACAGCACTGCCGACCAAATGGCAAAAGAACTGCTTCTTGTATGGGATAAAGCCTCCAAGCGATTAGCCGATGATATTGACGGCGCCTATATACAAGCCAGCTGGTATTATCTTCTCCATCAATTTGATAAGGCCGGCTATCACAAATTTCAGTATATCGTCGAACATCAGCAGGGACTTTGTAATACCTGTCTTTCATTCAGCAACAAAACTTTTACGCTGAATGAATTGATTCAGCAGGATTTGCTTCCTCCGCTGCACCCGCACTGCCGCTGTGCCGTAATTCCGGTTTACGAATCTTCATCGGCATTGGAACAGCCTGTTGTTGCTGCATCCCCCAACGCCGACAATCATTCGAATTGGTATGATGCACTGCTGCGTATTCCCTCCGATGCCAGAGCACTGCTGAACGGTTTTGTTGCCGCCCAGCAGGAACGTATTGGTCGTGGAACGCTCAGCGGCTTTCTTGACTGGCTCACTATGGGTACAGTCAGCGGTCTTTATGAGGGATTAAAAACGCGCACAGATGCGATGACAAAAGATCCCTCACTTTATCATATCGTAAACTGGCTGACTCTGGGTACCGCTGATATGGTAAAGGGCGCATTTTCGCCGGAAAAAACACTGTCGCTTGAACATTGGCTAGATTCACTTGGCGTTGTCTCTATTGCTTTTGGCGCGTATGAATTAGCCCAGAAATATGCTCCGACGATGATTGATGATGTGGCGGCGTTTGAAAATACAGCGGCTCAAAACGCTGTGGAAATCAACCTGCCAGAAGATGCTCTGATTGTCCGTGATACCAAATACGTTGATGAAAGCGGTCATGTTGACTATCCTAAATACGCACCGGATAATGGATTTGTGGCAGGAACAACGCATATAGAAACACTTGATGTCGGTGCTTTAATCGACCGCTATGGCGGACCAGGTGGTGATTTTACCGAACCCAAAGGTACACCATATAAAATGCGGTCATTGCCCTATTATAAAAATCAGAATGTCTATCATGTTTATCGAGTGATCAAACCCATTGAAAATGTAGAAGCAGGAAGAATCGCTCCGGCGTTTGGCGAACGAGGCGGCGGCATACAGTACCGCCTGCCAACTAATATTAAAGAACTAATCGAAAACGGTTATCTAGAGGAGGTTATTAAATGACTGCAATGAACCAAAACCAGCTCCGTGCGATCTTCCACTATTTGAAAGTCCCTGCCAGTGCCTATGACTTGGGTAATAATATGCGACTGGGTGCCTGTGAAACAATAGAGCATACCTCGCAAGGCTGGGAAGTATATGCGACTGAACGCGGCAGCAAGTGTGATGTTAAGGTATTCTCCAATGAAACCGATGCCTGTTTCAATCTGCTCTATCGCATGACGCATTATTGCGATATTGATAAAACCTTGCCGAATTTAACTATCCGTAAGCTGCATTCCATTCTGGTCTATCTGAAAGTACCCGAAGACCTGTATGACTTCAGTGCCGGCTATTTCGGCACGAACTGCTATTCCATGGAATGGACAGAACAAGGCTGGGAGGTATTCTTCGCCGTGAACGGCGAAAAGCGCGACGTCACTGTCTTCGGCAACGAAACCGATGCCTGCCTCGACCTGCTGTATAAGGTAATGCATCGCTAAGCACCTTGCGCAGCAGCAACAGATTGGGTATAATAAAAGCAAATATCTGGAACAGCAGGAGAGATAACTATGGCAGAAAGTTTTACCACTCGGCTTATCCAGCGTCTTCAAATCGAGCAGAAGAAAAATGACCACGGCGGCGTATATGCGTTCGCACAGAGAACGCTCGCCTATCATTCCAACAGAATTGAAGGCAGTACATTAACGGAAAAGCAGACGGCATCTCTGTTCGATACCGGCACCCTGACTTCGGAAGATGCGCTGATTCGCGCAAAAGACGTCGAGGAAATGACCGGCCACTTTCTGATGTTCAATGAAATGCTGAAAACCTATAAAGAGCCGCTTTCGCATGAACTGATGAAACGGTATCATTACAAGCTGAAAAGCGGCGTGTTTGAGGACATTGCAAACGGTTATCCGATCGGAGAATACAAGAATCGCCGAAATATCGTATCGGATATTACAACTGCACTGCCGGAAGATGTTCACGCGCGCATGACGGCATTGCTGGACGAATATAATGCCACAGACAAGCATGATCTGCACGGATTGGCAAAGTTTCATGCAGATTACGAGGCCATTCACCCGTTCCAAGACGGAAATGGACGAACCGGACGGCTGATCTTGTTTAAGGAATGTCTGAAAAACGATATTATCCCCTTTGTGGTAAATGACAGCCGCAAAGCAGAATATTATCATGCGTTGAATACCGCGCAGACAAAACAGGATTACAGCCTGCTGGAGCGGTTCTTCCGCGAGGAGCAGGCCGAATACCGCCAGCAGGTCGAGGGTTTCCTGCCACCGGTCAAAGAATAGCCAACGCCTCTGCGGCTACTACGAGGCTACTGCCATCGAATATCGGCAGTCCCAACAGGGACAGAAAACATACAAAAACCACACAAAATGTTGGTGAACTGCGTCTTTTTAGTAGTCGCTGCGATGCAAACACCTTACATAGCACCGCTCCAACTCCAAAGGCCATGCGTTCGAATCGCACCGGGCGTACCATGTTAAACCGCTTGTTTCTTTGAAATGAGCGGTTTTTCTTATTTTCTATACAAATGGAAATCGAAGAAAATTTTTTACCGCCTATTTGTCGTCCATACGGACAGCAGAAAAGCCTCAGACATTTTATCGTCTGAGGCTTTTGTTCTATCTCGCTTTCGGTAGAAGCGGTTTTTCAAATCAGCAGACTATACTCCACCAACAGCCCTCCTCACGATCCGGCAGTTTTCCAGATTGTGCCGCCAACTTCTTTTCCTGCGATTTTACGCGCCGCTCCAGCTTTTTAATATCTTCCGCAGGCGGTAGATTCTTCGGCTGAATGCCATGCTGTCCAAACATATCGCGCACAGAGCGATCATTCTGCAAGTGTTCACACACAGGAGCAGCCGCCGTATCGGCACGAACTTGATGTACCTTGTAAGTATGTGGCAGATGCTAAAGTGTATGGCATTGATGACGAAACACACAGCACCATGCTGTTAGCTTCAGAGTATTAACCAAATAAAATGGAGGAATTACCAATGAAAGAGACTATAATTTGTGCGAATTGCGGTATCGAACACCCACTCGATATCATGTACCAAGTAGAGGGGAGACTGGCTTTGCGAAGATTGCTTTGATGCTTGTTATGTCCGCTGCAATGACTGCGGCCGTATTCTGCGCCGCGACAATGCGTATTGGGGTGACGCTGTCAATGCCATCTGCAACGGTGCTTACAATTTTTGTTAAACCTATTTGTCTAATTTTTGGGGCACTTCAACGTGCGAAGTTCCTCTATTCTGCTTTAATGTGCGGTACGGCGTCCGAACGAAGTCGAATACATCGCCTTCTGCAGCGCGGGCAGAAGCGCCAGCGCATAGCCCTCCTCCATCGGTTCGTCGCTGCGATTCACATGGTTCGGCCGGAAAATACGGAGCGGAGCGTGTACTGCGTGCAACGGCGTCCGTCGGTTCTCGGTTTGCATTGCTTTTTGATTATTACGCACATTTATTTTATTATAAATTGTGCATCATCAACTACTCATTTTACCTATCGCACAAAATATATTTAGTTTTTTATATATAGTATACAAGAATTTCTTGCCATTCGTGTAAATTCGTGATATTATAGCAGATGCGGTCACGCCTTGCGAGGATGTAGATTTCGAAGCACGATCTCTGCAAAGCAGGCGGGCTGCACTCTAAACAATCCTATCCGCTTGCAGCAGGCCGGAAAACGCAGCTTGATCAGATGCATTTTATTGGGGCGGCTGTAAATTGGAAGCGAAACCAAGAAGGAGAGAATGTTTCGTGAAAACCAATCCAACCATGCAGGCAGAGGCGGTTCTGCCTACACGACCTGTTTCCGAAAACGGAAAAATCAATATTCTGACACGCCTGGCTTACGGCGGCGGTGACGTAGCGTGCAACGTTGTCTACGGCATGATCGCCACGCTGCTGACCCTGTTCTATACCGACTATGCCGGTGTTTCTGTCGCAACCGTCGGTCTTGTCATGCTGATCTCGCGTTTCTTTGACGGCGGCTCGGATGTTGTCATGGGCTTCATTGTGGACCGCACCCATTCCAAATGGGGACAGTCCCGTCCGTGGATCCTGTGGATGTCGCTGCCGTATGCGCTGAGTGCGATCCTGCTGTTCAGCGTACCGCACACCAACGCCACGATCCAGTTCCTGTACATCTTTGTCACCTATAACTTCTGCACGACCGTCTGCTACACGGCGATCAATCTGCCGTACGGCTCGCTGTCTGCCATGATGACCCGCGACTCCAAGGAGCGCGATCTGCTGTCCGTATTCCGCATGGGCCTGTCCCCGATGGGCCGTATCATTGCCGTCACCTGCACCATGCCGCTGATCAAGCTGTTCGGTGACAATCAGGCTGCCTGGGTCAAGGTAATGAGCATCTGGGCCGCAATCGCTTTCCTGCTGCTCATCACCTGCTTTATCAAGTGCGAGGAAACCGTACACATCGCAGCCCGCTCGGAGGAAAAGGTTCCGGTCGGCCGCAGCCTCAAGGCGCTGGTCACCAATCAGTATTTCTGGGCTGTCCTGCTGCTCTGGATGTTCCAGAGCACCAATCAGGCTGTTGTCGGCACGATTCTGCCGTACTACTGCAAGTATGTGTTCCATAACGACTCGTGGATGTACAGCACGCTGTATCTTTCCGAAACCATCGTTCTGATCGTATTCACCTTCCTGTGTCCGCTGCTGCGCGATATGCTCGGCAAGCGCAACATGATCGTAGCAGGCGCCGTCCTTGTACTGATCAGTCAGGGTCTGTTCTTCCTCAACACCACCAGCTTCAGCTGGTGCCTGTTCACCACCATGCTGCGCGGCGTCGGCGAAGCACCGCTGTGTGCCTTTGTATTCGGCATGATCGGTGACGTTGTCGAGTTTGGCCAGTGGAAGCACCACATCCGTCAGGAGAGCTTCATCTTCGCAGGCGGTTCGGTCGGCACCAAGCTGGGCACCGGCATCGCACAGGCAAGCATTGCAGGCATTATGAGTCTGTGCGGCTATATTTCCTCGACCGGCAGTGCTGTTGTGCAGTCGCAGTCCGCAATCAACTCGATCATCAACATCTATATGTTTGGCCCGCTGCTGATCTTTGTCGGCGTTCTGATCGTCGGCCTGCTGTATCAGCTCGACAAAAAGTATCCCGCTATCATGAAAGAACTTGCAGAGCGCGAAGCGCGCGGCGAGCTGTAACTTTCTGATCTTCATATTCCCTCAACCGTTCCCGGCATGGCTGCAAAGCTGTGCCGGGAATCTGTTTCTCGCCCTGCCCGCACCGGTCGGCAGGGCGTTTTCCGTCTGGGCGCCGTGTCCTCCTTGCCGAGAAACGGATATTCACAAAAAGTTTATCGCTGCGGCATTGCGGCTGTCCGCTCTTCTGTATATAATAAATGCAGAGCACATTCCTGTGGCTCCCCTCCCGATTACCGAATGATTCAGATAAAGGAGCACCCGTATGTCAACCAACAACCTGTCCACTCCCGCCTCCGGCCGTTTTTCCCTCAGCGCCGCGGCACTTCACATTCTCGCCATGGTGCTGATGCTGATGGATCATCTCTGGGCGACCCTCCTGCCCGCGCAGGACTGGCTGACGTGTGCCGGACGGCTGGCCTTCCCCATCTTCGCATTCATGGCGGTGGAAGGATATTTTCACACCCACAGCTTCCGGAAATACGCCCTGCGGCTTGCGCTGTTTGCCGTGCTCTCCGAAGTGCCGTTCGACCTGATGTGCGGCGGAACCTGGTTCTATCCGGTGCACCAGAACGTGATCTGGACGCTGCTGCTCGGTCTTCTGGGCATTCATCTGATGGAAACCGTGCGCAAAAAGCAAAAAACATGGCTGTATCTGCTCACCGCCCTGCTTGTTGTGCTGATCGGCACAGTACTGGGCACCCTGAGCATGGTGGACTACTACGGCACCGGCGTGCTGACGATCTTTATCTTCTACTTCTTCCGCGGACGGAAGTGGTGGTGTCTGGCAGGACAGCTTCTCGCCCTCTACTGGGTCAATGTGCAGCTGCTGGGCGGTCTGCTGTATCCCGTCCATATTTTCGGCATGGAATTTGAGATCTGTCAGCAAGGTCTTGCACTTCTGGCGCTCCTCCCCATCTGGCTGTACCGAGGACGGCAGGGCTATCACAGCAAGCCATTCCAGTATGCCTGCTATGCCTTTTATCCCGTACATATGCTGATCCTTGTGCTGATCCTGCAATATCTGACCCGCTGACGGCCATACCGGCATCTGCAAACATCTGTAAAACTTTTTATTTATCAAATGCGCGTTCTGTTATATAATAAGTAAAATATCAAGATCCCGCATTTTCTGTTTTATGAAGGAAAGTATGCAGGACAGACCGGCTGCCGTGTGCGGTGCAGATCGACCGACTGCAAGAGAGAGCGCTTTCCCCATGATAACACTGAAAATTTTCGGTACGAGAGAAAGGAAAAACCATATGAACTGGAACATTATTACGGATTCAAGCTGTGATCTGCTCCCTTCCACCAGTCCGGACGGAAGGATCCAGCTGACCAGTGTGCCGTTTACCATCCGCATCGGAGAGCGGGATTTTGTCGATGACGAACATCTGGATACGCTGGAAATGCTCTCCGCCATGGAGCAGGAACGCTCGGCCGGCCACACCTCCTGCCCCACGCCGGACGCATGGCTGGCGCAGTTTGAACAGGCGGACTGCGCGATCGCGATCACTATTTCCTCGCAGCTGTCCGGCAGCATGAACAGCGCTCTTGCGGCAAGAGATATGGCGCTGGAGAAAGATCCGGATAAAAAGATCGTCATTCTGGACTCCTTATCCACCGGACCGGAGGTTCTGCTCTGCGTAAAGGAGATCGAGCACCTGATCCGTCAGGGCCTTTCCTTTGACGATATTGCGGCGCACGCCAGAGGTTTTCTGCAGAAAACCAAAATCCTCTTTGCGCTCTCCTCGTTTGACAACCTGATCAAGAACGGACGCATCCACCGTCTGACGGGTATGCTCGCCAAGGCTCTCGGCATCTGGGGCATCGGCAGCGGCAGTGACGAGGGAAAGATCGCCTTTGAAAGCAAGGCGCGCGGTGCAAAAAAGGTCGTACAGACGCTGGTCAGCACCATGAAGGAGCACGGATTCATCGGCGGAAATGTCGCGATCAGCCATTGTGATAATCTCGCACTGGCTCAGACGCTGAAAAACAGCATTCTGGATATCTGGGAAAATACAAGCATCGAGATCCTGCCGACCCGCGGACTCTGCAGCTACTACGCCGAGCGCGGCGGATTGATCGTCAGCTACTGAGCCGGAGCCGATCGACCGTCTTCGTTTTCAACAAACAAAGGGCGAAACCGCATGGTTTCGCCCTTTTTCTGTTCGGTTGATTGTTTTCCACTCACAGCACCTGCACCCGCTCCGCGCGGCGCAGCACATCCAGATTCTCACACGCCCCACCATCGCCAGCCATGCCTTGAGCTGCTCGGCTCTCTCAGATAGCACGGACGGCGCCAATTCGCAAAAGCCAGTTACTTCCTATTATGTCTTTGCATATTCTCATCGTCAGCACATCATTTTCCATCATTATGTACTAACTCCACCCATTTCTTTTGGCTAAATTGCTTACCGCAAAACAGAATTTCTCCCACGGTGCCAATGTCATCTGCAACGGGTCGCCCTCTCGAATTCTAAGCGTTCTTCTGATTTCCTTCGGAATAACAACGCGGCCGAGATCGTCTGATTGTGTCAATCAGGTGCAAAAAATTTTTGTGAAGCCCCGAAAAGCATTGAAATATAAGGATTCTTCAGCTTTCGGAGCTTTCACACCCGTCCTACTCATTGAGTCATTTTAGGACAAAAATCGACATTTTATTCAAAGATGTGAGCCAGTCGTTTTCAACTGGCTCTTTGTTATGCTGTTGCAAACAGATCATCGAATTTCCAGACGATTTCGATGTTCTGATTGTCTGTGACATTGATACGCTCAACCGCATCATACATCAGTTCTTTCAGAGCTTCGTCATTCATGGAACTTGTACGCTCAATGATTGCCTGTTCCTGCTTTGTCTGATTTTCTTTTTCGAGAAAATCTTCATACGCAGCTTCTACTTCCGCAATCTGAACTTTTAATTCTTCCATACGTTTTTCACGCTCAGAACGGAGAGCAATAAAATCCTCCTTTGTTATGCGACCCTCACGATAGTCCAAGTAGCTTTGAACCTTCTGGGTATCACCACTTTCCAATTCGCTTGTAAGAGCCTTCAAACGTTGTCTAAGCAATGTTCCTTCGGAAATGGTATCCTGGGTATTGCCGACAGATTCGACCGTCATAACGGCAATTTGAGCCTTTAACGAAGCCAAAACAACTTCCTCAATATCCGTTTTGTCCCATCTAACTGATTTGCACAGTTCTTCATTCGTGTCCCAATACGGAGTTACACAATAGAAGTGAACATCTGTGCCAAAAGTTCTTTGGAGCTTACGACCGCAATGGGCGCAATAGAATGGAAAGAAGTTCTCGGCTTTCTTCTTAATATGGGGTTTTACCTTACGCAGAGCTGCCTGTGCTGCTTCAAATTCCTCTGTTGTCACAATGGCTTCGTGGGCATTCTCATGATAAATCCAGTCTTCCTTTGGAACTCTGCGCTGGGACTTTGCACGGATCACCATGCTCTCACGAGTGTGATTCACCATGCAACCGGTGTACTTGATATTCTTCAACATATCCAATATTCGGTTATGTGTCCATAATGCTTTTGAAGGACTATCTTTTCTTCTGGCAACACCTTTATACTGTTGCGGAGTAGGGATGCCCTCGGCATTCAACTCTCTGGCAACCTGACTGGTGGATTTACCTGTGATAACATCGGTAAAAATCCTGCGTACAATCGGTGCCGTTTCGGGGTCAATAATCATCTGATGCTTGTTTTTCGGAGAAACCTTGTAGCCATAAGTACAGCAGGTGATATAGCCACCATTACGCTGTTTTGTTCTCATAGCCGACTTGACCTTTTTGGAGAGGTCTTTGCTGTAATAATCGTAAATCAGGTTACGAAAGGCAATGTCCATACCTGCGGTATTGCCAAGATACTTTTCGCTGTCATAATGGTCGTTAATGGAAATCATTCTGACACCAAGGAACGGAAAAATGTGTTCCAGGTAATCACCTACTTCCAGATAGTCACGACCAAAACGGGAAAGGTCTTTGACAATCACGATATGGATTTCACCGGCACGGATAAGGTCAATCATTCTCTGAAAGTCCGGTCGCTCAAAGTTCGTGCCACTAAAGCCGTCGTCGCAGAACTCCATCTGTGGCAGATTAGAAAGGTAAGGGTTTTGTTCGATATGTCGCTGGATCAGCTGACGCTGTGCAACAATACTGTTACTTTCATCCTTTGCCTTGTTGGTTCTCTTGTCCACATCTTCCAGAGAAAGACGGAGATAGATGCCAATGCTCTTTTTCATATTACGCAACCTCCTTTCTGAGAATGTCGATAGTATCGAAGATAGCCTTGAACTCATCCATGTGGTTGAACTCAATACTCAGGGAGCTATCTTTGTTCATCTTCATAGAAACAATCATTGCATCCACCATTTCGGCAGTAACTTCGGTGGCATGATGATATTTCTTTACAAGTTCAGCCCATTTCTTTTCACCACGAAGCTGTTCTTCAAATCTGTTCGTGGTTCCCTCAAGCTCTGCCAACTGCTTTTCCAAGCGTTCGATTTCACCCAGAATAACTTCACGGGTCTGTGCGTAGTCCTCATCAGAGATAAGTCCCTCACGCAAATCTCGGTAAAGACCTCCAAACAAACCTTTTTTATGGTCGAGCTTCTTTTGCAAAGATTTGATTTCATCTTTCTGCCCGTTTTGCTTTGCCATAGCTTTCTTCATAGCCAGCAGCTGATGCAGACTGTCCTGCATATCTACAAACAGGTCAAGTTGTGCCTGAATGGTAGAAAGAACAGCTTCATCCAAGTCTGCTTTACGCATCTTTTTTGCATTGCAAGCTCTTGTGCCATGCTCAGCATAGGTCGGACACTTAAAGGTGAAGTACACCTTGTCTTTCTTTGTGCTGAAAGAACGGACAAGTTTCATTACGGAGCCACAGTCAGCACAGGTGAATTTCTTCCCATAGATGTTTACAGCTTTCGGTAAGTGGTCGTATTTACCACTGTTTGCTTTTGACTTTTCAGCGGCAGCGCTGTTGATAGCTTGGACCTTATCGAACAGTTCCTGCTCAATAATAGGTTCATGGGTATTCTCAACGATGATCCAGTCCTGTTCCTCTGTACGGTGGAAGGAGATACCGGCATACAAGCATTGAGAAGCCTTTCTCTGAGCCAAATGCCCCAGATAAGTAATATCCTTCAGAATCTCAGTAATCATGTGCTTGTTCCAGAGGATAACACGGTCTTTTTGATTGTTGTTCGTAACAATGCCACGGTTCGCTTTGTACTGTCCCGGAGAGAGAATGCCGCTGTCATTGAGCTTCTTGTTGATACCCATATAGCTCATACCTTCGCTACGCCACAGAAAAATCTGCTTTACGACAGGTGCAGTCTCAGGGTTAATAATCAGCTGATTCTTATTGTTTGGGTCTTTAATGTATCCGTACTTTTCCCATGCGCCAATGAAATCGCCGTTTTCCATCTTGCTTCTCAGGGCAGAAGATACCTTGCGAGAAATGTCCTTGGCATAGTAATCATTGATGATATTGGAAAGGGATACAGACAGCTGACCACTTGCTTCTACAGTATCTGTATCAAAACCATCATTGATAGCAATAAAACGGATACCGAAAAACGGACAGATTTTTTCAAGAAACTCACCGGTCTCAATGTAGTTACGTCCAAGTCGGGAAAGGTCTTTTACTACGATGCAGTCAATCTCTTTTGTCTGAACTGCTTCCATCAACTTCTGCCATTCAGGACGGTCAAAGTCCGTTCCAGTGTAGCCATTGTCAACAAAGGTTCCTGCCAGTTGCAGATACGGACGATTGCTTACATACTCATTGAGCAATGCCAGCTGATTTTCGATGGAATCAGAGCTATTCAGATTATCTTCACGAGAAAGACGAGCGTAGATAGCAGTCTTGTGAACGACAGTAAACTGTTCCGCAGCAACGGTCTGACTGGCTAATGCCTGTTGACGGCGCTTTGACGGTCTTGCCATTTAGCTCACCTCCCTTATGAACGAAATCACCTTCTTTGCGTTGGCTTTCGCTTTTTCTTCCTCCAGGAACTCCATAATCGCCTGGAACTGATCTGCGTTATTCAGAACAACATGAACCTGCTTATCCTCGGTAATCTCAATTCTATCAATGAAATTGACTACAACTCTGCGGTTCAGTTCCTGAATGTTTTCGTATTCTCTGAACTGTGCAAGCCAGCTCTGCTGTTCCGTGAGACCGGAACTGATTTGATTTTTATTACCTACCAGACGGGCAATAGCTTCTTTGGCTTCCTGAATGTTCTTGTCGAACTCAGCCTTAAAAATAAAGTATTCCTCACGAGTAATCATTTCTGTCTTGAAGTCCTCGTACACATGAGCTTTCATCTGCTTGTTGTGTTCGATAACTTCTTCCTGTCTGGCAATTTTTGAAGCGATACGCTCCATTTCACGGCGCTCCCAAGAGATACCGTTCAATTTCCCAAGAGCAATTTCCAAGTTTAAGGCAAGAGAAACCTGCGCCTGAATGACCGCAAGAGCAGCATCGTAAACAACCTGTTCCTTTACGGTGTGTGCATCACATACCTTGCGATCTACCTTATTGGCATTGCAAACGAAGTACACATACTCCTTGCCTGCGGACTTGGTTTTCTTTCTGGTCATGGTACTCTGGCAATCAGCACAGAACACCTTACCTGAAAACAGATGCACAGAATTATCACCCGAAGGACTTCTTGTGTCCTCAAGCATGAGCTTCTGAACCATATCGAAAATGGAAGGAGAGATAATCGCATCATGTGCGTTCTCCGTTCTCATCCAATCCGCTTCATCTTTTGTGGTTCTGCTTTTGATTTTATGGTTTGGAGTCGTTGTCTTTCCCTGAACCAGAGTGCCGGTGTACATCTCATTTTTCAAAATGCGATAAATCGCTTTTGCGCCCCAATCGGTCTGAATCTGTTTCTTGAAACCAGACTGGTATTTGGAACCACTCTGTCTCTTATATTCATAAGGAGACGGAACACCGTCTTTATTCAGCTTGTCTGCAATCTGTGCAGGACTAAAGCCATCCATCTTCATGCTGAAAATGCTCTGGATGACCGGAGCAACAGTCTGGTCGATGACCAGTTTGTTTTTATCATCGTCAGATCTACGGTAGCCGTAGACCACATGGCTTCCAACAAATTCGCCATTTCTTCTCTTGGTCTCCAAATTGGAACGAATCTTGATGGAAATATCCCTGCTATAAGAGTCGTTAATCAGGTTTTTGAACGGAAGAATGATTTCGTTGCCTACCTGCTGAGACTGTGCAGAGTCGTAGTTGTCGTTGATGGCAATAAAACGGATGCCCAGGGACGGAAAAATCTTCTCGATATATCTGCCGGAATCAATGTAGTCACGACCAAAACGGGAAAGGTCTTTGACAATGATGCAGTTGATTTTTCCTGTTTTGACCTGTTCCATCATTCGCTGAAAGTCAGGACGGTCAAAATTAGCACCTGTATAACCATCATCGCAGAACTCCTGAACCAAAGTGATCTCAGGGTTTCTGCTCAAATAATCTTCAATCAGCTTGCGCTGGTTAGCGATACTGTTGCTTTCTTTCTTCTCGCCAGAAGAAAGGTCACCATCTTCCTTCGATAAACGCAGGTAGATGGCGGCATAGTAAATCTTATCAATACTTTTTTGCATAGTGTGCCACTCCTGTTTGTTAATCGTCCGAAGCTGAAAAAACAAACCGGAGTTTTCGCATGATTTTGTCCAAGGCTATGTTACCATAGCGGACTGCGAAAATCCAGTTTGTCACCGCATTAGTATCTCGCCAATTTCTGCCAACGGATTTATCCGTTACATAGAAGCAATCATATTGATGAAGTTGTCAGTAATCGTATTCTGCGTATTTGCAAACGACACTCTCACAACCGTGTTGCCTACTTTGAACTGGTAAGGATTTTTAATCTGCTCGATAAAGGATTTGATTCTTTCCTCACTCGGCAAAGAGCGATCAATTTTCACATCTCGAATATCCACCAGCTGTTCAGTTGCTGTAGATTTTGTCGCTTCACTTCTTGTCATCTGCAATCACCACCTTCGTTTATCATTCTTGCCAAAATCTCCCTGAGCTATTCATGGAACCTCATCGGCAAAAGTATAGGCAGCCCCGCAAAGGTAGGTCTGCCCATAGTTTTCACTGACGAGAGGATGTATTCAAATCCAGACTGACAAGCAACGCTCTATTGATACCGAACATTTCCTGTCGGGTAACTCTACCCAAATATCTTTCAATTCGCTGCTTATCAATGGTTCTGATTTGCTCCAACAGCACCATAGAAGGTCTGCTGAGAGCTGGGTTTTCTCTAATCAGAAAATGGGTTGGCTGTTTTGTCTTTTTTCTGGTTCTGGCTGTGACGGTTGCCACAACCAGAGTAGGGGCGTGCCGGTTGCCGGTGTTGTTCTGAATAACAACAACCGGGCGAACACCACCTTGTTCAGAGCCACAGAATGGAGATAAGTCAGCCAAATATATATCGCCACGGCGGTATTCCCAATTTTTATTCATCACCTGTTAGCCCTCCTTTCATCGTCTTATGTAAGAGGGGCAGAGACTGCCCCTTCATGTTTACTATGTCGTTCCCATATTTGTCCTCGACACCCCTGGGAGACAGAATACCGTCTGGGAAATCATCAGACGGTCAGCAGCTAACCGACTCCATAGGAATCTAACCTCCCCGTGGTTCTCACCGGGCTACCCCCATTGCGTGATCCCCGTTCCCTGGAAAGAGAAAAGGGGCTGTGGCTGGGCAGAAGTATCATTGTGCCTGTTGCTTTCATTGCCGTATCGGGAGCAACCCGATATTTACGAGCCGATAGTTCTCGCTCTTGCCACAGGAAGGACAGACAAAAGTAACGTAGGTGACTCTATCTCCTAAGTAGCAGGTCATTGCGTATCGCTGATGTGGCTGATGCTCTCGCATCGACAACAGGAATGTATCTGATGAATGTCTATTTAATTTTCAAGGAACAATCAGCCGTTTTCTTTGGCTGTATCTAAATTGTACTGGTTTTGAATTCGGTTTTTTATGGACGATTAGTGCAAGTCAGGCTTTGCAACTAACACAATTCGTGCAAGTCAGAGGATAATCTCTTTGAGTTCTTTGAATTTCTGCTCTAACTCTGCAATCTTTTGTTCAGCTTGATTTTTATAAACCAGATCTTCGTGTTTTGATGGTTCTGTCATTGGTTCAATCCCTAAAGCTAAATAATCCAGCGTCGTATCAAAAAAAGCCTTCATCTCCACAAGAAGATCAATCGACGCTGCTCTGGAGCCACTCTCTACCTTTGCCAGCAGACTGTAACTAATACTCAACTTTTCTGCGAGTTGTTCTTGTGTCAGCCCTTTTTTCTTTCGCAACTTAGCAATTCTCTTTCCACTTTCCTTCTGGTCGTAATACATACCGTTTCCTCCTTAACGGCATAAAAAAAGAGCCGGAGTAAATTACTCCAAGCTCTCGTTCATGCCTTTGTG
>OLQH01001382.1_pt1 | contig 19237 bp, 26 predicted proteins | sample 1672671 | NCBI WGS metagenome assembly OLQH01 (sample SAMEA3136712, study PRJEB25190) | human gut metagenome
CTCGTCCAGCAGCTTGTAATTGGGGTCAAATGCTTTCATAGGGATTGCTCCTTTCTTCGTGCTCGGCAGTCATGCTCAACTCGATCTCATCGTCGCTGTAAACTAAGTAGAGTCCATGAGGAGCCTTTCTATCGAAATGCAGTTCAATGTCACAATATTTGAGGATCAAATGTTTCCCGCTGCTTCTCATGGTGGAAACGGCATCGGGATTCCCGAAAATCTCTATCACCTCATCCTGTGACATGCCGAATTTCAGCGGTGAAATGTCCCGCGGATTCTGCAATATTTGATTGCGCCAAATAGTAAAATCCTGTTTCATATTTTTAATAGCACTGGAGGATCAGCCAGATCCGGTCAAAGCGGCGGGCTGCCAGATCCTCTTTGGTGATGTAGAAATAGATATGCCCGCAGTCTCCGAACATCAGCTCAAAGTTACCCTGCTCCACGGTATCCAGCTGGAACAGCAGCATCCAGCGGTCACGGGCCGTTTCTTCCGCCTGCTGGCGGATCGTCTTCGGGATTTTATTCCAGCCGTTTCCGTCCCCCAGATAATACCCCTGGGAAGCCAGGTCACACTCGTCGAACATACTGTTCTGGATCACATCGGGCCAGCCCAGCAGCTGGGAGCGGTTCTCCGGGGTTTCGTCGGTCAGCTCGTTCCATACAAGATCAAAGGCATCGTAGTCTTTCTCATCGGGGAACACCTCGCTGAAATCTGTCCACGAGGGATACGAGGTCTTTTGTGCAATCTGGATCTTGACCATGGGAAACTTGAAATCCTCTCCCATATCCGCTGGGAAGTCAGCGGCGGACAGCGCGGACATGTCCTCAAACCAATAGACACGGGCACAGCCCTTGTCATTGGGGTCATAGCCCCAGCACTGGGTATCCGTTTCATAGAAGAAGGACAGCAGACCGTGATCGGGCAGAAGATGCTCTTTGTCAAACTGGGCCAGCTCCGCACAGTTGAACTGAGCCAGGAAAGTGAGAGGACGATCCTTCACCACATTGTCATAGCTCTCGCCCTCATAGGTGGGCCAAACGAAGTCCGGCGGCACATCCGGCTTTCCGCCGAAGCGGGTGGCGCCCAGTTTGTATGTTTCTTTTCTGGCAATTTTCAGCTGAATGCTGTTTTTGCCCAACGACTCCAGTTTTTCTTTCATATTCATAACATTTTCTCCTTATGTTTAGTCATATCTTCCCGTCCAGTGCCTCAACCGTTTTCATGGCAGCGGAATCAAAGTTGCACTGCCGCAACTCCCGTTCAATCAGGGCAAACACAGCTGGAAAGCACTCAATCTCATCCTGATACTCATATTTCGCATACAGTTTCCCGTACTCCGAGATCCAGACCTCTGCCGGGTAGTAGTAGCCGATATGACCGATGGGCTGGCACTTCTGACCAGCTGACTGCTCGATCTCTGCCAGTTCACAGCCGGACATATCCCGAAAATAGGCTTCTTCCAAATGGTTTTTGATCCCGTTGACCAGGTAAGGAAACAGAGCGAATTGGAAGTCAGCCGCCCAGTTCAGTTTTTTCTGCTCCAGATACCACTCACAGCACAGGCCGAAATACTTGCGGTAAAACCGCTGGGTAGTCTTCATCATAGGGACACCATGATCGGCGTAATACTTCTCCGCAATGGAAATGTCCACTTTTCGCCCTTCCTGCCATCCGGCGTACTCCATCAGCTGCTTGACCTTGCTTTTGAGATCGCCGGAGATGGGGATGCGTTCTTTGATCATGGTCTCACCTCTCATTCGTAAGCTGATCCTGCACCTCTTTGGGCAGGTCATTCCACAAAATATCGTATGTAAAATCCCGAATCTCCGGGTAACACTCCCGTGCGGTCTTTTCCGCAATATCTCTATTCAGGTAGTGCATCTCTTGGTGGAAAAACCAGTTGAGTTTTTCCATCAGCCGATAGAGTCGGATCTGTTCTTCTTGGGTCATGGGATTGCTCCTCCTATTTCAACTTTAGCACAAATCCCCAGATGCTCACCACGATCAGGAGGACACCCAGCAGGAAGAACACCACACGCCGGTATCCTCTGCTGTGGCGGTGGGCATCCCGCGTACCGGTAGGGTCGCACATCCAGTTCCAATTCAGAATTGAGCCAGCCACGGACACAATGCCCATGATCAAAGTCACCCACTCCCAGTGTGCCTGTAAAAAAGCTGTGATCTGCTCGCTGTTCATTTAAGTTTCCTCCTCGCCTTCGTCGTCGCGTATCACCTCATACCATGCTCCATCTTCACTGCGCATCTGCATGGTTCCGTAAGGTAGATTCAGAAATCGGACAATATCCGGGTCGATGCGGCAGATGTCCCGGATATCATAGAAGCCGCAGTGCGACTCGTAGTATTCATCACCTTCGCCGTACACATCGCCCTCATCCCCGGAGTAGAAGGCCCAACCGCTCTCCCAACCCATATCCTCGCGCTCGGGGAACAGCCGGTCCATAATCTGCACCTTGCACCCATCCTGGGCGACGCGGTCGGAAGCGTAGCAGAACAGAGGGCCGTCCCAGTCAGGAATGACAGCCGGTTTCCCTTCTGCTGCCCGCGCCACCCGCTCCTCGGGGTCATCTGCAAATTCCGATTCCATATACTGTTGATACCGCTCATCCAACAGCTGCTCCACACTCTGACGGATTTCTTCGGTATATGGCAGAAGTAGGTAGGCCGCGTCTTTTTCCGCAATACTGTTCCAGACGCGGTCTTTGAGCCTGGCCAAGACGATATTCCGGCAGTCCCGGAGGTAGACATAGGGGTTAAAACGGTTGTCCTGGGCGTACCACTGGGCAAAGCCAGAGCCTCTCCGGTCAAAGAACTGAGTAGACAATTTCCCATCCAGATTATCCAGGATGAACACCCGTAGATCAGGCCCCTTTCCGGCCCGAACCGCCTTCACCACCTCCCGATGCCGGGAGAGGAATGGGTTACTCATTTGGCCTCGTTTCATAGCCCACCCCAGGAAGAAGGCCATCCGATTGCAGGCATCCAATTCATCTACTGGCAGGTGAAGCGCCCGGATTTTCTTGATCTGCTCTGCGGCGTTGTCCATCTCCGCCGGGTCGTAGCTGATTTTCTCCCCGTCTGTGACCACATTGAGCCGGTGCGGATTGATGACCTCCAAGCTCTCGTCTGGGCAGAGGTCCAGCAGGGCGTCCGAGCCGTGCTCCAACTTGTATTGGATCTCCTCCCGATAGAGGGGAATCACCTGATAGAAGTTGACTTCGTCCCCGTCCGGCAGGCGACAGAAAAAGGAGTCCGTCCCAAACACACCAGGGCAGAGTAGGATCTCACCACGCAGCTCCGTGTTCTCCCGAAGGGGATGCCATCCTCACCCTCATCCAGTGTAGTCCTGGATTCCAGCCCTACCTCCGGGTCCTCCATGGCGAAGTGGGCGGTGGCCAGCATCATCCGGATGGGCCAGCTCCACCGCTCCTCCCGGCAGTCCGCCTTTGTCAGCCTCCAGTCTCGGGGCAGGTTGATGAGCAGCTCCGCCCGTTCCAGTTTTTCCTCCCGACGCTCCTCCGGGAAACCCATCCGATGCCGGCTCAGGCCCACAGTAACCAGGGTGTAGTAGTCATGATCCAGCCGGGGCGGGATGACGGCGATCTCCAACGGGTAATCTGGGTCGCTGTTGTCTGTGAGGAGCTGGGTATAGACACCGAACTGCTGGTCGATATGTACTTTCACATGGCCGAGGATGTCATTGTCGGCAGGGGGAATGGTCTCCCGCCGGATAATCTCCTCCCGCTCATTCCAATCCAGTTCCAAGGAATTTCCCTCCTCCAGATACTCCTCGCAGTCCCGCACCAGCTTTTGGGCGTCCGGGTCATCCGGGGCCAGAGCCAGCCATCGTTTTGCGTATTCACAAGCGGTGGTTGCTGAACTATATGCCATCAGGCAGGAGTAGCCCATCCGGGCGTTCCAGTAGGGATCGTTCTCACCCTGGGTGCGGACGGACTCCAGCAGTCGGATGGCGTGCTGGATGAGGTTTCCGTCCACTTCACTGTCGGTTCCGTGCTCTCCATGATCTCCCAGGACCGCCAGATTGCTGTAAGCCCGACTCAACTTGACGGTTAGCAAATAATCTCGCTCCTGCTCCGGGATAGCCTCGATGGCCTCAATACATCGTGAGAACTCGTCCGCATCATTCCACTCCTCAATCTGCTCCAGCAGTTTTGTTTCTTCTGTCTGATTCATCATTTCACCGCCTTTTCTGTGTCATGCTTTGCCTTTTTTGAAGTGTCCGCTGCCTCGCCAGGTGTTGACCACACAGGTGAAGATCTGGCCGCAGTGCTTGCACCTAATCATGTGAGCCATAATTTCGTCTGCCCAGCCATCCTCTGTCTTTACCTTCTCCAGTGGGCAGGTGGATTCCTCTTGCATCAGTTCAAATTCCCCCTCCGACACCAACTGCTGAATGTAAGCAATACAGGCCAGATAGTCCTTTGGGGCGTCAAATTTTCTCCATGTTTGAATGTTTCGGCAGTGCTCGCACATAGTGGACGCCTCCTTACGCAAATACCTGCTGGTATTTCTCTTTTCATACTGTGCGACTTTTTCAGGTCTGCTGGTGCTGCATGGATACGATCTGGCAGTCCGAGCAGAACTCCACATAGAGCGTGCCCTCCGCACAGTCAAACACCGTATCCCACTGGATTTGGGCCAGATACTTCATGGGCTTGCCGCAGTGAGGACAGGTAGTATATTCCGCGTCCTGCACCCAATTGGCAAAGCCGCCGATGGTATTCACATCCTGACAGGCCGCACCGTAAAACAGGGACACAGGCGCTTCGCCCAGCACAAAGGGATTTTCCGTGAGGGCCTTGTACTCCTCGGGACTGACATAGCAATCCGTCTTCTCCGCGCCGTCAAAGAGTTCGGAGGGAAAGACCTCCACGCCGCCATCCAGAGCGAACCGGTTGAAGGCGGGGCCTTTGAGGAATCCCACGCAGCTGGGGCAGCAGGTGGCAGTCAGGATACCATCCAGCCCCAGGAACCGGAGCCGCTCATCCCGGCCATCCAGCACCAAAATATCCACCATCCGCCCGCCGCAGTGGGGACAGGTGTCCTCCCGTGCTCGGCCAATGCGGACGGGAGATTTCTCGCCAGTGGTTCCCTTGACCATAGGATAGCAGGTATCGAAGCCCAGTCGGATTCTCTGGCCCTCCTTGTCGAAGGTCCAGCCTCCGATCTGCGCATAGCTGGATGGATCTACATAGAGACCCTTACGCCAGGGCCGGGGATTTCGCTCCAGCTCCAGCAGAGTCTCCATTGCCTTGTCATCTCCTTGCATAGCAAGGCAACTCATCAGGTTGGAGGCCGCGCTGGAATATTCTGCGGACAACAGCGCATGGATCAGACCATCCCGCACATCGGCGGGAGCATGATAATAGATCTCACAGGGCCAGAACACCTCTGCGGCCAGTGCCACTCGCTGAATCTCCGGGGTGATGGCATCATGGTAGCCAAGCAGCTGCCAAAAGTCGGCGAACTCTGGGTCCTCCATATCAGCCAGCCTCTGGATGTTCTGTATCAAGTTTCTTTGTTTTTCGACAATTTGTTCCGGCATCCAGGCCAGAGCAGCTTGCCGTTCTTGCTCGCACTTACATTTCCAACACAATCCCTCATAACCCAATGGGGTTCCACAGCTGGGGCAGGTATATTTCAGACTCATGTTCTCATACTCCTTTCAGGCAATAAAAAAGCCCCACGCCGCACTGTCATAAAGACAGGCTGACGCAGGACATGAAGAAGCCGCGTTGAAGGAGCCGCATCCACCAGCAGATGTAGTTTCTTCAACAACCAAAATATTTTTTTCGTATCTTAAAGCAGCAAATTGCTGTCCAATATATTTGTTCATAGCGGCACCATTTGTTCTGAGCGTAGTTTTATATCTTATTATATCACAGCACCCCTTCAATGAAAATATTTTGTTGGAAATGCTAATGAAAAATTTTTGTGAATTTGTTAAGGCGCAGGGGCTGTTATCTCCATAGTGTCTGGATGGATCAGAGTGATTACTTTTCCCTGATGCAAGGCATAGTTGACTGTCTGTGCTGTACCTGAGCGCAGCTTTTTCTGATTATCAAACACACCGATGATGTACTCTGCATGATCGACCATATAATAATTTCTTTTTTTATAACTGGAAACATCCGCAGAATGTGAAATAACAATGGAATCGTTTGCGTTTTGGATCAGCTTTTTCAATCTATGTCTACTCTGATCCGGCCATTTAGAGTCATAACCGATGAAGGGAACTACAACGATAATTTTAATATCCTCGTATCCTGTTTGTGCTCTCAATGTCAGCAGCTGTTCTCCAGCCCACATATCTACACCAAGAGCACCGCCGACAAAAAAAGTACGGACAAATTTCTCGTCATGAAGTATCCGAAACTGCTCCAGGAGACATTCTTTTAATTTTTGGCATAGGGGATCTTCCTCATTATATCCAAAGCAAAATCTTGTTGGTCGGTGGCCGGTAATGGCGCAGGCATACTGATTCATATAAATCACCCTTGATAACTGCCGTGATTACGCATATAAAGCAAAAATAACGCAAATAATAATGCGTATAAAGGTTGTATTATAAAATTATAACACAATACATACGAAGTATCAAGAATTGCTTTCTGCTATGCTAAAAGAGCAGAGAGGTGAGCGTATGGACGAAGAATTTATCCGCAATCGAATCACAGAATTACGATTGAAAAAAGGCGTTTCAGAATATCAGATGAGCATGGAGTTAGGGCAGAACAGAAGCTATATTCAGGCGATTTCTTCCGGGCGTTCTATGCCGTCTATGAAGCAGTTTCTCAACATCTGTGAGTATTTTGAAATCACGCCGCTTCAATTTTTTGATGCACAGGAGAATAACCCTCAGCTTATCAAGAAGGCTTTGGACGGAATGAGAAAGATGTCAGATGACGATCTGATTATGCTGATTGGTTTTATAAGTCGCTTAAACACAGAAAACTAACGATAGGAGGCAGTAAGCGTCCCGTCGTTAGTTTTTTCATTTTATGCGCAGCATATTGTGGCAAGCAATGCTTGTGGCTATCCATTTCGCCACAAACTGCTTGTTGAGGGCAGTGCCCCCAAGCCCCTTTGAACACAGAATTTCATTCTGTGGCTGCGCGTTCTGCGAACGCTTTTGACCAGGACCAGCTTACCGCTGGCCGTGGTCTTTTTCTTTTTCAACATCCTGTTCTACCTCCATTTTCAGGACCCGATCCACATTGGCCTTTGCCGTTAAAAGCTCCCGCATTTCCTCACGGGAACGCCGGTACTCGGCATAGGTCTTTTTCTTTTCTTCCAGCAATTTCGCGTACTCCGTCTGCAACTCTTTGACCTTTGGCAGCTTCTTGACGCCCATCTCATCAAAGGCATTCTTGGCAGCCTGATGGAGCAGAATTTCTTCCTCATGTTCTGCCCGGAATTTCTTAGAGTAGCCTGTCTTGCGGTATGCTACATAAACCTCACGGGTCTTGGCATAATTTACGATGTGGGTACGCAGAACGGCGATCTCTGCCATGCGCTGTTCAGCCGCCTTGATCTGCGCTGAAAGCTCATTGTGATGTGCCGTGGCAGCCGTAGCCTTTTCTTCCAAAACCGCGTACTCCAGCAGGTTATACTCTGACAGGTAATTCATGGTCTGCGCCATTTGCTTCAGATTGAAAACCTTGGCCCACCGAGCATAGCCAGCACCTTTTCCTGCCTGCAATTTTGCCTGAATGTCCACCAGAAGATTGACCTTCGGCGGCTCTGGCTGTGCGACCGTTTTCTTTCGTGGGGTATGCGCTTTCTTCCCAGAGAGAACTGCCTGCAAATCCTCCAATCCATATCCTTCGCCCAGGCTGTCCATGCGGGCTGCTTTTTCCCAACCAGGGAGCTTGAACCGCCGTTCCCCAAGCGCTTCTGTGAATACCGCGCCAAAAAACTTCCTGATCGACACAATGTCCTGGACCGGCAGATGTCCCGGTGTGCCGACTGCAACTGTACCGCGTCTTTTAAGACATCATCAAACAGATCCATCATCAAAATCCCCCCATCCTGACACAAGCATGATCACCAGCCGGTCGTTGGATGCTTTTAGTTCCCTTGTAAGGTCGCCTTTGTTCTGGAGATACAGGAACGAGCTTTCCGGGCTGCTGTCGCCCCTCCAGTACTGGATACTCCCGATATCCTCGCCCCTGAGCACGAGCTGTACCGTGAACCAGTGGCGCAGCGCATGTGTCCCGAGCTGGTTCTCATACAGGAGCTGCCCATAAAGCCTCAGTTCCGGGGAAAGAAACTCCCTGTGCAGCTCATATGCCTTGCAGAAAGCTTCCAGGAATGCGGGGTAGACACCCTGCCTGCGCTCTTTCTTGATCATCCCGACTTCGACATCATCATCCCTTATCCGGATTTCCTGCGTGACATCGACCACGGCGCTGACCACGCGCCCTCCAAGCTCGGTGAATGTGATTCCCCTCCCAAGGGGGCTGCATTCCTGCCGCACACTGCATACTTCCCCGGCGCGCAGCCCTGCAAATGCCTGCAGGCAGAGTCCGAAAGCGATGTCCCTGGCATAGCGGAAGGCCATCGGAACCAGGATTTCAAAGACTTTATAAGGGATATCCCGGAAGATCTTTTTCCTAACCGGCATCCCGGACACCTGGAATAAAGGGACCGCTTTAAAGAAACGCCGCCCATGTCTGTCATACGCAACTTCGTCACAGTACAGGCTCTTTCTGGTGACCTTCATGAAACCACCAAACTTCCATGAAAGGTTTGCCATAAAAGCAGTCACCGCGCCGATACATTTGGTGATGCTGTCCCTTCCCCGGTACTCCCCGTCCGCTTTCTTTTCTGCTGTATAATGGTCGAAGTATTCCTGCAGCATCTCCGCCGTAATGCCGAACACATGGCGGATCCCGAACCTCCTTCCATGATCCACCAGGACATAGTTGAGCATCCCACAGATGTAATACAGCTTCTTCTCAGCATTTGACGAGATCGGCTTATACACCTTAAAGCCCGCGTAGTCCTGGAGCCGTGTGAAACGGATGATGACACTATAACCGTTCCGCAGCACTATGAATGACCGGGCATAGACCACCCCGTCCTCCGTCGCTGTCCTGATGGTATACACTCCATACCTCTGGACCTGTTCCGGTCTTTCCTCCGGATTCATTAAATCCAACATTTACTGTTACCTCCTTTTCCCCGCCTCATGACGGGATCAGGCAACAGTATAACAGACAGCGACAAAACTCTCTAATGCCTGTAAATATGCGGCTTCCGGGAGATGATGGGGTTTTGTCGTTGCGGTTTGGGGGAATTTGTTAGCCGGAATCTGATTAATAAATAGGTTTGTTATGTTACATAGGCATACAAAAGCCGGAACAATATGCCGCCCGGTTTCTGGGGGCATGATTCCGGCTGTCCTCCTTTTTCATTATTTTTCTTGCGATTGTCCGCTTTGTACGCCAATGGCCCGTAGGGCAGATGCGGCGAATAGATAAGATCACTCCCTTCAAAAGCGGAACTAAGTTAAGCGCCCTTTGTGTCTACTTCATATACATCGCAGACCTCATTGGGCTTGAGTTTCAGCCTTGCGGACAGAAATGCTTCAATGTCAAAAGCGTTCTTGTCATCTGCGTCGGCAGTATACCTGAAATTGGGGTGCTTGGTGATGTCGTACTTATCCGAAAGGAAAGGCCGCACACCACGCAGCTGGAGGTCGTCATCAGCACCGGCACATCCCGGTCAAGCAGGGCATTGGCGATACATCCGGCGAAAAAGGACTTCTCAGTTCCCACATCTCCGAACAGCAAAAGCCCAGTATTGTTTTTATATGCCTCTTTCCAGTTCTCCACATAGGCGCGGGCTTTGTCCATCAACGGATTTTGGCCGTTGTCGTTGGCAAAGGTGTAGTCATACAGATAACGGTCTTGTAGGCCCTGCGATTTCCGACGCTTGATACGCTCCATACGGCGCTGGCGTTCCTCGGCGGCCTTTCTCTGTTCCTCGGCTTCCCTCTGGCACTGGCAGATACAGCGGGGCATGAAGTAACCGGGCTTTCCAAACCTCGGCACAATGGTCTGGCGCTGGCCCTTGCATTTTTTACAGTGGATAAGGCCGTCTGTCGGGTCTATGTATTCATCCTCGGCAAGTTCCACACCGGCGGCGGCTTTGTCGATGATAGCGCGGATTTCTGCGGTAATCTCTATCATACGGTTTCATCCTCCTTTACGCTGTAATCCCGGTTACGGGTGGGCGGAGCCGTCTTTTTCGCGTCCTTGCTGGCCCATCGCCGGATAGTGGCGGCATGGTTCTGATACCGCTTGCCGGTGGACGCCATGTACTCGGACAGCTTTTCGATGTACTGGCTCCATACGGTGGGAAAGTCAGCCTGCAAGTCGGCCAGTTCTCCGGCAGAAAGAAATACATTCCGGTAACGGCCATAGGCGCGGGCGGGTTGTCCCTTCTTTAACTCTCTCTCTACCTCTACCTCTATCTCTTTCTCTAACTCTATCTCTATCTCTGGTGGACGAATGTCGGACAAATGTCCGCTGTTTGTCCGGGGCGCGGAAAGCGCCTTGTTTTGGAGCCTTGCGGCCCGCTTTCTCTCGGCCTCGGTAGAGGACTGGCCGATCAGCAGCTCAATGTTGTTCATGTAGTAAGCCCCGCTGTCCAGCAGTTCCACAAGGCCCAGTTTGAGAAAAATCTACAAGGCTCGTTCTACGGTGCCGATCTGCTGGCGAGTAATGGTGGCAATCATCTGGGCGGTGTAGGGAATGTCCTCGTCAAGCTGGAGCCGCCCGCCGTTTTTCAGGGATTTCAGATACAGTTTCAGCAGGATATTGGAATAGAGAACGCGTCCGGCGCACTCCGGGCAGTATTTGGCCCGGTTGGAGCCGGGGGTGAACAGCGCACCGCATACAGCGCACTTCTTCGCGTCCAGCCGGTGGAACAGGGCCGTTTCCAGTTCCTTGTCCAGCGGCAGCACCGCCGCCTTAAACCACCGGCACAGCAGGGAGCAGGAAATAGACTGGATGCAGACACATTCCTCCCCATCGTCCAGCGCAATACAGTTTCCGCAGTCATAGTTACAGCACTCATGCACCAGACGCCGCGCCCGCCGGTACTGGTGGTAGTCCATGACGGGGATAGGGTCAGGACTGTTCTTCTTCATGCTGGCACTTCCCGCACCCGCCGCAGCTATGACAGTTCCGGCAGAAATGGGCCTCCGGCTCCGGGGCAGTCGGCGGCTCCAGGCGGCCCGCCGGTTCCGGCTGTATCAGGTCAAGGGGCAGGCGGATGGTAAGATTGACAGTAACAAGATAATGGGTAGCGGTCATAAGCAATTCCTACTTAAATTTTTGTGAATTTTACGGCTATTGAGTTGATTTTGCAATGCAAATAGCATATACTATAAGTGCAATAAACTTGAAAGGGGTTGATACAATGGCAGGCACTACGAATTTCAGCGTCCGCATGGACAGCGACATCAAAAAGCAGTGCGAAACGCTTTACGGCGAATTGGGGATGAACCTCACCACCGCCATCAATGTTTTCCTGCGCCAGTCGCTCCGCGCCGGTGGCTTTCCCTTTGAAGTCAGGCTGGAACAGCCGAACAAAGAAACCATCGCCGCCATGTTGGAGGCGGAACGGATCGCGCGTGATCCCAGCGTGAAGCATTACTCCGATGTAGAAGAAGCACTCCGGGAGCTGAAACGATGAAGCGCGATATTGTCTGGACGAGGAGCGTTCCATAGTAGCGGCGCATATTCCGCAGCCCCCGGCGGATGGCGACGCTGACCTTGCTGGTGCTGACGCGCTCCCGGCGGGAGATTTCCGGCTGGCTGATACCGGCGATGTAGTAGGCAAAGACGCGGCGGCCCTGTGTGGGCGTGGCATGGGAAAGGGCCTCCGGCAAGGCGGAAACAAGACGGAGCCGGGCAGCCTGCTCCTCACGCTCCAAAAAGATTTCCTCCGGCGATCTGCCATGTTCCAGCGCATAATTCTCCGTCCAGCTATAAGCGTCCAGAGAGTAATAGGCCCGGTGGTAGACCTTCCGGCGTTCATAGTTGTACATTTCACGCTGGGCCTGACGCATGGCCTCCCATATTTCCTCGCTGACCTCCACGAATACGTCCTGCCGGTAGTGGGGATAAATCCACCGCAGATTGATTGTTTTCATAGGCTTACCTCCTGAAATACGGAGAGGCGGGCAGCTTGTCCGCTGTCCGCCTCTCCGTGGGATAAGGGATAAATCCCTTTCACTTGGTAGCCTGAAAAGGGGTCATTCGTATAGTCTGTTTTTGAAAATTTCTAAAAATTTTTCTCACGCCCTCAATAGAAAACTGAACCGCGCTCTTGGAGCAGCCGCAAAGCGCGGCAATCTCCGGAAAACTCAAACCGTCCAGCGCATAAAGCAGGAACCGGCGGCGCTGGGCCTCGGTACAGGTGTCCAGAACGGCCATGAGTTCATCCAGTGTTTCCATGCGGCACAGGTATTCCTCCGGCGTTTCGCCGTAAAGCCCTATGCCCTCGGCAGCTACTATGTATTCGTCAAACTCCCGTCCATCCCAATGCCGCCGCTGTTCATGGGACAGGTTTTCGGCCTTGTGGTCGGCCCGGTCAAGATATTCATAGACTTCCAGCGTGACCTCGACAGTCACAGCTTGTCCGTTATAGTTGATGGTGACTTCCATCTGCCTTTCCTCCGTTCATATTTTTTCGGGAAAATCTGAACGGGGCGGCGGGGAACGGCACCGGAGACATAGAAAAGCGCCCGGACAGCATGAAGCTATTCGAGCGCAAAAAGTACGGTATTTAGTTAAATTGTGACGAGTTTCGCACCGGCTGTCAGACGGGGACTGTACGGTAGCTGCGCTTTTTTTGACAATAGCGCAAATGTCGTCTGAATTTGTCGGCGGTCAGTGTGTTTCATGGGCGGCTCCCTCCTAAAGCCGCCTTTTTTCAGCGTCGGGTTGAGTAAGCCAGACGCCAAAAAACTGGCCCTCCAAAGAAACGGAAGGCCAGCCTCTAACGCTTGCTATTTAATGAAATTATTGTTGGAGCTTAATTGTGTCTACGATTGCCATTCTGCTGATTTGCCGGATGGGGCGTCTAATCGCAATCGTCGCAGACGCAAGGCAGAGGAACACGATCAAAAGAAGTGAACCCACAGGGATTTGCCATGCAGTTCCCCATTTATCTGCAATTAAAAACTGGAACATCAGCTTGTTCAGCGGCAACCCCAAGACGCTTCCAACAACACAGCCAAGTATTGCATAGGTAAAGGCTTCCGCCGCAATCATCTTATAAAGCTGATTTGTCCCCATTCCGATAGAACGCATAATGCCGTACTGCCTTGTTCTGGACGCTACACTGGCGTTCATGCTGTTAAAAATATTAAACACTGTGATAAGTACAATAATGATGAGGAAGCCATAAATAAACACCGCGCCTGTATAGTAGGAACTTTGGGACTCGGAATTGGTAACTCTCTTGTCTGAAACAGTGCTGTCGGATGGGATCATGCTCCGTATTGTGGAAACAGTATCATCCCCACCAGCAGAAGAAAATTGAACATCAATCGTCGTATAGCCCAAATCGCCAACCAAAGCGGCAAATGTCTGTTCCGAGCAAATCATATATCCACTACTGCCTGCACCGTTGACCGCACTGGCCGTAGCCGTTGCCAGTATTCCGGCAATCGTTACCTGCTTATCGCCGGAAGATGTATGAAGGACTACGGTATCCCCAACATTCCAGTTTACGCCATCCTGATAAGTAACCAGAACACGATCTGTATTTTCCATAGCAGGCGTGATACTGCCCTCATTTAATTCTTCTTTCGCCCACCCGAATTGGTTATCATCGTAGGAAATGAGTGTGACGGTTCCTTCTCCCACATCAGAGGAAACAGAAAGGCCAGCCTTTTCCATACGGCCAAAAACTTTGTCAACACCTTCCGTTTCGCTGATCTGTTCCACCAGCGACTTGTCCAGCGGTGTATTTCCCATTGTAATAGATACATCCGCTGCCGATGGAGAGAGCGCAGGCATCCCCTGATTGAGAAAGACTACCATTACCTGAAACGACAGGAACATCATAATACTGATAGCAAACGAGCAGGTCATAAGGAATACATTCTTTTTGCCGGATAGTGCATGGAAAATTCCCATGCTGGTTTCAATGTGGAACAGCTTTGTATTTGCAGCCCTCTTGTTCTGCGTAAGCTGTGTACTACCGCTGATTGCAGTTACCGGCGATACTTTAGAAGCCTTTTTCGCCGGGGACAAGGATGCCAGCAGTACAATCAGAAAACCGATCACCGCACCAGCAATCAGACCGCTTACACTGAACTGAAAAAGCGGTATCTCTGAAAAGCGTTCCCCGCTGATGGATTTCAGCAAAAGGCAGGCACACCATGTAATGATCTGCCCGGCAACCAGCCCAATCGGTACGCCCTTCATACTTTGGCGCAACCCTTGAAGAACAACGAAGTGCTTTACCTGTGCTTTGGATGCTCCCAGACACCGCAAAAGGCCATAGAACTGAACCCGTTCCAAAACATTTGTGTTAAAGCTGGCGGCAATCATTACTGCACCGGCAATCAGCACCAAAAGGACAAGAAAGCCTGCAACGATGTATAGGGACTGCATTGTGCTGTTCTCACTTTGTCCCATTAATCCAAGGAGCGCTGTATTTTCGCTTACCTGACTGTCTGAAAGGCCATATTGCGCTTTTATTTCATTCATGGCCTTCTGAATGTTTACGCCATTTTTGAACTGAACGCGGAAAGTAGTTCCGTCTTTGGCATTTTCATCCGCAATTTGGAGAAAGCCGTCCTCGGTCAATACCATGCCATATACATCCGCTTTAAGCAAACTACCCATATCGGCAAGGACGCCGGTAATGCGGTATTCCCGGCTGGAACCGTCCGGCACTGTAACAGTTACGGTGTCGCCAACCACAAGGCCCAATTGTTCCAAAGCCGATTTATTTAGTAATGCTTCATCGGGCAGGGTAGGGTATGAACCGCTTTCCATATCCATTTCTGTCAAAGTTGAAAAGGTGTCCTCATTCGCACCTGCGAAGCTGACCGCTTTGGAGCCGATAGCGCCGGTAGTTCCCTGATAAGTCCATCCGCAGAGGGCAACATCTATCCGTGCTTTTACGAGTTCCGCCGTCTGTTCATCAATATCGGTCAGACTGATATGGTATTCACCATTCGTCTTGATAAAATAATTTTTCTGTGCACGCAGCGCCATATCGGCCATGCTGAAAATAGCAGTTACCAGCAATACCGAAAGGACAATGCAGAGAACCGAAATCCGATTGTTCTTGCGGTGTACCTTTTCATACTGCGGTACCAATCCAAGATAGCTTTTCAACGTGACGACACCCCCAAATCTTTCAGCACGCCATCGGTCATACGGAACACGCGATCTGCTGCGCTGGCGTGATTTTTGTTGTGGGTAATCATCAAAATAGTCTGTTGATACCTGTCCGACATGGTTTGCAGTAAAGCCAAAACTTCCTGACTGTTTTTGTTGTCCAGATTTCCGGTCGGTTCATCTGCCATAATCAGGGCGGGGCGTGTGACCAATGCCCGTCCAATCGCCACACGCTGCTGCTGGCCGCCGGAAAGCTGGCAGGGAAGGTGCTTTCGGCGCTCGCTCAACCCAAGCACCTGCAACAATTCGTTGACGAACTTTTGATTTGGCTTTTTATAGTCAAGCAGCAGCGGAAATGTGATGTTCTGTTCCACATTCAGTTCCGGGATTAAATTAAACGACTGGAAAATAAATCCGATGTGCTGCCGCCGGAACACAGTTAATTTCTTCTCCGGCATCGAAAAAATATCCTGTCCATCAATCCATACCTTGCCGGAAGTGGCGCTGTCCAAAGCGCCGATCACATTCAGCAAGGTACTTTTGCCGGAACCCGACTCTCCAATGATGGCGATAAACTCACCCTTACGGACAGAAAATGATACATGATTCAAAGCGTGAACTTCTGTTTCGCCTGTGCCATAGGTCTTGCACAGGTCTTGTACTTCAAGAATATTCATATTCAAAACCTCCTTACAGACACATCATACCCCCCATGACTTACTTTTAAGTGACATCTATCTTACTCATCTGTAATGTTTAGAAAATTCAATGTAAAAGTGGTTCCTGCGCCTAAACTGCTGGTTACGGAAATGGTTCCGCCGTGAGCTTCTACAATAGATTTCGCCAGCGGCAGCCCCAAGCCGATTCCGTGAATATCCGAAGAAAAACGACTGCGGTAAAACCGTTTGAAAATGTTATATAGATCTTCCGGGTGTATTCCTTTTCCATCATCGGAAATTTCAATCTGTGTCATTAAAGGAGATTGGCTCCACTTTACCCCAATATGACCGCCGTTCTCTGTATGCTCCAAAGCATTTTTTACAATATTGCTGATAGCTTCCGATACCCATAAGGCATCGCATGATAAAACAATATCTTCTTTGCCGGAAAGCATAATTGTTTTATGCTCCCGTTCTGCCCAAGTTTCAAAGCGTTCCAGAACATCCTGCATAAGAGCAGAAAGATTTTTCGGGGCCTTTTCCATCTGGATAATTCCTGCGTCCAGCCGCGCCAGTTTCAGTAAGGTGTAAATCACATCTTCCATCCGCTTAATCTCTCTTTGAGATTTTTCGGTGAAGCTGCTCACAGTTGCGGTATCATCTTAATGGCTCGCTATAATCTCATGGTACATTTTTAAGGCAGACAGCGGCGTTTTAATCTGATGTGATACATCCGAAATAATGTCCTGCAAAAATTCTTTGGTCTGTCGCTGGTTCTTGGCATGAGCAGAAAGGATGGTCGCCATTTCATTGATGGCATGAAAAAGGCTGTACCAGTCATCAGTCTGGGAACATTCGATACGGGACGTGGTATCGCCATCCAGAAATTGTCGGATGGTATTTTCAGCGTTACTGAAAGCCCTATGCTGGCGGTGGAGATAGAGAAACAGCGATAAACAGATTACTCCAAACAGGAAAACCAACAGCAGAAATACAGAAAGCATCATCTGATTTCGGTACGTCTGAACAGCAGGCAGAAAACGTATGGAAACCGTTTCATCATACCAACAGAAGCCAAAGCCTCCCTGCCGCATTCCATGTCATTCTCGTTTGGCTGTGAAGTGAAAGTGGAAATTGACAATTCGTTTTCATTGTTTAACAAATGGCCTGCGATACCATAATCATGGAGTAATAATTCCTGCTGAAAATTTTTTGCCAGAAGTGTGGCAATCCCTCCTGCCAAGAGAAAGGAAACGAGGCAGATAGCAGTAACAGCGATTAACAGTGTCTTTGTTTCTTTCCCTAATTTACCCATAAATCCGCCCTCACTCAACAACCCACTTATATCCAATTCCTCGTTCGGTCAGCAGATATTTGGGCGCATTTGGTGTATCTTCAATTTTGTTTCGTAGCCGCCGGATATAAACGGATAAAGTATTATCATCTACAAAATTCCCGTTGCCATCCCACATCTGGTCTAAAATCATTTCCCGCGGCATGAGATGATTAGGATTTTGCATGAACAGACACAGCAATTTGTACTCTACCAGAGGCAGATCAATAGGCTCGCCATTTTTCCAGGCAAGCCTTTCGGCGGTATCTATACGAATACCGTTTGCTTCTAAAGTAGTATCTGCTTTGGAAAATTTCAACGAACGACGTAGAATAGCCTTAATTCTGGACAGTAGTTCATTCAGCTTGAACGGCTTTGTAATATAATCATCAGCCCCCATATCAAGGCCCCGGACAATGCTGATTTCCTGATTGGACGCTGTCAGAAATATAATCGGGACAGTTGAGTTAGTACGCACCTCTTTGCAAATATCGAAACCGGTTCCATCTGGTAGTGTAACATCCAGCAGCGCCGGATATTTGGAAGTTGCTGGTATTTCTCATTGCATATGTCATTCCGGAGGTATGCCATGAGGGAAACTGATTTTGCACGATATCTGACTCAATTCCTATCCATATACCTTCCTGGTCAGGTTGGAAGTAAACGTAATACCCAACTGGCATACAGGGATTCTTTTTCGCTATTTCTAAAATACTGTAGAGACCAGAAAACCTATCACCTGAAAAGTTGACCATTGCCCAAGTAGATAAAGAACTGGTTATATGTTTTCTTCAATGGCTTGAAGAGGAACGTAATTGTAAGGCTGCTACTAGAAATCAGCGTCTTGCGGCTATACATTCTTTTTTCAGTTTTTTAATGGTGGAAGAACCACAGTATATCCAACAATGCCAGAAAGTTTTGTCTATTCCTATGAAAAAGACAGATAAGCCACCTCTAATGTATCTTCCATTAGATAGTATTAAAGGGTTACTTGAACAGCCTGATAGAGCACCAACTCAGGGTAAAAGAGATGCTGTATTATTATCTCTTTTATACGATACCGGTGCCAGAGTTCAGGAACTGGTGGATTTAAAAGTATGTGATGTTACACTAAACGATACCGTTACAATCACACTGACAGGTAAGGGTGGGAAAAGTCGCATTGTTCCTGTGATGAAGCCGACAGGAGAACTTCTTAAACAGTACATTGAAAGTGCTGGATTATCTTCTCCTGTATACAGTCGAAATCCTTTATTTACGAATCGAGGTAATAAACCTTTGACAAGAGCTGGCGTAACATACATTTTAAAAAAATACGCTGGTCAGGCTCAGGCTACAGGGGCAAAGGACATTTCTGATGAAATCACTCCCCATTGGCTGCGCCACAGCAAGGCGATGCATCTGCTTCAATCAGGAGTAAATCTTGTTTATATAAGAGATCTACTTGGTCACTCTGATATTTCAACAACAGAAATCTATGCAAGAGCAGACGAAAAGATGAAACGCAAAGCATTAATGGAAGCCTATGACAGTCCAACATCTGAAGATTTACCAACATGGAAACAAGATAAAGATCTTCTCGACTGGTTGAAATCACTGTAAGAGTTTCACCGAATTATGCAAAGTAAAACGAGTCCATACCACAAGAAGTCTAATAAAGTATGGACTCAACTTTTCATAATAACTTACTTTTCATAACCAACGCCGCCCTTCTGGTTGGCGATGGCGATGATTTGCGTGTTCATTGACTTCACCTCATTTCTATTATTGCTGTTGCTTCTGGAAATAGAAAAAGCCGCCACTCCAAAATAAAAAGTGAAGTGACGGC
>OLQH01001391.1_pt1 | contig 19098 bp, 19 predicted proteins | sample 1672671 | NCBI WGS metagenome assembly OLQH01 (sample SAMEA3136712, study PRJEB25190) | human gut metagenome
GTTATTTGAATCTACAACATCAAATTGGTTTTTTGTAAATTCAATTTGATGTTGTAGATTCAAATAATATTGCTAATGTTATTACAGAGCTAGTTAAACTAAAAAAAGAAATCAAAAGTTTTAAGTTTGATGTACCAGAAGAAATATTAGAACCAGAAAAATTAAATTTTGGAGAATATATGTTTATCAAAAAATTTAAAAACTGTGTAGCAATTAATAACAAATATTTACAAGGGGTATTAGAGAGGGTGTTAAAAAACAAAGCAAAAATAGATACCTCTACTATAACTAAGGATGAATTAAAGAATATTATTTTGAATTTTGGAGATGCTAATGGTTCTGCTTTAGATGTATTAAAAGAAAAGATAGGGCTTATTATTGAAGATGATTTAAAATCAATTCCATCAATAACAATTAATGGTAAAGATGTCTACAGTAAACTATCGAGTGGTATGAATTCATCAATATATTTTGATATATTATCCACAGATCAAAAAGAAGGAGTATATATAGTTGATCAACCTGAGGATGATATATCTCAAAGTGGAATAAAATCAAATGTTCTTAATAATTTTAAGACAATGTCTAATAATAGACAAATAATCATGATTACCCATAATCCTCAGTTTGTTGTTAATCTTGATGTAGATAATGTAATTTGTCTAACAAAAGATTCTGAGGAAAAGCTATGTATAAAACATGGAGCTTTGGAATATGTAAATAAAGATGACAATACTGATATATTGGATACAGTAGCAAAGAATCTAGACGGAGGAATTGATTCAATAAAGAAAAGGTGGAAAAGATATGAAAAAACAGTTAGTATTAACTAAAAAAAATGATGATTATATTTTAAGTATGAAAGACGATGTTAATAGAAATATCAACATAGTTAATAAAGTAGTGAACGGTGAAGATCTCTATAATGTATTTTACGAAAATATAACAGAGGAAAACGAATACATATTAAAAACTACATTATCAGATCGAAAAGATATAATCATCTTTAATCAATTATGTGCGTTGTTTAATAAAATTGATACAGAAGTAAACCATAATTGTTTTAATGCGGAAACACAAGGAGAATAAACGATGGAAAAAATAAATAGTGAAAGTTTAGATTTAACAAAGTTAAACATTGAAAAATTAAAAGAACTATTCCCAAATGCTGTTACTGAAGGAAAGATTGATTTTGATGTATTGAGAACAGTCTTAGGTGATGAAGTAGATGATAGCAAAGAAAAATATCAATTTACTTGGAAAGGCAAAAGTGCTGCTATTAAATTAGCACAAACTCCTTCATCAGTTACACTTCGTCCAGATAAATATACATCAAAAGATTGGGATACTACCGAAAATCTTTATATCGAAGGTGATAACCTTGAAGTATTAAAACAACTGCAAAAAACTTACTATGGAAAAATCAAAATGATTTACATTGAAATAATCATACCGAGTTTGATACAAAGGAATGGAATAATTAAAAAGTATGCCCTTGCGGTGTAAAAACAGTCGTTGCGGTGTAAAATCCGAAGCGGCTGTTCTAATTTGGAGGACGATTATGAAAAAGACACTCACCCAGAAGCAGATTGCCGATTATGAGCAGCTGTGCCGTGACAGAAACAATGGTCGGTTGCTGACCCCGGACGGACTGCGGTTCATCTGTGCAGCAAATAACTATGACCCCGAAGCCATCGGTCGCCACTTCCTTGAGGCGCTGGCGAAAATAAATAGCAATCAGGCATGAAAAAACTCCTCACCGCCGTAATGGTAGTGAGGAGCAATATCATTCTCTTCTAAGACGCTTGCGGATTTCTCGAAACTGCTCCGGAAGTTCATCAATCGGCATATTCCGTGGCACATCGGTAGTCCCCGCGTTTTGGGCAGTTTCATAATACCAGCACTTGAAATTCAAGGTGTTGAGCGTATTCTGCAATTCAGCCATCTGTTTCAGAACGGCTTCACGCTGTTCTTTGATGAGTTCCAGGCGGGCATCAATCGTGTCATCGCCCTGCATAGCCATCAGCACAAATTCACGGATATCCTTCAAAGGCATTCCTGTTTTTTTCAGACACTCAATAATTTGCAACCACTCATAGTCGCTGTCCTTGAACATTCGTATCCCACCGGCCGACCTTTCAACAAATGGCAATAATCCCTCCTGGTCGTAATATCGGAGCGTGGATGGCGCAACACCCATCAGCTTTGCCATTTCGCCAACTGTATATAACATAATTTCCTCCAGAAAAATTGTGAATATTTTTTGCAACCTATTGACTTAAAGTTGACTTTAACCTTTAGAATATACTTGAACATCTTTATGATACCACAAAGATGTGAATATAACAAGGCAAATAATACTCATTTAAGGAGAAGCACTATGAATATGATTACTCTTAACAACGGCATTCAAATGCCGCAGCTTGGTTACGGTGTTTATCAGGTAACCAAGGACGAATGTGAGCGTTGTGTCTCCGATGCCCTCAAGGTGGGCTATCGTCTGATCGACACGGCTCAGTCTTATTTCAACGAGGAGGAAGTCGGCAATGCAATCGCAAAAAGCGGCATTCCCAGAGAAGAAATCTTCCTTACCACAAAGGTTTGGATTGAACATTATGGCTACGAAGAGTGCCGTGCATCCGTGTTGGAATCAATGCGCAAACTGCAGGTCGAATACCTTGATCTTTGCCTGTTGCATCAGCCCTTTGGTGATGTATATGGTGCATACAGGGCATTAGAGGATCTCCACGATGAAGGAAAAATCCGTGCTATCGGGATTTCCAATTTCTATGCCGACCGCATGATTGACATTGCCTCCTTCGCAAGAATCAAGCCTGCAATTAACCAGGTAGAAATTCATCCTCATCATCAGCAAGCAGAATCCAAGGTGTGGCATGATAAGTATGGCATCCAGATGGAAGCATGGGCGCCTTTCGGCGAAGGCAGAGGCGATATGTTTGAATTACCCGAATTGAAGGCAATCGGTGCAAAGTTCGGTAAGACTGTGGCACAGGTTATTTTGCGCTGGCATATTCAGCGTGGCATCGTTATTATTCCGAAGTCCACCCATATTGAGCGTATGGAGGAGAACTTTGATGTGTTTGATTTTGAACTGACCAATGAAGATATGGCTGTAATCGCCACCCTTGATAAAAAGCAGAGTTCTTTCTTCTCTCACACAGATCCTAATATGGTGGAATGGTTTGTGAAAATGGTGGCTGAACGCAAGAATAATCATGACAGCAGCAAAGAGAAGAAAAATTGGTAATGGAGGCAGTGAAATGAAAAAGAAAGTATTGATTTTATCCAGCAGTCCTCGCAAGAATGGCAATTCGGATATTCTCTGTGATGAATTTGCCAGAGGCGCAGTTGAATCCGGACACATGGTAGAAAAGATTCGTGTTGCTGAAAGAAACATTGGATACTGCAAGGCCTGCTATGCTTGCCGTGGTACTGGCATTTGTGCCATCAAGGATGACATGGCAGAAATTATGCAGAAAATGATAGACTGCGATGTAATGGTTCTCGCAAGCCCTGTGTACTTCTATTCCATTGATGCACAGCTTAAAGCAGTTATCGACCGCAGCGTTGCTCGTTGGACAGAAGTTAAAGACAAAGAGTTTTATTATATCGTGACCGCCGCAGACGGTGAAAAAGCGTCTGCTGAAACAACACTGGCTTGTTTCCGCGGTTATGCCGATTGTGTGGAGGGCGCAAAAGAGATGGGTATCGTTTACGGCATGGGTGTCTATGAGAAAGGCGAAATCAAGAACACCGAGGCCATGCTCGAAGCCTATAAAATGGGAAAAACGGTATAATGCAAAACTCCTCACCGCCGTAATGGTAGTGAGGAGTTCGTTTATGTAAGACCGCAAAATTTATGTTGTTTTACGGCCTTGGGCGGTATCCATTGTTGCGTTGCGTCCTTGCGTCCTTAAGACTTGATTTCCTGTCCGTTTTTGAAGGTGAACCGCACATCGTCCTTTCCGTGGACGGTCACGAAATCCACCAGTCCGCACCAGAGGGCGGTATCGAAGGTGTCCACCAATTTAGCCTTTGCCAGGGCTTCGAGGAAAGCCTCAATCTTTGCCCTGCGGGACTGCTTGCTGCGGATGGTTTCATCCAGGGCTTCGTACCGAGCCTTGGAGGTGTCGAACCGTTCCGTCAGCCCATCGTAGCGTTTTTGGTATTCCACCTGGTCGAGGGCTACATGAGCGTTTTCGTAGATGCACTTTTGGATGAGGTCGGAAACCACCGTCATTTCGCTTTCCAGTTCAGTCTGTTCCGCTTTGAGGGCAGTAAGGTCGAAAGCGGTGTCGAGGGATGCGGTAAGTGCCGTAATGATGGCATCCTTTTGCGTTATCAGCTGATTGACCGCTGATACGAACAGCCCTTTGATATCATCATCGGTAAGGTGCGGTGTGGTGCATTTCTGATCACCATCGAATTTGTGGTTGCACTGCCAGACCACACGGCGATATTTGCTGTTGGAGTGCCAGGTCTTTGAACCGTACCACTCGCCACATTGTCCGCAGCGTATTTTGCCGGAGAAAAGGTGTACACCGCTGTGCCGTCCTCGGCTCTGTTTCCGGCACTCAAGTTCCTGCTGTACCAGTTCAAAAACCTCTGGGCTGATGATGGCTTCGTGGTTGCCCTCCACATAGTATTGTGGGATTTCGCCCTCATTGATCTTTTTCTTTTTAGTGAGGAAGTCCACCGTGTATGATTTCTGCAGGAGTGCATCGCCCTTGTATTTTTCGTTGGTAAGGATGCTGCGGACTGCTCCAGCATTCCATTTTTCTTTACCACCCGGTGACTTAATGCCATCAGCGGTTAAGCGAGTGGCTATACCATAGGGTGACATCCCCTGCAGGAACATACTGTAGATGCGGCGAATTGTGACTGCCTCTTCGGGGTTGACCACCAGGTTGCCATCGGGACCACGGTCATAGCCAAGAAAACGGTTGAACGGAACTGTGACCTTGCCGTCTGCAAAACGCTTTCTCTGACCCCAGGTGCAGTTTTCGGAGATGCTTCGGCTTTCTTCCTGGGCAAGGCTGGACATGATGGTGATGAGCAATTCGCCCTTGGAATCCAGCGTCCAGATGTTCTCTTTTTCAAAGTAAATCTCCACACCTTTTTCCTTCAGCTGACGGACTGTGGTGAGGCTGTCGACCGTATTACGGGCAAATCGGCTCACGCTCTTGGTCACAATCAGGTCAATCCTGCCTGCCAAGGCATCAGCAACCATTCTCTTGAAGCCCTCACGGTGCTTGGTGTTGGTGCCTGTGATACCCTCATCGGTGTAGACTTCAACAAACTCCCAATCGTCCCTGCCCCGGATGTATTGGGTATAGTAATCCACCTGGGCGGTGTAGCTGGTGAGCTGCTCCTCGCTGTCCGTGGAAACACGGGCGTAGGCAGCGGTGCGGCGTTTCTTCTTTTCGTTAATCGGTGTCGCTGTGAACCGGCTGATCGTTGCCGGAATGGTCGTTACTCTCGCCACGTCGTTTCCTCCAATTCTCTTTCATTTTTCTGCTCATTTCGGCTTTGCGTTCCTCGCTGTGGGGCGGCATGGTACGCTTGTTTTTCCACTCAGCCTCGATGTCTCGCCCATCAAAGAAGTGGAACACCAGTCTGCCTTTATCCACGATGCTGATGTACTGAATCTGCTGACGGAAGGCATCCTCGCTGAACTCGGCAAGCCCCATAGCCGTTGTTGCCAACTCATGCAGTGTCGGCTCCGGCAGGGACTGGCTTTTACACCGTGCGGATGATGCACACCGCCACACATTCACGAATGTGCCGTCCACTCGTTTGGAGCGTTGCCTGCGGTAATTCTCTCCGCACATCTCGCAGCGGATGCGACTGGTAAAGCAGGAACTGTTGGCTGTGATTTGCCGTTCCTGTACCAGCTTGCCTTTGGCGGCTCTGCGTTCTGCTGTCCAGGCATCCTTCTTGGCGGTGGACACCCATTCGGTGCGGATGACCCTGCCGTCCGTCATGTAGAACTCCAGAACCAAATGCTCCGGCACTATGATTTTCTCTACCTGGGCGCTAAAGGTTTCCTCGTCAAATTCATCAAGCCCCAAGACTTCGGCACACTTGGCTTTGAGGGTTTCCTCTGGAATATCCCTTGCCGGACAAGACCGACCTTTCTTTTTCTGTGTTCCGCAGCCGTAGGTGGTGTATTTATCGCACTGCTCCACGGGAACACCTTTCAGTCTGCGCCTGCGGGTGTTACGCACAAAACTCTGTCCGCAGTGACCGCATTTGATTTTGCCCGTGAAGCAACTAAGGTTTAGGGATTTGTTTCCGAATACCCCAAGGTCTCGTCTACGTTTGAACTCTTCCTGGACAGCCTGCCATTCTTCCATCGAGATGATGGCTTCGTGAGTGCCCTCAACGAAATACTGCGGGAGTTCACCACGGTTCTTTTTCCGCTTCTTGGTGATGGGGTCGAGGCAGTATTCTTTGTGAAAGAGCATATTGCCCGTGTAGGTGATGTTGGTGAGAATCACCTTTACATTGGAATCCACCCAGGGACAGCCCTTTCGAGTATAAATGCCACGCTCCATCAAGGCTCTGCCGATTTCAATGCGTGATGCGCCTTTCATGTATTCGCTGTACATAAAGCGGACGATTTCGGCTTCTTCGGGGATAATGACCAGTTTGTCATCCACCCACTTGTAGCCGAAGATGGTGAACTGCCCATTGGGGATGCCTTCCTTGAACCGCTGAATGGTACCCCATTTGACGTTCTCGGAAATGCTCCGGCTTTCTTCCTGGGCAAAGGATGCCAGCAGGGTCAGCATCAATTCACCGTCCTCGCTCATGGAGTCGATGCGTTCTTTTTCAAAGTGTACCGAAATGCCCAGGTCTTTGAGGTGGCGTACCGTTTCCAGAAGATCCACGGTGTTGCGCGCGAAACGGGAAATGCTCTTGGTCAAAATAATGTCTATTTTTCCGGCTTCGCAGTCGGCAAGCATCCGCATGAACTCTTCACGGGATGTGGTCTTTGTGCCAGATATGCCATTATCGGCATAAACGCCCGCATACTCCCAACCTGGGTGCTTTTGAATGAGGTCGCTGTAGAAACTGACCTGTGCCGAAAGGGAGTGCTGCAATCTTTCCGATTCCATTGAAACTCTGGCATAGGCAGCGACCTTTTTGCGAGTGGGCATCTGCGGAACTTTTGGCTCGATTTTATTGATAATTCGCACGAAAAATCACTCCTTTCCGACACTATATATCACTCTAAAAGGCTATAAAGTCCAGTCATTTTCGGATAATAATGTACCCAAAGATGGCGCAAATTCAGCTTGCAGTTTTGTATCAATTATGGCGTATTCCTCTTCGGTCAGAAGCCCCTGGCTGCGGAGGTTTTTTGCTATGGAAATTGCCGTCTGATACTGCAATTCTGAATTAAATACAGTCTCACTCACAGTCATCACCGCCTTTGAAACGGTCTGCGATGTAGCAGGAGTGGGAGCAATATTTCCGTCCGGCATTGCCGTATGCCGTGAAGGGCTTACCGCAGTGAGCGCAGGTGAAGTCATACACAGCCTTGCGGTTGACCTTTTCCGGGTGGGAGTTCCACCAGGCAACACGGCATTTGTCCGAGCAGAACTTGATGCGTTTCCTGCCGGGGGTCTGTGTAAGAAAAGCACCGCACTGCAGGCAGAAGTCAGCATCCAGGTCAATGCGACTGTTGTCTGTAGCCTTTATGCCGGTCAGTCCTATTTTTCGACAATATGCGACAACGGTATCTTTTTTCAGCCCCACGGCCTTTGCAATGGTGGCATATCCGAATCCCTGTGAGCGCAGGGCGGTAATTTGGTCTTTCTGCTGATTGGTCATAGTGAGTGTTCTCCCTTCCGAGGAGAGTTCTCCTCACTTGACCACTGCGGATGAAAAAGCACTTTGGCCGAAAAATGAGCATAAAAAATAAGCCCACCGAAGAGAAAAATACTCCTCGATGGGCTTGCGTGTTAGTTAGGGATTTTCAGTTTCCAACCGCTGTAGATAACATTGGACTTGAGGTCATTGAGAGTCTTGATTTCCGGGTAGCGGGAACCGTCACCCAGGTACTTCTTTGCGATGTCCCAGAGGGTGTCACCCTTGACCACGGTATGGATTCGGTAGGTCTCCTGGGCAGCAGCCTCCACAGGATAAATGGCGATGCCGTCATTGGAGAACACATAGGTGCCAGGATTTTTGTCCGCAGCCGCTTTTGCATTCTTCAGAATGCGGTACGCACCAACCTGGGATTTGCTGTCCTTCCAGGTCTTACGCACACGGTAATAGCCGGAGGTCAGCTTTTCAGGATAAGTGACCGTAGGGGTCTCTTCCTGGGCAGGTTCGTCCTCTTTGGCATCGGCAGCAAGCAGAGCCTTGACCTCGGCACGGAAGGTATCCATGCTCTTGCCGTGCTTGGGAAACCAATGCATGACATCTCCGTGGTTAGATGCAATGCCCTGCTTATAGCCTTCGCTGTGGCAGATAATGTTCTTCTCGGTCAGACCATACTGCTTGCAAAGGTAAGCACACAGTTCCACGGCCTCTTTGTAGACCTTGGCGAAGTATGCACCATCGGTCAGATCGTCCTCGCAGATTTCAAAGCCGATGTGGGTGTTGTTGGCAGAGCCACCGGCGTGCCAGCCACGGTGATCCCAAGGAAGAGTCTGATAGGTTGCCACAGTTCCATCGGCCAGCTTGCCGATGAAGCCGTGGACGCAGACTTCTCTGCCACCGGGATGGTAGGTGTTCCAGTGGTTGTTGTACTGGTTTTTGCCCAGCTTGCCGTCATCGGGACCGACATAGCGTTTCAGCCAAGGGTTATTCGCACCCGTGCTGTGAACCATGATGCCCTTGACGGTGATTTTCTTGTCTGCCTTATAACAGGCATTTTCGGTAAAAATCAGTTTATTCAGATTCATTATCGTTGCCTCCTCTCTCGTGAAGCTGCTCCAAGACTTCCTTTAACTTTGTGGGAATAGGAAGTCCCAGGTGTGCAGAATTCTCCAGAATGCTTACACCCTCATTGGACAGGTAGAAGAAGATGACTGCGGTACGCAGTACACCACCCTGACCGAGGACATAGACATCCACAATGTTGCCGATGCCCACAAGGGTAAAAATCAGTACCTTACGGCAGATACCCTTGAAGCCAACGGCACTGGAGAGGTCCTTGTCGGTGATGGCGCACATAACGCCGGTGATGTAGTCGATTACCGTAAAGGCAATCAGTGCATACAGAAAACCGTCCACACCGCCCAGGAACCATCCAAGGAAACCACCAAAGGCGGTGAAGGCAATCTGAATGCCAGACCAGATCTGTTTCATTTGCGTGTCCTCCTAAAATTCATATTTTTATATGAAAATAGGCACCCTTGCGGATGCCCAAATTCTTTATTCCAGCCATGCCGGTTTCTTCGGCACGACCATTGTTTCCGTGACATTGAGCCACGCTTTGTACCATTGGCGCAGTTCCAGCAGTTGGGCTATAGATATACCCTCGTACCAAAGCTGACCACGGTTGACGACAGAGAAGCATTCTGTCTCCCGGCGTTGACGGTATTCCGCTTTTAGTTCCTCAGTCACATGAGCCTCATAAGCATCCTTTTTGTATTCCAGTTTCCCATCTTGAAATTGGTAGGCATAGAACTGATGCAGAAACTGCTCGATGTCCTCCGGCTCTGGCACTTCAATGCCTCCCACCAGAGTGCCAACATAAGCGAAACTGAGTACGAAGCCCTGTTCATCCGTTACAATTTGCATAGCGTCCTCCTTAGTTCACACCAAATACTCGCAAAACCTGTCCTGAACCGCTACGGCCTTTATAGGCAAGGGTAACGGTACTGCCGGAATACGAGAGGTTGAAAGTGTAGTAGTTGGTTTCATCCGCAAGCTGGTATGTGGTTGCTGTGGTTGTCAGCTGCCCCTTGGGAATAAAGAGGCTGACACGAGCGGATGTCGAATTTGGCTGACCGATAATGACATAAGCCTTGTAGGAACCGTAGTTGAAAGTGGTGCTACCTGTGGTCAGCGTTCCGCTGTACAGCGAGGTACAGGTAATACCAAGGTTCGTCCGAGCTGCTGCCGCCGTAGTCGCACCCGTGCCACCGTAAGCAACAGCCAGAGCGGTCTCTAGGGTGATCTCCTCGAAGTCCTGCCTATCGTAGGCTTGTTTTACCGCAGATGCCGTAGCCGCCAAGGTTGTACTGGTGGAGGTTACACTGGAGGACAGCTTAGTCAGACCGTAGTAGGTTGTGGTAGCTGTGGACTTGCTTATGAGTTCCCAATAGCTGCCATTATAAACAAACAGCACGACTTCGCCGCTTCGCCACATATAGGTGCTTGCTGCCGTAGAGCCATACTGCTTGATGGCAATGGCTCCTGTGCTGTTTACATTCAGCGTTGGGGATGCGCCGGTGTTGTAATAAGTAAACTTCACCGCAATAGTGGCACCGGTCTCCAAAACAAAGCCGGAGCAAGTGACCACCTTCGCCACCGTTGCCGCTGCCGTAGCACAGGTGCCATAGTAGAACGGTGGGACGCCAAAGTCATAGTCAAGGTTGTCCGGGGTTAGCGTACCTTCGATGCGGACATCGCCCTCGAAGTGACCATCGCCCACCACATGAAGCGCAGAGTCCGGGGTCGGTGTGTTGATGCCCACCATCTTCTTTCGCAGAGCCACCAAAGGAGTACCCTGAGGAACGGTGAAGTACAGGCTCAAAGCCGACAGCGTGTTCAGCTGGTCTCGGATGTAGATATGGAAGTCATAGGACGAGTTGGCATCCAGGCTACACAGTTCCAGGTTGGAAAACGAGAAACTGGTGCCACTTTGGGTCACCGAGGAAAGAATACTGGTGTAGGAGCCGTAGCTGGATGCACTGGTCAGCTTATAGCGGTACTGCACATACAGCAGGCTGTTCTTCTGCGTTCCGCTGACGGTTATGGGAGAAATACTGCCGTTGAAAGTCAGCTGCATTTCTGCTTCGATGTCATTGGTTCTACGAAGTGAGATGTTTGACACCTTCGGTTTTGCATATGGAATAACCGTAATCTGCTGGGTGCTGCTGACGGTATAGCCACGGGAGTCCGTTGCCGTCACTACCACATCCACCGTGCCGGATTTGGATACCTCATATAGGTTGATTGCTGCTCCCGTTGTATTGGAGTTGGTGACACCATTGCAGGTGGCGGCATATTTCACGATGGACGCGCCGTTTTTCGCTGTGGCAACACCGGGGGTCACATACAGATACGAATATCCCTGGATGAACAGCTGGTCATTGCCTGTCAGAGTCGATGTGGCAGAACGGCTATCCTTATAGGAAAATGACGTCATTGTCGGAGCAGAGTTGGCACTGGTGGTCTGTACCGTACAAGTACAAGAGGAAGTGCTGCCGATCTGCGTTGTTCCGCTTTTGGTCACCACCTTGATGGTAGCCGTAAAGGACTTGATGCTCGCCATCGCATCCAACAGATCCGCCCGTTCCGTCTGGGACAGCGTGATGGTGCGGTCGGCAGTACCCTTTGACCAGGTTCTTGCTGAGAGTGCCAGATACTCCGTTGACCCGTTGTAAATGGACAGATAGTAGGAATAGGACGCATCGTATACCGTCACATTGGGCTTGAAAGTGACCGTGGTGGCATCGGCCGTAATGGTCGGGCAGCTGTTGATAATTGCACCGCCCAGAGTTTTGACCGTAACGGAACTCGTCTCACCATAGACCTGGTTGCTCTTTTTTCTGACCATCGCACGGACATAATAAGTGGTGTTCGGCGAAAGCCCTGTAACCGTGGTACTGGCTGAAGTACCCGCTGTTGAGGAAAAGAGCGTACTGCTACCGCCATCATCCAAACTATAGAACCACTGATCTGCTGTGGCAGAGGATGTGGCAGCGATTTTGAAACTGTTAGCGGTGATGTTGGAAATAGAACAGGTAACCGTAGGCGCAGTGCGGTCGATGGCATCCAGGTCGATGGTGGTGGATGCCGTAATAGAGGTGATGGAAGTGCCGGAATATGTGCCGGAGAACCGCCAGTACGCAGACAGAGCCACCCCCGTTTTGGTGCCGTTGGAGTTGTGATTCACTCGCACCGTATAGGTTTTCAGCAGGGTCAGATCGTAGTCTGCCGAAGAGTCGCTGATAGCCGGTGCCGTGTAGGTTTCGGACACTCCGTTGATGGAAACGGTGGAGTCAGAACGGGAGCCAACATTCAGCGTGTAGTATTTCAGATAAACGTTGAGCGTCACATCAGAGTAGTTGCCCGTAACGCTCTGGGTCGCAGACCAGGTACAGTAAAGACCGAAGTTGTCGACCGGGTATTTATAAAAAGAGCCGGAAAGAGCCATAGCCTTACCTCCTTAGTCCAGAATTACGATGTTCAGTCCCTCGGATGCTGTGGGCATCGGGACAAACTTGGTTTTGCCCACCGTCAGTTCGCCATCCACGGTGGTTTTCTTTGTAATGGTTTCATCCTTGTTCAGGGTGAAGATTTTCTCCTCGTTATAGTAGCCGGAGAACTCCTGGTTCGTAATGACCGTCCGCTGCCCGGAATCCGCATTGGATACCTCGATACCACGGCGGTCGATTTTTACCTCGGTGGTGTAAATCTCATTGGGTGCGGGGGTCCACTTGTGAACCGCTGCACCTTCTGCCAGGATGATGTCCGATACATACAGAGATGCCAGACGGTTGTAGGCATAGATGGTAATCGTGCCGTCCACCACATCGGGAATCACCGCAGAGAACTCCGTCCAACCGAAGGTAGCGGTGGTGTTAAACAGATACGCATACTTATTGCCGTTGTACTGCGCGTAAAAATACGAGGTGTAACTTGCACCCGTTTTCTTGGCTCGGACGGAAATGGTGTATGCGCCGGGAACAACACCCGTAATGACCTGGGTCAGCGTGGAAGTGTCTCCAAGGACAAAACAGGAGTCAGAGGTGGTGTTGCTCTGCACATCCGTGGAGGAGTCCGTGGAGACCGTTCCCGTGACCGTCCAGTCATCCGTAATGCCATTCAGACCGGCAGAGTTTTTGACATAGTTGATACCGCCTGCGAACTGCTCCTGCACTGTGACCGTCAATCCGTCCACCGAGTGTTGCAGTTCGGAGATTTGCGCCTCCATCTCAAGCACTGTTTCCTGTGTCCCGGAATGTTCTCCTTCCAGGGTCTGCACCGTTTCGGTCAGACTGGAAACATAGCTGTTCATGCCGTCAATGGAACTCTGAAACTCACCGAACCGGGTAGTGTGGGTGGAAACGGTCTCCCGCAGTTCTTCCAGGTTGTTCTGGACAACCCAGCCGAGACCGTCCCACACCATTGTTTCCGGCGGCACGGTGGCGGTGTTCACCCACAGTTGCCCTACATAAGGGTTCTCCGGGGCGGTGTCAGAAGTAACGACATCGCATAAGTTGGTAATCGTAAATTGAGCAACCGCCCTCATGGGAACACCTCCTTACAGGGTGACTACGCACATGAAGGTAGCCTTGGTGTCAACATCGGTGTTGGACACGGAGAGGGTCTTGCCGGTCTTGCTGCCGGAAGTACCCCAATCAGTATCTACAGCACCATCCTTGTTGTACTTCGTCCAGGTGTAGGTGCCTTTGCCATCCGTGTCGATCTCAGCCCCCGCCTGGTAGACCACAGCGGTCAGCACGGTGCTGCCCTGGCCATTCTTGAACACATCACCGCCGGTGGAGGTGATAACGATCTGAATGGGGTCGGAGTTATCGATGAAGGTAGCCACATCAGTGAAGGTGCTGTTGTAGGTGCTTGAAGTGGAATCGGAGTCGGTTGCCACACACTTGAATACCGCGTAGCTGTCAACGGCAGCGGCATAGACCGTAATGGTTGCCGTGGTAGTGCCGGTGTACATACCCGTGGTATCCGTCAGCTTGCGCCAGCCTGTGCCAAAGGCGGCATCATAACCGCTGGAAGTGGTAGCGGTGACGCTGCTGTCCATGACGGCCCACTTATAGGTCACATTGGTGGTATCCACGGTGCTGCCGCGCCACAGTTCAGCCTTTGCGGTCAGACTGGCAACCTCGCTATTCTTGAACACATTACCGGAAGGCGTGGTAACGAGCAGATCCGTAATGCCTGAACCGTTGACCACACGGGAGAAGGAAATGGTCAAAGGATGGGTAATGGACAACCCCGTGGAATCGTCCTTGTAGGTGACCACGCAGCGGTAGTCGATACCGGGCTGACCTGCCATCACATTGCCTTTAACGGTCAAAATGTGGCTCTTTGCACCGCTGAGAGCATAGTTGCCGGAACTGGTAATGGCAGTCGTGGAACTGCCCACATACCACTTGACCGAAGTGACCGATGCAGAAGTAATCTGATCGGTGGTAGTGCCGATGACATACAGGCTGGGGGTCAACACCAGGTTGGTGGAAGACCAGTCCGGGGTGTATGTGCCGTTGTCGGGGTTATACATCTGGGTCTTTGCCAGATTGGAACCAATGTAGCCAGTCAGCGTTAGCGCGTCATTATAGTCCACAATGGTAAACTGGCCTTGTGCTTTACTCATGAGAAATCCTCCTTAATTTCAGCCTAAGAGACTGTTTCTTGTAGTGGTGTCGATGAGGTCACAGAAGAAGGTCGCCCTTACCTCGACATCATCGGATGTAATTTCGATGGATTTACTGCCACCGAAGTGGTCTGCGTTCCACGCTGCGTCTGCCTCGGCATCATCCGACACCCTCGTCCAGATGAACTGATTGTCATCCAGAGTGTCGGTGATGTTTTCATCCCAGGAGAACACCGTGGCATACAGCGTGGTTTTGATATTGCCGTTTTTGAAGATGTTACCGTTGGAAGAAGAGATGACCAGGCGGTACATCTTTTGCTCCTCGATGGTGGAAATGCGGTCGGAAACCTTATCCACGGTTTCTGTGGTTGCATAAGCGCGGAGAACCACCTCGCCGGTCTCCAAATCCCAATAGGACGAGCCGTCTTGGGACTGGATTACACCCGCCTTGATGATGTTTGCCACCAACGAGCCGGATGTGATGAAGTCTGCCACGATTTGACCATCGGCGGTGATGGCAGTTTCGTAGGGACCGTTGTAGCCGTTTCTACTAAAGCCCAAGCCGCCCACATTCCAACGCCATACATTGACAGCCTCACCGATGGACGGAGCGTCCAGGATCAGCAGTTCGTAAGGCTGCCCGGAATCGGAGTCGGTGTGAATGACCACATAACCACCCGTCTGCCCGGTGATAAGCCCCGTGGCATTTTTGATTGCCGAGTTCATCAGTACCGGGAAACGGTCAACCTTTGCGGCTGCGTCCTCGGCAGCAGATTCCGCAGCGGACACATTGTTCAGAAGGTTCGCCTTGGCGCTGCCCAGGGAGATAGAAATATACTTCTCTGCCAAGGTGTCATATACCGTAGTGATGACCTTTGCTTTTGCGGTAATTCCGAGTAAACTGTGCCGAATGGTCACGGTATCACAGAGGGACACCCGTTCCAGAACGGCGGCATATTCCGGCTGTTTCCAGAGGGGTTCAAAGGCTACGGTCAGCGTAGGTGTTGCCGTACCCAGTGGATTGTTCTTGAGGTAGTTATTGGCATAGGCGCGGAGCCCATCCACGGTGACCGGGTTCTCCTCATCGAAATACTCGGTGAAATCCCGGATGAGGGTTTTCCTCTGCACCAGGGTGGTATCACTGATTGGCAGAAGCACTTCCGGCAGCGTGACCGCTGTTTCTGTGCCGTCCTCTGCCGTTACAACCGCATACGGCAGAAGGTCGGTATAAACATCGGTGTTTTCATTGTCATGCTCCAGATCTGTGAGGTTCTTGCCGTATTCAATGACCACACCTGTATGCTTGCCTCTGCCTTGATGGTGGATGACATGGAAGTTGTCCCACTCGTATTCGCCACCCCACAAGTCCAGAAAAGAACCCGCCACACCGCCCAGGCAGGCACGGACACTCTGGGGCTTTGCCACAGAGAATGCCTTTGCTGCCGAATAGTCGGTCTGGCAGGTGAAGTTATGCGCCGTAGCGGTGTTCTGAAAAACACGCTCCATCGCAAGTGCCGGAGAGATGGACTCTGCCTGCCACTGCAGGGCGGCAATGTTGGAGAGGTCATAGGAAAGGTGCTGGGCATATACCGTGATTTGCCCGTTGATGGGTGTGGAAACGCGGTAGATGCGGAACACCTGGTCCTTTGCGGTGTCATTGGGTTTTGCCTTCACCAAACGCTCGGTGCAGATTTCCTTGTAAAGAGCGCCGGAGATGGGATATTTCAGCACACATTCAAATGCGCCGTTTCGCTCTTCGGTGACCTCGCAGGATGTACAGTCCTTGAGAACACCGATGCCGAAAGTGTCGAAATTGATCGAATTTGCTTTATACAATACCGGGATCATAGACTGCACCACCTTGGAAGAATTGCAACCGCCAAAATGCCGCCGGTGAAGGAGAAAGTATTCTCACCGGGGTATAACAGCGGGAAACCATCTCCCGAAACGGTGTCGTTCTTTGATTCTGTCCCGCTGTAGCAGAGCATCTGCTCGGAATCGATGGTCAGCGAATTCACATCAGTAAATGTCCAGGTCTTATTGGAATCCGCAGACTGAATGGTCAGCGTTCCAGACCCGGAGCCAGCCAAGGATATCCGAGGTTTGCTTGGGAACGGATACGGGTTGTTGATAATACCGCCGTTGGTCAGCATAATGCTTTGCTGGTCTTCCACGGAGTAACGGAAAGGCTTACAGGAAAAGCTGATGGTGCAAAGACCGATGCGGGTCAATTCATCCTCGATATCCATTTTTCCTGAAAAAACTCCATAGCGGAAGAAGGCTGTATCGTAGGTATCGGACAGCGTGTGATAGCTGTTCAGCCCAGAGTACAGCCAATTCTTCACGGCGGTGATTTTCTGTGCCAGTTCAGAGGTGGTCTTTGCGGGGATGAATACGGAGTAGGTCACCTGGACATTGGGAAATCTGCCACCACCGGCAATCAGATCACCGTCACGGCCTGGGATGGACAGAAAATCCATCTCATATTCCGGGCCGGAGAATACATTCTTGCTCTCGATGCGGATACCCATATCCGAAGAACGGATGCCCTTATATTCAAAATAATTCATGCAAATACCACCCCTTTCCGTTTGGCAAATTGACCTGCAGTGACCATGATTTCATTGGTCAGCTGCTGAATATCCTCGGTAGAATAATTGTTGAAGTTCGTAATGTTCAGTACCAGCTGAAGACCGCTTATCTTTGCAGAGTCTGAGATACCACCGCTGACGGTGCCGTGGACATTACCATCCACATTGAAGTCGGTAGGCAGAGCCGTTTCCATATCCTTGGCAAGACCGTGCATCACATCGTTGATGTCCTCGCTCATGGCTTCTGCAGCCTTGACTGCTTCGCCACCGTTGGCATCAATGGAGCCGGACAGACCCTTTACCAACATCTCACCGATCCAAGCCATCTCATCCGAAGGAGAGTGAATTCCGAAGAAGTCGCAGATGCCGTCCCAAATAGAAGAAATCCAGCCGGAGACCTTATCCCACAGCCAGGATGCCAGGGACTGGATACCTTGCCACAAGCCCTTAACCAGGTTGACACCAACTTCTGCAAGCTGGGAGACACCCTTGCCCAGGGCATTGACGATACCCGTAATAATCTGCGGTACAGCCTTTACGATTTCCACGATGATGGTCGGCAGGTTCTTGATGAGCGAAGTCAGCAACTCAATACCCGCCTGTACAATCAGAGGAATGTTATTGATGACCGCATTGACAATGCCGGAGATGATGTCCGGGATTGCCGATACGATGGTGGTAATAATCTGCGGTAGTGCCTTTACCAAAGAAATCAGCAGGTCGATACCCGCCTGGATGATTTGAGGAATCGCACTCAGAACCGCCTCGATGATACCGCTGATGATTTGCGGAATTGCCTCCACGATAGCTGTGATGATCTCCGGCAGCGCCGTCACCAGAGAGGTCAGCAGCTGAATGCCCGTCTCGATAATCTGCGGAATGGCATCCAGTATAAAGTTGATGATACTGAGGATGATTTCCGGCAAGGCAGCAATCAGCACAGGAATAGCCGCAAGCAGACCATCGGCAAGACCGGTGATAAGCTGTAGCGCCGCGTCCAAAATCATGGGCAGACTGTCAATGAGGCTCTGAACAATGGTGATGATGGCTTGAATCGCAGCCGGAATAAGTGTAGGCAAAGCCTGTCCGATGCCCTGAACCAGGGACATCACGATTTGGATTGCCGCTTCCACCAGCAGAGGCAGGTTCTCAATCAGCGTGTTTACGATGGTGAGGACTGCCTGGATGACCACGGGAATCAGTTCCGGCAACAGCGTCAGCAGCGTGTTCAGCACCTGGGAGAACAGATCCACCACAGTTTCCAGTAAGGTGGGTAGCAGTTCACCAACCATTTCAAGCAGAGCATTCAGCGCCGTAGGCAGAGCCGAGATGATGTTCTCGATAATGGGCGTGATATTGGTCAGCACATCCTGGAAAGCGTCAACCACGTTGGTGCAAAGCTGCTCGATGTCAGCATCCGCGTCACCGAAACCAACCACCAAATTAGCAACCGCCGCTTTCATGGAGTTCAGAGAACCCTCAATGGTGTGTTCTGCTTCGGCAGCGGTAGCACCGGCAACACCCATGCTTTCCTGAATGACGTGGATTGCATCGACCACATCAGCATAAGAACTGATGTCATACTCGATGCCGGAAATGGCGGTTGCATCCGCAAGCAGACGCTCCATTTCTTCTTTTGTGCCGCCATAGCCCAGCTTGAGGTTGTCCAGCATTGTATAGTTCTGCTTGGCAAAGCCCTGGTATGCGTTCTGGATGAGTCCAATGTCCGTACCCATCTTATTGGCGTTATCTGCCATATCGGTGATTGCCATGTCCGCATACTTAACTGCAGCCTCGGTGTCACCGCCCAGGGACTGGATAAGGGATGCGGAGAAGGAGGTGACGGTGGACATATAGTCATTTGCCGACATACCTGCGGTCTTATATGCGTTGGCGGCATATTCCTGCAGTTTGCCGGAGGACTCCTGGAACAATGTGTCAACACCACCGACC
>OLQH01001395.1_pt1 | contig 19045 bp, 16 predicted proteins | sample 1672671 | NCBI WGS metagenome assembly OLQH01 (sample SAMEA3136712, study PRJEB25190) | human gut metagenome
ACGTTCCAGTTTTCCAATAGAGACTGCTTCTCCCTTGATTCCGCGGATACATTTTCCCTCACACTGAGTCTCCTGAGGACAGACACGGCCGCAGACTGCCGGAAGAGCGCTGGACTCGCTGATGATCTGGTAAGCCGCCTCAAAGTTTCCTTCTTTTACCTCATAGATAAAAGCGGGAATATTAATGCTTACCGGACATCCTGCAACACATTTGGCATTTTTGCAGTTCAGGCAGCGGGCTGCCTCTTCCATTGCCTCTTCCTTATTATATCCTAAACATACCTCGTCAAAATTTGTAGCTCTTACCTGGGGATCCTGTTCGCGGACAGGAACCTTCTTTAATACATCTGCCATTATTCGTCACCTCCACAATGTCCACATCCGCCATGATGAGTGTCTCCCTCTTTTACCTTCAGCAGGGCGCGGCCTTCCGCAGTTTTGTAAAGCTGCTGTCTCTTCATTGCCTCATCAAAATTAATCAGATGACCGTCAAATTCCGGTCCGTCCACACAGGCGAATTTCACCTCATCGCCAACGGTAACACGACAGGCGCCGCACATACCGGTTCCGTCTACCATGATCGGGTTCATGCTGACAATCGTGTGAAGCCCCAGCTCTTTGGTCAGCAGACAGACAAATTTCATCATGATCATAGGACCGATCGCCACTACCAGATCGTAATGATTTCCCTGATTTACCACCAGATCTTTGATCACCTCTGTAACCATTCCTTTTCTCTTATAAGAACCATCATCTGTGGTGACATACAGATTGCAGACTTCTTCCATCTCTTTTTCCAGGATTACCAGATCTTTCGTCTTCGCTCCCACAATTGCGTCTGCCTGAACACCGTGCTCATGCAGCCATTTTACCTGAGGATATACAGGAGCTGTTCCCACACCTCCGGCAACAAACAGGATTTTTTTCTTTTTCAGTTCTTCCGGATCTTCGTGGATCAGCTCGGAGGGCTGTCCCAGCGGTCCCACAAAATCCTGGAAAGCATCTCCTTCTTTCAGGTTTGCGTACTTTGTAGTAGACGCGCCAATGGGCTGGAACACAATCGTGATCGTCCCCTTCTCCCTGTCATAATCACAGATCGTCAGCGGAATACGCTCACTTTCCTCATCCAGTTTAACGATGATAAACTGGCCCGGCTGGCAGTGCTTGGCAACCCGGGGAGCTTCCACATCCATCAGATAGATGTTCTCTGCCAGTTTTTCGGCCCTACAAATTTTATACATAGGTATCCTCCTTGTGAAAAAAACTTATATTTAACACACCACAAATGCGGCCTGTTAGTAGCGTTATCCTTCCAGTACGTAGGTCTGAGCCCCCGCGCTGCTGGACTTTCCATATTTGTCAACCACAATGGCATAGAAGGTGTGATCTCCCTCCAGCATATCCACCGGGCCCGTATACAGGGTTCCGGTTTCCTTTGTGGGTTTTTCATCAAAAGCATAATATGCCTGACAGTCTTCCGGCACGATCACATAAATCTTCGTCATCATATCGCTGGTAAAAGTACCGCTGCTGGGAGAGATTGCCGGTGCTTCCGGCGGATCCAGTTCGATCACATACGTATTTTCCGTGATTTCCCCCGCAATCCCTCTTTCATTGACCACAAGAGTTTTCACTGTAGTCGTTCCCTCGGAAAGTTCCAGTGCCTTTTCATAAACCGGACTTTTCGTCGTAGGATCGCTCCCGTCTGTGGTATAGTAAATCGTATCTTTTCCAGAGGGAGCATAAAGTTCCAGTTTTTTCGGCTCATTATAGGTTCCTGCCACCAGGCCGAAAACTGCTTCTCCCGCAATATAGCTGCTGTATTTTTCTTTCAGTTCTTCTGAAGTGCAGTTATCTAAAAGTTCTTTAATCTTCTCTGTGTCGCCCTCCGAATCATACAGGCGGATCAGCATGCCGAAACAGGTACCGTTCTCCGGATCCTCCTCCAGAATCTTTTCCAGAACAGCAGCTGCCTCCTCATTTTCCCCCATACCGGTCAGAATCTGTGCCTGAAGAAGAAGGGCATCCTGATTTCCCTCTCCTGCCAGAGCGACCGCCCGCTCTACATACTCCTGTGCTTTCTCATAATTATGATTGGAATAAGCGGTCTCTGCCCGATCCATCTGAAAATCATAAGAATTAAAATTTTTGCGGTCCATCACCCATTTAAAGAGCAGAAGTGCCACAATACAGGCTGCCAGCAGACAGCACCCGATCAGAAGAGACTGTTTCTGCTTTTTCTTTTTCTTCTGCTTTTCCAGCTCCTCCTGCTGCTGTTGCTTTCTGCGCAGCATTTCCGCATGAAGCCGGTTTTCCTCCTCTTCCTGCGCCTTCTCTCTCTCTTTCTGCCGCATATAATTCCCCAGAGTATCATACTCGGGAACCAGCTGCACCTCCGCCCCACAGACGCTGCAGTACAGTTTTCCCTCTTCAATCTCTGCTCCGCACTTTGAGCATTTCATACATTCTCTCCTTTTTCTTTCCTATTCTCTATCATAGGACAATTACAGGGATTCTTCAACATAATTTTCAAATTCTTCCATCGTCATCAGCACTTTTCTGGGTTTGGTTCCTTCCTCCGGCCCCACGACCCCCGCTTCCGACAACTGATCCATAATCCGGGCTGCCCGGTTAAAACCGATCTTAAACATCCGCTGGAGCATCCCGATCGACGCTTTATCTTTCTCAATGATAAAGCGGGCTGCGTCCATAAAATACGTATCTTTCTCTTCTCCCGATGAGAATCCTCCTCCCTGTACCTGATTGATTTTCTCCTCAACCTCTTTGTCATAGGAAGATTCCCCATGCTGCTCGCTCAGGAAGGCTACCACCTGACTTACCTCCTGATCGGAGACGAAAGATCCCTGTACCCGGGCCGGTTTCTGATATCCCTGAGGATAAAAAAGCATATCCCCCTTGCCCAGAAGCTTCTCTGCCCCGTTCATATCCAGGATGGTCCGTGAATCCACTCCGGAAGAAACAGAAAAAGCAATCCGGGAAGGCATATTTGCCTTGATCAGTCCGGTAATAACATTTACGGAAGGCCGCTGTGTTGCAATAATCAGATGAATCCCGGCAGCCCGGGCCAGCTGAGCCAGACGGCAGATCGCATCTTCTACCTCACCGGGAGCCACCATCATAAGATCTGCAAGCTCGTCCACAATAATCACAACCTGAGGCAGCTTTTTCGGCTTGTTCTCATCCTCCACACCTGCCAGCTTTTCCACCTTCGCATTGTACCCTTTCAGGTCTCTCACATTATACTCGGCAAACTTGTTATACCGGTCTGTCATCTCTGCCACTGCCCAGTTTAACGCACCTGCCGCCTTTTTCGGATCGGTGACAACAGGAATATAAAGATGGGGAATCCCGTTGTATACACTTAACTCCACCACCTTGGGATCGATCATGATCAGTTTTACTTCATCCGGAGAAGCCTTATATAAGATGCTCATGATCAGAGTATTAATACAGACAGATTTTCCGGAACCTGTAGCCCCCGCGATCAGAAGGTGCGGCATTTTTGCAATATCTGCCACAACCGGCTGACCGCCGATATCTTTCCCCACTGCAAAAGCAATGGGAGAAGGATGCTGCTGAAACGTTTTGGACTCCAGAAGATCCCTCAGCATAACTGCGCTGTTGGTTGCATTCGGAACTTCAATCCCTACCGCAGCCTTGCCCGGAATCGGCGCCTCGATTCGGATGTCAGCCGCTGCCAGATTCAGTTTGATATCATCCGTGAGGGAGACTATCTTACTCACCTTCACACCCTGTTCCGGCTGAAGTTCATACCGGGTAACGGTAGGACCACAGCTTACATTGGTAACAGTTACCTGAACGCCAAAATTCTGCAGCGTCTGCTGCAGTTTGCGCGCTGTTTTTCTCAGATATTCATCAGAATCGCCCTGGCGTCCTCCCTTGCCCCGCGCAAGCAGCGTGAGAGGCGGAAAGACATAAAGCTCCTTCTTCTCCTCTTTTTTTTCAATTTCTTCTTTGATATTATCAATTCCCGCCTCAATCTCTTCCCTGGAAGAGCGGGGATTTTTCTTCTTTTCTTTTGCAGGCAAAGTTTCTCCGGAAAGGGAATCCTTATGTTTTTCCATTTCCTCCGTCTGCCTGCCGGCCGTATCCGGTACCGGCTCCGGCGCTTTGTGGATTACAATCTCCTGCTCCGGCATCTCTGTGTTTCCATGATCTATAATCAGATCCGGCACCTTAAAATCAGGTTCTCCGGAAGGAATGGCCGAAGCCTTCAGGTCAAAAGTGATCGGCGCATAACCGGAAGTTTCCTCCTGCACCGCGCTTTTTCTGCTCTGTCTTAAATCCGCTTCTTCCTGTCTGCGCTTCTGCCTCAGTTCTTTATTCTGCTGCCGCAGTTCCTTATGCTGCTGCTCCGCTTCCCGGGCTGACTGATATACCTTTTTTCCTCTTCCCACCAGAGGCATCAGAACCGACCTCTGTGTCATAATAATTGAGGAAATAAGCAGTCCGATCAGAACGATCACATAGGCCCCGGCTGTGCCAAAAGCCATACAGAAAAGCTTGGTCTGCATGATTCCGAAAATTCCTCCGCCCAGCTTATCTTCGGCACTGATCAGATAATAATCCTGAAAACTTTCAAATTTACTGTATCCCACAGTCAGAAGCTGTGCAAATCCGCAGGTGAAAAAATAGCACCCGAAACCACCCAGCAGCTTCCAGGCTACCAGCGCATTCTCTCTGTTGGCTATGTAAAAAGCTGCGGCAAAAAAAAGTGCCGGCGGAAAGATCCAGTTCAGGATCCCGAACATTCCGAAGAAAAACCGGCTGACAGACTCCCCGATCGCGCCGCCCAGACCAAAATTGCTGATAAATAAAAGCAGGGCTACCGCCAGCACCAGAAGAACCACAATTTCTCCGGAAAGATTCTTCTGTTTCTGATTTGATTTTCTCTTTGCTCCCGTACGCCCGGCAGTTTTTTTTCTTCCCGCTGCGGATGTGCGTTTTTTCTGAGCCATTCAAACTTCCTCCCCTTATTCTTCCTCCCCTGATTTCCCTTATCAGGTAAACAAAAAACTGCAACCGAGAACAAAAAGTCCGGCTACAAGACAGTAAACTGCAAAACCTCTCAGTTTTCTCAGTTCCACAAACCGTACAAAAAAACGGATTGCAAAAAATCCTACTGCGCCTGCCGCCAGCGCCCCGGCAAAATAGACACCAAAATCTCCCCAGTCCATACCTGCCGCAGCACCGTTCTGTAATTCCACAACCGCGGCTCCCGCTATAGCCGGAATCCCGGCAAGAAAGGCATATTTAACCGCAAACTTCCTCTTAAACCCACAGAGCAGACAGACAGTAAGCGTGATTCCCAGACGGGATACACCAGGCAGAACGGCAAACCCCTGCCCGACTCCGATCAGAAGAGCAGTCCAAAGACTTACCTCCCGCGGCAGGTTCTCCCCATCCCCCGCGGAATGTGCCACAAACAGCGCCACCGCTGTGATCAGAAATCCTATGCCAGGCCCCAGAAGCCCTCCCCAGAGAGAAGAAGCCGTATCACGAAACAAAATTCCGATCACTGCTGTGGGCAGCGTCGAAATCCAGAGGAGCAGTGCAAATTTTCTGTAGTTATTATGTATGATCTTCCGGTATCTGAGGGCATCCTGATGGGTTTTGTTGCGAATATAACTTTTCAGATTCGTCAACAAATCCCCCAGCATATGCACTGTTTCTGCCAGCAGACGATGGATATCTTTACTGAAAGCCATGCAGACTGCAGCCAGAGTTCCCAGATGCAGAACTACCGGGAATAAAAGCCCCGCACCATCGTCCATCTGAAAAAGATTCTCAATCACAGCCAGATGGCCGGAACTGCTGACCGGCAGAAACTCTGTCACGCCCTGGATGAGCCCCAGAAGAATTGCCTCAATAATTGTCATATGGTTCATCCTTACTTTTTAAAATTCACATTATATGCCGTATTATTATAGCACAGATCAGGCTTTCTTACAACCGATCATTTCATACAATTTTGCAAGCGCTTCCCGTATTCCGCCCACCTGATCAATCAGCCCTTCTTTTACCGCCTCTTTCCCGTCCAGCATGGTTCCCACATCCTTAACCAGAAGAGAAGTATCCAGCATCAGGCTCTCCAGGCGTTCCACAGAAATATTGGAATGACCGGAAATAAACTCTGTAATCCTGTCCTGCGTCTTTTCCATATTCCGGTAAGACTGTTCCACTCCGATAAACATTCCATTTGTCCTCACCGGATGGATCACCATAGTAGCGCTGGGTACAATAAAAGAATAATCGGAAGAGACTGCCAGAGGCACACCTATGGAATGTCCTCCGCCCAGAACAAGAGAGACTGTAGGTTTGCTCAGGGATGCGATCATTTCCGCAATGGCAAGTCCCGCCTCCACATCTCCTCCCACCGTGTTAAGAAGAACAAGAAGTCCTTCAATCTGGGGATCGTCTTCCACCTGCGCCAGCCTGGGCAATACATTTTCATATTTCGTCGTTTTGGAACGTTCTCCCAGCGACTCATGCCCCTCAATTTCCCCGATAATAGTCAAAAGATGAATCTGGCTGCGCAGGCTGGCCACATTCCCTACCTTTTCCCCTTCTCCGCGGGAAGTCTGTTTCGTTTCTGTCTGATTTTCCATCTGCACACGCTCCTTGCTTTTTTCTTATCGTGCCCGGGCGTGTTAAAAAATATACCTGATATTGCAGCAGGGCCGGCATTTTTTCAAATGCCGGCCCGCCTGTAAAAACTCTTTCTTATTCATCCCAGTTATGATAAACATACTGCACATCGTCATCCTCTTCCAGAAGATCCAGCGTCTTCTGAAGACTTTTCACAGCTGCCTCATCTGTCAGTTCCACGTAGTTCTGAGGAATCATGGTCACATCCGCTTCTGCCATGGGAATCCCTTCTTTTTCCAGCACTTCTCTTACCGCTGAAAAATCATCGGGAGCTGTCAGCACCTCGTAGCTGTCTTCCTCCTCGGCAAAATCCTCTGCGCCCGCATCCAGAGCCAGCATCATCAGCTCATCGGCGTCCATGCTGCATTCTTCCTTATCAACCAGGATCTGCCCCTTCTCATCGAACATAAAAGAAACACAGCCGGGAGTCCCGACATTGCCGCTCCCCTTAGTGAAAGCATTTTTAACGTTGGAAGCGGTACGGTTCTTGTTGTCCGTAAGGGTCTTTACTATAATCGCCGTCCCGTTCGGTCCGTATCCTTCATATGTAATATGCTCATAATTATCGCCCGCACCCTCGCCGGCCGCCTTTTTAATATTTCGGTCGATTGTGTCGTTCGGCATATTATTGGCTTTGGCCTTGGCGATTACATCGCGCAGTCGGCTGTTGTTGTTCGGGTCCGGTCCGCCGCCTTCTTTTACTGCAACGGCAAGCTCACGTCCCAGTTTCGTGAAAACCTTGCCCTTGGCAGCATCATTTTTTTCTTTCTTATGTTTAATATTCGCAAATTTAGAATGTCCTGACATCTGTTTCTCCCTCTTTCTCCTGTAATTTTTCTACTCTGACTTTTTGTATCGTATTATGTTCCACCGACAGAATCTGAAACAGAAAACCTCTCGCCTCCACTTCTCTGTCCTTCCGGGTCGGAATATGCCCCAGAAGCGAAGTCAGGTAACCGTTCAATGTCTCAAATTCCTCTATGTCGGAAAAGTCCGCATTCAGCACTGCGCCCACCTGATCCAGAGGCGTCAGCCCATCCATCAGAATACTGTCATCGTACTGCGGCTGGATATAGTCATCGTTCTCATCATATTCATCCAGAATATCGCCCACAATTTCTTCCAGAATATCTTCCATCGTCACAATGCCCGCTGTCTGACCGTATTCGTCTACCACCACAGCCATGTGCGCTTTCTTGCTCTGCATCGCCTTGAAGATATTGTCAATACTTCTTGTCTCCGGTATGAAACCTACCGTACGGATCAGCCCCGGAATCTCTTTCAGCATCCGGTCTCCGCAGCTGTTTCTGGTGAGCTGATACATGGCATCTTTAAAATGAATAATCCCCTGAATGTTGTCAATATTTTCATTGTACACCGGATAACGGGAATTATTTCCCTCCAGCATCCGATCTACCACTTCTTTCAGAGTTTCTTCCTCATCAAAAGCTTCTATATTTTTCCGATGGGTCATAATATCTTTGGCATCCTTATCTGAGAACTCCATGATATTCTGAATCATCTCGGCTTCGCTCTCCTGGATCACTCCCTGCTCGTGGGCTTCATCCACCAGGCCTATGATCTCATCCTCCGTCACATCATCCCCGCTCTTATGGGGATCCATGCCAAGAAGACGGACTACCAGATCGGCCAGCCCCATGGTCGCCGCTACCACCGGCCGGAAAAAGCCTACCAGAAAGCGAATGGGTTTCAGCAGAACATAGACCGCGCGGTCTGCATGGTGTGCGCAGATTTTCTTCGGGATCAGAATACCGAACGCCAGCAAAAGGATAAGTCCCGCCAGCACCACCAGTACAGAAGCCAGTATACTGACCAGCCTGCTGTTCAGATCCGACGCAAACGGAATCATCTGAAGCAGATCATACACATATCCGGAAAAGGAGTGGATCAGGAAAAATCCCGAAATAATACTGAGCAGCGTGGACACCACCAGTATCGTATTGATCAGCGCCGCAGGTCGCTCCAACATGCGCAGCAGCCAGGCACTTCTTTTGTCGCCTCCCGCCGCCTCCTTCTTCACTTCATTTTCTCCCACCTGCTGGATTGCCGTCCCAAAACCGTAGGCAATTCCGTTAAGCAAAATAAAAATCAGAAAAATGATGCACCCCGCTATGGGGTTACTCCCATCGTCCATAATATCTTCGTTCTTTCCTCTCTTTCTTCTGTAAGCCGCTCCCGCGTATTCCCCATCGGGTACCCCGAAATCCAAACTTCTTCGGAGTGGGCGGGCTTTGCTCGTCAAAGTATATCATTTTCGGGCTGTATCGTCAAGCTTCTTGCTATGTAGGCAGCTCCAGACTGATCTTCAGCGCCCTGTTGACCTCTTTCAGCACATCCTGATCCAGATGACAGACCTTGTCTTTCAGCCTGCGTTTGTCTATCGTTCTCAGCTGTTCCAGCAAAATAACAGAATCCCGGACAATATCGTAAGAAGACGCATGGATCGCGATATGTGTCGGAAGCTTTGCTTTGTTCATTTTTGAAGTAATAGCCGCACAGATAACTGTGGGACTGTGTTTGTTTCCGATATCATTCTGAATAATGAGAACCGGTCTTACTCCCCCCTGCTCACTGCCCACTACAGGCCGCAGATCCGCATAAAAAATATCCCCTCTCTTAATTACCACATCATTCACACTCCGATTATATTGATTTAATTCTAGTATTTCCAGATTCTGTCTGTATATTCGGATTGCGCGCTCTTATTTTTTATCGATACACTCTTGGCACCCGCTTGCTGATGCAGCAGACAAACTCGTAGGGGAAACGCCCCGAAAGCCGCCCCAGTTCATCTGCTGTGATCCGCTCATCGCCCTGTGCTCCCAGAAGTGTCACTTCATCTCCGTCTTCCGCCTGCGGGATATGCGTTACATCAACCATAAACTGATCCATACAGATCCGCCCCAGAATCGGTGCTCTCTGTCCGCGGATCAGTACCTGCCCTTTTCCTGATAAACTGCGGGGATAACCATCCGCATAGCCCACAGGGATTGTGGCAATCCGGGCAGGCTCTTTTGTAACAAAGGTTCCGCCATAGCTGACTTCCACGTCTGCCCCTGTTTCTTTTATGTACGAGATATGCGTTTTCCATTCCATTACCGGCTGCAGATGCACCGGCTCCCGCTCTACCTCATCCGACGGATAGATCCCGTAAATCGTAATGCCGGCCCGCACCACATCCAGATTTGCCTGGGGAAGACGGATGATACCGGCACTGTTACTGCAGTGGCGGATTGGAATTGAGATGCCCTCCCTGGAAAGTATCTCCAGAAAATCAAGGTATCGCTGCAGCTGTCTCTGGGCCGGAGCTGTATCTGCCTCATCTGCCCGGGCAAAATGAGTGAACATCCCTTCAATCTCAAGCCCCGGCAGTGCTTTGATTTCCCGGATCAGCGCCACGCTTTCCTCCCGGTCAGGGAAACCGATCCTGGTCATGCCTGTATCCACCGCCAGATGAATGGGCAGTGTCCTATTCAGCCGCACCGCAGCTTCTGAGAGCGCCTGCGCATGAGAAAGCTTCCACACAGCCGGACGGATCTGAGCACTTACAAGCTGCTCATAATGTTCCGGAAACGTGTAGCCCAGAATCAGAACCGGTTTCTGAATCCCATGTTCCCTCAGCTCAAAGGCCTCCTCTGCAGTGGCAACTGCATATCCCCAGATCCTGTCATTCTCCTGTATCGCCCTGGCAATAGGAACTGCTCCGTGGCCATAGGCGTCCGCTTTCACCACTGCGATCATTTTCGTTCCCGGCTGAAGGTTCGCTTCCATCTGACGAAAATTTTCTTTCACTGCCTGTATATCCACTGTCACATAAGTCCGACTGTTCTTCATCTCTTTCGTCTTCCTTTCTCCATCCTCTTAAGAACTCTTCCTATCTGATCCGGCAGTTCTCCGGCCATAAGAGCCGCTCTTCCACTCTCTTTTGCCAGAAGATCTCCCGCTTTTCCGTGGAGCAGAACCGCCGCAGGTGCCGCCCGCTCCGGCTCCATTCCCAGCGCCAGAAGACCGGCCGCAGTCCCCGCCAGCACATCCCCAGATCCTGCCGTGGCCATCCCGTCATTTCCCGCCGTATTTACCCAGATCTGTCCATCCGGCAGAGCACAGACTGTAGCCGCATCCTTGCAGACGGCTATGCAGCCGTACGCTGCAGCCAGCTGCCTTGCCGCTTCCGGCAGATCCGCAAGCACCTCTTCTGTCCCCTTCCCCAGAAGCCGTCCCAGCTCTCCGGGATGAGGTGTAAGTATCCAGCTACCCGTCTTATAACTTCTAAGTTCTGGTTCTTTTGCCAGAAGATTCAGCGCATCTCCGTCCAGAACCACCGGCTTTCCGCCGGCAGCGGCCAGAAGCGCCTTCAGTTTCTGCAGAGCTTCCGGGGACTGGCCAAGCCCCGGCCCTGCTGCCAGCACATCCGCCCAGGCAGAAGCCTGTTCCACCGCCTCTGCCCCGCCGTTTTCCAGCATCGCTTCCGGAATCATACACTGAAGGATCTCCCTGTTTTCCGGCACTGTGGCAATCCGCACCATTCCGCAGCCGGTGCGAAAAGCTGCCTTTGCTGCCAGGTAAGCGGCTCCGCTCATATTTTTGCTTCCCGCCAGCAGCAGCACTTTGCCAAAAGTCCCTTTATTTCCTCCCTGCGGCCTTTCAGGGATCCAGGACATCTCTTCCTCTGTCAGAAGATGCATCACCGTCTGTCTGGGAAGCTGCTCTGCTCCGTAGATGCCAATGTCCGCCACTGTAACTTTTCCCGCATAGGAAGCCCCCGGATATAAAACAATTCCGTTCTTTTTATATCCGAAAGTAACTGTCGCATCAGCTTTTACTGCCGTCCCCATAACCTGTCCGGTTCTGCTGTGTATCCCCGAAGGAATGTCCACGGACAGAATCCGGGCCGAGGAGCGGCTGATTCTGTTAAAAAGTTCTCCCTGCTCCTGTCTTACTTCCCGGTCAAGTCCAATTCCGATCACTGCATCTACTATAGTAGTATATGAATCCCATTCCGGTTTCTGCACCCTTGTCGTACCACAATTTTCCGCTATTTTCAGCTGAGTTTTCATTTCTTCACTCATTCTTCCCGATCCTGCGAGAAAATAGGCGGCTTTTCTTCCTGCCAGATGAAGGAGTCTGGCAATGGCAACCCCATCCGCCCCGTTATTTCCAGATCCACAGACCACCAGAACCGATTCCAACGGAAAATCTTTCAGAACTTCCACGCAGGCCAATGCTGCCCGCTCCATAAGAACCAGTGAAGGAAGACCCACCTTCTCAACAGTCCTCTGATCCAAAGCCTTCATCTGCTGTCCATCCACTGCAAGTTTCATTTTCCATCCCTCTTAACTGCTTTTTGAGGAAAGATTCCCTTCCACAGCTCTTCCCGCAAAAAGGGACGCTGCAAAAACGTATCTGAATCTTCCTCACCGTCCTGCAGCATCCCTCTTTTTATTCATCCTTTTTCTTCCTGTCAGTCCTTCTCTTTGCCATGCTCTCTCTGATAATGATTCAGATTATAAGAAAGACGCATCAGACTCTCGGAAAGGTGCACATTTTCTACAATCACATTAGAAGGCACAGTCAGATTCAGATCTGTATGGGCAAAATTCCAGATCGCCTTAATGCCGCATTTTACCAGCCGCTCCGCAGTCTCCACCGCTTTCGCCTTAGGGAGCGTCAGCGTAGCGATCTCCACGTCGTTTTCACGGATAAAATCCTCCATCCGATCCATCATCTGAATCTCAATTCCCCGGACGGAAACTCCTTCCAGCACCGGATTGACATCGAAAAGCCCTATGATCTTAAATCCCCGCTTCTCAAACTGTACATAGTTGGCCAGAGCCTGTCCCAGATTCCCCGCCCCCACAATGATCATTTTGTGGGTTCTGTCCAGTCCCAGGATCTTCGCAATTTCCATGTAGAGATATTTCACATTATAGCCATACCCCTGCTGTCCGAATCCTCCAAAATTATTCAAATCCTGACGGATCTGAGACGCTGTCACATGCATCCTCGCGCTCAGTTCGTTGGATGAAATTCTCTCCACTCCATCTTCGATCAGTTCACCCAGATATCTGTAATATCTGGGCAGCCGCCGGATCACCGCTCTTGATATATCTTTTTCGTCCAAGAGTCTTCCTCCTGTTCTGTATTCTATTGATTATTATATCCTAATTAAATGGGGATTGTCAAATAAGTAACAGGTTTTTCCTCGATTTTTTCTTGTTTTTTCTGTTCTTTCTATTATAATAGATTTGATACACAAACAGACGAGGAGGTTTTTTATGATTCTGTCATGTCAGAACTTAAAAAAAGCATTTGAGACTGTCTCCGTTATCCGGGAGGCATCCTTCCACATAGAAGACCGGGAAAAAGCCGCCCTGGTGGGGTCAAACGGCGCCGGCAAATCTACACTGCTGAAAATGATCACCGGAGAGCTGAGCCCGGACGAAGGACTTACCGTCCTCTCCAAAGGGAAAGTGCTGGGATATCTGGCTCAGCACCAGGAGCTTGACACCGACGCCACCATTTATGAAGAGGTACGAAAAGTCAGAGCCTACCTTCTGGAATGGGAGCAGAAAATACGGGCCATGGAAGCGGAAATGAAGCATCTCTCCGGCCCGGCTCTCCAGGAGCTGATGGAATCCTACACCCGGCTCACACACACCTTTGAGCAGGAAAACGGCTACGCTTATGAAAGCGAACTGTCCGGCGTTCTGAAAGGCCTGGGTTTCTCCGAGGAAGATTTTTCCCGTCCGGTGAACACCCTCTCCGGCGGACAGAAAACCCGGGTTGCCCTGGGCAAGCTGCTGCTTCAGAAACCGGATATTCTGCTCCTTGACGAGCCTACCAACCATCTGGATATGGAATCCATCTCCTGGCTGGAAACTTATCTTCTAAATTATTCCGGAGCTGTTCTGATCGTCTCCCACGACCGCTATTTTCTTGACCGGGTGGTGACAAAAGTAATTGAGATCGATCAGGGAATCGTTCAGAGTTTCCAGGGAAACTACTCCGCCTACAGTCAGAAAAAAGCTATGCTCCGGGAAGCGCGCTACCGCGCCTGGCTCAATCAGCAGCAGGAAATCCGCCATCAGGAAGAAGTGATCGCCAAGCTCCGCTCTTTCAACCGGGAAAAATCCATCCGGCGGGCAGAGAGCCGCGAAAAACTCCTGGATAAGATGGAAGTTCTGGAAAAGCCAGCCGAAGCAAATACGGAAATGCGGATCCAGCTTCACCCCCGCATTACCAGTGGAAACGATGTGCTCACCATTGAACACCTGTCAAAATCTTTCCCCGGTCTGACTCTTTTTGAGGATTTTTCCACCGTCATCCATCGCGGCGAAAGGGTGGCTGTCATCGGAAATAACGGAACCGGAAAAACCACCCTGCTTAAGATCCTAAACGGTCTGCTTCCCGCTGATCAGGGCAGCTTTTCTCTGGGTTCACAGGTACGCATCGGCTACTATGATCAGGAACACCACGTTCTGCATATGGAAAAAACGATTTTCCAGGAAATCTCTGATGACTACCCCTCTCTTACCAACACGGAGATCCGCAGCCTTCTGGCCGCTTTTCTCTTCACGGGAGACGATGTCTTTAAGCCCATCTCAACCTTAAGCGGCGGGGAGCGGGGACGGGTCTCTCTGGCCAAGCTGATGCTTTCAGAAGCCAATTTTCTGATCCTGGACGAGCCGACCAACCACCTGGATCTGGTATCTAAAGAAATCCTGGAGCAGGCTCTCCAGAATTATACCGGAACTGTGCTCTATGTCTCCCACGACCGGTATTTTATCAACCAGACGGCAACCCGGATCCTGGATCTGACAAACCGGCGCTTTGTCAACTATATCGGAAATTACGATTATTATCTGGAAAAAAAGGAAGAGCTGACTTCGATCTATGCCCCGGAAAAAGAGACGGAACTTCCGGAATCTGCCCCTTCTGAGACAAAACTTTCCTGGCAGCAGCAGAAAGAAAATCAGGCCCGCCAGAGAAAGCTGGAAAATGACCTGAAAAAAACGGAAGAATCCATCGCCCGTCTGGAAGAACGGGATAAAGAAATCGACTCTTTTATGGAACAGGAAGAAGTTTTCACTGATGTAGCCCGCTGCACGGAATTGAGCAGAGAAAAAGCGGAGCTTTCCGAAAAACTGGAAACTTTGTATGAAACCTGGGAAACTCTGAGCGAGGCTCTGGCTGCACAACCATAATAAAAAGAAACGGAAGCAAACTTCATCTCATTTGCTTCCGTTTCTTTTTATTATGCCGCTGCCTGGCTTCCTCCATCTACCAGCACAACTTCCCCCGTACCGGCAGCTCCATCCGGATCGATCTGGTTGTAAATCATAAAGGCATCCATAATGTGGAAGGGATTTGTATAGCCGCTTCCCTCTGCCCCCGCAGTAATCAGAATATATTCTTTTCCGTCAATCTCTGCTTCACTGGCAAGACAAAGCCCCGCTTCGTCTGTGTAGCCTGTCTTTCCTCCCAGGATTTCTCCCCCATTTACAGTATAGTCTGTCATCTTGGAAAACATCGTGCTCTTGAACGTAATTCCATCCGGATGTTTGTTGCTGGGACTGGTACTGTAGCGGTCCGCGTGATACAGCTGACAGAATTCGTCGTTTTTAAGCGCATAGGACAGCAGTTTTGCCATATCTTTTACAGTAGAATAATGATTCTCATCGTGAAGCCCCGTCACATTCATAAAATGAGTATTCTCCATTCCCAGTTCTTCGGCTTTCTGATTCATCAGATCTACCAGAGCCTCCTCAGAACCGCAGGTTTTTCTGGCAAGCGCCATACTGCACTCCGCCCCTGAAGGAAGCATCACTCCATAGAGCAGATCCTTGGCACTCACCACTTCGTCCGGAGAAAATCCTGCCAGAGAAGCCTGATCCGCATAGAGCTGATCAAACATATCCGCATCTACTGTCACTTCCTCGTTCCAGTCATCCAGCTGCTCAATGAGTACCAGCGCTGTCATCATCTTGGTCATAGAGGCGGGATAGATTCTTTCATCACCTTTCACATCCAGCAGAAGCTCCATATCCTCCAGTCGGTAAAGCACCGCATTGCTGCTGTACATCTCTGTCGTATCAATCCTGGATGCCGCCTGCGTAGGGGACGGCTCTTTTGTCACTTCCGGAGTCGGTTCCTTTGTCACCTCCGGAGCGGCTGTCACTGTGGGAATTGCCTTCCCTTCTGTCTCTTCTTTCTTCCCGTTCAGCTTCCAGATCAGAAAGAAAATTCCGATCAGGCACAGAAGCAGAAAGACAAAAATCACAATCCGTGCTGCAAGCTGCTTTTTTCTGTTTTTCTTTTTTCTCTTATTTGCCATAATATTTCCTCTTTATTGTACTCTTTTCTCCGGCAAAAACCGGAGTGTGCTAAACTTTTTATAGTATAACACACTCCGGCTGATATTGCAAAAGTTCTTCTGCCTGTGAGTTCCGGCATTTACTGCCGCACGATCCTGTAATACGTTCTCGCTGTAATTTTAAAAACCAGGCTGTAAAAAAGTCCGAAAAGGATCACGGAACCTGCCGTGCAGATCACAAAAATTTTATCATTATTCATGTTCAGAAGATAGAGCATCCTTTTCATCAGAGGAAAAGCCGCACAGACATGAACTGCAGCCGCCCCCAGCGGAAGAAAGAAAACTTTCTTTACCTGCTCATTAATCGTTTTCCGAATCTCCTGATCGCTCATTCCCACTTTCCGCATGATAACAAACCGTTCTCTGTCATCATATCCTTCGGAGATCTGTTTATAATAAATGATCAGCACCGTAGCGATCAAGAACAGAACACCGGCGAAAATTCCCACAAAAAAGAATCCTCCGTAAAGCATATAGATCGCATCCAGCTCTTCCGAACGGCTTTCCATATAGGAAAAAGCTTCCTGCCCTTCCACAGAATCCGGATACCCTGCTGTCATTGCCTCCTGAAAGGCTGCTGCGAACGCTTTTTCTGTCTCATCTGATGCCCCAGCAAGATCAAACCAGCCCCTGTAATTATAAGAACTGCAGTACTCCTGATAAACCGCTTTCTGTTCATGATAAATCTCCTCCATGGTATCTGCATTTACTACGAAATAATATCTGTCTACCAGCATAATCGCGCTCTCCGGATCCTGGGCAAAGGCATCCAGTCTTGACCGGATCGGATAAATTTTCCCTTCCAGAGAAAACTGGTCTGCCGAATAGGTGCCGGAAGGGTCATAAAGAAGCGCTTCCCCTTCCCCCACGGTCACCTCTTTTCCTGTTACACGGGTATATTCCTCCGGCGTCAGGAAGGTGAGCGTCGCCATATCATTTCCCAGATACTGCCGATCGCTGTTCAGAAGAAAAGTATCCCCATCTTCCCCGGCCACAAAGCTCAGGGACGCATATCCCATATAATTTTCAATCCCGGTGCCAAAAGGCTCAGCTGTCTTCTCTGCCAGTTCCCGGTATCCCCCCGCAAAATTCTGCGTATCGTTTCTCATATCAAAAGAAATGTCAGAAGGATAACGGCTGTGTATAATATCCTCCAGCGATCCATAAAGGGAAACAGACATGGAAACAGCCAGAAGGACTCCGGTGCTCAAAATACAGATATTGGCCAGTCCCACAGCATTTTGCTTCATCCGGTAAAGCATTCCCGAGACAGAGATAAAATGTTTTGGCTGATAATAATACCCCTTGTTCCAGCGCAGCGCCTTCAAAACTGCGATACTGCCTGCAGTAAAAATCAGGTAGGTTCCCACAATAACCAGAAGTACTGCGAGAAAGAACATAGTAAAGGCTTCCATCACATTTTTTGTGGTGATCGCAATGTAATATCCGGCTCCCAGGGAAATCGCTCCGGCAAGCGCCATAAGAAGGCGGGTCTTCGGCTCTTTCTCCCCCACTTCTTTACTCTTTAAAAGATCCACCGGCTTTGCCTTCCGGATCTGGATCAGATTAAAAAGGAGTGTCAGAAGGTAGATTGTCCCGAAAATCACTGCTGTGATTACCAGAGCCGGAGCATAAAAATGATAGCGGATCGTAGTATAATTTCCCACCACCTTCAGGAGGATCCAGAACATCAGGCGGTCCATCACCACACCGATCACAAGACCCAGAATCTCGGAAGCCAGCGATACCATCAGAGTCTCTGTAAAGATCAGTCTTGCCAGATTTCTCTTATCCATTCCCAAAATATGATACAGTCCCAGCTCCTTTTTTCGTCTCTTCATAAGAAAACCGTTCGTATAGAAAAGAAAGATCAGGGAAAAAATCCCGACCACGCCAGTCCCGAACTGAAGAACCATCTGCGTAGCATCTCCTCCGCTCATCCTGGCCAGCCCCGGATTCAGAGCCAGAGACAGGATCAGATAAAACACTGCAACGGTACATCCTCCGGTCAGAATATAGGGAAAGTAACTGGCTTTATTCTTTTTCAGATTTTCCTTTGCCAGCCTGATGTAAAAAAATCTACTCATTCTGATCACCGCCCATCGTTGCCATAACGGTCAGTGTCTCTGATATCTTCTGGTACATCTGCTCATCCGTGCGTCCGGCCTTGTAAATCTGATGATACACTTCTCCATCCTTGATAAAGAGCACTCTTCCCGCCCGGCTGGCCGCTTTTATACTGTGAGTAACCATCAGGATCGTCTGTCCTTTCCGGTTGATCTCCTGAAACATATTGAGTAATTTATCTGTCGCCTTGGAGTCCAGCGCCCCTGTCGGCTCATCCGCCAGGATCAGCTCCGGATACGTGATGAGTGCCCGGGCTACTGCTGCCCGCTGCTTCTGACCTCCCGACACCTCATAGGGATATTTCCCCAGAAGCTGATCGATTCCAAGAAGCCTGGCGATCGGCACAAGCCTTTCCTTCATCTCCCTGTAATCTTTCCCCGCCAGAACCAGCGGCAGATAAATATTATCTTCCAGCGTAAAGGTATCCAGAAGGTTAAAATCTTGAAAAACAAATCCCAGATGTTCTCTCCGGAAGGAAGCCAGCTCTTTTTCCCGGATCCCCAGAATACTTTTTCCATCCAGCAGAACCTCTCCGGCCGTAGGCTGATCCAGAGAAGCCAGAATATTTAACAGTGTTGTCTTTCCGGATCCAGACTCTCCCATAATCGCCACGTACTCACCCTTCTCCACGGAAAAACTCACATTTTTTAATGCCTCCACCTGATTTCCGCCAAAGCGGGTGGTATATATCTTTTTTACATTCTGTACTTCTAACAGTGCCATCTTGTTTTCTCCTTTCCTGTCGTCCATGATGCCAGTATATCTCTTTTTTCTGCCTGCTGCCATGGATTCCTCTTACAAAAAAAGCTCCAACCTTACATTTCTGTAAGATTG